>ERZ1645187.4461-NODE-4461-length-11280-cov-8.113942_pt1 | contig 11280 bp, 9 predicted proteins | sample MGYA00575352_ERZ1645187 | MGnify/ENA primary metagenome ERZ1645187 (study PRJEB40837, sample SAMN11349314) | freshwater sediment metagenome | isolation source: river sediment | host: Sediment | place: India: Wazaribad , New Delhi | collected 2017-02-21 ... | reverse complement strand
GCGCCTTGCCGCCTTCGGTGATCCTGACCCTGCCGACCGGGCATTACATCACCGGTGCGGCGCTGACCGTGGCGTTGACGGCAGTGATGGGGGCCGCCGCCGCCCGGTTGCCAGACATGCGGGCGCATTTGCTGCGTGATCGGCCCGAGCGGCTGCCACGGATCGCGCTGACCTATGCCAGCTTCATGGTCTTTTTGATCGTGGTCTTGGCTGGGATTCTGGGCCCCAACGACCCGATGCACAACCTTCTGACGCTGGTGTTCTGGACCGGGGTCTGGATCGCCCTTCCCTTGGCCTCGATGCTGTTTGGCAATCTCTGGTGGGGGCTGACGCCGTTTCATGCGCCCATCCGGGTCCTGCGCGGTCTGATCGGGCGAACCCGCGGCATCGGCCTGTCGCGCCTTGGCCATTGGCCTGCCGTTCTGGGGCTGATGGGGTTCAGCTGGTTTCAGATCGTCTCGCTTTCGCCATCTGACCCCGAAACGCTGCTGCAGGCGATGCTGATTTATTTCGCGGTGATCCTTGCCCTTGGCGTGCTGGAGGGCGAGGACTGGCTGGAGAAGGGCGAGTTTCTGACCGTGTTCTTCACCATGGTCTCGCGCATCGCCCCCTTCTGGCGCGAGCGGCAGGGCGGCCGGGTGCGCAGCCTGATCGGCTGGCCGGGGGCGCAGGTGCTGCGGATGCCGCCGTTTTCGCTGTCGGAAATGGCCTTCGTCACCGTGGCGCTGGGCGGGCTCAGTTTCGAGGGTCTGTCCGAAACCTTCTTCTGGCTGGGCCTCATCGGAGAGAACCCGTTGGAGTTTACCGGGCGGTCGGCGGTGATGGGGGTCAACACGCTGGGGCTGTTCGCGGCTTGGGGGGCAACGGCGTTGGGCCTGTGGGTCGTGCTGTCGCTGGGGCGGCATTGGGGCGGGCAACGCTTTGCCGCGGGGCCGGTGATGCTGTCGTTTCTGGCCATCGCGGCGGGATATCACACGGCGCATTTCTTCATCACCCTGCTGACCTCGGCGCAATACGCGCTTTATGCGCTGAACGATCCGCTGTTCCGGGGCGACGCCCTGTTGGGCCTGCCGCCCTTCTATGTCTCGCTGGGGTTTCTGTCTGTCCCTTGGGTCATGTCGCTGCTTTATGCCGTGCAGTTTGCGGCCATTCTGGGGGCGCATCTTCTGGCCGTGGTTCTGGTGCTGAAACTGGTCGGCCCGCATGCTCGCGCGCTGGCCCATCTGCCCATGACGGTTCTGATGGTGGGCTATACCGTCTTTGGGCTTTGGCTGTTGTCCACGGCCCGGGGGGCATGAAACCCATGGACTTTTTCCGCGCCAGCTTACAGGCTTCACCTCGGGACTGGCCCCAGAGCGCAGCCCGGCACCAACAGAGAGGAAGACCATGATGACGAAGGTATCGAGTGCATTCACGCCCTCCCGCCGTGCGGTCCTTGCCGGGATGGGGGCTGCGGGCCTTTTGGCGACGACCGGGCTGGTGCGCCCGGTGGCCGCGCAAGGTGCGCCGATGAAGCTGGGCTTTCAGCTGCATGCCACGGGAATCGGCGCCAGCTATGGCCGCTGGTATCAGCGCACGGCCGATGCGGCCGCCAAGATGATCAACGACGCGGGCGGCATCGGCGGACGGCCGATCGAACTGGTCTATGAAGATGACGGCACCGACCCCAAGCGCGGCGCCGAGGTGGTGGACAAGCTGGCCAATCAGCACGGCTGCGAGCTGATCCTTGGCACGCTGTTTTCCCATGTGGTCATGGGTTCAGCCCCGCGGGCGGGCGAGTTGAAGATCCCCTATCTGGTCTGCTCCGAAGGCTATCATGTCGCGTCCGGGGCGCTGAACCGCTGGACGTTGCAACCCGGCATCACCGATGTGCGCAGCCAGATTTCGGCCATGGCGCCCTGGGTGGCGGCGAACCTTGGCAAGAAGGTCACCATGGTGTTCCCCGACTATGCCTTTGGCCACGACCACCGCGATTTCTTTACCGCCGCGATGAAGGCGCAGGGCGGCGAGGTGATTGCCCAGATTGCCATTCCGCCGACCGAAACCAGCTTTACCCAGTATCTGCCGCAGATCCCGGCGGAGACCGAGGTTCTGTATCACGTCATGGTCGGGCCGGGCGTTCTGACCTTTGTCAAAGAGTTGGGCGAGTTCTACGGGCCGGGCAACGGGCCGAAGCTGTTCGGCTTCATCGACAGTCTCGAGGCCGTCGACATGGCCACGCCGGGGCTGGAATTCCTGGAGGGCAGCCATTTCTGGGAGGCGCATTGCCGCGTGAAACCCGCCGACGCGGGCGAGCATGAGGCCGCCTATCGCGCCGCCGTCGGGGTTGATGACAATGGCGCTTCGCTGGCCGATGCGGCGGATGTGTCCACCTACAGCCACATGTTCTCGGTCTGGGAGACGCTTTTCTTCATCAAGCAGGCCATGGAGGCCTGCTCCTATGCTGGCCCCGCCGATCGGCAAAAGCTGGTCGAGACGATGGAGGGCATTTCCGACCTGCCCTATGGCATCGAACGGCCGCAAGGGGCCAAGATGTTCAACGGCAAGACCCATCAGGTCTTTGGCACCCAGAACATCAGCCAGGTTCAGGGCGGCAAGCTGGTGCGGGTGCATCAAACCTCGATGGCCGATGGCGCCTATGAGGATGCCGTCGATTACACCACCATGGCGTTCTGAGGACAGGGGCGGGGGTTACAGCCCCCGCCCGTTTCCACATGGCCTTTGGACCTTACCTGCTGCTTGCCCTGATGGAGGGCCTTGTCAAAGCCGCCGTGCTGGCGCTGACCGCCGTTGGTCTGTCGCTGGTCTTTGGCGTGATGCGCGTGGTCAACGTGGCGCATGGGGCGTTTTTCATGCTGGGCGCCGTGCTGGCCTGGACGGTGGCGCAATATGTGCCGGGACCGCCGGCGCTTGCCTGGATGGTGGCGATTGTCGTGGCGCCGCTCGTGGTGGGCACCATTGCGGCGGCCACTGATACGCTTGTGCTGAAACGGCTGAACTATGACCCCGAGGCAACCATCGTGGCCACCATCGGGCTGTTGTATATTCTTGAACAGGCAGCGCTTTCCTTCTTTGGGCCGGATGCCCGGCCCGTCACCGCGCCCTTCACCTTGCGGCTGCAACTGCCGTGGTTCGGCTTTTCCGGCTACAAGCTGTTTGTCATCCTTGCCACCTTGCTGATCCTGCTGGCCGTCTGGTGGTTCATGTCGCGCACGAAGGCCGGGCTGGTCATGCGGGCCACGCAGGTTGACCGGCAGACGGCGCGCGCCTTTGGCATCAACGTCGATCGGGTCTATGCCGGGGTTTTCGCGCTGGGCGCGGGGCTGGCGGCCGTGGCGGCGGTGCTGTTGGTGCCGATTTCGCAGGCGCATTACCTGATGGGGGGCGATCCGCTGTTGCTGTCCTTCATCGTGGTCATCATTGGCGGGCTTGGGTCGTTGCGGGGCACATTGGTGGCGGCGCTCATCATCGGGCTGTCGGATGGGGTGATCTCGATGTTCTGGTCGCCGACGCTGGCCAAGATCATCGCCACGGCGGCGGTGGCCATGGTGCTGGTGTTCCGCCCGCAGGGCCTGTTTGGAGCGCGGGCATGAAGGTTTGGGCCCTGCATCTGGCAGTGCTGGCCGGGCTCGCCGTGGCGCAAATGGTGCTGCCGCCCTATCACGCCAACAATCTGGCGCGGATCATGGTGCTGGCGGTCTATGCCATGGGCTACAACATCGCTTTTGGCTATGCGGGCCTTCTGTCGCTGGGCCATGCGCTGCTGTTTGGCGCGGGCATGTATGGCACGGGGCTTTTGGTGCATCATGCCGGCCTTGCCGCCCTGCCTGCGCTGATTGCCGGCACCTGCGCCGGGGCCGGGATGGCGGCGCTGGTCGGCCTTCTGGCGCTGCGCACCGCGGGGGTCAGCTTCATGATCGTGACGCTGATGTTCGCGCAGGTGGGGTTCCTGACGATTCTTTACTTCAACGGCTTTACCGGCGGGGACGAGGGCATTGCCCTGAACGCCCCGCAGCGCCAGATCCTTGGTGCCGATATGACGCAGGATACGGCGCGCTTCTGGGCCGCCCTTGCGCTGTTCGGCGTTGCGCTGGGAAGCAAGCTCTTGCTGGTGCAGTCGCGTTTCGGCCGGGTGATGCTGGCCATGCGCGAAAACGAGGAGCGCAGCCGGATGCTGGGGTTCAACCCCTATGTCGTCAAGCTGAAGATCCTTGTGATCTCGGGCCTTTATGCAGGCGCTGCGGGCGCGGCCTATGCGCTGCTTTTCGGCTATTTCGGGGCCAGCTTTGCGTCGGTGCAATATTCCATCCTGCCGATGCTTTATGTGCTCATGGGGGGGGCGGGCACGGTTCTTGGGCCGCTTCTGGGGGCGGGGTTGATGTTCTATCTGGTTGATTTCGCATCAAGCCTGACCTCGGCCTACCTCATGGTGGTGGGGGCGGCGCTGGTGGTGCTGGTCCTGTTCGCGCCCAAGGGGATCTTGGGCACGATCCGCGAAAGGTGGCTGAAATGGCTGCCGTGATCCTGCAGGCCAAGGGGATAAGCCGGTCTTTTGGCGGTCTGCGCGCCGTCGATGGCGTTGATTTCGCGCTGCAGCAGGGCGAGATTCACGCCCTGATCGGCCCAAACGGGGCAGGCAAGACCACCTTTGTCAGCCTGCTTTCGGGCCGCATCGCGCCGGATGCGGGGTCTATCACGCTGGGCGGAGAGGACATTACCCGCCTGCCCGCCCATGCAAGGGTGAAAAAGGGCATCGCCTATACCTTCCAGATCACCTCGATCTATCCTCGCCTGTCGGTGTTCGACAATGTGGCGCTTGCCGCGCAGGCCCGGGGCGCCCGCGATCTGCCGGCCGAGGTGGCGGCGGCACTGGTTCGCGTGAACATGGCGCATCTTGCAGAACAGGAGGCGGCCACCCTGTCATATGGCCATCAGCGGCTGTTGGAGGTGGCCATGGGTCTGGCCCTGCAACCCCGCGTCCTGATTCTGGACGAGCCGACGCAGGGTCTGGCCTCGGGCGAGATTGCCGGATTCGTGGCGCTGGTGCGGTCCTTGGTGCCGCAGACCACGGTTCTGATGATCGAGCACAACATGGATGTGGTCATGGATCTGGCGCATCGCATCACCGTCCTGAACCACGGGCAGGTCCTGGCGCGGGGCACCCCGGCCGAGATCCGGGCCAACCGGGCGGTGCAGGCCGCCTATCTGGGGGTCGAAGATGCTGGTGCTTGATGGGGTCTGCGCCGGATATGGTGGGGCGTTGGTGCTGCGCGATCTGGGCTTTCGCGCCGCAGTGGGCGAGGTGACCTGCATCATGGGGCGCAACGGGGTGGGCAAGACCACGCTGATGCGGGCCATCATGGGGCTGGTGCGAGTGCAGAAAGGATCGGTCCGGCTTGACCGGCTGGAACTGGCCAACCTGCCCGCGCATGAGGTGCCGCGTCATGGCATCGGTTATGTGCCGCAGGGCAGACGGCTGTTCGGCCCGCTGACCGTGGCCGAAAACCTTGAGATCGGCCTGATGACGCGCAGGAAGGGGCCAGAGGTGCGCGAGCGGGTGCTGAACCTCTTTCCCCGCCTGCGTGAGCGGCTGTCGCAGGTTTCCTCAACCCTTTCGGGCGGCGAACAGCAGATGCTGGCGATCGCCCGCGCCCTGTGCCTTGAGCCGAAGGTGCTGCTTTTGGACGAGCCGACCGAAGGCCTGCAGCCCTCGATGATCGCTGCGATTCGCGAGGTGGTGGTGGGGCTCAAGGCCAGCGGAGTGGCCGTGGTTCTGGTGGAGCAGAGGGTTGATGCGGTGCTGGGCATGGCCGACCGCGTGGCCTTCATGGATCACGGCACGGTTGCCGCCACCCGCGCCCGGGCCGATCTTGCGCCGGATGCGCCCGAGTTCAGGCAGTTTGTTGGCGTGTGACGAACCCGTCAGGCGTCGCGCCGGGCGATCCAGTCATGGGCCGGATCATTCTTGAACCGCCACTTTCGCACCGGCCCGGCCATGACGTTCAGGTAATACATTTCATACCCATAGGGTGCGCCGCAGGGGTGGTGGCCGCGCGGCACCAGCACGACATCGTGGTTTTGCACAGCCATGGTCTCGTCCAGTGACCCATCCTCGGTATAGACCCGCTGGATGCCAAAGCCCTGGGCGGGGTTCAGGCGGTGGTAATAGGTCTCTTCCAGATAGGTCATGTTGGGGAAATCATCCTCATCATGGCGGTGGCTGGGATAGCTTGACCAATGCCCGGCGGGGGTGAAGACCTCGGTTACCAAGAGGCTGTCGGCGACCTCTCGCGCCTCCATCGCGATGTTGTTGACAAAGCGGGTGTTGGTGCCCTTTCCGCGAGGGGTCAACGCGATGCCCTCAGGCCCCAGACGCTGCGCCTTGTGTCCGCTTTTTCCGGGCGCGCGGCACACGGCAAGGGTGCAATCGGTGGCTGCCACGGCGGTCCAAATGTCACCATTCGGCACATAGAGACAATGCGGCGGGGTTTTCTCGAACACATCCATCCGGTCGCCCATCACCCCCCAATCCTGCCCCGAGGCGGTGACATGTGCCTTGCCCTCGACCAGAACCAGTATGGCTTCGCTATCGCCGGTCGCCTCATGCGCCGTTTCCCCCGGGGCCAACCGATACAGCGCAAAGCCGACATAGCCCCAGTTTGCGTCTGCGGGCGTGATGTCATGCAGCTTGCCATGCGCGGCAAGGGGCTTGCGCAAGAGGGTCACTTTCGACCTCCGGGGTAAGCCATGAAAAGCGCGTTGAAGGCATAGCCGGTCAACACGGTGAAGCCGGCCCCGAAGGCGACGGAGCCGGTGGAGAAGAACCAGATCGCGGCGGCCATCGGGGCGGCGACGATCAGCAGGCGAAGCGGGAGCGGCCAGTCAGGATTGAGCATGATCGTCAACCTGCCCCCGCCCCTGTGCCTTTACAAGCCCGGCCTCTTTGGCCAGCCGTTTCAGGGTGGCAAGGCCAAGCGTCTGATACAAGAGCGGGTTGCGGATCTTGGGGTCTTGTTCCGCCTCGATCACGATCCAGCCGTCGTAATCGTGCTGGGCGAGGATCTTCAGCAGGGGCGCGAAATCAACGCCGCCTTCCTGATCGCCGGGCACGGTAAAGGCGCCGCCGATGACGGCCTGAAGGAAGGACCAGCCTTCGGCGCGCGCGCGGGCGGTGATGGCCGGGCGGATGTTCTTGGCGTGGAAATGCCGCACGCGGGGCGCGTGTCGGGTCAGCACCGCCACCGGATCGCCGCCACCAAAGGCGCAATGTCCGGCGTCGAACAGAAGGTGGGTATGCGGGCCGGTCACGGCCATAAGCGCGTCGATTTCTTCGGGCGATTCGACGATGGTGCCCATGTGGTGATGATAGACGAGCGTGATGCCTTCAGAGGCCAGATAGGCGGCGAAGGATTCGAGCTTTTGGCCAAAGGCGGCCATCTGGGCAGCGGTCAGGCGGGGGCGGTCATTTACCGGCCTGTTCACGTCGCCATGGATCGCGTTCGAGGTTTCGCAAACGATCATGATCTTGCAACCGTTATGCTTCAGCTTGGCAAGGTGATGCTGGCAGGCCCTGATTTCGCCCTCGACCGATTGGGTCAGAAGGTTCAGCGAATACCAGCCCGAGATGAATTTCAGACCATAACCGGCCAGAAGGGCGCGCAGGGCCTCGGGATCGTCGGGCCAGCGGTGGCCGTTTTCGATGCCGTCAAAGCCGATCTCGCGCCCGGCCTCCTGCAGGATGCGGTCAGTGGGGATATCGGCGCCGATGGTCTGGTCGTCATCATTGGCCCAGGCGATGGGGTTGGTTCCGAACTGGATCATCATGGGTTCCTCAGTTGACCAGCCACTGGCGCTGGATGGCTTTGTCATAACCCTCGCGGGCCTCGTTCACTTCGCGGCGGGTCGAAACCTCGGGCACGGCCACATCCCACCAGCTGCCGCCCGCGCCGGTGCCGGGCATGGGATCGGTGTCGATCACGATGACGGTCGGGATCCTGGCAACCTTGGCGGCCTGCAATTCAGTCTCTAACTGGGCGATAGAGCCTGCTTTCACGACCTTTGCCCCCATGGATCTGGCGTGGGCCACAAAGTCGATATGGGCCGGGTTGACGTGATAGCTGTCGTCCAGAAGGTTGTTGAACGGTGCCCCGCCGGTGCCCTTTTGCAGCCGGTTGATGCAGCCATAGCCCCGGTTGTCGGTGAGGACGACGGTAAAGGGGATGCCCATCATCACGGCGGTCGCCAGCTCCGAGTTGGCCATCATATAGCTGCCGTCGCCCACCATGCAGATGACATCCTTGTCCGGCGCGGCCATCTTGATGCCCATGGCGCCCGCGATTTCATAGCCCATGCAGCTATAGCCGTATTCCATGTGATAACCGCCTGCCGCTGCCCGCCACAGCACATGCAGCGCGCCGGGCATGGTTCCGGCGGCGCACATGACGATGGATTGCTTGCCCGTGTTGCGCTGCACCGCGCCGATGACTTGCGCATCGGTCGGCAGGCCCGCGCCATTCGGGGCGGCCATCAGGGCGTCGGTGGTCTGGAACCACTGGTCCCGCGCCGCAAAATCCGGGTCGGCAAAGCGATGCTCACCCAAGGCGGCGCTGATTTTTTCCAGCGCGACCCTGGCGTCGGAGACAAGCGCCTGCGCGCCGCGTTTGGCGGCGTCATAGCCGTGGATGTTGATGGACAGGAGTTTGCGGTTCGGGTTGGAAAACACGGTCCATGACCCGGTGGTGAAATCCTGAAAGCGGGTTCCGACGCCGATCACAAGGTCGGCCGTTGCCGCCAACTGGTTGCCGCAGCCCGTGCCCGTGACCCCGGGAGAGCCGAAATGGAGCTTCTCTTCCCAATCCACCGCGCCTTTGCCGGCCTGGGTTTCGACCATGGGGATGTTGTGCTTGGCCGCAAACTCCAGCACCGCCGCCTCGGCGCCGGAATAGATCACCCCGCCCCCTGTGACGATCAGCGGGGTTTTCGCGGCCTTGATGGCTGCCACAGCCTCGGCCAATTCGCGCGCGTCGGGTTCCGGGCGGCGGATGTGCCAGACCTTGGGGGTGAAGAACTCGGCCGGATAGTCATAGGCCTCGGCCTGGGTGTCCTGGCAGAAGGCAAGGCAGACCGGGCCGCAATTGGCAGGGTCGGTCATCACCCGCAGGGCGCGGGGCAGGGCGGTCAGGATATGTTCGGGCCGCGAGATGCGGTCGAAATAGCGGACGACGGGGCGGAAGCAGTCATTCGCCGACACGGTGGCATCGTCGAAATCCTCGATCTGTTGCAGCACAGGATCGGGCGCGCGGTTGGCAAAGACGTCGCCGGGGATGAAGAGGACGGGCAGGCGGTTGACATGGGCCAAGGCTGCGGCGGTGACCATGTTGGTTGCCCCGGGACCGATAGAGGAGGTGACGGCCATGGCGCGGCGGCGCTTCATCGTCTTGGCATAGGCGATGGCGGCGTGGGCCATGGTCTGTTCGTTGTGGCCGCGCCAGGTGGGCAAGGTATCCTTGATGCTGTGCAGCGCCTCGCCCAGACCGGCGACGTTGCCATGGCCGAAGATCGCCCAGACCCCTTCAATGAACCGCTCCCCCTCGGGCGTCATCTGCACCGACAGCCATTTCACCATGGCTTGGGCGGCGGTCAGTCGGAGCGTGCTCATGCCTGTTCTCCTTTTGCCGCGCGGGCGGCGTCCCAGATGGCGCAGAGGCGGGCGTAGCGGCTGGCCATGTGCTGAACCGCCTCGGCATCGGTCAGTCTGCTCGCGAACCAGCCTCGCGCCGCGTCGCCAAAGATGGTGCGGCCGATGGCGAAACCTTTCACCAGATCATGGTCAGCGGCAAGCGCGAGCGAATTGGCAAGGGCCTCTTCGCTGGCATCCAGACCCAGCACGACAACGCCGCGCACATGCGGATCGCGCGCCTTGATGGCCGAACAGGCGGCCTCATAGGCGGCGTGGGTGGCAAAGGGTTCCAGCTTCCACCAATCGGGGTAGATGCCCAGATCATAGAAGCGGGAAATCACCTTGGCGCTGGTGGTGTCATCCACCGGGCCAACCTTGGACGGGATGATTTCCAACAGCATTTCCAACCGGTTTCGGCGGCAGGCGTGAAACAGACGCAGCACGGTGGCCTCTTGCGCGGCCTTGGTGTCGGCGTCGTCATCGGTGTGGTAGAAGCACAGAACCTTGACCACATGCTCCAACGGCCATTCAGAGAGGCCACCGAAATCGGGGCCAATCTCGGGTTCCAGCGTCAGCGGGCGCGAGCCGGGCCATTCGACGGGACGGCCGATCCACAGGCCAGTTCCGGCGGCGGCATAGAGCGCGTCGCGACCCAGGCGGTCGTCGCAAAGGATGCCGTAACCGGGCTGACCGGCAGAGACCTGAAGCGCGGCCTTCAGGCAAAGCTGTTTGAAAGCGCCGATGCGGGCGGGGGTGGCACTCTCCATCGCCTCAAGCTGCATGCGGTGGTCAAAGGCAAAGACCCGCATGGTGGACCAATCCTTGTGCCGGTTGGTGGCCCAGTGGATCTGTTCCAAGGCCGCGTCCTTGCGCAGGGCCGGGGTCACGACACCGCGGCCAAGGAAGAATTGCAGCTCCTCCCAACTGGGATAAGCGGGCGTGCAGCCGTGGCGTGAAACGGCGAAGGCCCCGCAGGCGTTGGCGTATTTCAGGGCAACCGGCCAGGGTTCGCCATCCAGCCAGCCTTTCAACAGGCCCGACATGAAACCATCGCCCGCGCCAAGGACGTTGAACACCTCGATGGGAAAGCCGGGGCCGGTTTCGCCGGCATCAAGGCTGTCGGGAATGGCGCCGGTAAAGGCCGAGGCACCCATCGGGCCGCGCTTGCAAACCAGCGTGGCGGCAGACACAGCCCGCACGGCGCGCAGCGCGGCGATGGTATCGGTGGTGCCGCCGGCGATGTGAAATTCTTCTTCTGTGCCGATGATCAGGTCGAACAGGTGCAGGGTGGATTGCAGCTTGGCGGTAACGGCGGCGGATTCGACAAACCGGCTTTCGCCGTCACCATGGCCCGCCAGTCCCCAGAGGTTCGGGCGATAGTCGATGTCGAGGGCGGTTTGCAGGCCGTGCTTGCGCGCAAGGGTCAGGGCCTTCATCACGGCGGCTTCGGTGCGGGGGTGCGACAGGTGGGTGCCGGTGGCCACGACCGAGCGGGCCGAGGCGATGAAGTCCTCATGGATGTCATCTTCGCACAGCGCCATGTCGGCGCAGTTTTCGCGGTAGAAGATCAGCGGGAACTGCTTTTCATCGCGGATGCCCAA
>ERZ1645187.4460-NODE-4460-length-11288-cov-20.408617_pt1 | contig 11288 bp, 11 predicted proteins | sample MGYA00575352_ERZ1645187 | MGnify/ENA primary metagenome ERZ1645187 (study PRJEB40837, sample SAMN11349314) | freshwater sediment metagenome | isolation source: river sediment | host: Sediment | place: India: Wazaribad , New Delhi | collected 2017-02-21 ... | reverse complement strand
ACCTGGACCCTGCACAGCCAGCTTTCAAGTCTGAAAAACTCAATGAAATCAGTGCATCACGATAGGAAATGGTTTGAGAATTGTAGCAGTCAATTGGATCACTGCAAGAGGCTGGCTGATCAATCTGTCTCGTCTGGAACCAGAGGGGCGAAGGATCGCATCACGATTTTGCCCAGCACATCGGTAATGATCAACGGCTACTCGCTCTTCCGAAGGATGTCGTGGCATACGTGCCATATCTCCTGAGAAGCTGGCCAGTCTGGCTCAGTTGAGCACATGCCCCGATCGTACAAGAACCCATCAAGTAGATCACGCTTGGCGCAAGCAATGTCTGCCTCCGGGGAGCCCAGCCCTCTACAGTCGGCATTCGCCTCTACCGCCAGCTTGACCAATTCAGCCGTTGTGGGGATTTGAGTGTCTATCGACGCATCCGAACCGCATCTATCGAAACGTTTGCCGTCAATCACGAAGCTGTTGCGGGAAACGGCTTTGAACTCCAGGATTGTACGGCTGTCGTCGCCTTCTCCCGAGCACTCAGCGACCGCTTTGACCCTTTGCCCTGTTCGGGAGACTTTTTGTATTCCGCAAAGAAGCTCAAAATTGTTGGTGTAGGTGCTCTTCGAGATTGATCGGGTCCAAACCCCGATCCAACCGCTATAAGCTTCACCGGCCTGATCGTCGCTCTCACTCAAAAGGCAAAACCTGGTGTCTGCGGCATAGAGGCCGTCGTTGAATGGCAGTTGCTCCATTGCTGTGCTCGGACCGCCTATGAACACGCTGGCTAGCAGGGCTCCCACCAAGCCGGTCGCTTTGGCCGGTAGCATTCTTGTCATCGGGTTCCGTAGCAAACTCATGTTAACTCGCTCGTTGCAATGGTTTCTCGTGGTATGGCTCGTTCAGGCAATGCCCGCGCCCACGTATTCACGTCCGTCTTGTTTGAATTGCCGTGTATGCGCATGTCGTTGATCGCTATCCCAAAGGTCTGGCTCCCTTGTCGTAGAGGTAGACGGTGACGGCAAACTGCCAGTCTCGTTCGGCTCTCAGCAGCGCCTCCCGCACCGTCGTATCGACTGAATCCAGCACATGGAAATAGGCAGGGTCGGCCTCCGCTTCCTCTAACACGAACCAGAGGTGCCCGTGCGGGCCTTTGGCGTTGTCATGGGCAGAGGGCTCAAAAACGGCATCACATTCTGGGGTGCTGCGATCCGTTCGGTGATCGATGATGTTGCCAAGCATGATGCTGTCCTATTGGAGCGGAGCGGGTGAGACGCCGGAAACGACCGATAGAAGGAACTGGACGATTTCTGCTTCCGACATGATGGCCCGATTATAGGCCATCCCCTCGACCCCAACAGCGGGACCGTTAAATGACCCGATGACCCGCCCGTTTTTCGTCGGTCCGTCTAGGGCAATGAACTGGATGGAAAACTCTTCGTTTTGCTGCGTCAGAGGGTCCTTGCCGCCTGCCCGCATCACGAAAATACCCACATCGACGGGCTCCCAGGAAATTTCGTAGTTCAGCCCTTCCAGATACTGCGTCATCTGCCGAAGCGTGATGCGCGCACTGACATAGGGGGTCGCCGCCGCAACCTGTCTGCTGAACATTTCCTGCGTCGGCTGACCTCCGGGAAGCATATTGGAAGCGCGAACCTGGGCGATGCGCGTAGCAGCATCCGGACCGAAGACGGCCTTATAACCGGAAGCACCAATGGTAACGATGGCGGCGATGAGCAAAGCCCCGCGCCAGGACTGAATAAACTGGACGTTCATGGAGATATCCTGAAATGAAGGGGTTCAGCCGGAAATCGGCTTCCAATGGTCGATCCGAAGCCAACGATTGCCGGGAACGCCCTTGGTCGCGGCCTGCCCCCTGTAGCGGGTGCCGTCACTGGCGCGTGCCTCGACGGTGTAGAAAACCAGAAAGTCCCCGTCGAAATAGACGTCATAAGCCTCGATCAGCCGGCCTGTGCCGGATGAAACGCAATCGATGTCCTTCTTCGATGGCGTGGTTTCGACATGCTCTCTGTCGATGACGGTCGTGCCGATGCCGGATACCTCAACCTCGAACAGTTCGCTCCCGGTCGCATTGGCGAGGTAGAGCGGCACATAGCCATGCGTCCACTGCTTGCCGAAGTAGAGGGCGACGGGGAACGGGCAGTTCATCAGAGGGATTGTCTCAGGCCACTCATAAGCTTTTCGGTAGGCGACCTCATAGGGGACGTCGGTGAAATCCGGCATGAATGCCTCGCCGTTTCCGACGGCGTCCGTCGTGCCGATGAAAAGCCGGGCCTTCTGTTCACGGCAAAGCGCAAGCGCCTGCTCAAGTTGCGGGCGCTCTGCCGAAGCAAGCGGTTCGGTTTCCACAAACTCGGCCAGCACATTAGCGGATCGCAGCATTTTGCCGATTTCGCGTTGCTGCTTTTCCAGAATCGCTTGCGCTTCAACCGGATTGCTGAGTGCACGAAGGTAGACCACGACGTTCTTAGACCTTGCCCACTTGTCTCGGGCTGCTTCTTCGGGGTCTTCAAGACGGATAACTTCCAGCCCGTCTTGCGAGATAGGCGAAAAACGTTGTCCGGCGAACGCCTTGGTCGTGGCGATCAGCACAGTGGCTCGCTCGCGGCCAGCTGCCTTCCGGGCAGCGCCATAGGACGGGCGACGGCCTGAACCATCCTCCAATTCCGTAAAGATTGCGACGACAACACCCCGCTTTTCCTTCAGCCACCGATTGGCTGAGTGAAGCTGGACAAGAATATCCGGTCCCGCATCGGACATCCCGTCCGTATCGAACTGGCTAAACAAGGGAACGGGCTGTTCAGCCTCGTCTTCGGCCCAATGGGTGATGAGCGGATATGTCTCGGCGACGGCACCACCTGCCTGACGAAAATAGACGACAACTTTCATGGGCTTCCCATCGTGATTTCTCATAATGCGGCCCCCTCTGATGATGAACCGCCCAACGTATTCACGTCAGCCCGTTTTGAATTGACTCGAAATTGCAAGAAAGTCCCACTGTTACCGATTGAACACAGTCGCTCGGGTTGGATTGCCGATGGCCCGTACCCTTGAGCGCGAAAGAACCTTCTCCACTTTCCCGAGATGCACTTGCCATGTATCGTCATCCCGCTGCGCCCTGTCGAACCCGTAGATGATGAGATGGGGAAGCGTGTCGACAACGGGTGCTTGTCCGGTCTCGGCAATCTGGTGGATAACCGGTGCAAGGCTACGGACGGAGTTGTCCCCGAATGCCTGGGCACGCATCTCGTTGAAGCGAATAAGCGCCTTTGCCGTTTCCAGATACCCTGCCGATAGCTGGGCTTGGTAAGCTTTCAATGCCTTCTCGTAATCCGCGATCTGGCGAACCACATCAGGAAAGTTGTCGCCGCTGGCCCGCAGCGCCGAGTTGGTGAAGTGCTTGGCTTCGTAAAAGCGGACTGTCGGGACACCGTTCTTGTCCGTCATTGCGATTGCCGCATCGATGCGGTCTTGCGTACGGTCTGACGAAACGACCTCTTCATCGCCATCATCACCCGGCGAGGACAGGCGCGTGAGGGCGATCTCTACATCGATCACATCGGGATTGCCAACGAGCATGGGATGAAGGCCAGCCTTTTCCATCCCCGCATATCGTGATGCGGCCCTGCACATGTCGTTCAGAGTTTCCATGCCCAAGTACGTTTGTTGAAGCAGGTCGCGGGCATCGAACTGGAACTCACCTCGCTCCAACGCAACATAGGTCTGCGCGGGTTTGACGAGATATTTCGCGTGGGTGAACGGGATAACCTGTCCGGCTTTCCAGTCGATACGAAAGATGGACGCGCCTCTATGATACGCGTTGATGGAGTTGCGCCGGACGGCAAGAACAAGGTCGGGATGCTGGAGCACGTCACGCCACCAACTGCCTGTGCTATCGTTCGCCAGTTCTTCCAGCGCATCCAGGAAGGCCTGTTCGAGGGTGCGGTGCGGAGCAACAACAGGCGTCATGCGGCGATCTCCCACCAATCGCCGTCGTTCTTCTGTTGTGCGATGGTTCCGAAGTGTTCAGGGAAGCGGTGTGGTTCGAACGTATGGATCGGCACCAGCATCCGGGGGGCTATTGCTCCGACGAGGCGCTTGAGGTCGGCGATACTGGCATGGCCTGAAGTGTGGGCATGTTCGAGGCGGATGCCGCGCGCATTCAGCGCTTCGGATACCTGCATGCCCTTTTCTTGCTTCAGATATCCATCCCACTGCGACCAGATGGCGACCGCCCCTTCCAGACATTCGGCCCTGTCGAGATCAGACAGCATGGCAGGACGAAACAGGAAGGCGGCTTTAGGAGCGAGCGCTTTCAAATCCTCCGCAAAGATGCGGTTGGTCTTGTGAGGTTCGAGGAGGTCGAAGCGCTCGGTCTGCTTGATGCGCACACGCTGGTAATGCGGCACATAGACGGCCATGTTCGGCCAGTCCGATTGCGGTATGTTGGCATTGCCGGTCGCACGTAGCACTTCGGCTGCATACAGATCGATAACCAACGTGCGGCCTGTCCGCTTGCAGGCGCGGTACAGGCTTACCATCCGGTCGATGTTCTGCGCGGATGCCGCCACAAGCGCCATGCCGGGTATTGCCTTGAAAAGCTCAAGAAACTTTAACTCGATCTCGGTTTCGGTTGGAAATTTATGCTCGGCATCCAGCCGCCCAAGTGTCGAACCTTCCATCAACAGCGCATCAATGTTGCGAGGCGGGTTCGCGACCAGCTTTTCGAATAGGGCGGCCTTGCGCCCATGAGCGCGGAAGTCGCCGGAATAAAACAGCTTCTTGCCGTGAGCCTCGACCTCAAAGGCATAGGCGTCATAGGCCGAGTGATCGACCAGATAAGGTGTCACCTTGAAGTGGCCGAACGACATGGGTGTCCGGTCGCGAAGCTCCAGGGTGTTTTCGGGGACATAGGCTCGCGGCAAGAACGGTGCCGCCGCCTGAAAGATGCGATGGGTTGCGGCTCCCAAGGCGACGGGCAGTTCCTTGCCCGCAAGATGCGCCAGCCCCCAGTGATCGAGATGCCCATGCGACAGGACAAGCGCCCGAAGAGAGTCTTGTCCGTCCAGGCCGTCGATAGCGGGATGAACGGAAATATCCTCTGGATCGCCATCCAGGGGCAAGCCCAGATCAAGCAAAAGCCTTTCACCACCAGCTTCTAGCTCGATGCATGAACCACCGATTTCCTTCGTGCCACGATGAACTTTGACCCGCATTTACCCTCCCGTTCAACCAGGGAGGACATGGCTTAGTGATAGTTCGCTCCGCTTGGTCGGGCGCAACCTAAAATATTCATGTGGCTATAGCCAGTGGTTTCTTTGGCAACATGAATGCTGTCATCGTCCGATGAACGGACGGGCGCTGGTCGCATGGAATCTCAGGCGGATAAGAGTCGGCCAAGGCATCTCGCAAGAGAAGTTGGCCGCCGACGCTGGCGTTGATCGTGCATATCTGGGTGGGTTAGAGCGGCAGGCGGAAAACCCGACCGTTGACTTGTTGGACAAGGTGGCCGCCGCGTTGGCTGTGTCCGTGAGCGATTTTTTTTCGATGCCGGGGCCGGATGAACAGCCGCCGAAGCCGCTACGGAGTGGGCGAAGAAAGGAGTGACCCGTGCCTACAAGGCTGCTTGAGCAAGAAAGTAGCTCAGCACGTTGAAGGCCGACCCTTTTCCCAAGTGTGCTGGAGATGAACAGACAGCGGCTCGGTCGGGGCAAAAAAGCGGTCCCGCTCGACTGGGAGCCCTAGACGGCCCCGGATGCTGGCAATTTCCGAAAGTGAGACATAGCCGAGTTCCGGCGAGCCAAGCCCAAGGTCGCAAAGACCGAAAGCGAGATCGGGATTGTCGGGGTTGAGTTCGGTAAGCAGCCAGGTGGCACTGGCGTCGGGGGTGAAGAGCTTGACGACGGGGATCGGATCGAAGCCCGGCTGGCTGCGGCTCTTGTGACCGTTGAGGATAAGCTGGCGACGAAGGGCGACGGTCAGCAATGTGGAACGTGGCATGGCGATGCTCCGGGACAAGGGGCGAGAATGTGGCGATGAAAGATGGGGCGGTGGAGCGGGATGGGCTCCACCGATCTTGATCAGGCGGCGACCGTGGCCGCGGTAGTACTCCTGGAAGAACTGATCTCCGGTGTCGTTAGCAACTCGATCCCGGCCTGATCCTCGGCGTCGAGATAGGCGTCGATCAGCTGATCGATTCGGGCGAAATCGGCGTAGCGCTGATGAAGGCGCTGGGCATAATCAGCCTCTCCGGCAGTGCCGATGGCTTCGATGAAGCGCTCCAGGAAGATGCCCGCAAAGGGAGGCTGACCCAGTTCCGGTTTCTTGAGGTGGCGGGCATAGGCCGCGATCCCGTTCTGGGCATGCCAGTTCAGGCGGGGTGCGATGACGATGAAGTGGCCCTCATCATAATGGCCGCGCTGGATCATGCTAGCTGCAAGCAGGTGCTCCCGCCATAGCTGCTGGCATGGGCTGGACCTCAGACCAGAAGCATTGGGGTCTTTGTACAGGCCTGATTGCTCGGAAAGCCTGTCGAGATGGGGCCGGGTCGGCTGCGTCGTTTCTTGGAGGGTTTCGGTGTATTTCTGCTCAACGAAGACGAACCCGCGTCGGCCATCCTCAGTGCGGTAGCGAACCAGGGCGTCGGCTGCGGTGTAGTCGGCGGAAAAGGCCGGGTTGCCGCGTCCGGGGCTATGCTCGAAGAGGATGTTGGTCACGGTTCCGGTGAAGCTTGGCAGCACCAGCCGCATGACGCTGGTGGCAAGCTCCAGATCGCGTTTGAGCGGGCCGAAGAGATTGAAGACCAGCGGCATGGATGAAAGCAGATTGCGGAAGAGACGGTCGGCGTCGATCAGTGCGCCGATCTCGCGATAGACCAGTTCGCGACGAACCAGGGAGGCAATGGCCGGATCGAGGAAGTTGGCCCCGGCGCGGCCTGCCGACATGGTGAGGCGGGAGCCGATCTGGCGCGTTTCCCCTGACGGACTGCGGTGGCGACCGACGGGCAGGTTCTGGTCCTGCCGCCAGAGGGATTGCAGCAGGCGGGCAGCGGCGGTGAACCTGGAGGCATCGGGCTCCAGGCAGTGATGCTGGCGCAGGATGTCCTCAGGGATCAACGGGATGGTTTCGTTGACGTCGTCTTCGATGACATGGGCGGGCTTGACAGTGGCCTTCGGCATGGTGGGAAAATCCTCGATCTCGGAAATGAACGAGGATGATTCAGACGAGCCAGATGCAAGTTGCTATGAATCGTTGATGAAGTAGCCGAATTGACACTAATCGAGTACGCTACGATTGAGCAGTGAATAGGTATCTGATGCCAGTAAGCCGGGACAGCAATAAGCCGAAAAAGCCGCGTCGCGATGGCCAATCAGGAACCTTTGGCATAGGAAACTCCGGCATAAGACGGAGCGATTTTCTTTCGAATGACGATTATGCGCGGGCGGTCCACGAAGCCGGAGGACCTGGGCCAAATGAACGGTTTGTTGCGGATGGATTAGGAGAACATACACGTCTTTTGCAGGCGATCCATGGGGTCAATCGCGATGACAGGCAAGAGCTTTTCCAAGCAGAGCTTGCAAGGGAGATTGGGGACCGGCCCCATGTCTTTGTGAAAAAATGGAAGGGTCGCCTCCGGGGCGGCTATCTGAAGGCCAGTACACTGCCTGAAACCGTTCTGGAAACTCGCCACAACGCTGATGGGGCGGCCCGGCAAGTTCTTATCATGCCGAAATCAGACCAGGCGTCACGGCTGATCGATGAGGCCGAGTTTGCAGAATTGTATTCCGCATGCGAGTTCGCACATGAGTTTGGGCTGCCGCTCGATACGATGATCACCGTTACATGGTCGCTCTTGGGTTGCCGGAGCGACGACGAAGTGAAGAAAGGCTTTCAAGCGCTGCTAAAATGCATTGGGGATTGGTTGGGACAGCGAGGTTGGCCGTGCGCATACATCTATTGCCACGAGAACAGCGCTATGCTCGGTCTTCATTCGCACATCGCGCTGCATGTGCCGGGCGGCACCGTGGCCGGACGTTCGTCGCTCGGCTTGAAGCAATTGTCCGCCATGGAGCATCCCAGGCGGCAGTTTAAGGCCTACTTGAAGAAGTGGGTGGAGCGGCGGTTCGGGGGTGTCGTCAAAGGTGCTGTCCGGACCACAGGAGGCTTGGTGGAGCAGCCTTGGCTTGCGTTCCTTCGTCTCGGCTACATGACGAAAGGCTTCGAGCGTGGTGTCTTGGTCCAATCTGCGAAGTATGCCCCCGATTGTCGTGATGTTTTCCTGGGAGACCTCATACCTTTCCGATGGCGAGACCCTGGTCCCGTCAGCGTGAAGCGGTGCGGCGTCTCGCAGAGTTTGGGGCCAACCCAGCGACGAACGGGTGTGCCAGGTGGCCTGGAGCGGTTCTATGCCGATCCGGTGAAACTTAGAGGCGACTTGAAGCTAGCGGGGGTATCTGCTGTTGATCTTGGCACGGCATGCTCCGATCTGGAGAGTTGGATGAAAGCGGATCGACGCCCAGCAAAGCCAAAGCGGTTTCAATCTGCCTATGAACGGGGGAGCCGCGACGTTCGCGAGCTGTATCCGCAGGATTTCGTAGACCGATTGAACCTGTACCGTTGACGAACTGATCATTACGGCAGGTAGGCTTGGCTGCTTAGTCTGCCAGTTTCATTTTTGGCAGATCAAGGGGTTTCGGCAAGTCGAAATAAGCGTTTATTTATAGGTATTTAAGTGACTTCCTGAATCAAGCATTTGTGACTATCTGCGCAATCTCGTCCCGCAGGATGAAGGTGCCTGGGGGCTGACGGCGCACATCCGATTTGAGATTAATGGCGGCTTGAGCCGGCTCTCAGATTTTCGAGCCTTAATAGGTTTCGAAACCCGGCTCCTGCGACGGCATTTGCACGATGAAGGTGGTGGAATCATCGACGGCATCGAGAGGCTGGCCCTTTGCGAGGCCGGCCTCCCGGATTATGCGGATGAAGACAGCGAGACCAAGGTTGGCGCCCTTTTTGCTGCTGTCGTCGCGACTGACCTTGCCGGTCGAGGGCCAGAAATTGAAGACTTGGACCTTGAGATGAAATGGCGAATGGCGCACGAACTTGACCCCGGCGCGGGTCAGCGCGGCCTCGGCTTCGGCCATGGCCTGGGTGGCGTCGATGCGGCGTTTGGCTGGCATGGGCTTCTCTCCTGGGTTGGTTTCCCTGCTTTTGATTTGTTTCCTGATTGAAGGATCAAGGTATGCAGAGAGGGAATGGAGGGAGAGGGAAGAGAGAATGATTGGATCGATGGGATCGATCGTTCTTCCCTTCGGGATAAAGTCAGGAGCGGCCAGCTTCGCCAGCCGACTTTTTGCCTACACCCGGAGCGTTTCGGGTTCCACGTGCAATTTCAACAGTCGTTATAAAGGTGTGCCAGGGCAAGTCCCGACTTGATGGCCTCTATCGCGGCGGCAAGCTGTTGCAGGCTTGATCCCTTGGTGTATCGCGCCGTTTCCCCAGGTGTGCTGTGACCTGTCAGATGATCGATGACGAGCGTCGAAACGTCAGCCTGGTGCATCAAGGTCGTCGCAGTATGCCGAAGGGAATGGAAATCGAGGTTCTTGCGATAAACGCCGATGTCCTGCCGGTAGCGGGTGAACCATTTGGTAAAGCCATGGCCGAGCTTGTCGTCCGCTCCGCCGGGTTTCAGGGCCGGAAACACCGGCTGTGATCCCTTTCCAAGCGTTTTGATGTAGGTCAGGAAGCCCATGCGGATCAGCTCGCTATGGATCGGCACCTTCCGAACGGCATTCTTGTTCTTCAACTGACGCGGCGGACGGTCGTTGATATCGAAAAATGGAGTGCCATTTTCTTCCCGGATATCATCGGTGCGAAGCTGGCAGATTTCCTCCAGCCGCATGCCGCTGAATAGGGTGATGAGCGGTATCCAGAACTTATCGTCCCGGATGATTTGCTGACCAGGCTGTGAGCGACGGCCTGCGGACAAGCACCCAGACCAGACGGGGGAGCCGAACAAAGCCTTGAGTTCGGTGCCGGACCACTGCTCCCGCTCATCGACGGCCCTTTTCACAGCGGCGAATCTGAAGCCGGAGAAGATGTTTTCCGTGGCCTTACCGGTTGCGATTGCCTCACTCCACATCGCGGAAAGAGCTGAGAAATGGCGCTTGATGGTTTTCTGCGTCAGCAGCGGTTGTTTCCGCTCGTCCGGCAGTTTTTCATAGGCGCGGATGATATCTTCGGGTGTAAAATTCTTGTAGGAAGCGGCCTTGCCGTAGTCGGAAGGCATACGTTCCGCCGTGGTGCGGAATTGGGCGGCATCCGCCCGCGTGTACTGGTTTACCGGCTTGTTTCCGCAAATCTGTTCGAAGAGGCGGTATGTGGCATGGGCCTGGTTGCCTGTCTGCTGACGCCAGTCGCCGCGACGAATCTGATCTTCGATGTAGCCGGGATAGACCGTCGAAAATAGTGGCTCTGCCTGCGCCCCCGATTGCATCTGATGAGGGGGTGAGGCTGTAGGAGGAACTTCTACCAAAGCTTGGCGAAGCAGCTTGCTCTTGGGCTCGAACTCGAAGTCGCCTTCATATCGGGCTTTCAGTGCTTCTGCGAGATCGATTCCGGCCCGGTGAACGACTTCCTTGCATTGATGCCGTTCTGCTTCGTCAAGATCGCTCCAGGTCAGCCCGACCATCCGCGCCGTCATCTGCGCGGTGGTGATGCCGTGATCCAGCATATTGCCACCAAGCGACTTCTTCGTCTGTTGGGCGACATCACCCCAGTACCTCGCGCGGGCGGCCCGACCATCTTCGGTGAGATACATGCCGGATGCTCGCACCGTGCGTTCTCGTTCCAGGACGTGGTTGTAGAAACTCTGGGCAAGGAGGGCGAGTTGATCCTGGGTAAGCATGGGGTTTGCGCGGGCCGTTTCGAAGAGTTGTTCGGAGAGCCAATATAGCTCATCTGCTCGTAGCCGCGCGTCCTTGGGACCGCAAGCGCCGAGGCTGCGAACCAATTCGCGTCGTTTCAGCCTGTCGCGCAAATCTGCCGGGACGGCTCGTCGGAAATGAAATATGCGTCCGCGCCGGACGATATTGGAAGGAGCTGCCACGCCGCTTCGCTCTCTTTGTAGCAGCGGTTTGTAGCAAAATGCTTCATCCCGCCTCAGGTGGCGCGAGGCACTTTAATGATTTCAATTGCTTAGGAGGAAGATGGCTGGGGAACCTGGAACCTCAAGGACTTCCCGGTTTCGGCCCTCCAGCCGCACGGCATCGTGT
>ERZ1645187.4459-NODE-4459-length-11293-cov-50.963873_pt1 | contig 11293 bp, 11 predicted proteins | sample MGYA00575352_ERZ1645187 | MGnify/ENA primary metagenome ERZ1645187 (study PRJEB40837, sample SAMN11349314) | freshwater sediment metagenome | isolation source: river sediment | host: Sediment | place: India: Wazaribad , New Delhi | collected 2017-02-21 ... | reverse complement strand
TCTTCAAGCGAGCAATTGCCGGCGCGCTCGCCAAGGCCATTGATCGTGCATTCGACCTGACGCGCGCCACCAATCTTCACGCCGGCCAAGGAGTTGGCCACGGCCATGCCCAGGTCGTTGTGGCAGTGCACCGACCAGATCGCCTTGTCGGAGTTGGGGATGCGTTCGCGCAGGGTCTTGATGAAGTTGCCGTACAGCTCGGGCACCGCGTAGCCAACGGTGTCCGGCACATTGATCGTGGTCGCCCCCTCGGCGATCACGGCCTCGAGCACGCGACACAGAAAATCCACTTCGCTGCGGTAGCCATCTTCGGGGCTGAATTCGATGTCGCCCACCAGGTTGCGGGCAAACCGCACGGACAGCCGAGCCTGCTCCAGCACTTCTTCGGGCGTCATGCGCAGCTTCTTTTCCATGTGCAGCGGAGAGGTCGCGATGAAGGTGTGGATCCGCGCACTGTTTGCACCCTTGAGCGCCTCGGCGGCGCGTGAAATGTCACGGTCGTTGGCGCGCGACAGCGTGCAGACGGTCGAGTCCTTGATCACGTTGGCAATGGCTTGCACCGCCTCGAAATCTCCGTTGGAGCTGGCGGCGAACCCGGCCTCGATCACGTCGACCCGCAGGCGTTCGAGCTGGCGCGCGATGCGCAGCTTTTCGTCCCGGGTCATGGAGGCCCCAGGCGACTGCTCGCCGTCGCGCAAGGTGGTGTCGAAAATGATCAATTTGTCTGCCATGGGATAGCTCCTGATTCAAAGAAACCCGCAACCTGAACTACCTGACATCCAAAGCAAAAGGCCCGTTGCGGGTGCATACGGGCCTTTGATGGATTTTGCGCGCGTGCGCTACCGTCTCCGCCCGATCGGGTGTAGCAGTAGCGATGCCAGGAAATAATTCATGCGCGCACTGTAGCACAAGCCGTGGCCGCGTGTGGGCTGCTGCGATCATCTGTGCAGGCCACGTTCGTCGGGCTCGTCGGTGGAGGTGCTGATCACGCTGGTCTGCAGCCCCTTGACGCGGCGCCATCCATACAGGGCGTAACCGCTGAGCCCATACATCACGAACAGGCCGAACAGGACCGCCGGCGGATGAATGTTGATCACCGCGATGCCCAGGGCGATCAACACGATCACCGCAAAGGGTACGCTCTTCTTCATCCGCACGTCCTTGAAGCTGTAAAACGGCACGTTGGTGACCATCGTGAGACCCGAATACAGCGCCAGTGCGAACATGGGCCAGGCAACGCTCGGGCCGCGAATATCGGCATCGGTCATGATCCAGATGAACCCCGTCACCAATGCTGCGGCCGCCGGTGACGGAAGGCCCTGGAAATAACGTTTGTCGACCACGGCCGTGTTCACATTGAATCGAGCCAATCGGAGCGCCGCGCAGGCGCAGTAGACGAACGCGGCGATCCAGCCCCACCGGCCCAGCCCCTTGAGTGCCCATTCATAGGCGATCAGCGCAGGTGCCGCCCCGAAAGAAACCATGTCGGACAGCGAATCCATCTGCTCGCCAAAAGCGCTCTGCGTGTTGGTCATGCGCGCCACCCGGCCGTCCAGGCTGTCGAGCACCATGGCGCAGAACACGCCGACCGCAGCGAAGTCGAAGCGACCGTTCATCGCCATGACGATGGCATAGAACCCGCCGAACAAGGCGGCCAGGGTAAACAGGTTGGGCAGGATGTAGATGCCCTTGCGCCGCTTCCGGATCACCGTTCCAGGCGGCGCCGGAGCCGGTTTTTCTGTTTCTTCTTGCATGATTTTGACCAGTGCCCAGCGTCAAACGGCCACCAGCAGCTATCAAATTTGAAGTCGTTAGCTGCCGTTTCCCGTCCCCAGGGGCGTGAGTGTAAGCGGCTCCACTGGCAATCCATCAAACACAAAGGCCACCGAGGTGGCCTTCGTGGATCATCCGCGGCCGGCAATCAGTTCCGCGTCTGATCAACCAGCTTGTTTTTGGCAATCCAGGGCATCATGGCGCGCAACTGGGCACCCACCACCTCGATCTGGTGATCGGCGGTGTTGCGGCGACGGGCCGTCATGCTCGGGTAGCCGGTGCGGCCTTCCAGGATGAACATCTTGGCGTAGTCGCCGTTCTGGATGCGCTTGAGGGCGTTGCGCATCGCTGCGCGCGACTGCTCGTTGATCACCTCGGGGCCCGTCACGTACTCGCCGTACTCCGCGTTGTTGGAGATCGAGTAGTTCATGTTGGCGATGCCGCCTTCGTAGATCAGGTCCACGATGAGCTTGAGTTCGTGCAGGCACTCGAAGTAGGCCATCTCAGGGGCGTAGCCGGCCTCGACCAGGGTCTCGTACCCCATCTTGATCAGTTCGACGGCGCCGCCGCACAACACGGCCTGTTCGCCGAACAGGTCGGTCTCGGTCTCTTCCTTGAAGTTGGTCTCGATGATGCCGGCCTTGCCGCCGCCATTGGCCATGGCGTAGCTCAAGGCCAGGTCACGGGCCTTGCCGGACTTGTCCTGATGCACCGCGATCAGGTGGGGCACGCCGCCGCCCTGCGTGTAGGTGTTGCGCACCGTGTGGCCCGGCGCCTTGGGCGCGACCATCCACACATCCAGATCGGCACGGGGCACCACCTGGTTGTAGTGCACGTTGAACCCGTGAGCGAACACCAGGGAGGCACCCTGCTTGATGTTGGGGGCCACGTTGTTGTTGTAGACCTCGGCGATCTGCTCGTCGGGGAGCAGGATCATGACGACGTCGGCGGATTTGACCGCGTCATTGACTTCCATCACGTTCAGGCCGGCCTTGCCGACCTTGTCCCAGGAGGCGCCGCCCTTGCGCAGACCGACCACAACCTTCACGCCGCTGTCGTTGAGGTTCTGGGCGTGGGCATGGCCCTGGCTGCCGTAGCCGATGATGGCAACGGTCTTGCCCTTGATCAGGCTCAGGTCACAGTCTTTGTCGTAGAAAACTTTCATGGTCTTGCTCCGTAATGAATGGATTGAAGGTTGAATCCCGTTCGATATGAGCCTGTCGAAGGGCTCCCGGCGCCCCGAAAGTATCGGGGCTTCGACAGGCGCAGCCCGAACGGGCAAAGGCTGGGCCCCGAAAAACCGATCACACGCGCAGGACCCGCTCGCCACGCCCGATGCCGCTGGGGCCGGTGCGAACGGTCTCCAGGATGGCGCTGCGGTCGATGGCTTCGAGGAAAGCGTCGTTCTTTGCCTGGTCTCCGGTGAGCTCGATCGTGTAACTCTTGTCGGTCACATCGATGATGCGTCCCCGGAAGATGTCGGTCATGCGTTTCATCTCCTCGCGTTCCTTGCCCACGGCGCGGACCTTCACGAGCATGAGTTCGCGTTCGGTGTAGGCGCCTTCGGTCAGGTCCACGACCTTGACCACCTCGATCAGACGGTTCAGGTGTTTGGTGATCTGCTCGATCACATCGTCCGACCCGGCGGTCTGGATCGTCATCCGGGACAGACTGGGGTCCTCGGTCGGCGCGACGGTCAGCGACTCGATGTTATAGCCACGGGCCGAGAACAGGCCCACCACGCGGGAAAGGGCTCCCGCTTCGTTTTCCAGCAATACAGCAATGATGTGTTTCATGATTCGATTCCTCTTTTCGCCGCCCTCCTCCGTGCACGGTAATGCATGGACTTGGCGGGCAATAGATTCGTCAGGGGGACAGGCGGGCGTCCATCGTTCCGCAAGGGCCGAGCAGATCCGCAGAATGCGCGCCGCTTCAGGACATTACAGGTCTTCGGCTCCCAGCAGCATTTCGGTGATGCCTTTTCCGGCCTTCACCATCGGGAAGACGTTCTCGGTCGGGTCAGTCCGGAAATCCAGAAACACCGTGCGATCCTTCAGCTTGCGGGCTTCCCGCAGAGCGGCTTCCACGTCCTGTGGGCGCTCGATCAGCAGGCCGACATGGCCATACGCTTCGGCCAGTTTCACGAAATTGGGCAGCGCGTCCATGTAGCTGTGGCTATAGCGACCGGAATACTCGATCTCCTGCCACTGGCGAACCATGCCGAGGTAGCGGTTGTTCAGCGAAAGGATCTTGATCGGCGTGTTGTATTGCAGACAGGTGGAGAGTTCCTGGATGCACATCTGCACCGAACCCTCGCCTGTGACACAGTACACCTCGCTCTCGGGACGCGCCAGCTTGATGCCCATCGCGTACGGGATGCCAACGCCCATCGTGCCCAGACCACCGGAATTGATCCAGCGTCGCGGCTGATCGAAGCGGTAATACTGAGCGGCCCACATCTGGTGCTGGCCGACATCGGAGGTGATGTAGACGTCTTCGTCTTTGGTCATCTCCCAGAGCGTCTCGATGACGCGTTGCGGTTTGATGACTTCCTGATTGCCGCGGTCATAGGCCAGGCAATCACGCGCCCGCCAGGCTTCGATTGTGTCCCACCAGGCCTTGAGCGCACCGGCGTCCGGTTTCACCGGGCTCTCCCGGATCATGGCGATGAGTTCGACCAGGACGTCCTTGACGTCGCCAACGATGGGAACGTCCACCTTGACCCGCTTGGAAATGCTCGACGGATCGATGTCGATGTGGATGATCTTGCGCTCGTTCTGTGCAAAGTGCTTCGGATTTCCGATCACGCGGTCATCAAAGCGCGCGCCCACCGCCAGCAACACGTCGCAGTTCTGCATGGCATTGTTGGCTTCGATCGTGCCGTGCATGCCCAGCATGCCCAGGAACTTGCGGTCGGAGGCCGGGTAGGCACCCAGGCCCATCAGCGTGTTGGTGACCGGGTAGCCTAGCATGTCGACCAGCGTGCGAAGTTCCTGCGACGCGTTGCTGAGCAGGACACCCCCGCCGGTGTAGATGTAGGGCCGTTTGGCCGCCAACAGCAACTGCAGGGCCTTTCGAATCTGACCGCCGTGACCCTTTCGCACCGGGTTGTAGGAGCGCATCTCGACCGACGACGGATGCCCGTTGTACGACGTCTTGTTGAACGACACGTCCTTCGGAATGTCGACCACCACCGGACCGGGACGCCCGGTGCGCGCGATGTGGAACGCCTTCTTCATCACGTCGGCCAGCTGCCGCACATCCTTGACCAGGAAGTTGTGTTTGACGATCGGGCGGGTGATGCCCACGGTGTCGCATTCCTGGAAGGCGTCCTGTCCGATCGCCGCGGTGGGAACCTGACCGGAGATGATGACCAGGGGGATGCTGTCCATGTATGCCGTTGCGATCCCGGTGACCGCGTTGGTCAGGCCCGGGCCCGAGGTGACGAGCGCCACGCCGACATCGCCGGTCGCACGCGCGTAGCCGTCGGCGGCATGCACGGCCGCCTGCTCGTGGCGAACCAGAACATGCTGGATCGTGTCTTGCTTGAATACCGCGTCGTAGATGTGCAGGACGGCGCCGCCCGGGTAACCCCAGACGAATTTGACGCCTTCGGCCTGAAGCGATTTGACGAGGATTTCCGCACCCCGAAGCTCCGAGGTGGATGCGCCAGCGGATGCGGCGGCTGCTGATGCCAGTTCGGCTTTGGTGATTTCCATGTTCAACCTTTGTGAATTTCTCTGACGAAAGACCTTGGGTGCCCCTTTGATCGCCTCTTGTGGAGTGACTCCGGGACTTAAGGCCAGGGACATGGGCGTGCTGCTTGCGACGCCGGACCGTGACCCGTTTGCATTGATTTGCAACACGCATTATCGCACTGCAACATCGAAGACGGCTGAAACTGGCGATTTTTTTCATTGAGGTGCAATAATCAGCGCCGATCCGCTGGCGCATCGGGCATTCACCTGGCGCCGCGAGAACCACCACACTGTCCGTTTCACCTTTGGCCACAGAGCAAGAACTCAACGACTTCCTGAAAAGCGTCGAAAAACGGGCTTTCAAGCGGTCGGTGTATCACGTTCGCGACGACGAGGCGGCACTGGACATCGTCCAGGACAGCATGATGAAACTGGCCGAGCACTACGGGGACAAGCCGGTCGCCGAGCTTCCCATGCTGTTTCAGCGCATCCTGTCCAACTGCACCCTGGACTGGTTCCGGCGCCAGAAGACCCGCAACGCGCTGTTTTCAAACCTCGGCGACTTTGAATCCGGGACCGACGAGGGCGAATTTGACCTCCTTGAAACTTTTTCCGGCATCGATGAGTCTGAAAAGGTCGAAAGCGCCGAGGACAGCACCCGGCGAGCCCAAATCTTTCATGAAATCGAAGACCAGATCATGTTGCTGCCGGCGCGTCAACGCGAAGCCTTCCTCATGCGTTACTGGGAGGATATGGACGTTGCCGAGACGGCGGCGGCCATGGGCTGCTCGGAAGGCAGTGTCAAGACGCACTGCTCCCGCGCGGTTCAAGCCCTCAGTGCCGCACTGAGGGCCAAGGGGATACAACCATGACGCACACGCCACTTCATCACGCTGAAATCCTTCAGGATCGCTTTGGCCTGAAGGTGGCTTCGCGCCTGTCCCAAGGTGCGGCCGAATTGCCCCACGACCTGTCCGAGCGCCTGCGGGTCGCCCGACTTCAGGCCGTCGCCCAGCGCAAGCGCGCGCCGGTGCGGCAGAGCCGGCTCGCGGGCAGTGTCTCGGCCGATGGCAGCAGCGCCGCGCTGAGCTTTGGCGACGAGGGCTGGAGCCCGTGGAGCGGCTTGGCGTCCGCGGTGTCGATGCTGGCCCTGGTGGCCGGCCTGGTGTTCATCAACGGCATCGTCAATGAGGACCGGGCCAACGAGGTGGCCGAGGTCGATGCCGCCTTGTTGACCGACGACCTGCCGCCCGCTGCCTACACCGACGCCGGCTTCATCCAGTACCTGAAGGTTTCGCGCCATTCGACCGCGTCCGAGTGAGGAAACGCCGGGTCGTCCGATGATGAGCGCTTACCGCCGATCGTTTCCTGCCTGGCTGGGCCTGCTCGCCCTGAGCGGGGCGCTGTCGATTTGCCGGGCGCAAACCGCGTCGAGCGCGCCGGCTCCGGCAGAGCCTGCCCCGACCGCTGCGGAGGCGGCTCCAGCCTCGATCGCGGCGCCGGCCTCGATCGCGGCACCAGCCTCCGTCGCGCCGGCCGCCCGCACCCCGGCAACGACAGCCAGCGCCGCGCCGGTTCGTACCTCGAATCCTGCTGCGGCCGTTCCTACCTTACCCCCCAAGACCTGGAACGAACTCACCCCAGGCCAGCAGCAAGCGCTCAAGCCACTGGCTGCGAGTTGGAGCGGCATCGATGACGCCCAGAAGCGGAAGTGGCTGGCCATGTCTCGCAATTTCGGCACGATGACCCCCACGGAACAGGCCAAACTGCATGGCCGCATGAACGAGTGGGCCGCCTTGAGCCCCAAACAGCGTGCGCAGGCCCGGCTGAACTTCGCGGAAACCGTGCAGGTTCCCGCCGATGAAAAGAAGGCGACCTGGCAAGCCTACCAGGCCTTGAGCCCCGAGGAAAAGCGCAAGCTGGCCGCTGGCGCACCCGCGCTGCCCAGCGGTGGTGCGACGGCGGTGAAGCCTGTTCCCGCCACCAAGCTGGCCACCCCTCCGCATGCCAGTCCGCCCCGCGGCGGCGCCTCCACCCCGGTGGGTGCCGTCAGCGCGCCTCGGCCGATCGACCAGAAGACGCTGCTGCCCCGCAAACCGGCCAGCGCGCCTTGACGGTCCGGGCACTCCCCCCGTTCGCCCTGCCGCTCCCATGAGCATGTCCACCGAACCCGTCGCATCGTCGACGCAAGCTGATGGCTCATCGCTGCGCGCACCTGGCCTGAGCCGCCGGATGGCCTGCTGGCTCTACGAAGGCATGCTCCTGTTCGGTGTGGTGTTCATTGCCGGCTACCTGTTCAGCACCCTGACGCAGACCCGCCATGCGCTGGACAACCGCCACGCCCTGCAGGCCTTTCTGTTCATTGTCTTCGGCATCTATTTCACCTGGTTCTGGTCCCGCGGGCAGACGCTGGCAATGAAGACCTGGCACATCCGCGTGGTGGGCCGCGATGGGCGGCCGATCTCCCAGAAGCGGGCGCTGGTGCGCTACGTTTTCAGCTGGATCTGGTTGCTGCCACCGCTGGCCGCCGTGGCACCGTTCAACCTCAGCGGCGGCGAAATGGCGGTCCTGACGATCGGCTGGGTCATCGTCTGGGCCCTGCTGAGCCGTTTTCACCCCTTGCAGCAGTTCTGGCACGATGCGCTGGCCGGAACCCGGCTCGTCTCGACCCGGCCGCCCGTCAAACCCTGATCGTCCGCTGCGGATCCGTGACAATGCGGACCCGGTCCGGCCACCCCTGCACCGTCTCTCTGTTCAAGTCCCTGCCATGACCCCTTGCTTCTCCGTCTGCGTCTATTGCGGCTCCAAGCCGGGCCTGGATCCTGCCTTCGCGCTCACGGCCCGCAGCGTCGGGCGCTGGATCGGGGCGCACGGCGGCCAGCTCGTCTATGGCGGGGGCAACAATGGCCTGATGGGCCTGGTGGCGGCGGCGACGCTGGAAGCCGGTGGCCGGGTGGTCGGCGTGATCCCGAAGGCGCTGGTCGAAAAAGAGTGGGCGAACAACGCCTGCACCGAACTGCACGTCGTCGACACCATGCACGAACGCAAACGCCTGATGGCTGAAAAGGCCGATGCCTTTGTCGCCCTGCCGGGCGGGATTGGCACGTTCGAGGAGTTCTTCGAGGTCTGGACCTGGCGGCAGCTGGGCTACCACGACAAGCCGGTGGGTCTGCTGAACCTGTCGGGCTACTATGACCCGCTGGTGACGTTCTTGCGCTCGACGGTCGTGCAAGGCTTCATGGGCGACTGGCAGATGGACCTGATCCGGATCGGCGACGAGCCGGAGCCCCTGTTGCGGGAACTGGTCCAGGCGGCCGGCCTGGCGCCCGAACCGCATCTGGACCAGATCTGAAGCGGCCTGGGCAAGCGCCCGAAGCGCCGCGGCCCCTGCAAGGGCAGCGGTTCAACCCACGACGCCGGGGAACGTTCAGACAGCGGTTTCGTTCTCTTCGCCGGTACGGATGCGCACCACGCGCTCCACGGCAGTGATGAAGATCTTGCCGTCACCGATCTTGCCGGTGCGCGCGGCCGACACGATGGCTTCGACGCAGCGGTCAACGTCCTCACTCTTGACGACCACTTCGATCTTCACTTTCGGCAGGAAGTCGACCACGTACTCGGCGCCTCGGTACAGCTCGGTGTGGCCTTTCTGGCGGCCGAAGCCCTTGACTTCGGTCACAGTCAGGCCGGTGACGCCACAGCCGGCCAGCGCTTCACGCACCTCTTCGAGCTTGAACGGTTTGATGACGGCGGTGATCTGTTTCATAGGTTTCTTCCTGCTGCGGGTTCCGGTTATGCGCGAAATTTGCTGGTAATAGGATAACGCCAATCCTTGCCGAAGCTGCGGTGGGTGACACGAATCCCCACCGGGGCCTGCCGACGCTTGTATTCGTTGAGCTTGATCAGGCGCGTCACCTTCTCCACGTCGGCCCGCTCGAAGCCGCGCGCGACGATCTCCTCGATACCCTCGTCGTTCTCCATGTAGTGCTCGACGATGGCATCCAGCACCTCATAGGGCGGCAGGCTGTCCTGGTCCCTCTGGTCGGGCCGCAGCTCGGCGCTCGGCGGCCGGGTGATGATGCGCTCGGGGATCGGATTGGCGCCCGTTCCATAGGGATCGTTGGCGTTGCGCCAGCGCGCCAGCCGGAACACCGAGGTCTTGGCCACATCCTTGATGACGGCAAAGCCGCCGGCCATGTCGCCGTACAGCGTGCAGTAGCCGGTGGCCATCTCGCTCTTGTTGCCGGTGGTCAGCACCAGCGCGCCGGTCTTGTTGGAGATCGCCATCAACAGCGTGCCCCGGATGCGGGCCTGGATGTTTTCTTCGGTCGTGTCGTCCGGCAGCCCCGCGAACTGCGGCGCCAGCGAGGCCTTGAAGGCCTCGAACTCGGGCAGGATGGAAATCTCGTCGTAGCGCACACCCAACCGCCCCGCCATGTCGCGCGCGTCGATCCAGCTGATGTCCGCCGTGTACGGCGAGGGCATCATCACGGCGCGCACCCGGTCACGGCCCAGCGCATCGACCGCCACCGCCAGCACCAGCGCCGAGTCGATGCCGCCGGACAGCCCCAGAAGCACGCCCGGGAAGCCGTTCTTGCCGATGTAGTCGCGCACGCCCAGCACCAGGGCGTCCCACAGGTCGGCGTCGCGGCTGCGCTCGGGCAGCATGCCCGCTTCGATTTCGATAGCGCCTGCCGACCGGCTGACGCTGGCGTAGTACAGTTTTTCCTGAAAACTCGGGGCGCGGCCGGCGATTTCGGCCCGGGGGTCGACGACAAAGGAGTGTCCCTCGAACACCATTTCGTCCTGCCCGCCCACCAGATGGGTATAGACCAGCGGCAGGCCGCACTCGCGCACCCGCTCGCGCATCATTGCCTCGCGTTCGTATCCCTTGCCGACATGGAACGGCGAGGCGTTGATGACCGCCAGCAGCTCGGCGCCCGTTTCCCTGGCCAGCCGCGCCGGCGCCTCGAACCAGGCGTCCTCGCAAATCAGCAGGCCGATCTTGAACCCGCCCGCGTCGAAGACGCAGACCTCACGCCCGGGCGTGAAGTAGCGCCGTTCGTCGAACACCTGGTAGTTGGGCAGCTCCCGTTTGGCGTAGGTGGCCACCACCTCGCCGCCGCGCAGCACGCTGGCCGCGTTCAGCCGGTCCTGGATCGCGACGCTGCGGGTGCGCCGGTCGCCGCCGGTCGGATGTCCCACCACGACGATCAGGTCTTTCAGCGCCGCAAGTTCGGCCGCCACCCGTTTCACGGCATCATGGCAGGCGGCGATGAAGGCGGGGCGCAGAAACAGGTCCTCGGCGGCGTAGCCGCAGATCGACAGCTCGGGGGTCAGCACCAGGCGCGCGCCCTCGGCGTAGGCGTTGTGCGCGGCGTCGATGATCTTCTGCGCGTTGCCGGGAAGATCGCCCACCACGAAGTTGAGCTGGGCGACACAGATCTTGAGAGTCATACAGGTGCAGGAAAACGAATCGATGACCGCGAACGCCGCCAAGGCGGCAACGGGACGGTCTGGCGCAGACGCGATTGATTATGTCACCCGGGTGTTTCACACGCCGGCCCAGGTGGACGCGGCGCAGTGGAATGCGCTGCTGGCCGCGCAGACCCTGCCCACGCCCTTCATGCGCCACGAGTACCTGGCCGCGCTGCACGACAGCGGCAGTGCCTGCCCCGACACCGGATGGACCCCCCGTTTCCTCACCGTGTGGCAGGGCGATGCCCTGGTCGCGGGCTGCCCGCTGTACCTCAAGGACCATTCCTACGGCGAATACGTGTTCGACTGGGCCTGGGCGAACGCCTACGCGCAGCATGGCCTGG
>ERZ1645187.4458-NODE-4458-length-11296-cov-44.907126_pt1 | contig 11296 bp, 16 predicted proteins | sample MGYA00575352_ERZ1645187 | MGnify/ENA primary metagenome ERZ1645187 (study PRJEB40837, sample SAMN11349314) | freshwater sediment metagenome | isolation source: river sediment | host: Sediment | place: India: Wazaribad , New Delhi | collected 2017-02-21 ... | reverse complement strand
AAAAACAGTCGAGTAGACCCTATCACCCGGCCTTCGCCGGGCGTTGCGTCCAGCGCGGATTGCGCCAGTCGATCCCTTCCAGGAGATAGCAGGAACGGATTCTGGTTATGAAAGGGGACAAACCGGGGGCAAGGTCAACCTCGTGCTTCGCCAGCGACCGGAGTTCGCTCTGGCGAGCGGAACGATGCGGCTCGTTCGGTCGCCCAACCACGCGGGTGTGGCAGGTGGCGCTTCTCAACCACGAACAAATGGGCCATTGCGAATTCGGTGCGCTCCCTCCCGCCGGCGGGGGATCGATCCACTGCAATTCGCGAGCATCCGCTCTTATCCGCGTCGGGATGATGGGTAGGATGATGGGTAGCAAGAAGTCGAGTTCAAATTCCCAAGTAAATTCAATAAACTAGACAGCGAAAATGGTGGAGCCAAGGGGAGTCGAACCCCTGACCTCTTGAATGCCATTTAATCGGTACATTTTCTTTTTCAATGGGTTATCATAGGCTTTATAACTTGGCTTTCCAACTTTTTCCGGCAGTCGGACCGATCGATGAGCAAGGATACAAACCCACTTCCCGAACTCAAGGCGGTCCGTCTCTATCGAGGGGTCTCGATTTATAAGGTCTCGAATTCCAGAAATTGGTACATGCGGATTTGGGACAAGCAACGCCGACGTTACATCGTCAAATCGACCGGCACTCCACTCATCATTCAAGCAAGGGAAATTGCCAAGGGTCAAGCGTTGTCCCTGCTCACACTGGAAAAGCAGGTCGATCGAGAGTTCTCGTTTCGCACATTCGCTTTGAAGCTGCTCAAGCAGGGCGATGGTCTGGTCGCCAGAGGCGAACGCAACCTCGGCTACGTCAAGGCGATGCGCTGGTGCATCCAGAACGAAGACTGGGGTCTCCTGCGGACGTTCGGACCAAGAGACGTCCGAGAGATCACGACCCGGGATTTCCGGGACTACATGGACAGGCTCGACCACTTGAAATCGCCGCTGTCGTCGTCGACGAAGAATACGATCCTGGCGACGTTCCGCAATGTCCTGAAGGTCGCCAGAGAGGACGGCGTGATCGACACGGTGCCCGACACGCCCCGGTCACGCCAGCGGGACAACCCTCGCTCGTTCTTCCGCTTCTACCCGCTCGTGACGAAGGAGGAGGACGTCTACCAGAAGGTCCTCGCCACGGCTCGGAAGATGGCGACCGATGGCGTCGTGACCAGGGGCATACCGGTCACCGACGAACTCTATGACCTGATCCTGTTCGTCACGCATTCGTTCGTCCGACCGATCACGTCGGAACTCTATGCGCTGCGGCACGGAGACGTGACGGTCGCAGACAATCCGAAGAGGCTGATCCTCGTGATCCGGGACGGCAAGACGGGATTTCGATCGGCGAACACGATGCCGGCAGCGGTTTCCGTCTACGAACGCATCCGCAAACGGAACCCGGAGGCGACGCCCGCCGACTACCTGTTTCTGCCGGCGTACACGAACCGACTGACCGCCGGAAAGATCATCCAGCGCCAGTTCAAGGAGCTGATGGAACGGGCAGGGATCGGAACCGATCGATACACGGGTGCGAAACACTCGATCTACTCGCTCCGCCACACGGCGATCTGCATGCGGATCATCCTCAGCGAGGGTAAGGTCAACATTTTCAACCTCGCCAAGAACGCCGGGACGAGCGTCGACCAGATCGAGAGGTTCTATGCTCGCCACCTGCCGCTCAGTGCGGAGATGGCGAGGAACCTCCAGAGTCTCGGCGAGAGAAGTAACCACAACTCACTTGATGCGAACTGACTCTCTGGTATCAACACCCGTTCAGAGCTCGTATTGATTGAATATAATCCTTGCCGTCGCGCACGACTGTGGTTATCAACGCCTCACCAATACATTTTTTATTTTTTTGATCGACAAACGTATATTTTACATTATATAGATTATATTCTACTTTATGTATTTCTTTTAATTGGAGCGGAATCGCAAGGCTTCCGTAGTATTTTGTCATTTGTGCTGCTGAAAATGGTCCTTTCAAAGTCTTTTCCGGCACTATATATCGCGCCGCCTCTTCACCGTCTCCTGCAGTGAGACCCGCATAGAATGCTCTCACAGTCGTTTCCGCGGTGCCATATGCAAAGGTCTGATCGCTTCCGATCTGAATTGCATCGATTGCTACAAGCAACGGGGCGTGGTGGTGAGCGGTGTGCCCTCCCATAGCCTGGTGACTTGTTAAGACTACATGTCGACCAACCGCAGATCTTAACTGTTCAAATGCTTGGCGACTGCGATATTCAATACCCGGAATAATCTGTATTACGCTTATCAAAGTACTAGGATCTACATCATCGTCAGTTGTCGATTCGGCGCATAGATTTTCATCCAATTTCAGAAAGTAGGTTGGCTCCGGGTGGTCTCCCTTCTGTACATTTTCGAAATTTGGAGGTCCGGGCATTATTTTAAAATTCACGACGCCCTCATAGTAATTTGTAACGCCATCAGAAACATCGATACATCTTTGAGCTCCTGCCATGGCAGCCGAAAATGTGAAGAAATATATAGCTGACAGCACGATTGTCTTATTCATCAACCCGCCTCCTGACACTATTTCGCAGTCATATATAAGTTTCCTTTGTAACGACTAAACGTATACTGCTTGCGCTTGCCATCGCTGATCGGTCCGTCCGGCTGGCACCGAGCAATAATTATGGAATCATAGTGACAACCCGACGGTGCACAATCTTTCGATTCTTGAACCTTTATTGGCTCGCAGTGCCAACCTTCTGCTCTATAAGACCACGGAGTAATAGATAATATCTTTTCGCAAACACCACCGTCTGTCCAACTTGGCAATTTATAGTTTGTCGCGGTACCTTGCACAGAATCAAAGCACCAATCGCCTAACAGCATTATTGGCATTGACGGATCTACAGCGTTCGCTTGGCTGCACATAATAGCAACCATGAGTGCTGTGGTCGCTAACACTTTGCTGTTCATCTACCTATCCTCAACGAGATAGCATTAAGAGAACCGCTCTATTATACCGCCCGCCGAGCGCACCATAAAGATAGCTCCATTTAGATTCCGGCAAAAGAAGATAGTTCGTACAATCTTCTCAAATATCCGAATAATGTCTCTTTCGGGTATTAGTATGACTCTCTGCGACTTGTTGTCATGCATTGAGTCCCAAAGCGTAATTTTTGATCGTCTGAGCGTGAAATCGATCGCCCTCTCTCGATCGGATGCCGCTATTGTTCAATCGCTTGGCAATTTCGCCATACGATAGGCAGTCCCAGTCGGGGATTCTCTCTCGTAGGACTCGCACATACTCACCTGTCTCCTCCTTCCGCCTGGAGGCGAGCGCCTTCCCATTGCGCCCGAGTTCGATTCCACGCTTTTTCGCCTGAGCAAGGGCAGCCTTCGTCCGAGCCGAGATCAATCGCCGTTCTTCCTGAGCGAGAGCGGCAAATATGTGCAACTGGAACTCTGTTGCATTGGGCATCTCGGCGACGGTCAGGCGAATGCCTTGATCCATGATCGAGGCAATGAAACTCACCCGCCTGGAAAACCGATCGAGGCGAGCGATGACCAGTATCGCTCCCTCTTTCTTAGCCGCACGGATCGCCTGCCAAAGGATCGCTCGGGTGTCGTCACCCCCGCTCTCCGTCTCGACGAACTCGCCGACGATCTCACCATGCCCGCCGGCGAACCGTTCAACGATTTCCTTCTGAGCCGCCAGCCCGAGCCCCGACCTCTCTTGTTTGGTCGTCGAAACCCGGTAGTAGGCAACATACCGCTCCATCTTCGCACCATTCGTAGGAGACAAACGTTGGTTTGTCTGCGATGATCGGCGAATAAAATATTTTATGCAACCGCCAATATATGCCTGTGCTTAGGATAAATAAAAAATATATATAAAAGGAGCTTTATTACGTCTACATGCTCAACGATACCACTCTTCAACACGCCATTCGTTCCTTTTGCAACATCTCTTCTTGGAACAACACACTTGCTGTTACGCTGTCTTTGCGACAAGTGATCTGGTCGAATGGCTCATCGATCGATCTGACACCGGAACGATGCTCGAGGAACATTCGCCACTTCCTCAACATTCTCAACCGCCTCGTCTACGGCAACGCTGCGAAGCGGTTCGGAAAGGCGGTCGCCATCATACCGGTGATCGAACACGACGAGACACATCGCTACCACGTCCATGCGGCGATCGACTGTCCGGAGCATCTGACGGTCGAGGCGTTCTCGACGATGATCCGTGAAGCGTGGTCTCGAACCGATTGGGGATATGATCACATCCATATCGAAACCCATGCCGATGCCGGTTGGGTCTCATACATGACCAAGCGCCGCCAGAAGACGGATTATGGTCTCTCTATAGACTGGATGAATTTACATAAGTCGAATCGTTGACGAAAGCGTCCGCCACGACTTCACCAGTTGCATAACATATGAAATTGAGCGATATAGCTTGTCGCTCTTTATTAATTACTATTGCCTTCTTGCGCCAATATGTGCTTGACATTGGAAATGTAATTACAGTTTCAATGACATAGTTAAATTACTAATACATTTTCTATTACAAAAGAAGTGATTTGATTCAAACAGTTTCAAATGGTTACATTCTGTTACAGATAGAATCGAGCGGTTACATTCGACATAGACCGCTACATTTTGTCGATTTCTGTCACGTTCTGACGCATAAGTTGCAATTTAGGGGATACAATGTTTCATAAGAACACGCACTCGAAGAAAATACTGATAAATTTTCTGGTGCCTATCGAGACGCATGAGGCATTCGATGCGATCTGTGACTTGGAGGGTCGATCACGGACGTCTGTGCTCGTCTCTCTGATGACCGGTTTCATCGCTTCCGAGGGACAACGGATCATCGACGACAGGAGGCTCCGAAACCGCCTCCGGGAGATCACCTCAGAAGCATCTGTCGATACAGACGATCGAGTCGAAACAACGACCCGTGGAAAACAAGTGAAATCAATGAGAAATCTAAGGGATGACGAAATCGATCACCCCCTCCCACCGCTTATCGACAACCAGAATGAAGGAGAAGTTAAAGAATGATCATTATCGCAAAAGAATTTAAATCAAAAAATGAAGTGCTCAATCAAATTAATGCATCAACATCGAATACATTTACACTGTACAATAATATAAGAGGCACTGCTGTCGATGAGGTTGCCAAACTGATCAAACAAAAAGGTCGCTCATGTGATATCATTATATTCTATAGCTAATCGTCATTCATTTCTTTTGGGAACGCTTCCGGTATCTCGTACGTTTGTATCCTGCTATTAAATTCAAAGCGATATGTATTAGAGATATATTTATATTTCTTCATTCCAGTTTGATGTATAATAAGTGGATACCATTTCTTGCCATGATACTGCATTTCAAATAATATATTCCACTCATATTTACCGCTATATTGTTCGGCTTCTATCGTTTTTTCCGGTTCGTTTTCGTCATTGCAATTATGTATTTCCATTTTGTTGACTACGTTGGCGAGTTCGACGATTCGATCGCCGATCGGACCATACACAATCTTATAGGTGTACCATCGATCCCCATGCCGCTGGTCAAACTCGACAGTCCATCCAAATGTGCCATTTGCATTGAGCTGGCGAACGTCGACATTGGTCTCGTCGGGCACACGACCATATGTATCGGCGGGTTCTATCAGCGAGTTACGAGCAACGAGAGTCATGCTGGGCTTCGTCGCATCCAAAATGATCAACCCCATCGCACCACGTGAAGGGTGATCATCGCAGTGCCCTCTTTCACATTTCCAATCGATCGGGAACCCGCCAGTGACGACCAACAAACGTTCATTCGGATATCCAGGTAACCTATCAAGCTTGAGCCATCGCATGCAGTAGGGACGTTTGACACCTTTGGGATCGATGAACGGCTTGACCCAGCACTTCATCGCCCGATCATAGGGACCATAGAACTCCTCCATGATCGACTGCCAAAGTCGCTTCTCGTCGTTCAAAGCAGAATAAGGGACACCCGTGTAATAGCCCTGTGCTGTAGCCGTTCCTGCGGCAAAAAGTTGACACACTACGAATAGCATCGCATGCTTCTGTGCTATCCATTTTGCGCAACTGAGTAACATGAGATTCCTCACATGTTGTATTTCTGCCTACTGTTTATGCTTAGCGCACTCTGCTCTCCATCTATCCATTGCGTCTGCCCGACCGTTATCGATAAACAACTGTATAATACCGCCTTCCAATATAATCGACATATCCCCTGCGACGTCGTGCATTACGCCAAAAAGTTTCACAAGTTGATTGTAGGACTCTCGATTTCCTTGGTTCGTTAGAACGAAATTTACGAGATCTTCTCTTTTCTCAAGGACGAACATCACCTTGATAGGATCATGACCGCCTACACGAATATCGACCAACCGTTGCTTGTTGATCTTAGCTATTAGCATTGGATCAACAACGACTATACCAAATAGGACAGATTCAGCGCCATTTTGGCATTCGATCGCCAGTAGCGTTCTCTCGTCATGCGACCACTGCTGAACGACCGCATAGCGTCGACCACTGTTTTGATCGATGCCTGCCTTCATCTCCCATGCACTGCACGGAACGCTCATTCCGCAAATAAGAGCCAACATCGAGCCTATAATTGTCTTGCCCAACATCACGCCCTCCATTGGAGATTTCACAGCCCAGTCTTGCGATATTTCATACACCGAACAAGCATATCCTTTGTTTCGACCGGCGTCAGTTCATCCATTCTTTTATCATCACTGCCCAATATCGACCGCTTTATATCATTTTCGAGCAGCCCGTATAATTCCTTTCCTTCACCCTCGTTCTTTATCACTATAAATTTCAACTGATCTCCCTTATCTCCAAAATCAACAATGAATTCTGACGCTCCCATCACTGCTATAAGATCCTCGTAATTTTGTTTTGTTAGATCGATGAAAATATCTCCTTTTATATATTCACCATTGTAAACTCCACTTGAGCTTAAACCATCGTTCATACTTGTAAGTATATGAATATCTATTTTTGGCTTCCAGCTATTTAAATGAAACGACTGAAGCATAAGCTTATCGTGCAAATGAAAAACTAGAATATCTCCGCCATTTCTATCACACCAAAACATCATCGTATTCGAAAGCCCATATTCCAAATCGAATTCACCACTTTTGTGAAAGAGCATACTATACCTTCGAAATATCATCCGACCATTTTTATCGACAACCCTCCCAGGAAGCGTCACCCAAACTGGATACGTTACGAACATATATTGGCTCACTTCACTAGAACGAAATTTTTTTGACAATACTACATTTGAATAAAACATAATTGTAAGAGAAACAATCGTGTAACGGAGTGCCGCATTAATGTTCATAGCAACCTCCTTCTATTTTTTTTTTACTATTCTTGTTTCTTTTTAATTTCTAATATAAATCCAATTCTTCGATACGTCTTTCGTAAGATCCCTCGATACAAGCAGCATCGCAGCCGCATGCATTGCGATCAGCCAGCCAATCCCGTTGATCAGCCCTTAGGCGGACTGCCTCGCTGGCACGCAGCCTTTTCATCAGGATCTCATACATCGCAGCCATCTGGTCGTCAGACCTCGACAACCCCCTCGTGCTACAGATGACGACCTCCGGGCATGTGCGGTTCCTGTAATACTGTCGGCAGTCAAAGCTCGCTGCGGACGATTCCGTCGATATTGCAACGAGAAAAACTGCGGCATATTGTAGTTTTGCTCGCATATTGCCTACTCCTTCGGTACATGTGTTGTTCTATTATTTCTTACTTGCTACACATGTAATCCAATGCAGCCTCAAATCGGCTGGTCTTATATCTGTAACACTCACTAAGTTTTGTATCCTGAGTTGGACAGACGCTAATTAGCCCGTGATTAATTTTATTATCGTAGATATCCACGCCAAAGGTAAGCTCCAGTCCATCATCTGTAATATATGGAGACAATTCGTTATCTTTTTCTCCAGCTGAGAACCATATTATTTTCTTGTCTACTGGTATTCTTATATATCTGCTACCCCAGAAATTTGCATTTGCGTCTATCGAAAATACTATATACTTTGCTTTACCTTCAGTGCTGTTGTAGCAAGCTAAAATACTAAGCGTCTTTTCGCCAAGATCCTTTTCTTCGACCCAGGCTCTTTTTGCTTTTTCGTTTCCCTCGCCTTCCACGGTACCCCACTGCCAGTTCTGCCGTGCTGCCGTCGGATCTTTCAGCGATTTTATATTTGATTCGAACAACTCCTCCCAAGCGAATGTTTTCTTTCCCAGCTGCTTTACATCATTACACCATTTCTGCTTATTTGTTGCATTATTAAATTCTCTATTTCTAGCCATGCTGGCTTCATTCATTATAGCTGTGCTTGTTTTCCCGGGACCAAACATCAATTCCCAGGTTCCTTGATACAGTTGGTATCGGAAGCGAGCACTATCCTGATCTATGTAATAGTATTTTGAACAAACAATTTGCATTTTCTCCAAATAAAATATCGTTGAAGCAAGTTGTTTCGCTATTTCTCGGTCGGACATTTTAAGGTCCGTCAAATTTTTCATATATCGGTATGCGAAATCTCTTACTGTTGCAGCATTGGGGTTTTCCTCAGAAAACGTCATCTGTATTGACGAAGCGAGGAATATTGACGCTATTATTGTCGTAATCGACCGTCTCGCCATGACATAGCATCCTCTTTACTTACGAACCACCGGTGATTCCGATTCAATAGCTACTTCTATGTCTTTGAGGCGTTTCTTTTAAGTTATGACGGAATAGCGCTTTCAACGAGTCGGGACTGTTACGGCAGCCTAACTCCTACTTGACAGCATTCCTGTCGGGTTTCCTGCCAGGGAAATCTCCCTTCGCAGCCGCATGGACCAGCCTCTTGGCATCAGCGATGTACCGTCGGCATGTCCGCAGAGCAGATTCTTCTCCGGCACCTCGTCCAGCAAGAGCGGACGGGACTTTGTTGAAGGTCTTCGCTCTCCTCAAAGCGTATAATTTCTGCACTCTTTCAAGGAATTCCAGATTTATTGGAGGCTTGTGCAATTTTAGATACACATCTCGGTAGATGATAAGCGCATCATAGTTGCGCCCAGAACGAAATTCCACGCCGGGAGTGAGGCTGTACGTACCAAGAGACGCACCAGACGACTTTTTGCTCCTTCTTTCGAACGCTTCCTGTTCTTTTGAAATTTTCTCTTTGAACCGCTCTACGAGGTCGGAAATCGGAAGAATCAGCGGCACTTTGAGGAAGACTGCATTCCGGCTTCCATCGATTTCGGTGATCACGCTGATCGTCACCTCGTCGAACAGGTGGCTGTGCGTCTTCCACCATTGATAAAAGGAGACGTTCGAGCAGTCGCCCCAGTGGCGATAGAACTCCCGGCTCGCCTCGACATCCGCCCGCACCTTCGGATCGGGATCGGTGAGCGCCAGCTTGTAGAATTCGAACCACAGCCGAATGTTTTGCTTCACGTACATAGCCAGGACCTACGACCCAACCCCTTTACACCAACTGAAGCAGGGCACGCCCCTCCGTACAATGTAATTTTTGCCGCTACAAATACGTATGCTGCATCTATCGGGCGTCGCTGGCGTTATTGGCTGTCATGGCTTCGATCGGACACTTGTCCCTTAGGACGTTTGTCCGAACAACCTCCGTCCTAATATAGTTTTCCATACTTGCTATAATAGCAATGCAAGCACACAAACAGCTTGTTTTGATATGGAGGATTTCATTATGACCACAAATATCCAAAGCCTCATTGCGGAATACACTCGCACTCACGAAGTGACGAAATGCTCTGACGGGAAAGCCCTGAATGCGCTCTCCGCCGACAACTGGCGTCAACAGTTGAAGGGATCGCACCCGAGCGACCGCAGGCGAGCGCTGTTCGGCGACTATGCAGACTCTCCGATACGCTTCATCCCGCCGAAGAGTGCGAGCGCATCCCAGTATCAGCGCAACAAACTCCGTCGCCAGGCGTCGAGGTATTTGCGCCAGTTCAAATAATATGTTTCCCCAAGCACCATAAATGAAAGGAGGTTGCGTATCGTCAATTATTATTTCGCAATAGACATACCGGCATTTATCGAAACACATCAATTTGTGAAAGGAAATATCATGTACAGTGTTACTATCTACAACAACTCCCACGATTTTGCCACTATGACCGTTGGCGAGCTTCGGTCTGAACTATCGAAGGCAATTCGCTGGACGTTCGATACCGACATTGAGGTGGAGATCGGCTCGTCGGCACTTTGCACGTTTGCCCTGCCTTCGAGCAAGAATGCGTTGGACAAGGTTCGCTGGGCTATTTCTGCGACGACGACCGACGAGTTGATCGTCGTGTTCGAATATCCGAACACGATCGTCGGTCAGGTTGTCCAGAGCGGGCATCTGCTCCAATGGGTTTCCGTGCCCAAGCGTTCCGACTCCCTCGATACCATTGATCACCTGTTCGAAGCGCTGCTCGATCTCGTGGAAGAGGCAGATGCAGAGGATGCGTCGGAATTCGTCTCGTCACAGATCCGGTTCGACGACCTCCCCGCTATCGAGTGCAACGTCGATTTCGATCTCGGTCAGAGTCGGCTCGTGGCATGCAAGCCTTCAGCTCTGATGGATTTGTCGAAATTTGCGAAACGACGACTCGAGTATAGGCACTCGTTCCGAAATTCGTTGTTCGATATCGAACTCTACCAGCACCGCCGGGCTTCCGGAAAGCTGCGGGTGAACGGTCGGTACGAGGGGTTCGAGCACGACATGATCGACTTGTTGAACCATGTGAGCGACCGTATCTGTACACCATCTACAAGCAGCTGCGACTCGTCAGAAACGAGTCTGGCAGCTTGATTGTAAAACTATTCTGTCTCTGAAAAACAACGGCGGGGTGGCGAACCCCGCCGTTGTTGTATTATGGATCTGACGCGGTGCCTTTTTTTGCTTATAGTCCTATTGTATTAATATATTTGTGGAGATCAAAGATATAATAATTACAGCTCTTCTAATTCACATCGACTTAGCTCTTTCGATGAATCGACAGGTTTCGCTGTTGGTACGCAACGGCGACTGTAGAGCCTGCGTCGCATCGAAAAAATCTCCGACCCGCAACGCCGGAAAGAACCGCTGGAACTCAGCGAAGGAGGCAAGAGCCCTCTCGGTCGGCGGGCAGTCACCCATCGTCACCTTGCGCTTGGAGCCGTTGTCCACGTCGATCTTCGTCGCCTCAATTCCACAATGGGTCAGGG
>ERZ1645187.4457-NODE-4457-length-11297-cov-12.549457_pt1 | contig 11297 bp, 10 predicted proteins | sample MGYA00575352_ERZ1645187 | MGnify/ENA primary metagenome ERZ1645187 (study PRJEB40837, sample SAMN11349314) | freshwater sediment metagenome | isolation source: river sediment | host: Sediment | place: India: Wazaribad , New Delhi | collected 2017-02-21 ... | reverse complement strand
GGCCCCATACGCGGGGGGGGGGGGGTGTTCCCCCCCCCCCCCACCGCCCCCCGTGAGAGGGTTCCGTCACCGGAGCTCGGAGAGCTCCAGGCCCGCGGGCTCGGCCGGGATCTGCTTCGTGGTGAGCCGCCGGCGGAAGATCCAGTAGGTGTACGCCTGGTAGGCGATGACCACCGGGACGATCGTCAGCGCGACGATCGTCATCACGCGCAGCGTGTAGGGGGTCGAGGAGGCCTGCGCGAGCGTCAGGGAGTACGCCTCGTCGATCGAGGACGGCATCACATAGGGGTACAGCGCCATGAAGATCCACGCGACCGCCGCGGCGATGGCCACCGAGTTCAGGACGAAGGACCAGCCCTCACGGCGTTGGCGGGTGGTGACGACCACCGCCGCGAGACAGAGGGCCGCGACCAGCAGCGGGAGCCACGCGAGCGCGCTGCGCGCGAAGGCGACCTGGCCCCAGAGCGCGAACACCGCGGTGGCGGCGAGACTGATCGGCGAGAGCGTCGCGGCGAGGCGGGCGGCCCGGTGCCGCAGGTCGCCGTCGGTCTTCAGCGCGAGGAAGATCGCGCCGGAGGTGAGGAAGAGGCTGGCCGTCACCACTCCGCCGAGCAGCGTGTACGGGGTGAGCAGCGAGAAGAAGCCTCCGGTGAGCTGGTGGGACGCGGTGCCCAGCGCGTCAGCGACTGCGTCCGGCGGTACGACGGTGCCATCCCGCTCGACGACCTCGATGCGCATACCCTGCACCAGGTTGGCGAACGCGACGCCCCACAGCACCGCCGGAACCCAGGCGGAGACGACGTGGATGGCGTCCCACCGGTTCCGCCACGCGAGGTCGGAGACCTTCGGCCGCCACTCGAGCGCGGAGATCCGCAGGATCAGCATCACGAGGATGAGGAAGAGGGCGATGTACATGCCCGAGAACATCGTGGCGTACCACTCGGGGAAGGCGGCGAAGGTGGCGCCGCCCGCGGTGAGCAGCCACACCTCGTTGCCGTCCCAGTGGGGGCCGATGGTGTTGAGCGCCACGCGGCGCTCCTGCTCGTCCCTCGGAAGGTACTTCAGCAGCATGCCGACCCCGAAGTCGAAGCCCTCGAGGACGAGATAGCCGATCCACAGGACCGCGATGAGGATGAACCAGAGCGTTGACAGTTCCATGGCCTTGACCGATCAGTAGACGAACGACATGGGCAGCTCGGCCCCGGTGGCGGAGGGCGGCATCTGGTTGGCCCTGTTGTCCACCCCTTCCCGGGTGTACCGGGCCATGAGGAGGTACCAGACCACGCCGAGCGCCCCGTAGAGCAGGGTGAAGCCGATCATCGAGGCGAGCACCGTGCCGGGGGAGACGACCGTGGAGACGCCGTCCTGCGTGAGCATGTAGACGAAGTCGACCGGGCTCGCGGGGTTCGGGTGCACCACCCAGGGCTGGCGTCCCATCTCGGTGAAGATCCATCCGAAGGAGTTGGCGAGGAACGGGGCCGGGATGGCAATCAGGCCGAGGGTCGCCAACCACGGCATCCCCAGGACCTTGTCCTTGCGCAGGTACCACAGCAGGGCGAGCGCCAGGGCCGCGGAGAAACCGGCGAAGCCGATCATCAGGCGGAAGGACCAGTACGTGACCATCAGGTTGGGGACGTACTCGACATCTGTGCCGAACTGGTCCGCGTAGAGCTCGGTCTTCTCCTCCTGCAGGTCGAGCACTCCCGGGAGCTCCGCGGTGAAGGTGTTGGTGGCCAGGAAGGAGGTGACCCCGGGGAGTTCGAGGATGGGGGTGGTGTCCCCGCAGTTGTTCGAGCCGAGCCGGCCGATCGTGAGGATCGAGAACGGCGCTCCCGCCGTCGTCTCGCACAGGGCCTCCGCCGAGGCCATCTTCATCGGCTGCTGCTCGAACATGAGCTGTGCCTGGTGGTGGCCGGTCCCGCCCACGGCGAGACCGGAGGCGATGACCGTCACCAGCCCGAACAGCAGCGCGGGGCGCCACACCGTCAGCGCCTGCGCGTGGTCCCCCTTCCGCACGGAGCGCACCATCCACCAGATCGCGATGCCGGTGACGAACGTGCCGGCCGTGAGGAAGGCAGCCGTGATGACGTGCATGAACGCGGAGACGGCCGTGGGGTTCGTGATGAGGGCGGCGAAGTTCACGAGTTCGGCGCGGCCGGTGTCCGGGTTGAACTCCGCGCCCACCGGGTGCTGCATGAAGGAGTTGGCCACGAGGATCCAGTACGCGGAGAGGTTCACCCCGATGGCGGCACACCAGATCGCCGCCAGGTGGAGCCCCTTCGGGATGCGGTTCCACCCGAAGATCCAGAGGCCGAGGAACACGGACTCGAGGAAGAACGCCGCGAGCGCCTCGATGGCCAGCGGCGCGCCGAACACGTCACCCACCATCCGGGAGTACTCCGACCAGTTCATGCCGAACTGGAACTCCTGCACGATGCCCGTCGCGACACCGAGCGCGAAGTTGATGATGAGGAGCTTGCCGAAGAACTTCGTGAGCTTCAGCCAGTGTTCCTTGCCGGTGCGGTACCAGAAGGTCTGCATGAGGGCGACGAGAGGCGTCAGCCCGATCGTCAGGGGAACCAGGATGAAGTGGTAGACGGTCGTGATGCCGAACTGCCACCGCGCGAGATCAAGTGCGTCCACCGATCGCCTTCCGCGTTGAAGGAGTTGTGCCTCCAACGCTAATTTCCGCCCATGTGCAAATGACGGGACCAATGTCCCCACGATGTGACGTCCCGTCAGGTCAGGCCGGGTGGTGTCGCCTGCGGTGCGGGGCCCGTGTGCCATAATGGCGGAGGACCGGAGGACGACACCCTCCGCCGGTCCCGGGGTGTCCACGACGCCTGATGCGCCGCCGCGAGGCGTCGCTGCAGACGGCGACGTACCCCGGCACCGAACGGTGCGACCTTGAGACTTCCGCCGACAGGCGACGACCAATGACGTGGTAGGTGCCACGGGTGTACCGCCTCCCACGGGAACGGAGCCCGACGTGGCCGATGAGATCGAAGACCGGCAGGACGAACAGGCGGCGGAGACCTCCCCCCGGAAGCGGCGTGTGAAGGCTGAGCCGCAGTTCTCGGCCACGGACGCGGGCGAGCAGGTGCCTCAGCTGAGGCTGCCTGCCGCGGCCCTCCTCTTCCAGGCGCCAGACCTTTCGGCGGCGCCGCGCCGCGCCGAGAGGCCGGCCGACCGGCAGGCCGAGAAGGCTCCCGAGAAGTCCGCGGAGCAGTCGCAGCCCGAGGAGTCCGGTGAGGACGACTCCCGGCGCCGGCGCCGTGGTGGGCGTGGGCGGCGCAAGTCCGCGGAGCCCGAGCCGAAGCAGGAGACCGCGGCCCCCGAGGCGGGCGACTCGTCCACGCAGGCGCAGGAGCCCGAGGGGCAGCAGGGTGAGGAGGGGGACGACGACACGGGGTCGCGGCGTCGTCGCAGGCGCCGCCGCACGTCCGACGCCGAGCGGGCCCGTTCCGAGGTGACCTCCGTCGAGGGCTCGACCCGCCTCGAGGCCAAGAGGCAGCGGCGCCGCGAGGGGCGTGACGCCGGCCGGCGGCGACAGGTGATCACCGAGTCGGAGTTCCTGGCCCGCCGCGAGGCGGTGGACCGCAGCATGCTCGTGCGCGAGAAGGACGGCCTCAACCAGATCGCGGTGCTGGAGGACGGCATCCTCGTCGAGCACTACGTGGCGCGGCGCACCCAGACATCCATGGTGGGCAACGTCTACCTCGGGCGCGTGCAGAACGTGCTCCCCTCCATGGAGGCGGCGTTCATCGACCTCGGCAAGGGCCGGAACGCCGTCCTGTACGCGGGCGAGGTCAACTGGGACGCCGCCGGCATGGAGGGCCAGCCGCGGCGGATCGAGCAGGCGCTCCACAGCGGGGACACGGTGCTCGTCCAGGTCACCAAGGACCCGATCGGCCACAAGGGCGCACGTCTGACCAGCCAGATCACACTTGCCGGGCGCCACCTCGTACTGGTCCCCTCCGGGGCGATGACGGGCATCTCCCGAAAGCTCCCGGAGTCGGAGCGGGCGCGCCTGAAGAAGCTGCTCAAGGAGATCGTCCCCGAGTCGGCCGGCGTGATCGTCCGGACGGCCGCCGAGGGTGCCAGCGAGGAGCAGTTGCGGGACGACGTCGCTCGCCTCGTCCGTGCGTGGGAGGACATCCAGTCCAAGGCCTCCTCCGCCAAGAGCGCGCCGCTCCTCCTCAAGGGTGAACCCGAGCTTGCCGTCCGCGTCGTGCGGGACGTCTTCAACGAGGACTTCACCGAGCTGGTCGTCTCCGGGGACGAGGCGTGGCGCACGATCTCCAGGTACGTGAAGGAGCTGTCGCCCGACCTGGCCGGCCGGCTCCGGCACTGGGTGGAGACCCGCGACATCTTCTCCGAGTACCGCATCGACGAGCAGCTCGCCAAGGGCATGGACCGCAAGGTCTGGCTGCCCTCCGGTGGGTCCCTCGTCATCGACCGCACCGAGGCGATGACGGTCATCGACGTGAACACGGGTCGCTTCACCGGCGCCGGCGGCACGCTGGAGGAGACCGTCACCAAGAACAACCTCGAGGCCGCCGAGGAGATCGTTCGCCAGCTCCGGCTGCGGGACATCGGCGGGATCATCGTGGTCGACTTCATCGACATGGTGCTCGAGTCCAACCGCGATCTCGTGCTGCGGCGGCTCGTGGAGTGCCTGGGCCGGGACCGCACCCGTCACCAGGTCGCCGAGGTGACCTCCCTCGGGCTCGTCCAGATGACGCGCAAGCGCGTCGGCCAGGGCCTCGTGGAGGCCTTCTCCGAGCCCTGCGAGCACTGCGGCGGTCGCGGCTTCATCGTGCACAGCCATCCCGTCGAGAAGGACGCGGGTGAGCCCGAGCCGGAGCAGCGCTCCTCGCGGCGGCGGGGGAGGGGCAGGCCGGAGCCGGAGGCGCCGGCCGTCGACCCGAACCGGAAGGTGGTGAAGGACGCGCTCGCGACCATCGCCGCCGCCGCGGCCTCCGCGCACGAGGTCCACGAGACGGTGCCCGACGACGTCGCCGAGGCGATCACCCAGGCGGCCACCGGCGTGGCCGAGGCGGTGTCCCAGGAGACCCCCGAGACGCCGGAGGCCACCGGGGAGGCGCAGCAGCCGCCGGAGACGGCATCCGAGGGGGACACCGACGCGGCTCCCGCGCCGGAGGCCTCCGGGAGCGCCCCCGCCCGGGCCCGCCGCGGCGGACGGCGACGGGTGGTCGCGACGCCCGAGACGGACACCTCCGACACCGGCATCATCACCCTTCCCACCCGCCAGGAGTCCTCCGGGGAGCCGGTGGTGCTGCCCCGGCGCGAGGAGGCCGACGGGGGCCGGGTGCTCGCTCCCGAGACCCTCGACACGCTCGTGTTCCCCGAGCACTCCGAGCCCGAGCGTCCGGCCCGCCGCCGGCCGCGGCGCGCCACGTCTGCGACGGTCGCCCCGGCCGGGGATCCCGGGGCGGACGACGAGCCGCCGGGTTCCCCGGAGCAGGGGTGAGGCATCCCACAGGGGGGACCGCCTCTGTGCCACCCCGGAGGTTTGCCCTGTGGTGCGCTTCGGCGTAATCTTGAACGTCGGCGCGTTCTGCGCGCCCCTCCATCGCGTGCGAATCCCCGGTCCTTCGGATCCGGCCGCGCGCTCCCGATTCGACAGAGATGAGCAGCAACGTGGTCTACGCCATCGTCAAGGCCGGCGGCCGACAGGAGAAGGTGTCCGTCGGTGACATCGTCGTCGTCAACAAGGTCGAGGGTGAGGTCGGGTCGACTGTGGAGTTCACGCCGGTCATGCTCGTCGACGGTGAGACCGTGACCACGGGCGCGGACGACCTCGCCAAGGTCACGGTGACCGCGGAGATCCAGGGGTCCGCGAAGGGCCCGAAGATCATCATCCAGAAGTACAAGAACAAGACCGGGTACAAGAAGCGTCAGGGCCACCGGCAGTCGCTCACGCGCCTCAAGGTCACCGGAATCAAGTAGTACGGCCGCAGGCCCGAGAACCAAGGAGAGAGACGACATGGCACACAAGAAGGGCGCCAGTTCCTCGCGCAACGGTCGTGACTCCAACGCCCAGCGCCTCGGCGTGAAGCGCTACGGCGGCCAGGTCGTGAAGGCGGGGGAGATCCTCGTCCGGCAGCGCGGCACCCACTTCCACCCCGGCGTGAACGTGGGCCGCGGAGGCGACGACACGCTGTTCGCCCTCGAGGCGGGCCAGGTCCGCTTCGGCGTGCGCGGCGACCGCAAGGTCATCGACGTGGTGGCGCAGTAACGACCACATCCTCTCGGGAGGCGGGCGGCACGGCCGCCCGCCTCCCGTTTCTTCGTCCGGCGTCACCGAGGAGGGACCGACCATGGCAGGGTTCGTCGACCGCGTGCTGCTGCACGCGACCGGGGGCAACGGCGGCAACGGCTGCGTGTCCATCCGGCGGGAGAAGTTCAAGCCCCTCGCTGGGCCGGATGGCGCCAACGGCGGGCGCGGCGGCAGCGTGATCCTCGAGGTGGATCCCCAGGAGACCACCCTGCTCGCCTTCCACCATCTCCCGCACCGGCGCGCCGAGAGCGGTACCCAGGGGATGGGGGACATGCGGCAGGGCCGCAACGGCGAGGACCTCGTACTCCCGGTGCCCGAGGGGACGGTCGTCAAGACCGAGGACGGCGAGGTCCTCGCGGACCTCATGGGCGCGGGTTCCCGCTTCGTCGCGGCCGCGGGGGGAGCGGGCGGCCTCGGCAACGCGGCGCTCGCCTCGGATCGCCGCAAGGCGCCCGGCTTCGCCCTCCTCGGGGAGCCCGGCGAGGAGGTGCGCCTCGTCCTCGAGTTGAAGTCCGTGGCCGACGTCGCCCTGGTCGGGTTCCCGTCGGCGGGCAAGTCGTCCCTCATCGCCGCGATCTCCGCCGCCCGCCCCAAGATCGCCGACTACCCGTTCACCACGCTCGTGCCCAACCTCGGGGTCGTCCGGGCCGGCGACCACCGCTACACCGTCGCGGACGTCCCCGGGCTGATCCCCGGCGCCTCGGAGGGCAGGGGGCTCGGCCTCGAGTTCCTCCGTCACATCGAGCGCTGTGCCGTGATCGTCCACGTGCTCGACTGCGCGACCCTCGAACCGAACCGGGATCCCGTCTCCGATCTCGACGCCCTCGAGGCGGAACTCGCCGCGTACGCCGGACGGCTCGAGGACGTCGGCACGGTCCCGCTCATGGAACGGCCGCGCCTGGTGGTCCTGAACAAGATCGACGTGCCCGAGGCGCGGGAGCTGGCCGAGTTCGTCGCCCCGGACCTGCGGGCGCGCGGTCTCGAGGTCCACCTCGTCTCGACGGCGTCGCACGAGGGGCTGTCCACCCTCACCTACCGTCTCGGGGAGATCGTCGCCGCCGCCCGGGCGCAGGCGGAGGCGTCCCCCATGCCCCGCGTCGTCATCCGGCCCGAGCCCGTCGACGAGGCCGGGTTCACGGTGGTCCCGCGGACCGGCCCGGAGGGGCCGTACTACCAGGTGCGCGGCACCAAGCCGGAGCGATGGGTGCGCCAGACGGACTTCGCGAACGACGAGGCGGTCGGGTACCTCGCCGACCGGCTCGCGAAGATCGGCATCGAGGAGGAGCTCTTCCGGATCGGCGCCACCCCTGGCGACACGGTGGTCATCGGGCCGGAGGATTCCGGCGTCGTCTTCGACTGGGAGCCCACCATGACCACGGGTCCCGAACTGCTCGGCCCGCGCGGGTCGGACGCCCGCTTCGAGGGGGAGCCCCGCAGCACCCGCCGGGAGAGGCGCCGCGAGTACCAGGACCGGATGGACGGCAAGGCGAGGGCCCGCGAGGAGCTGTGGACCGAACGTGAGGCCGGGATCTGGACCGATCCCGCCGAGAGCTGAACCGCACGCGATCGTCCGGCCCGTGCGTCCCACGGCGGCGGTCCCGTGAGCGGATAATGGCGGGATGAACCCGATCAACTCACGCAGCGACCTGGCGAGCGCCCGGCGCCTCGTGATCAAGGTCGGATCGTCCTCCCTCACCTCGCCGGACGGCCAGCTGGACACCGGCTACCTCACCCACCTCGTGGACACCACGGCTGCGCGACGCCTGCGCGGCCACCAGGTGGTGCTCGTGACCTCGGGCGCCATCGCCGCGGGCCTGGGGCCCGCGGGTCTCACGCGCCGGCCCCCGGACCTCGCCACCTCCCAGGCCCTGGCATCGGTGGGACAGGGCCTGCTCATCGCCGAGTACGCACGTTCCTTCGCCCGGCACGGCCTGACGGTCGGCCAGGTGCTGCTGACCGCGGAGGACCTGATCCGGCCGCAGCACTACCGCAACGCGCGGCGGGCGCTCACCCGTCTCCTCGAGCTCGGCGTGGTGCCGATCGTGAACGAGAACGATGCAGTGGCGACGGACGAGATCCGCTTCGGCGACAACGACCGCCTGGCCGCACTGGTGGCGAATCTCGTGGCCGCGGAGGCGCTGGTCCTGCTGACCGACGTGGACGGGCTCTACACCGCCCGGCCGACCGAACCCGGTGCCCGCCTGGTCCCGCGCGTGCAGGAGGCGGACCAGCTCGCGGACTACGAGATCACCGGCCGAGGCTCGCAGGTCGGCACCGGCGGCATGACCACCAAGATCGACGCGGCGCTGATCGCGACCAACTCGGGCATCCCCACCCTGCTCGCCAATGCCGCGCGGATCGACGACGCGCTGCTGGGCCACGAGGTCGGCACGTGGTTCGACGTGGCGGACCACCGCAGGTCCTCCCGGCGGCTCTGGCTGGCGTGGGCGGCCCGGTCCCGGGGCCGGGTGGTCCTGGACGCAGGGGCGGTGGACGCGGTCACGCACGGGAAGCGGTCGCTGCTCGCCGCCGGGATCACGCACGTCGAGGGCGACTTCGAGGCGGGCGACGCGATCGACCTGGTGGGCCCCGACGGCAGGGTCGTGGCGCGTGGGCTCTCCGCCTACGACTCCTCCGACGTCGTCCGCATGCGGGGCCGGTCGACCGTGCAGCTCCGCGTGGAACTCGACGACTTCCATGCGCGCCCCGTCGTCCACCGGGACGACCTCGCGCCCGTCCTCGGCGGGGCGCGCCGATAGGCTGGTCCCATGGACTCAGCCATCACCTCCATCGCCCGCGCCGCCAAGGCGGCGTCCCGGTCGCTCGCGACGGCACCCCGCTCCGTCAAGGACGCGGCCCTCCTCGCGATGGCGGACGCCCTCGTCGCGCGCGGGGAGGCCGTGCTGGCCGCCAACGCCGAGGATGTGGCCCGGGCCCGCGCGGCGGGCATGAGGCCGGGGCTCGTGGACAGGCTCACCCTCACGGCGGAGCGCATCGACGGGATCGCCGGCGCGCTGCGGGAACTCGCCGCCCTCCCGGACCCGGTGGGGGAGGTCGTCCGCGGTTCCACCCTCCCGAACGGACTGCGCCTGAAGCAGGTCCGCGTTCCCATGGGGGTGGTGGGGATGATCTACGAGGCGCGTCCCAACGTCACGGTGGACGCGGCCGGACTCGGCATCAAGTCGGGCAACGCGGTGATCCTCCGCGGCGGGTCCGCGGCCGCAGGCACCAACACAGTGATCGTGGGTGTCCTGGCCGACGCGCTGGCGACCGTGGGACTGCCCCGCGATCTCGTGCAGTCGATCGACGAGTACGGCCGCGAGGGCGCCGTCGAGCTGATGCACGCCCGCGGCCTCGTGGACGTGCTGGTACCACGGGGCGGGGCCGACCTCATCCAGACGGTCGTGCGCGAGGCCACCGTGCCCGCGATCGAGACCGGGGTCGGGAACTGCCACGTCTACGTGGACGCCTCCGCCGACCTGGAGGACGCACGCCGGATCGTGCTCAACTCGAAGGCGCAGCGCCCGGGCGTGTGCAACGCCGCGGAGACGCTCGTCGTGCACGCGGCGATCGCGGAGGCGTTCCTCCCGCTCGCGGGTCGGGACCTCGCGCAGGCCGGGGTCACGCTGCACGCCGACGACGACGCCGCCCGCCTCCTCGGCGTCCCCAGCGTGCCCGCCGAGGAGGAGGACTGGGACACCGAGTACCTCTCCCTCGATCTGGCGGTGCGCGTGGTCCCCGACCTGGACGCGGCCCTCGAGCACATCCGTGCCCACTCGACGGGGCACACGGAGGCGATCGTCACGTCGTCGCTCGCCTCCGCGAACCGGTTCACCCGGGAACTTGACGCCGCGGCGCTGATCGTCAACGCCTCCACCCGCTTCACGGACGGGGGCCAGTTCGGGCTGGGCGCCGAGATCGGGATCTCCACGCAGAAGCTCCACGCCCGCGGCCCCATGGGCCTCGCCGAGCTCACGACCACCACCTGGATCGTCGAGGGGGAGGGCCAGATCCGCGAATGAGCGCCATCTGTGCGAAACTGGCACCACGGAGTTCCACGGCCTGCGGAGGACCAGAGACATGAGGAGTTCGCTCGTCGCCCTCGAGGGCGGTCACGAGATCGTCAACCAGTTGCCGGTGCCGCCCATCATGTACGGCGTCATCGCCCTGGTCGCCCTGCTCTTCCTCCTCCTGGTGGCCCACGCGTTCCGGTCCGTCCACACCCGGCACTGATGCCCTCGGCGAGTGGCCGCCGCCGGGTGGGGGTGATGGGCGGGACGTTCGATCCCATCCACCACGGGCACCTCGTCGCGGCCAGTGAGGTCCAGGACGTATTCGACCTCGACGAGGTCGTGTTCGTGCCCACCGGCGCCCAGCCCTTCAAGCTGGACCGGGAGGTGACCTCCGTGGAGCACCGCTACCTCATGACGGTGATCGCGACGGCCTCCAATCCGCGCTTCACGGTCTCCCGGGTGGACATCGACCGGCCGGGTATCACCTACACGATCGACACGCTGCGTGACCTGCGCGCCCAGATGCCCGAGGACGAGCTGTTCTTCATCACGGGCGCCGACGCGATGAGCCAGATCCTCGAGTGGAAGAACTCCGCGGAACTGTTCGAGCTCGCACACTTCATCGGCGTCACCCGGCCGGGGCACGCCCTCGACGACACCGGGCTGCCGGAGAGGGGCGCCTCCCTCCTCGAGGTGCCCGCGCTCGCCATCTCCTCGACCGACTGCCGGGCCCGCGTGGCCGCCGGTTCGCCCGTGTGGTACCTCGTGCCGGACGGCGTGGTCCAGTACATCGCGAAGTACGAGCTCTACCGGAGGGCAGCCACCCCGACGGGACTCCGGGGGGTGAAGGATGACCGCTGACAGGCCACTGACCCGGCGGGAGCTCCGTGAACGGGAGCGCGCCCGCGAGCGCGAGGCCGCGCCCACGCCACCGACGCGTCGAGCGCTCCGTGAGGCGGCCCGAGACGCGGACCGAGACG
>ERZ1645187.4456-NODE-4456-length-11299-cov-6.585646_pt1 | contig 11299 bp, 7 predicted proteins | sample MGYA00575352_ERZ1645187 | MGnify/ENA primary metagenome ERZ1645187 (study PRJEB40837, sample SAMN11349314) | freshwater sediment metagenome | isolation source: river sediment | host: Sediment | place: India: Wazaribad , New Delhi | collected 2017-02-21 ... | reverse complement strand
GCCGGGGATGACGCTGTTGTCGAGGGCGCGGCGCGGGTTGGCACGAAGCTGCCAGAAAGCGAGTGGGAGAAGAGCTCCGCCTCATTGCCACAGGAAGGATTTGCGCCAAAGCCGGCGGTGCCTGCACATCCGGCGGGCAGAAGATGGTCGGACCGGTTTGCACCGTTACTGGACGATGCACAGCGAAACGCGGATGCGGGACATAGCGCCCGTGTCGTCGAATCCCTTGACGGACTATTCGATGAACTTGCGAAGTTCACGGCTGAGTTCTATCGGCGCCGCGCGGTTGAGTTGGAGGCCCAAGGGCAGCTTGACTTGAGTTGGGCAGTATTGAAGCGCGCCCATTTGCGGGACACAACCAATCGACTAGTGGCCGTAGATCTCGCACGGATGTGTTACCGATATGGCTGTGCAGCCTACGAGCGCAAGAAGGTCGAAACAGCGCTTGGATGCGCCGAAGAAGGGGTGCGAGTGGTTGAAGGTTTGCCGAATGGGCGCGCGGAGTATGGCCACGTGCTTGCGGAGTTGTACTACCTGAAAGGCCTTGCTCTCTGGTCTATCGGTCAACTTGTTGAAGCAGGAGACGCAATCGATGAAAGCGTGGAATTAGCGCCTAAGAGCTCGGCTTTCGGCGAAGTCCGGGAGAGGATCAGGACACAACTGGCCGCGCAACGACAGAGTGCGATGGGGGGCCGACATTTGAAAGGCAGCGATAGAAACAAGCCGTGTTTCTGTGGCAGTGGAAGAAAAGCCAAACATTGTCACGGAGCGTAAGATCGGATGAGCGAGGAAAAACGAACCAAGATCGACAAGGCGGAGCCCAAGGCTCGATCATGTGCTCGCCCAGATGATCCTCATAGGCCTGAGAGTTTACCCTCGCCGCAGCTCGTCGACGAAAGGCCCGATCAAAGCTACGACTTTGTGCCGCGAATTTCCCCCATGCTAGGGGCGCTCATGGATCCGTTGCAATGCGAGGAAACGCTCTATGATATGTTAGGCGTTGGCCGGCACGCAACCGAGACCGAGATCGAAGCTGCATACCGCAAATCGTTTTCTAAAAAGGGAGCGACCCAGGCACGCAAGGTGTTGAAAACGCCATCACTTCGCGCACGGCACGATGTGACGATTTATAACGAGGTCGCCCTACGGCGCTTGTCGCCCTGCCCGTTGGATGATGAGGGGGCTCTCCATCCGGTGCGGCGGGAACAGACGTATGGATTGTGGTGGGAGCACTTCAAGAAGTCTTTTCCTGATCCTGGGATTGCTCACTGTCTAGGCGTCTTTTGGTACTGGTGGACATTGCACGAGGAGGCACGCTTCCTGGCGATTCTCAAACATGCGAACAAGCAGGGGATCGCCATCAACGGAAAAATTGACAAATCCATGCTTATGAGGCGGCTCTGCGAAGCAAAAGGGCTGCGTTGCACTGCGCCGAACCCGGAGGCGTGTTCCCACGCGGAGTGCGCATGGCGGGCAGATTGCACCGCGAAAGCCCCCCCTCTGGAAGTTATGTGGGAGCGAGTAATCGCATACTGGACTATGCTCGAGGCAATGCCCATGTTCTGGGAGACGTATCTGCGCGTCACCGGCGAAGAGGGCGTGGCGATCGGCAAAGACTTTGTGAATCGCCTGAACCAGAAGCTTCTAGATCTGGCCAAGGAATACGCGTCGATCCTCGAGCACTCAAATAAGGAAGGCGATCCGGATATCGAGAAGATTCCTGAGACAGACAAGAAGACACTTGCCCTGCTCCGGGAGTCAGGGTTCACATCAGCACGAGATGTAGTGCGTGCCGGTGTACGGAGGCTGGCAGCCATCGAAGGCTTGGATGGTACAAAAGCGCAGGCGATAATCGAGCGGGCGCGGAGTGTGTTGGGCGATCCGGACAGCATTCCTGAGCAATATCGTATTTTAGCGCTGAAACTTGAGAATGAGCGGGCAACCGCGAAGGCCGTGGCAAAGGCTGCTGTCCGAACGCACCACGGGCGAGTCATATGTGGTGCCATTATGCTGCGGCAGGTGGGCATGACGGCAACCGTCCGATCGCAGGTCAACATGGCGCTGGCGGCCAACCCCGCGGATCAGCGTCTCCTCGCACTTAGGGATGTTCTATCTCCATATTACAGCATCGTTCTCCTCCTCGAATCAAAACGACTCGGCGAGGCTTTGGAAGCGATTGGTCGCCTGCCTGCGGAGGAGCAGAAACTACCAGAAGTGCGCAACATGCGCGTGCAAGCCCTCCATCTCATTGCTTGCGAGGAGGCGAGCTTGGGGCAGTTTGACGATGCACTGAACGCCTGGGCGGATGTGCTGAAATGTTGTGAAAGTCTGGATGTGGCTGAATCGATCAAGCGCGAAATTGCGGAGCTGTCTCACGCGCGTTCCCAGGCATTAAGGAAGCACCGCGAGGATGATGCTATTCGGCTCCTGTCTGCCGCACACCGGCTGACCGCTGACCGTAAGCTGGGGATTCTGCTCGCCGAGATGCTGACTCAACGCGGGATCGACCGGTTTCTGAACGGGAAAAAGAAAGCAGACGACACCCCCGCGGGAGTTGCTTCGCTTTTCCAGCGCGCTGCTACTGCGGCGAAGACGCAGAACTGGGATGAGGCAATCGCCCGGTTGCGAGAAGCGCTGGCGCTTGGCCAAACTTCCACACCGAAGCCCATGGAGGATAGGCGGGCCGGTGTGGCGCTTTGCGAGTCGGGGTTGACGGACTTGAAAGCCGCCGCAGCGCTGGGCTACAAGCGTGGAAAAGAACAGTGCGAAGCCGCTTGCGATGCAATGGACGGCGTTCGGACTGGGTTTCATGTTGTGCTGCACAGGATACTTGCCGTCTCCCTGACGAACCGGGCTGTTGGGAGAGTAAACGCTGCCGTAGAGCAAGCAAACCAAGGACTGGGTGCCGGTCCCGCTGTGTTGGCCGGGCCATTGCGCGCGTCGGAGCAGGACCTTCTAGAGGCCGCCGAACTGGACACAGCCAACGACCGCGCAAGAACGAACCTTAACCTCTGTCGCGATATGTTGTCGAAAATCGGTTTGTCGCCAGGGCGTCTCGATTCGTCGCGTCGGCCAATTACATTATCGAAGGCAACTCCTGATGTGCAACACAGCGGGAAGCCCTCGACGGCCCCAGTACAGGCTACGCAAGTTGATAAGAAGCTGGCGCATCCGTCCTCCTCCTCAGGAGTTGGAAAAGGCAAATCGGGCTGTTTGGCAATGGTTGCGCTGCTGCTGTGCTCCCTCTCGTTTTCCTTCCTGCTGTGCATTGCCGTAGCGGGATTGTCTGGGGGGACAAGGGTTTTGCCACACTTCATCGGCCTAGGGTTGCCAACGATAGGACCGGAGGATAGATGACCTTGTTCTCCTCAGCGTGGCCGTGCGGCTATTTATATGTTGAAATGATATTGACTCGGTAGTTCATCAGGCAGGAGGCGGATATGTTGAAATGCCCCGTTTGTCCACGAGAAGACATTATGGAAGGAGCGAATCGATGCCCCGGATGCGGAGTGGATTTGACGCCAATTCATAGGGTCCGTGAATTGCCGATGCAACAGTTTCGCGAAGCGTTTGCCCTCGCGCGGCTCGGCAAGTGCGAAGAGGCTCTCATTTACGCAGCCGCTGCGGTGGCCCTGCTGCCGGGGGTTGCTCGTGCCCGGGCGCTCTACGCCAAGCTGCTTTGGAACTGCGGATTGCATGCCGTCTCCCTGGCGGAGTTTGACCGTGCGGTTCAGGCCCTGCCGGCGGACGACCAGTTGCGACGTGATGCGCAGCAAGCGAAATCCTGGGCAAATCGCCAGCGATGGATTTCGGCTGCGCTCCGAAGCGTTGCGGGTGTTGCTCTGCTGGCGTGCACTTACATGGTTGCCACGCTACTGCGACCGCCGTCGAATATCATGCTGGATGCCCCTTTGCTTGTAAAAGCGCGTGTGAGCGCAGCTGAGAATCAAGAGGCGGCAACATCGGAGCCCACGGGACCGATTAAGGAATTGGCCCTGATGCAGGCTGAAAAGGAGTTGGCGCAGGCGAAGTCCCAAAAGAAATTGGCACAAGCGCAGTCTGCAAATGAATTGGCACAAGCGCAGATCGGTGAATTACAGAGGCAACTCGATGTGCTGTCGGCAAAAAATGCCAAGACAATCGAGAAAATGAAGGAACTCGATAGGCAAACTGCGAGAAACGCCATGTTATTGGCGAAGCATGCGGAGACAGAGAAAAGGCTGCTGGGGCATTTGGAGTCGTTGCGTCCGCCAGAAGCGGAGAAACTGGAGAGGGAGATTGCCCTTCTGCGCCAACAAAGCGTTGTGTTGCGCAAAAAGACGGATCAGCTAACCACTGACAATCTTCTGGCTTGGTGGCGGGCAATGCATGTTCGGAAGGATGCACGAAAGGTAAGTCACGCGCTGGCCTTGGCGGAAGCGGAGTATCAGCTACGCGTTCTGCCTTGGAGCGAAGCGATGGAAGATTCAAAGCGCCTTATGAAGGAGATCCTCGATGAGGGTGTCGGCCTCAATTGAATTGATCGTACAGCTTGCTGCGCGAGAGGCGATAGGAGGATCCTTCAAGGAGATCCTGCCCGAACATGTTTTGAACGCCCTGTTGAAGTTTGCTGAATTTCCGGCTCCGGATATCGAGAAACTGGTCGCCGAGGCTGCCGTTCGACAGATGCTCGTCAGCGATGTTCATTCTGTGCGCGAGGCGCTGGACGATCGTTTTATCGACAGCACGGCGGCGCGACGCACCCTACGGCAGAAAATGGGAAAGGGAACCTTCCCATATGCAGGCGGCGATCTACATCGTTCTGCGGAAACCCGCCAGTTGTTTGATGCTACCGCACGCCTTGCAGACAAGAACGGGAGCGAAACTCTCACCCCCATTCACCTTCTGGAAGCTATATTTGCCGCGCCCACGCCGATGATAACCGAAGTCTTGGAAAGTATTTCGAAAGCGGAAGCAGCGCGCTGCCGGACGCCGCTACTTGACGAGCATGGACGCGATTTGCGGTCGGTGCCGGCTGACAAGGAACTGCCCGGTACAGCAGGTCGCAGGGGGGAGCTGAGCGCACTCGCGGCAGCGCTGACCGACGGGAAGCGCCCTTGCATTGTTCTGGTCAGCGAGGGTGTGGACGCCGTGCGGGCTTTGCTGCTGGTACTAGTCCGGCCGGCGGCGGAAGGGGCCATGGCATCGTCGTTGGGCTACGGTCGCGTGGTGGAGATCTCATCGATTTCTGGCCTGCTCGGAAACCAGAAGATCATCGCCGGGTTGGCGGAGGAACTCGCCCGGGTTCGTAGAACAGTGCTGTTTGTTCCTCTGAATGCGGCATCGGCGCAAGAACCGGCCAAGATCCGGACCCTGTTCCAGAAAACCAATGTGCGTTGCATCCTCTGGGCCAGCCCTGATGTGTATCGGGAATATATCGAACACGACGCGGTATGGACGGAGTGCGCCCGTATGATGTGGATCAGGGCTGAGACGTGCGATTCGATTCCAGAAGAACTGTAGTGTGCAGCGCAAGCATGTCTGCATAGTGATATGAAGAAAGGCGGTAAATACAATGTTTACAGATAAAGCACAGGCAATCATCGACTTGGCAAAAGACTATGCGTTTTCGGGCGGGTCAACTCAGCTGACGTTGCAGCCCCTATTGATGGCTATGGTTGCCCAAACGCAGACAGTTGTCTTGCTCGCTGAGTGCCTAGGCTTGGCCACGGACAAGTTGCGAGCAATCTGCCCGGAGGCTCCCGCCCCGGCGTCGTGTCCTGGGAAGTTATCTCTTGATGATTCGATTCGCGAGATGCTGGGTTGCGCCAAGCAGTTGGCGGAAGAAGTGCCAGACCGGTTGCACCCCGGACTAATTGACATTGCTCATCTTTCATGCGCCGTAGCGTCGTCCCGGGCGGCGTGCGCAATCCTGAAAACGGCGCCCATGACTCGGGCGGATGCCGTCGCTTTGCTGGCCGTCTGGTTTGAGCGTCAATTGGAAACGCCGAAGCTCGAGGAGCTGACCGAACGGATCCGCGCCATTCGCACTGAGTTGCTGTCGCGGATTTTCGGACAAGACCATGCAATCCATATGTTTGTCGAGGGGCTTTTCAACGCCGAAGTGGTTGCAAGTGCAGATACGGGACGGCGTGCGCCGAAGGCAATATTTGTCTTTGCAGGTCCTCCCGGCGTTGGAAAGACATTTCTGGCGGAGCAGGGGGCCGCATTCCTGAAGCGTCCATTCAAACGGTTTGACATGAGTGCATACTCTGGAAATTACCAGAACGAGGCACTGGTCGGCCTTGGCAAAGGATATCATGGCGCTCACCCGGGGCTATTGACGGAGTTTGTGGAGAAGAACCCAGATGCCGTCCTGCTGTTCGACGAGATTGAAAAATCTCATAGCAAGACAATCCATTTGTTTCTGCAGATTCTGGATATCGGCGTGTTGGAGGACAAGTATCACGAGCGTAACGCCAGTTTCCGCAATACGGTTATCATCTTTACGACAAATGCCGGGCGTAAACTTTACGACCGACCCAATGAGAGTGGTGTTAATGCGGTCAATGCCGCCTTCCACCGAAAGACCATCCTCGATGCGCTGGCGACCGAGGTTGACCCGGAGACTCGCCAGCCGTTTTTCCCCGCTGCCATCTGTTCGCGCATGGCCACTGGATACCCTGTTCTTTTCAACCATTTGCGCGTGAATGAGCTGGAACGGGTGGTCAGGACGGAGCTGGTGCATGTGGGCGCCCTGATGGAGCGACAGTATTACAAGTGCATGACGTTTCACGACCTGATTCCCATGGCGCTGGTCTTGAGGGAAGGCGCGAGGGCAGATGCCCGTACACTCCGTTCGCAGACTGAGGCATTTGCCAAGTCGGAATTATTTAAGTTTTGCCAGTTGTTCAAGACGCAACGGCTTGAAGAGGTTTTGCAGCAGGTGAGTGCCATCCGTTTTATGCTGGCCGACGGAAAGGATCGCATGGAACCGGATGTTGCAGCACTCTTCGACTCTCCCGATCGGCCGCATGTGTTGCTGGTAGCCGATCTGGATCTCGTGGAACTGTATCGCCAGCATATTCCGGCTGTCGAGTGGCGCGGCGCATCTACGGCCGACGAAGCCCTCCGAGTCCTGGCGGAGGAAGACATCGACATGGTTCTGCTGGACTTGTGGCTGGGCCGGTCAACCGCAGCATCCGCAATTTCCGAGACCATGACGCACTTTGACCATGTGCCAGCCGCCTCCCGCGGGCTAGACCGCGGCCAGGAGCTATTGCGCAAGGTCCGGGAGAGACTCCCGTATATGCCGGTATTTTTGCTTTCTCTGGCCGAAACCGACAGCCCGGAAGACGCGGGCGGATCAGTGGATGAAGAGTTGTTCATGGCCTGCGTTCGAGGGGGCGGCGCGCGGGGAATGGTTGTCAGCCGCTTTATCGATGCAATGGTGAAGGGGTGGGAGATTGATCGCGACAAGTTTGCGGCAAGTCTACTGGACACATGTCACCGTCTCTATCTGGAGAAGGCGGCGTCCAAGATGGGGCAGGAAAGGAAGGTTCTAGCCTTTGATACGGCGCCGCATATCGACAAGGAGAAGAAGGAGATCACGATTCGTCTGCGCAATCTGCGCTTGACCCGCGCGATCGCTGCCGCCGATGCTGGAGAGATCCTAGAGGATGTTGAACGTCCACGGACGAAATTTGCTGACGTTATCGGCGCTCAATCCGCAAAGGAGGAATTGCAGTTCTTTATCGAATTTCTTCGCAATCCGAGACGCTTTGCCGCTCTGGGGCTCAAGCCGCCCAAGGGTGTGCTGTTGTACGGCCCCCCGGGAACCGGAAAGACCATGCTGGCGCGGGCCATGGCCGGCGAGTCCAACGTCGCCTTCATTCCGGCTTCTGCTGCCAACTTCGTCACAATCTGGCAAGGCAGCGGGCCACAGAGTATCCGGGACCTGTTCGATCGGGCTCGCCGGTACGCCCCGGCCATTGTGTTCATCGACGAGATTGACGCAATCGGAAAGACAAGGTCTGGCGGAGCGGGAGCGAATAGCTCAGAGGAGAACACCCTCAATGCATTGCTGACGGAAATGGACGGATTCAAGAGTCCATCGCCTGACCGGCCGCTTTTCATTCTTGCCGCAACGAATTTCAAGGTTAAGGCAGAGAATCCGGACGAAGCGGAACGAGAAACCCGAACGCTTGATCCGGCGCTGGTGCGGAGGTTTTCCAGAAAAATCCTTGTTGATCGCCCGGATACGTCAGCCCGCAAGGAGTTCCTTATCAGGCGGTTTGCGGAATTCAAGGGAGTCAAGGTTTCGGATTCGGTGATCGACCTGCTCGCGGAAAAGTCCATCGGAATGGGGATCGGGGATATAGAGCATGCTATCGAAGCCGCCGGTCGTAAAGCCCTTCAAAAGGGTGGCGAGTATAACGATGAACTTCTAGTGGAAGCGTTCGAGGTGGCGCGGGAGGGAGAAGCCAAGGAGTGGGATCCCAAGCTTCTGGAAAGCACCGCACGGCACGAGGCCGGTCACACGGTCATGTATTGGTTGAGCGGTTGGTGGGCCACGCAGGTGGACATCATTGCTCGCGCGGAACATGGCGGAGGGATGACGCGTTGCGAAGCGCAAATAAAACGAGAGAGTTGGACTCGGGATGAGCTTCTTTCAACGTTCATTCGTACTAGTCTCGGAGGCCGGGCGGCGGAGATGGTGTACTATGGACAAAATGGCTTGTCCACAGGAGCTTCGAGCGACTTGGAGGTTGCCAGCAACATAGCACGGAAGATGATTTCAGAGTTGGGAATGGATTCGGAGTTCGGGATATTGTCTATCCGCGGGCAGAACAACAGCGGTCCGTTGTGGCAGGAAGTCAACAAGCGGGCGGGCGCCATCGTCGATGAGCAGCTTCAGAAAACGCTAAAACTGTTGCAAGAGAACCGAGGGCATCTGGATGCTGTCTCCCAAGCGCTTATCCGCCGCAATCGGCTATATCGCAAGGACCTTCAGGAAATTCTACCGCCGTTGCCTAGGCAAAACCCCACGGAAAGTTCAAACCCTTGATGCGGGATATGTGCCGGACAGGGAGCCGTCTTGTGAGAATACTTACCTGCAGGTGTAGTTGTGGGTATTAATTCCGGCAAACCACGCTTTCTCCAGACGATCGCGATCGTGGCCATACTGCGGGACGCATGGCGGCGCTCGCAAGGCACCATTTCGCTCCTGATTGTCTGGATATGCTCTGCGGTCTTTCTCGGTGCTTCGCTGTTGGAAATACTGGGCGTGACAAGTCGGCAGGAATGCTATTCGTTCCTTGGCTTGTCGTACACCGGCCTTGTTGTTCAGCACCGCATTTACCAAATCATCACCGCGCCGCTGACGCACACTGGACTTATGCATCTTCTCATGAACATGCTGATCCTGTGGATGTTCGGGCCGGAGGTTGAACAAGCTTTGGGGCGGCGAAAATACATTTGGTATTCCCTGGTTTGCGCATTGGCCTCTATGGTTGGTTCCGTTGCAATCTATTGGGGAACTTCGCGCCTGTTCATTGGCTATTCCGGCGTTATATACGGGTTGATGGTCGCGGCGGCTGTTTTCTTTCCAAATCACACGGTGCTCATGTTCTGGTTCGTACCCGTGAAGATGAAATATGTTGCGCTGATCCTTTCTGCGATGTCCTTCTATTTCATGATTCTGCCGGAGGGACAAGACGCGACCGCCCATTCCGCACACCTCTTGGGTGCTGTGGCCGGCTTCCTGTTTCTCAAGGCGCCGACATGGGCAAATAGGCGTAGCGCTTTCTTCTGGCGGCAGCGACATGCTTCGTCTGTGCCACAAAACGAGTCGATTCAGCAGGCGGCCCGGCGGAAGATGTTCCAAGACATCCCAAAGAAACTGTGAGCGCAAATATTCTATTATGAGGAACAGCGTAAATTGAAGCTTCTGAAAATAAGAGTTACGAAATTGTAAACCGATTGATTCGCACTGGCGCTGACATCAATTTGAAAATCAACAACGGATCCACTGCATTGGGCTTTACGGCCGATAAGGGGTATGCTGACATTGTTAAATTGTTGGTAGATGTTCGCGCCGAGATCAATATGGGTGGGTGGGCCAAACCGCTCTGACCATAGCCGCTCGCCAAGGGCATTCAAAATGCGAAGATGTTGCCGGAGCCGAGAGTAGGAGGGCGTGACATGAGCAGAGAAAAGGGTTGGGAGAAATACGCCAAGTACGTCAGTATTCCGGAAGGTGTAAGCGACGCAGAGCGACGCGGAAACATGCGGTTTCAGTTTCTATTTTCAGGGCCATCTGATGCAGATGCCACACTATCCTCGCTACCCTCAGATCTCCGCAGCGCATTAGGTCGTCCACATATGGCGATGTATGCTCCACCTGCTGCGGGGCCGGATGTTGCGGGAAAATACCAAGTCTGGTTTGAAGGCGTTAACATGACAATAGGCGAAGGCAAGGATCTAATGAGCCGAGTTGTCAGAGCGGGTGGTGGTATTTACGAGGCATTCTTGACTTGATTGAGGCGAGACCGCCGAACAACAGCTCGCTCCGTTCGCGTAACCATGTGCCGGAGACGCTGAACGTACGGCAGACAAGGAGGAAATCACATGAGCTGGTTCCGGAAACTCTTTGGTCAGGCGCAATCCTTTGATGAGCAAATGCACGCCCAAATCGAAAAGGTAATCGAACGGGGTCCTTTTCCAAAATGTGGGGGGTGTGGAGAGCTTGTTGCCGCCCTTAACCTCGTTTTCGACAAGAAGGGAAATCGCGGTTATCTATGCCTCTCATGCGCATCAAAATACAAAACGCTTCTGGGGCCGGATAGCATCCGGAATTTCTGGATGTGTGGCGTATGCGGATACCGCGTACTTGCCGGGACCGAAATCGACAGGGGAGTAGACCGACCCGGCAACCCCTGTCCACAATGCGGCACCGATGTTAACATCTCCCTGGTGAATCTGAACAGAGATAGAATGACGGGAAAAGGAACCATTGGAGAGCCGTTGGACTAACCAGTGAAAAGTAAAATACAATGGGTCTTTTCAAATTCGGCACAAGGCGAATGCGCGATCAGTGCATGGTGGTGTCTTGGGCAGCATGTGAGTGACCGGGGCCCTATGCGCAAGTATGCAGGGCTTGCTTGGCGGCTCTAGCAGAAAAGAGTGAGGCTTGTGCGAAGCGCAATTCTTCATTTTGCATCGTAGTCAATGCATTCTCCGCTTCGCTTCCCCGATGCTTGCAGGCGGATTCGACGGAAAAGCCTCTTCGCCCGCTAAGATCGTAGACTTCATCCAGTGC
>ERZ1645187.4455-NODE-4455-length-11302-cov-6.226994_pt1 | contig 11302 bp, 13 predicted proteins | sample MGYA00575352_ERZ1645187 | MGnify/ENA primary metagenome ERZ1645187 (study PRJEB40837, sample SAMN11349314) | freshwater sediment metagenome | isolation source: river sediment | host: Sediment | place: India: Wazaribad , New Delhi | collected 2017-02-21 ... | reverse complement strand
GGTTCGCCGCATCCATCGCGCCATCGGATTTGCCCGCGCCGACCAGCGTGTGCATCTCGTCGATGAACAGGATGATTTCGCCGGCGGCGGTCTCGATCTCTTTCAGGATCGCCTTCAGACGCTCTTCAAACTCGCCGCGGTATTTCGCCCCGGCGATCAGCGCGCCCATGTCCAGCGCCATCAGCTTCTTGTTGCGCAGGGATTCCGGCACGTCGCCGTTGACGATCCGCAGCGCCAGACCCTCAGCGATCGCCGTCTTGCCAACACCCGGCTCGCCGATCAGCACCGGATTGTTCTTGGTGCGGCGCGACAGAACCTGCATCGCGCGGCGGATTTCTTCGTCACGACCGATGATCGGGTCGATCTTGCCCGAGGCCGCGGCCTCGGTCAGGTCGCGCGCGTATTTCTTCAGGGCTTCCATCGTATCCTCGGCCGAGGCGCTGTCAGCGGTGCGGCCCTTGCGGATTTCATTGATGGCAGCATTCAGGCCCTGCGCGGTCACGGCACCAGCCGACAGCGCATCCTTGGCCCGGGTGTTCACCAGCGCCAGCGCGGTCAAAAGCCGCTCTACCGGCACAAAGGCATCGCCGGCCTTCTTCGCCACCGCCTCGGCTTCATCCAGCACGCGCACGAGACTGGGGTCGATATAGGTCTGGCCGTCGCCGCCCGAGACCTTGGGCTGCTTGGCGACCAGCGCCTCAACGGCCTCGCCCACGCGGGCAGGCTCGCCCCCCGCTTTTCGGATCAGGTTCGAGGCCAGCCCCTGCTCGTCATCCATCAAGGCTTTCAGAAGGTGTTCAGGCAAAACGCGCTGATGGCTTTCGCGCATGGCGATGGTTTGCGCAGCCTGCAGGAACCCACGCGACCGTTCCGTGAATTTTTCGAAATTCATCGGCATTCTCTCCTTTTCACAGCACCGCTTACGGACGCCCTGAAAGGCACGCCCGCCCGGCCTTATCCCTCACTTGGGTAAGGCATTCGGCCCCTGCAAGGCCCTTGGGGGGCAAAGCCCCGAAAATCTTGTCGGCATTCGATGCGCTTGACAGGCCCGCCCGCGCAGCGCAAAGCCAGCCCCACCCAGACAGGAGCCCAAGATGAGCGACGACCGCCTGATCGTGGCACTCGATGTGCCGAACATCCTGCACGGACAGGAAATGGTGCGCCGCATCGGCGATGCCGCCAGCTTTTACAAGATCGGGCTGGGCATGTTGACCGGCGGCGGGCTGGCGCTGGCCAATGAACTGAAGCACGAGATGGGCAAGCGCGTGTTTCTGGACATGAAGCTCTTTGATATCGGCGCCACGATCGAGGCGGCGGTGCGCGGGCTGGCGCAATACGACCTGGACTTCCTGACCGTGCATGGCGATCCGCAGGTGGTGCGCGCGGCAGCCGAAGGCAAGCGCGGCACGGGGCTGAAGATCCTTGCCGTGACGGTGCTGACCTCGCTCGACCGGAACGATCTGGATGCCAATTGCATCAAGCCCGGCGACATCCACGACATCACGCTGGAGCGCGCCGCCCGCGCGCTGGAGGCTGGCGCCGACGGCGTGATTGCCAGCCCGCAAGAGGCCGCGATGATCCGCGCCCTGCCGCAAGCCGCGGGCAGGCTGATCGTCACGCCGGGGTGCGCCCCGCCGGTGCTGCGCTGGGCGACCAGAAACGCGTAGCCACGCCCGCTCAGGCGATTGCCGATGGCGCGGACCATATCGTCGTAGGCCGCCCGGTCTGGGCCGCGGCTGATCCGCGAGCCGCCGCGCAGGCAATCATCGCCGAGCTGCCCCCCCGCCGGTAACGGTTGCGCAACTTGTCGCGCAGGGGGGATGCAAGGCCGCCCCTGCGGGCCTATATTCGGCCCATGATGCTGCGCAAACACCTCCTCGCCCCGCTTTTCGCCCTCGGCCTGGCGCTTCCTGCCCAGGCCGAGAAAATTCCGCTGGCCACGCTGTCCAAATACCTGAACGGCATCAGCACTGCCGAGGCCGATTTCACGCAGGTGAATGGCGATGGCACGATCTCGACCGGCAAGCTGGTCATCAAGCGCCCCGGTCGCGTGCGGTTTGAATATGCGCCGCCGGATCGCACGCTTGTGCTGGCAAGCGCCGGTTCTGTCGCGATCTTTGACCCGAAATCGAACCAACCGCCCGAGCAATACCCGCTGAAGCGCACACCGCTGAACCTGATCCTGGCTGAGAAAGTCGATCTGGGCCGCGCAAAGATGGTTGTGGCGCATGTCGAGGATGGCACCACCACCCGCGTGCGCGCCCAAGACCCGGAGCATCCCGAATACGGATCGATCGAGATGGTGTTCAGCGCCAACCCGCTCGCGCTACGGCAATGGGTCATCACCGATGATGCGGGCGGGCAGACCACCGTGATCCTGGGCGAGATGGCGACCGGCCGCGGTTACAAGGACTCGTTGTTCTCGATCTCGACCGAGGCTGAAAAGCGCGATCAGCGCTGATCAGTCCTTGCCGCAGGCCTGCAACTGCGCGTGGTAGACCGCTGCCCGGTCGCCCACGCGGTTTGCGACATCCATCAGCCAGCTCTTCTGCTCGTAAGACTGCTTGGCATAGCCGCTGCGCCCCTCGTGGTAGGCAAGGTATTGCGCCCGTGCATCCCATTTCGAAATGCCCAGCTTTTCCTCGCTTTCGTCCATGTACCAGCCCATGAAGTCGGTCGCATCGTCGATCCGGTCGCGGCGCGACCCGCGGCCGCCCTCTTCGCGCTGGTATTCCTCCCAGGTGCCATCCAGCGCCTGGCTATAGCCATAGGCACTGGATTGGCGACCCATGGGGATGATGCCCAGCGCAAAGCGGTGTGGGGTCTTGGCGTTACCGATGAACTTCGATTCCTGATGAATCACGGCCATCTGAACCGCAACCGGCACGCCCCATTTGCGTTCGGTCGCCTTCATGGCGCGGTGATACTTGGGCCTCTCCCGCAGGATAGCGCAGGCATCGTCCAGATTACGGGGCGCCGAATACCTGCCGCCCCCGCAGGAGGCCAACAACAACAGCAGGATCGACGCGCGGAGAAGTCTGCTCATCTGCCCCTCGCGTTCTTCTTTTGGGGCATAATAGGGCAAAGACCCAGCCACGCAAAGGGGCGACGCTTCAGTTTAACGCGAGCGCACCTTTGTGGGGCCTGACCCTACAGACTGTTTCCCCGATTCGCGCCGCGATGCGATGGACAGGGCGCGGCCAGAGGTTTACAAATTAAGTTCAAGGGGGCCGCTGAATGTTGAAGACGCAGGCGAAATATAACATCGGACAGGTGCTGAAGCACCGCAAGCACGCCTTTCGGGGCGTGGTGTTCGACGTTGACGCCATGTTTTCCAATACCGAAGAATGGTATGCCGCAATCCCCGAGGACAGCCGGCCCGAGCGGGATCAGCCTTTCTATCATCTTCTGGCCGAAAACGACCAAAGCTATTACGTCGCCTATGTATCCGAACAGAACCTTGTTCCGGACGAGACCGGCGAGCCCGTCGATCACCCGGATCTGCCGGACATGTTTGGCGATTTCGAGGACGGGCGTTACCCCCTCGCCCTTCATCTGAACTGACGCGCCAACGCCCCGCAGGCCGACAAGATTGACCTCGGCGTCGTGGTCTGGGTGGGGGCACTGAACCACGGCACCGAGGGTAACCTTATGCAGCTACCCCGCTAGTCTGCCCCCAACTTCCGGCGAAAAAACGGGGGAAATGCGGCACGCTTGCGACACATCCGCCGGGCCGGAAACAGCACCACTCAACGATCAAGATCTAAGCGGGATTTCGAAACAAAGCAGGTTGGACCCGCCGGTCCGCAGATAGCTGAGCCGGACGGCCAGATTGCGAATCAGATGCCAACCAAAACCGCCCTCGGGCAGTTCGCCCTCCATATCCACCGGCAGGCCGGCAGGCAGGGCGCCACCGGGCATCGGCCGCCCGTCATCCTCGATGCGGAAGATCAACCGGCCAGGCAGTAGCTGCACCGTCAGGTCAATCCGGCCTCCGGCGCCGGCATAGGCATGTTCGGCGATATTGTTCATCACCTCGGCCAGAACGATCTGGGCGCGATCCAGCACCTCCGCCGGAAGCGGTGACAGCAGTGGTGCAGCCATCACCACCCGCAATCCGTCGCGCACAGCCAGCGGCTCGGCGTGAATCAGCAGCCGCAATAGCCCGCCGTCTGCGGCGACAAGGCGCATCGGAGCGTCAACCTGCATCCCGCAACCCGTCGGGCAGACCAGCGTGAATGACAAAGACCGAATCCATCCGTGTCAGACGGAAGACCTTTTCAACCGTGGGCGTCAGCGCCGCCAACTCAAGTTGATGCTCTGGCCCCAGCAGTTTCATGACCGCGACGACAGCCCCCAGCCCCGAACTGTCGAGAAACGTCACCCGTGACATGTCCAGCACCACCCGCCGCGGCGCCCGCGTTGCCAGATCCCGCATCTTTTCCTTGAACTGGATCGCGCAGGCGGCATCCACCCGATCATCCAACACCTTGACCAGCAGCAGGTCGCCCTGCTTTTTCGCGACAAGTTCCATCATCCGCTCCACAAGAGTTTGATGCAGGCTATGGCCGGATTATTAGGATTCCCCTAAGACAGTCGCATCTCTGGGGCCAAGGGGCGAAGAACATGGATCATGCCGGGCTTGCCGCGCGCCTGTTGGCGCTGTGCGAAGGCGAAACGGATACCGTCGCACTGATGGCGACTTTTGCATGCGAGCTGCATCATGCCGATCCGCGGTCCGACTGGACCGGGTTTTACAGGGTCGTGGCACCCGATTTGCTGAAGATCGGCCCCTACCAGGGCGGACATGGCTGCCTGGCGATCCCGTTTTCCCGTGGCGTCTGCGGGGCTGCGGCGCGCACGCGGCAGGTGCAGCTGGTGCCGGATGTCGATGCCTTTCCCGGCCACATCGCCTGTTCGTCCTCGACCCGTTCGGAACTGGTGTTGCCGGTCATCAACGGGAAAGGCGTGCTGCTGGGGGTGCTGGATCTGGACAGCAACACGCCTGCCGCCTTCACCGACGAAGACGTGACCGCCCTTACGGCGCTTTTGGCACGGGTCTTCCGGGATGCCCGCTGAATGATCGCCGATTTCACCTATGACCCACCGCCGGGCGATCCGGTGATCCTGTTCGAGGATACGCGGCTGATCGCCGTGGACAAGCCCTCGGGCCTGCTGTCGGTGCCGGGCAAGCTGGAAGGGCGGCAGGATTGCCTTATCGCCCGGCTGGAGGCGATCCGCCCCGGGGTCCTGCTGGTGCATCGGCTGGATTGCGACACATCCGGCGTGATCCTGTTTGCCAAGGACAAGAAGGCGCAAGGCTATCTGGGGCAGGAGTTCGAGAAGCGCCGCGCCCGCAAGGGCTATGTCGCGCGGGTCTGGGGGCGGTTGGAGGGTGAGGGTCGCGTCGACCTGCCCCTTTGCGCCGATTGGCCCAACCGGCCGAGGCAGATGGTCAGCCACGAACATGGCCGCCCCGCCCAGACCGATTGGCACGCCGAAGATTTTGACGGCACGTCAACCCGCGTGCGGCTGCACCCGCTGACGGGGCGCAGCCATCAGTTGCGCGTGCATATGGCAGAACTTGGCCACCCGATCCTCGGCGATCCGATCTATGCCACCGGCCCGGCGCGGGATTTTCCGCGGCTGATGCTGCATGCCGAATGGCTGACGCTGCACCACCCGGAGGACGGGCGCACGATCACCTTCCGCGCGCCCTGCCCGTTCTGACCTCAGGCTTCGACCTCGGGATCCCAGCCCGAGATCGCCTTGACCTCGAGGAATTCCTCGATCCCCCAGATGCCACCCTCGCGCGCGCGGCCCGATGCCTTGACGCCGCCAAACGGGCTGCCCAGCGCGCGGCTTTTGCCGTTCATCTGCACCATGCCGGATTTCAGCTGCAGCGCCAGGCGGTTGCGGCGCGCACCGTCCTGGGTCTGCACATAGTTGGTCAGGCCATAGGGGGTGTCATTGGCGATCGCCACGGCCTCCTCCTCGGTGTCGAAGGGGATCATGCTCAGCACCGGGCCGAAGATCTCTTCGCGCTCGATGGTCATGCCGGGGCGCACATCGGCAAAGACCGTGGGCTTGACATAAAAGCCGCGGTTGAAGCCGTCCGGCAGGCCCGGGCCGCCAGCGACCAGCCGCGCGCCCTCGTCGATGCCCTTCTGGATATAGGACTGGATCTGGTCCCACTGCCGCTTGTTGACCACCGGCCCGATATGCCGCCCCTCGTCATGGGCGGACCCCACGCGGGTTTCCGAGGCGACCTTGGCCGCAATCTCGACCGCGCGGTCATAGATCGGGCGCTCGACCAGCATCCGCGAGGGTGCGTTGCAGGATTGGCCGGTGTTGTCCATCATGTGCCGCACGCCGCGCTTGACCGCGTTTTCGTCCGCATCGGCAAAGATCAGGTTGGCGCCCTTGCCACCCAGCTCCAGCGTGACGCGCTTCAGCGTCTCGGCCGCCGCCTTGGAGATCGCGCGCCCTGCCCGGGTCGAACCGGTGAACGAGATCATCTCGACATCCGGATGCGTCGACAATTGCGACCCCACGCCCGCCCCGTCGCCATTGACAAGGTTGAAGACCCCTGGCGGAATACCGGCATCGTGGCAGAACTCGGCGAAGATCATCGCGTTCAGCGGACTTTCCTCGGAGGGTTTCAGCACGCAGGTGCAACCAGCCAGCAGCGCCGGGATCACCTTCAGCGCGATCTGGTTCATCGGCCAGTTCCACGGCGTGATCAGGCCCACCACGCCGATCGGCTCCAGCGCGATGCGGTCATTGGGGGTATCGGCACGCAGCGGGCGCACCCACTGGATCTCGTCGAATGCCTTGAGGAAGCCCTTGGTGTGCCAGGGCAGACAGGGCGCCTGCTCGTTGCGGGCGTGATCGATGGGCGAGCCCATCTCGGTCGAGATTGCCCGCGCCAGTTCTTCATGGCGGGCCTCGTATTGCTCAAGGATCTTTTCCACCAGCGCCTTGCGCCGGGCGGGCGGGGTCGCGGCCCAGTCCGGGAAGGCTGCCTTGGCCGCCGCCACCGCCGCATCGGTATCGGCCTGATCGCCGAGCGAGATCACCGCGCAGACTTCCTCGGTCGACGGGTCGATGACCGGGCAGTCGCGTGGTGCTGCGGGCGCAACCCAGGCCCCGTTGATGTAGAAATCGCGTTTTTCGATCATGGCGGCTCTCCGTTCGCTGTCGGCGGCATTCTGGCAGTGATTTGATCAAATTTCCATAACAAAGGGGCGACCCGTGAAGGCCGCCCCCATGATTTTGCCCTGTCCGTCGATCAGGTGAAGATGAAATCTGCCGAATTGATCGCGGTGTGCGCGATATCCTCGATCAGGATCGTCACGTTCGAGAACTGCACTCTAACATCGGTGCCAACATCGGTCACTGTAACCTGCGCGAAGGAAGTGGCACCGGCAGTGATCTCGATCCGGTCGCGTGTATCCTCGAAATCGACGATTGTATCGGTTCCGGCACCCGTAGCAAAAACGAAGCGGTCGGCAAAACCGCCACCGATCAGCCGGTCATTGCCTGCCTTACCGATCAATCGGTCATAGCCAACACTACCTGACAGGACATCGTTGCCGGCGCCACCCATCAGTAGGTCGTTTAGTTCCCCACCAAACAACCTGTCCGCACCTTCGCCGCCATTCAACGTATCGCTAGCGCCGCCGCCAATCAGCAGATCGTTCCCGCCACCGCCGATCAAAGTGTCCTGCCCTTCATCCCCTCTTAGCGTGTCCGCACCCAGACCGCCATTTAGAACGTTATTTGAAGAGCCCCCAGCCAAGATGTCGGCGCCGCTTCCACCGGTCAAATTCTCGATAGATGCAAAGAAATCGATGCCTTGACCGGTATTCTGCGTCTGGTTCCCCCCCAAATAAACTCGAACGGGCGCACTGCCCGAGAATACGGCGGTGTCAATGCCTTCCCCGCCGATCAGCAAATCGTTACCGGCACCACCATTAAGCTGGTCGTTGCCCGCGCCACCATGCAGAGAGTCGTTTCCGGCGCCGCCTGACAAAGTGTCATTGCCGCCCAATCCGTGCAGCGTATCCGCCCCAATGCCCCCAATCAGGATGTTGGCGAGGTTGTTCCCCACCAGACTGTCACTTCCCGCGCCACCGGTGACGTTTTCGATAGAGATCAGCCGGTCCATCCCCTGTCCGGTATTCTGCGCCGTCGTAAGCGCCAGATTGACCCGCAGCGCGGCACTGCCGGAAAACTCGGCCCGGTCAATCCCCGTTCCACCGTTCATCAGATCATTGCCACCGCCACCGTTCAGGATGTCGTAACCCGCACCGCCGTAGAGCGAGTCGGCGCCCGTGCCGCCGATGAGAACATCATTGCCGGTTTCGCCATACAGGATGTCGTTGCCGTCATCGCCATAGAGGTAATCATTGCCGCCACGGCCAAAAACCGTGTCATTGCCGCCCAGCGCGAAATAGGTGTTGCGCGCATCGGTGCCGACATAACGGTTCGGACCTTCGGTGCCGAAGCCACTCAACTCGCCATTGCGAACCATGAACTGCCAGACACCGGACACGCCGAGGTTACCGGCGGTATCCTCCAGCGCCAGAACCGAGGCCTGGTTGCCCGAGGCGGGCAGCTCGAAATACACGTCGCCCAGCGAGAACCCTGCGCGGGCCACGGTGCCGCCCAGACCGCCCGAGCCACCAGACGCGTCGCCGGTGGTCCAGTTGATCAGGTCATAGCGGAAGATGATTTCCATATTGCCGTTACCGCGATCACGCAGCTCAAGCTGGAAGGTGTTGAGGCGGTCGATGTTATAGCTGTAATATCCAGTCCACGCCTAGGTCACCACGATGCTGTCGCGGGCCTCGTTGAAATCCCAGAACACGCCATCATTGCGGTTCGGGACATCCTCGCGCGTGTCCACATCAGCCCAGAACGGCGCGATGATGTTCTGCCCCGTCGTGCCACCGATAATGCCCGGCGTGTAAGACGACAAACCGTAGCCAAAAGTGATGTTGCCGTTGTTGTTGACATAGAGCGAGGTGAAATTCTCGTTCCCGATGTTGATCCCGTTCTGGAAGATCGAGGTGATGTCGACGGCGGGGGAAGAATACCCGTCGTCGTTGCGGTAAAGAACGTTCTCACCGAAGGGCAAAGGATTGTTGGTCGTCACTACAGAATAGTTCAAAGCATTCGTCGCCATGGGAACCCCTCCTAGGTTTCACGAGAGACCTTAGTTGATTCGTTTCGTTTCACAATGCGGCAGATCAATGTTTCAACCGTGCCTTGCAACGGTTCAACCAGGCCCTGCAACGGCAGGATAAAAGGCGGCACTTTGCCTGGTTTCGGGCGGATGCTAGACACCCGACAGGCGGAAAAAGGACCATGCCATGTTCGGCTTTTTGAAACGCGCGCGCAGCGTGACCAAACTCGCCTTCGACCCGCCGCGGCCCGCGCAGGATCGTCACGGCATCGCGCTGGTGCTGATCGTGCGGAACGAGGCACGCCACATTGCGGAATGGGCGCGGTTTCATCTGGCAGCCGGGGTGCGCCACATTCATGCCTATGACAATGGCTCGACCGATGGCACGGCCGAGGCGCTGCTTGCAGCGGCAGGCGCCCAGGCCAGCGTCATTCCCTGGGATCAGAAGCTGCGCGACGCCCGCCGCGGGCTGGAGTTGCACAATCAGGTTCTGGCTTATGCCCATGCCACCCGCAATTTCGGCGAAAGATATCGCTGGATGAGCTTTATCGATGTGGACGAGTTTCTGGTGCCGAAACAGGCCGACAGCCTGCCAGCAGCCTTGGCGCATCTGGAAGGGTGCAGCAACATCAGCCTGCCGTGGCACATGTTCGGCCGCTCGGGCCATCTGGATGCCCCGGCGGGTGGGGTGGTGGAGAATTATACCCGCCGCAATCCGGACCCGATGGATGACACCAAGGGGTTGCGGAACTTCAAGATGATCGTCGATCCCTGCACAGTCACGGCGATGAAGGTACACGAAATCTGGTGCGGATCAGATCAGACCTGCAACGATCGGGGCGAGGCGTTCACCCTGAAAACCCGCACCGGTCGCGATTTCTATTCGGCCGACCACATCCAGCTTAACCACTATTACACCCGCTCCGACGCCGAGTTGCGGGCCAAGATCGCCCGCGGCCCCAACCTGACCACGCCCGACGCCGACCACCTGCGCCGGGTGATGCGCAAGGTTGCGGCAATCGAAGCGGCCGAGGTGGCCGACACCACCGCGCCGGATTTCCTCCACAGGCTCGGCACCCAGGTCTGATCAGCCTTGCGCGAGTGGGGGCTGCACTTTGCCGGCATTTGCGGTATGCCATGCGCGACAGCGGCTTTTCTGAAAGGTATCGCCATGGCGCTTCGCATCAACGACATTGCCCCCGACTTCACCGCCGACACCACCGCGGGTGAAATCGGCTTTCACGACTGGATCGGTGACAGCTATGCGATCCTGTTCTCGCATCCCAAGGACTTCACGCCGGTCTGCACCACCGAGTTCGGCGCCGTCTCGCGGCTGCTGCCCGAGTTTGCGCGCCGCAACACCAAGGTGATTGGCGTCTCGGTCGATACCGTGTCCGAACACCACAAATGGAAGGCGGACATCGAGCAGGTCGCGCAGGCCAAACCCGATTTCCCGATCATCGACGACACGTCGCTGCAGGTCTCGAAACTCTATGACATGCTGCCGGCCGAAGCATGGCTGCCCGATGGCCGCACCGCAAATGACTCGGCGTCAGTCCGCACCACCTTCATCATCGGCCCGGACAAGAAGATCCGGGTGATGCTGATCTATCCGATGACCGTGGGCCGCAACTTCGCCGAGATCCTGCGCGCGCTGGACGCGGTGCAGACTGCCGACAAATACCCGGTTGCCACCCCGGCCGACTGGAAAGTGGGCGAGGATGTGATCGTGCGCACCTCCGTCTCGCTGGAGGATGCCAAGGCACAATTTGGCGACATCAACGTCGTCCTGCCCTATCTGCGCAAGGCCAAGCTGCCGAACTGAACGATCGGCAACGAAAGACCGAGGCCCCGCGCGATGCGGGGCCTTTTCGTTGGCAGACCCTTAACAGCCATGCGCCCAGCGCAATGCTGCATCGCAGAAAGGTCGTCTTGTCCTTTGGGGGCACCGGGTCCATTTACCCGTCAACCCAGCGCAACAGCGCAATGATTGTTCAGGAGATGACCATGGCTTACGTTGCCGCCCACCACACCTCGCCCTCGCACTCCGGCTCGTTTTTCGCGAAGATTTTCAACGGCATCGTTGAAGTCTACAAACGCCGCGTGGCTTAT
>ERZ1645187.4453-NODE-4453-length-11304-cov-81.339141_pt1 | contig 11304 bp, 8 predicted proteins | sample MGYA00575352_ERZ1645187 | MGnify/ENA primary metagenome ERZ1645187 (study PRJEB40837, sample SAMN11349314) | freshwater sediment metagenome | isolation source: river sediment | host: Sediment | place: India: Wazaribad , New Delhi | collected 2017-02-21 ... | reverse complement strand
GAGAGGGGAATCGTGCGCAGCACCATCACCATACCGAACCTGATCTCGGTCTTTCGTCTGGTCCTGGTGCCGATCGCCATCGACGCCATTCTGACTAATCGGTTCGACGTCGCCTTCTGGGTGTTCCTGGTGGCCGGAGTCTCCGACGGCATCGACGGCTTCATCGCTCGCCAGTTCGACCAGCGCTCCGAATTGGGCGCCTATCTCGACCCGCTCGCCGACAAGCTGCTGCTGGTCTCGATCTTCGTCACCCTGGCGGTGATCGGCGTCATCCCGGTGTGGCTCGCCATCGTCGTGCTGTCGCGCGACGTGCTGATCGTCGGCGGCGTCATCCTCTCCTGGGGGCTCGACCGGCGCGTGCCGATCCAGCCGATCATGGTGTCCAAGGCCAACACCTTCACCCAGATCGGCTTCGCCGCGCTGGTGCTGGCCTCGCGCGCCTTCTCCCTCGATGTCGGCGGCCTGTGGACGCTGGGCATGATTCTCGTCGCCGGATTGACCGTGGTCTCCGGCATTGCCTATGTCGTCGGCTGGCTCCGCGCCATGTCGTCGGAACCGGGCGACCCGGGACGGGCCGAACGCGCGCCCCCCGCCGCCGCCGCGCCGGCGGCTTCCGCCGCCCACGAGGAGAAACCGAAGTGACGCTCGAGCGGCAACTGCGCTTCTGGCTCGGCGCCCTCGCCGGCTTCGTCCTGTTCCTGTGGCTGTTCTCGGGGGTGCTTCTGCCCTTCGTCGCCGGCATCGCGCTCGCCTACCTGCTCGATCCGATCGCAGATCGTCTGGAACGGTTGGGGCTGCCGCGCGGCCTCGCGGCGCTGACCATCGTCCTGTCGATCTTTCTCGCCCTGGTGGCCGGGCTGATCCTGGTGGTGCCGTTGCTCGGCCATCAGCTCGCCGGCCTGCTCGAGCGCCTACCGGCGCTGATCACCCGGGTCCAGGAACTCGCCGCGCCCTATTTCGACGGCGAGCTGCGCAAGCTTCTCGGCGGCGACGTCAAGTCGCTCGAGGGCGGTCTGCAGACGGCTCTCAGCCAGGGTGCCGGCTGGATCACCCGCGTCCTGCAGTCGCTTTGGAACGGCGGTCAGGCGGTCGTCTCGGTGCTGTCGATCCTGGTGATCTCGCCGGTGGTCGCCGCCTATATGCTGGTCGACTGGGACGACATGATCGGCCGCATCGACGGCTGGGTGCCGCAGCGCCACCGCGAGACGGTGCGCCTCCTCGCCGGCCGGATGAACGACGCCGTCGCCGGTTTCGTCCGCGGGCAGGTGTCGGTGTGCATCGTCATGGGCCTCTACTACGGTCTCGGCCTCGCCCTGGTCGGGCTGGAGTTCGGCCTGTTGATCGGCCTGATGGCGGGGCTGCTCGGCATCATCCCCTACGTCGGCTTCGGCTCGGGCCTCGTCGTCGGCCTGATCGTCGCGCTGGTGCAGTATTGGCCCGACTGGCACGGTCTCGCCCTGGTCGCCGCGGTCTTCGCCGGCGGTCAGGTGCTCGAGGGCTACGTCCTCACCCCCAACTGGGTCGGCCGCTCGGTCGGCCTGCACCCGGTGTGGCTCCTGTTCTCGCTCTTCGCCTTCGGTTCGCTCTTCGGCTTCGTCGGCATGCTGATCGCCGTTCCCGCCGCCGCCGCGATCGGCGTCCTCGCCCGCTTCGCCATCGAGCAGTATCTCGCGAGCCCCTACTACCTGCACGCCGAGGACGAACGCGAGGCGGCGGCGGAGCTGCGCGATGGCTGAGCCGCCGCGCCAGTTGCCGTTGGCACTGCCGGTCGAGGTGGCACACGGCCGCGACGACTATGTCGTCTCGGCTTCGAATCGCGCCGCCTTCGATCTCGTCACCGCCCCGTCCTGGCCCTCCGACGTCCTGCTGCTCGTCGGACCGGAAGGTGCCGGCAAGACCCATCTCGCCGCCGTCTTCGCCGAAGCGACCGGCGCCGTCGTGGTCGCCGCCGCCGATCTCGCAGGACGCGATCCGCTGGCGCTGGTCTCGACCGGCGCCGTGGTGGTCGAGGACGCGGGGGAGGGGGACGAAGGGGAGGGGGAGGGACCGCGCCCCGCCGACGAACGAGCGCTCTTCCACCTGCTCAACGCGGTGCGTCAGTCCGGTGGCCGCTGCCTGATCACCGCCCGCCGCCCGCTCGCCGCCTGGGGCCTGTCGCTCGCCGATCTCGCCTCGCGTCTGCGCGCCGCGACGCCGATCGAACTCGGTCTGCCCGACGACCGGCTCGTCGAGGCGCTCCTCGCCAAACTCTTCGCCGATCGCCAGACCACGGTCGATCCGGTGGTCGTCGCCTATCTCGCCCGCCGCATGGAGCGCAGCTTCGCCGCCGCGGCGCGGCTCGTCGAGGCGCTCGACCGCGAGGCGCTGGCCGCCAAGAGCCCGATCACCCGCCCGCTCGCGGCTCAGGTCCTGGCGCGCGGCTTCGATCGGGAACCGCAACTCCCCGGACTAGACGAAGACGCCGAGACGGAAAAGAATTCGTCATGATCGCAGAATAAGAACGGCGAACGCGCCAGGGTGCGCTGTCGAAAAGGGAGGGAGCAACCGAAGTGATCGCGAGGACCACGCCGAAGACCCCGGAGATCGCCGCCTTCGCCGAAGGCCCGCGCCGCTTCGTCAACCGCGAGCTCTCCTGGCTCGGTTTCAATCGGCGGGTGCTCGAGGAGAGCGCCAACGCCGATCATCCGCTGCTCGAGCGGTTGCGTTTCCTGTCGATCTCGGCGAACAACCTCGACGAATTCTTCATGGTGCGCGTCTCCGGCCTGGTCGAACAGCAGCGCGCCGGTATCCTCGCCCGCTCCGACGACGGCCTCACCCCGGCCGAACAGCTCGGCGTCATCGGCGAGGCGGTTTCCGCCCTGACCACCGAACAGCAGCGGCTGTGGCGCGAACTGCACGTCGAACTGCAGAAGGCGGGGATCGTCCTGGTCGACGGCGACGGTCTCACCGGTGCCGAGCGCAAGTGGCTGGAAAACCACTTCCTCACCCACATCTTCCCCGTCCTGACGCCGCTCGCCTGCGACCCGGCCCATCCCTTCCCCTTCATCCCCAATCTCGGCTTCTCGCTGGTGCTCGATCTCGCCCGCGTCGGCGGCGGCGAGGGGATGACGGCGCTGATCCGCATGCCGTCGACCCTGACCCGCTTCCTCGAGCTTCCGGCCACGGACGCGACGGCGGGGGTGCGCCGTTTCATCTCGCGCGAGACGGTGATCTGCCTCCACATCGAGGGGCTCTTCCCCGGCTACAAGGTCAAGGCCAAGGGCGTGTTCCGCGTCATCCGCGACTCGGACATCGAGATCGAGGAGGAGGCCGAAGACCTCGTCCGCGTCTTCGAATCGATGCTCAAGCGCCGCCGCCGCGGCACGGTCATCCGGCTGGAGATCGAGAATTCGACCCCCGCCAAGCTGCGCGACTTCGTCGCCGAGTCGCTGTCCTGCGACGCCGACGGCGTTTTCCTGGTCGACGGTCTGCTCGCCCTCAACGAGCTGTCGCAACTGGTCTCGATCGATCGCCCCGACCTCAAGTTCGGCGCCTACGCCCCGCGCTTCCCCGAGCGCATCCGCGAGTTCGGCGGCGACTGCTTCGCCGCGATCAAGGCCAAGGACTTCGTCGTCCATCACCCCTACGAGAGCTTCGACGTCGTCATTCAGTACCTGATGCAGGCGGCGCGCGATCCGGACGTGGTGGCGATCAAACAGACGCTCTATCGGACCTCCAACGACAGCCCGATCGTCAAGGCGCTGTCGGAAGCGGCGGAGGCCGGCAAGTCGGTCACCGCCGTGGTCGAGCTCAAGGCGCGCTTCGACGAGGAGGCCAACATCCGCTGGGCCCGCGACCTCGAGCGCGCCGGCGTCCAGGTGGTCTTCGGCTTCATGGAGTTGAAGACCCACGGCAAGCTGTCGATGGTGGTGCGCCGCGAGCAGGGCACTCTCGCGACCTATTGCCACATCGGCACCGGCAACTATCACCCGATCACCGCCCGCATCTACACCGACCTCAGCTACTTCACCGCCGATCCGGCGATCGGCCGCGACGTGGCGCGGATCTTCAACTTCATCACCGGCTATGCCCAGCCGGAGGAACTGGAGCGGATGGCGGTGAGCCCGCTGTCGCTGCGCCAGCGCCTCGTCGGCCACATCGACGCCGAGATCGAGCACGCCAAGGCCGGTCGGCCGGCGCGGATCTGGATGAAGATCAATTCGCTGGTCGATCCGCGCATCATCGACAAGCTCTACGAGGCGAGCCGGGCGGGGGTGAAGATCGACATCGTGGCGCGCGGCATCTGCTGCCTGCGCCCCGGCGTGCCGGGCCTGTCGGAGAACATCCGGGCGAAGTCGATCGTCGGCCGCTTCCTCGAGCACAGCCGCATCTTCTGTTTCGGCAACGGCCACGGCCTTCCCTCGGCGCAGGCGATCGTCTACATCGGGTCCGCCGACATGATGCCGAGAAATCTGGACCGGCGCGTCGAGGTGCTCGCTCCGATCACCAATCCGACGGTGCACGAACAGATCCTCGACCAGATCATGGTCGCCAACCTGAAGGACAACCAGCAGAGCTGGCGCCTCCTTCCCGACGGCGGCCACGAGCGCATTCGACCGGCGGAGGGTGAACTGCCCTTCAACGCCCACAAGTTCTTCATGACCAACCCATCGTTGTCGGGCCGTGGCAAATCCTCGAAGACCGAACAGCCGCGCAACATCGTCCGCGCGCCCCGCAACTGAGCCGGGCTGGCACGGGCTGGTCAGCGATCCCGCCGCGCCGGGCCGTATCGGCGGTGCGGCGCCGATCGCCGTCATCGACATCGGCTCGAATTCGGTCCGCCTCGTCGTCTACGAGCGCCTGACCCGATCGCCGACGGTGATCTTCAACGAGAAGGTCCTCGCCGGCCTCGGCAAGGGCCTGTCCAAGACCAATGCGCTCGCCGAGGGCCCGCTCCGCAGCGCGCTCGCCGCGGTCAAGCGCTTCAAGCACATCGCCGACCAGTGCGGCGCCGCGACGCTCCACGTCCTGGCCACCGCCGCCGCCCGCGAGGCGAAGAACGGCCCGGCCTTCGTCGCCGAGCTGGAACGCATCTGCGGCGTACCCGTCTCGGTGCTGACCGGCGCCGACGAGGCCCGCCTCGCGGCACTCGGCATCGTCGCCGGCGTCCACGGTGCCGACGGCGTCGCCGGCGACCTCGGCGGCGGCTCGCTCGAACTCGTCGACATCCGTGGCGACACCTTCGGCGATGGCCTCACCTATCCGCTCGGCGGCATTCGCCTGTCGGAGGCGGCCGAGGGCTCGATCCGCAAGGCCGAGCGCATCGCCCAGCAGGTGCTCGAGACCTCGCCGATCCTCGCGGGTCTCACCGGCCGGACCTTCTACGCCGTCGGCGGCACCTGGCGCTCGCTCGCCAAGCTCCACATGCACCAGAGCGACTACCCGCTCCACGTCATGCACAACTACGCCCTGCCGGCGGAAGCGGCGCTGGAGCTCTGCCGGGTGGTCGGCCGCGGCGCGGTCGACACCCTGCCGAAGATCGAGACCATCTCCAAGCAGCGCCGCGACCTCCTGCCTTTCGGCGCCGTGGTGCTGGCCCAGGTGATCAAGGCCGGGAAGCCGAAGGAGGTGGTGCTCTCGGCGCTCGGCCTGCGCGAGGGACATCTCTACGACCTGCTGTCGGACGAGGAGCGTCGCCGCGACCCGTTGCTGGCGGCTGCCGAGGAACTCGCCTTCCTGCGCTCGCGCTCGCCCCGTCACGCCGAGGAGATGGCTCGCTGGACCGGCATGCTCTTCGAGGCGATGGGCCTCGACGAGAGCCGCGAGGAGGTCCGTCTGCGCCTCGCCGCCTGCCATCTCGCCGACATCGGCTGGCGGGCGCATCCCGACTACCGTGGCGAGCAGAGCCTCAACATCATCTCCAACGCCGCCTTCATCGGCGTCGACCACCCCGGCCGCGCCTTCCTGGCGCTCGCCAGCTACTACCGCCACATGGGCCTGATCGACGACGCGCTGAGCCCGCGTCTCGCCCGGCTGGCGACACCGCGCCTGATCGAGCGCGCCAAGGCGCTCGGCGCCGCCTTCCGCGTCGGCTTCATCCTGACCGCGGCGATGCCGGGGATCATCCTCGACAGCCGCGTCGTCCGGGAGGGCGTCCGCCTCGTGCTCGAGCTGCCGCCGCATCTCGCCGATCTCGACGGCGAGGTCCTGCTGCGCCGCTTCCGCCAACTGGCGAAGCTGGTCTTCCTCGACGCCGAGATCCGCACCACATGAGCCGCGACGGCGAGATCCGCCGCGTCGCCGATCTGGTGGCGCGCGGGCTGATCGAGGCGGACCGCGCCGCCTCGATCGACCGCATCGTCGATCGCTTCGCCCTGACCATCACCGCCGAGATGGCGGCGCTGATCGATCCGACCGATCCGGCCGATCCGATCGCCCGCCAGTTCGTGCCCGACGAGGCCGAACTCGACGCCCGCCCCGACGAGGTCGACGACCCGATCGGCGACGAGGCCCATGCGGCGGCACCGGGCATCACCCATCGCTATCCCGATCGGGTGCTCATGACGCCGACCCACCTCTGCCGGGTCTATTGCCGCTTCTGCTTCCGCCGCGACCGCGTCGGCCACGGCGAGGACAACCTCTCCGAGGCCGATCTCGATGCCGCGTTCGGCTACATCGCCGCCCGGCCGGAGGTCTTCGAGGTGATCCTCACCGGCGGCGACCCCCTGGTCCTCTCCGACCGACGGATCGCGGCGCTCCTCGATCGGCTCGAGGCGGTGCCCCACGTCGAGGTGGTTCGCATCCACACCCGCGTCCCGGTCGTCGATCCCGGCCGGATCACCGCCGAGACGGCCCGCATGCTCCGCCGCCGCTTCGCCACCTGGATGGTCGTCCATGTCGACCATCCGCGCGAACTGACCGACGCCGCGGCCGGAGCGCTGGCGCGACTGGTCGATGCCGGCGTGCCGCTCCTCGCGCAGACGGCGCTGCTCGCCGGGGTGAACGACGACGCGTCGGTGTTGGAGGCGCTCTTCCGCCGCCTCGTCGCGCTCCGGGTGAAGCCCTACTACCTCCACCATCTCGACCGCGCCGAGGGCACCGCCCGCTTCCGCACCACGGTCGACGAGGGAAGGGGCCTGATGCGGTCCCTGCGCGGGCGCCTCACCGGCATCGCCCAGCCGACCTATGTGCTCGACATCCCGGGCGGTCACGGCAAGGTCCCGATTGGTCCCGACCCGCTGACCGCGACCGGCGAGGGGGCCGCCCCCGGCACCCGCCGCTGGCGCATCGAGGACCCGAACGGGGGGCTCCACGATTGGGAGGGGTGAACGCCCCCCACCGCGGCCCGCTCGCACGGCGTCGCAAGGCGCGCCGCGACCGGCGACCGGTCGTCGCGGGGCGGGGGGCTTTCCGTCGGTTCGGGGATGGGTTATTGAATTTAATCAACGGGTAACCGTCACGTGTGAATCATCGGTGACGTCGAGCTCTCGGGAGCGCGCGACGACGCGGGGGAGGTGGGTGTTCCGCTCTCCTCCGAGAGTGTTCCTCGGTGGCCCTGGAGCCTCGCCGGAGGGACACACCGAGGGTCCGCGTCGCGCCACGCGCCCCATGTGGGCAGAGGGAAGGAAATGCAGATGACGAAACCGATGGCTTCCGCCGCGACCCGCCGCCGGGTCGCCGTGACCGGCACCATCGTCGTCGTTTCCGCCGCCTTCCTCGCCGGTTGCGCAACGTCCGGCACCAAGACCGCCATGTCCGGCGTCGAGCCGATCGAACGGGTCGTCGGCCCCAACGACAAGGTCACCCCGGGCGGCGGCCGCTATCAGGTCGGCAAGGCCTATTCGATCGGCGGCAAGACCTACGTACCCAAGGAAGACCCGACCCTCGACCAGACCGGCATCGCCTCCTGGTACGGCGGCGATTTCCATCACGGCACCCGCACCGCCAACGGCGAGGTCTACGACCGCGGCACCATCACCGCCGCCCACAAGACCATGCCGCTGCCGTCCTACGCCCGCGTCACCAATGTCAAGAACGGCCGCTCGATCGTCGTCCGCGTCAACGACCGCGGCCCCTACGTCGGCAACCGGGTCATCGACATCTCCGAGAAGACCGCCGAACTCCTCGACATGAAGCGTTTCGGCCTCGGTCAGGTCCGCGTTCAGTACATCGGCCGCGCCGGCCTCGCCGGGTCCGACGCCCGCGTTCTCGCCGCAACGCTGACCGGCCCCGGGATCCACTCCGGCCACGACGAACGCACCCTCCTCGCCCAGGCGGATCTCAAGCCCGGGCCGCGCCAGAACATCCCGGCGAACGCCCCGATCATGGTCGCCTCCGCCACGCCCGCTGCCGCCGCCCCCACGGCCGCCGCCGCGACGGGTGCCGCCCAGGCCAGCCTCTACGGCCGGGCGACGACGATGCAGACCGCATCGCTGCAGACCGCGGCGCTTCCGTCGGCCTCGGCGAAGGGCTTTGCGCCGGTGACGGATGCTTCGTCCTTCGAACTCGCCGGCGTCGATGCCCGCGCGATGCGCGCCGCGTTGGTCGCCGCCAAGCCGACGCGGGCGCCCGCCGCCGTCGCTACCCTCGAGGCGCCGCGCGCCAACGGCGCGCCGCTGTCGATCCTCCCCGGTGCCGCCGACCCGTCGGCGATCGCCGCCGAGGACGTGCTCTCGTCGCCCCCGTCGCGCACCTCCTCCTACGCGCCGGCCCGGGTCTCTGCGGCCCATGGCCTGTTCGCCCGGATGGGCGAGGGTGATCGCCTCGCCGCGCTGATCGACTGATCCGCCACACTCTTCGTCTCACATGCCGGAGGCCCCCCGAGGGGCCGTTGGCGCGTGGTTCGCCGGCAGCGATCCCTCTATAGTGGGCTCTCCAGGAGAATCGGCGCCGGACCCCGAGAGGCCATCGGGCAGGCGCTTCGAAAGGCGGCGATCATGGCGGGTGATGCCGGAAGACGGATTTCGCATCCCTTGCGCGCGGTGGCGCATGGGGTGGTGGCGTTGCTCTGTCTGGCGCTGGTGGCGGCTGGCAAGCCGGCGACGCCGGCCAAGCCCAACGGACAGCCCCAGCAGGCCCAGGGCGGCATGGAGGTCAAGGCCGACGTCGCCCTGCTGGTCGACTACGCCACCGGCTCGGTGCTGTTCGAGAAGAACCCCGACAAGCTGTTCTTCCCGGCGAGCCTGACCAAGATGATGACCGTCGCCGTCGCCTTCCGGGAGGTCAAGGAGGGGCGGCTGTCGCTCACCGCCGACTTCCCCGTCTCCGAGCACGCCTGGCGCACCGGCGGCGCCCCGTCGCGTACCTCGGCGATGTTCGCCCCGATCAACTCGCGCGTCACCGTCGACGACCTCCTCCGCGGCATCATGATCCAGTCGGCCAACGACGGCGCCATCGCGCTCGCGGAGGGCCTCGGCGGCACCGAGGCCGGCTTTGCCGAGAAGATGAACGCCCGGGCGAAGGAGCTGGGCATGGACCAGACCAGCTTCGCCAATCCGACCGGCCTGCCCGACCCCGGCAACCGCACCACGGCGCGCGACCTCGTCAAGCTCGGCGCCCATCTGGTGCGCGAGCATCCCGATCTCTACAAGATCTACGCCCAGCCGGAATTCACCTACAACAAGATCCGTCAGTTCAACCGCAATCCGTTGCTGCGCGAATTCCCCGGCGCCGACGGCATGAAGACCGGCTACATCAAGGAGTCGGGCTACAATCTCGTCGGCTCGGCTCTCCAGAACGGACAGCGCCTGATCGTCGTCATCGGTGGCGCCGCCAACGAGAAGGACCGCGCCGAGGATGCCCGCAAGCTCCTCGACTGGGGCTTCCGCACCTTCGAGACCGTCCACATGTACGGCGCCGACGAACCGATCGGCGAGGCCACGGTGTTCGGCGGCATGAACGCCGGCGTCAAGGTCTCTTCGCCCAAGCCGGTCGACATCCTGATCCAGCGCGGCAGCCGCGACAAACTCAAGGCGCGCGTCGTCTATTCCGGCCCGATCAAGGCGCCGGTCGAAAAGGGCCGACCGATCGGCAAGCTGGTCGTCACCCGCAACGAGTCCGTGGTGCAGGAAATCCCGGTCGAGGCCCAGGAGGCCGTCGCCGTCGGCACGCTGCGCCAGCGCGCCATCGACGGGACCCGCGAAGTCCTGATCGGTCTCTTCCGCCGATGAACGATCGCCCCGCCCCCGACGCCAGCGCCGCATTCTCGGACCGACCGGGGCCGGCGGAGCGTGGGCGGTTCCTCACCTTCGAGGGCGGCGAAGGGGCCGGCAAGTCGAGCCGTATCGGTGAGTTGGCCGAGCGTCTGCGCCGTCGCGGCCACGAGGTGGTGGTGACGCGCGAGCCCGGCGGCTCGGTCGGCGCGGAAGTGGTGCGCCACGTGCTGCTCTCCGGCGCCGCCGAGGCCTTCGGCCCGCTCGCCGAGGCGATCCTCTTCGCCGCCGCCCGCGCCGACCACGTCGACCAGACCATCCGACCCGCGCTCGCCCGCGGTGCCTGGGTACTGTGCGATCGCTTCTACGATTCGGCCCGCGTCTATCAGGGCGCCACCGGCGACGTCCCCGTCGATCGGCTGAGCGCGCTCGAAGAGATCGCCGTCGAGGACGTCCGCCCCGACCTCACCATCCTCCTCGACGTGCCCGTCGAGATCGGCCTCGCCCGCGCCGCCGCCCGCCGGGGGACCGAGACGGCCGACCGCTTCGAGAAGGAGGACGTCGAGGTGCACGAGCGCCGCCGCCGCGCCTTCCTGGCGCTCGCCCGCGGCGAGCCGCGCCGCTTCGTCGTGGTCGATGCCTCGCGCGATCCGGCGACCGTCGCCGACGCCGTGTGGTATGGGGTATGCTCCCGCCTCGGCCTCCCCGAGAAGGACTGAGACCTCCCGATGGCCCTGCGCAGCACCGCGGTCGCCGAAGCCGCGCCCGAGATCGATGCCCTCGACGGCCTGGTGCTGCCGCGCCAGCGCGGCGACCTCGTCGATCAGGTCGCCGCCGAGCGGGTGCTGCTCGACGCCTATCGCTCGGGCCGGATCCATCACGCCTGGATCCTCGGCGGCCCCAAGGGCACTGGTAAGGCGACCCTCGCCTTCCGCTTCGCCCGCTTCGTCCTCGCCCATCCCGACCCCAAGTCGCCCGAGGTGAAGGCCGCCCGCGATCTCGCCGTGCCACTCGATCACCCGGTCGCCCGCCGCATCGCCGGTGGCGCCCACATGGATCTCCTCCACCTGCGCCGCCCCTGGGACGAGAAGAACAAGCGTTTCAAGCAGGATCTGCCGGTCGACGAGATCCGCCGCACCGTCGGCTTCTTCGGCTCGACGGCCGGGGAGGGGGG
>ERZ1645187.4452-NODE-4452-length-11305-cov-21.750667_pt1 | contig 11305 bp, 4 predicted proteins | sample MGYA00575352_ERZ1645187 | MGnify/ENA primary metagenome ERZ1645187 (study PRJEB40837, sample SAMN11349314) | freshwater sediment metagenome | isolation source: river sediment | host: Sediment | place: India: Wazaribad , New Delhi | collected 2017-02-21 ... | reverse complement strand
AGATCTCCTCGAGCGCCGGGGCGATCATGCGGCAGGGGCCGCACCACTCGGCCCAGAAGTCGACGACGACGGGTTCGGCGGACTTCAGGACGTCGGTATCGAAGGAAGCGTCGGTGACTTTCTGGGTCGCCATGGATGACCTCGTCGTCTGGGACGGCCGGATCGGCCGGTCTGGTTCGTCGGTCAACCTAGGAAGGCGGGGAGAGAGCGTCAAGATGCTGTGGGTGCGTAGCATCCCACCCTCGAGATCAAACGATCGCGATCAGACGATGCCGAGGCGCCGCCCCGCGCGGTCGAGCCGGGGGGCGGGGATCTCGTCGAGCCGCGGGATCGCCGTCCACAGGAGCGCGCAGCGGATCCGGCGCCCGGGGAAGGTCTCGGCGAGCAGGCGCCGGTAGAGCGCCAGCTGCGCGACGTGGACCTCGCTCGCCTCCGCCCGCTCCGCGTCGGTGCGCTCGCTCTTGAAGTCGACCACCAGGACCTCGTCGGACGTCACCGCCAGCCGGTCGATGCGGCCGGAGACGGCGATCCGGGCGCCGTCGGCGGCGACGAGCTCTCCGGCGACGACGGCTTCCGCCCGCGACCCTTCGGCGAAGACGGTCGCGAAGGCCGGATCGGCGAGGACCGCCTCGACCTCGGCCACGATCTCGGCGCGGACGGCGTCCGGAAGCTTCGACCCGCGCACCGCGACGTGGCGCCGCGCCGCGCCGGCCCGCTCCGCCTCCGGCAGGCTCGGCAGGATCTCCAGCAGACGATGGGTGAGGAGCCCGCGCACCCGTTCGGGGCTCTCGGGCCGCAGCGCCGCCTCCAGCGCATCGAGGGCCGGAGCACGGTCGGCCTTCGCCTCGAAGTCGCCCGCGCTCGACGGGGTCAGGCGGCGCGTCGGCGCGGCCTGCGGGGCGGGCCGATCGATCCAGTCCGGCCGCCGGCCCCCCGTCTCGGTCGCCGTCGCGGTCTCCTCCGTCACGATCGGCAGCGGATCGCGCGGACCTTCGCGCCACAGGAGACGTTCGCGCCCGTCGGCGAGCGCGATTCGTTCGGCGCGAGGGCGCAGGGCGCGCTCCACGACCGCATACCAGGACGCATCGTCGGCCCCACGCGTTCCGGCATGTCCGCACACGACGAGAAGATCGGCCGCGCGCGTCATCGCCACGTAGAGGAGGCGCAGATATTCGTCCTCACTCGCCGCCCGTGCGTGCGCCTTGGCCTCGTCGAAGAGACGGGGATCGGCTCGCCCGCGCGACCACGCCAGCCGCGGGGCGTGACGGCCGGCCTCGGGCGGCGGCAGACGCAGCAGCGTCGGTGCATGCGAGGCCGACGTCGGCGCCGCGCCCGTGTCGACCAGGAACACCACGGCCGCCTCGAGACCCTTGGAGCCGTGGACGGTCATGACGCGGACCTCGTCGCGCGCCTCGTCCATCTCGCGCTTGATCTCGGGCGGATCGCGCATCAGCTCCTCGACGAAGCGCGCGAGGCTCGGCGCCGGGCCGCGATCGGCGGCGAGGGCGAGGCCGAGGAACTCGTCGAGCACGTCGTCGGCCTCCGACCCGAGCCGCCGGACGAAGGCCCGACGTCCGCCCTCGGCCGAGAGGATGCGCGAAAAGAATTCGTAGGTCGGCAGCCGCGCGGCGAGCTCGCGCCACCGCTCGAAGGTCGCGGCGACGGCGGCGTGCCGGGCCTCGCCCCGATCGGCGTCGGCATGTCGCCGCAGCGCGTCGGCGAGGCTCTCCTGAGCGGCCCGTGTCGCGGCGATCGTGGTCAGGTCGTCGTCGTCGAGGCCGAAGAGCGGGCTCTTGAGGGCGGCGGCGAGCGAGAGATCGTCCTCCGGCATCACCAGCGCGCGGGCGAGCGCGGTCAGATCCAGGATGGCGATGTGGTCGGTGAGCCTCAGCCGGTCCTGACCCGCGGCCGGGATGCCCCGTTCCTTCAGGATCCGATCGACCGCCTCGACGAAGGGGCCGCGTTTGCGCACCAGGACCAGGATGTCCCGCCGCCGGACCGGCCGGCCGGTGCCCGGCAACACGACACCCTGCGTGAGCAACCGCGCGATCTCGTCGGCGATGGCGAGCGCGGTCCGCACGTGCGGTTGCCGCGTCGTCTCTCGATCGAGCGGCGCGGTCCAGTCCTCCGGCTCCGGAACGGCCTCCGGCAGTTCCATCGGCCACACCTCGACGAGACCGGGCGCGCGGGCTCGAATCGCCGAATGGCGGGTGTAGTCGCCCGCGTCCGCCAGGATGCGCGACTTGATCGTCTCGTCGTCGAACACCGCGTCGACGGCGGAGAGGACGGTCGGCGTCGAACGGAAGCTCAGCACCAGATCGACGTCGGCGAAGGATTGCGAAGCCCCCTCCGCCGCGTCGCGAAAGCGATCGCGACTCTGGGAAAAGGTCTCGGGAGCCGCCCCCTGGAACGAGTAGATCGACTGTTTCTCGTCACCGACGGCGAAGACCGTCCGGGTGCGGCGCCGGGCTCCTTCACCGGCGAAGAACTCTTCCGCCAGGGCGGAGACGATCTGCCACTGGCGCGGATTGGTGTCCTGCGCCTCGTCGACCAGGATGTGGTCGATGCCCTTGTCGAGCTTGTACTGGACCCAGGCGGCGGCGGATCGGATCGACAGGAGGTCGGCGGTACGTCCGACCAGATCGTCGAAGTCGACGGCGCTGCGCGCCCGTTTGGCGGCTTGGAAACGCCCCACCACGGCATCGCCGATCCGCAACAGCGCCGACGTGGCGCGCAGGGCGGCGAGCCGGGCGCGGACCTCGGCGAGGCGGGCGAGCCGGGCCTGCTCCTCCGCGGCGCGGTCGAGGAGATCCGGGAAGGCGTCGGTGATCTTGCGGGTGGCGAGGCCCCGCGGCGCGCGCGGCCCGGTCTCGGTGAAGAAGACGCTCCACCACCCGGCGAGCCGTGAGCCCGGGTCGCCGCTCTCGTCCCGCGCCGTGGCGAGGCGCTCCGCCTGTCTGACGTCGTTGGTCGAGGAGGCGGCGAAGGCCTCGGCCAGACGGCCGACGAGATCGCGATCGAACACCGGCGAGGCCAGCATCTCGGCGACGAGGTCGTCGTCGCGCGTCGCCGGGTCGACGCCGAGCGCCTGCGCCAGATCCGCGATCGCCGCCTCGGGTCCGCCCACCTCGCGCAGCCACGCGAGCCAGGGATCGCGGGCGCCGATGAAGGCGGCGAGCGCCTTGTCGAAGCCCCACTCTCCGGCGGCGGCCAGGGCCTCGGCCAGGGCGCCGCCGAGCGGTCCGGCGGGACCTTCGGCGCTCGCCTCGACCAGCACGGTCTCGCGGGCGCGGGCGACGAGGTCGCGCGCCGCCCGCTCGTCGAGGATCTCGAAACCGCCGCCGAGATCGGCCTCGAGCGGAAACTGCTTGAGGATACCTTCGCAGAAGGCGTGGATGGTCTGGACCTTGAGACCGCCGGGCGTCTCGATCGCCTCGGCGAAGAGACGGCGGGCGCGGGCGAGCGTGGCCGCGCCGACCGCCTCCGGGCTGCCGCCCTCCATGGTGGCGATCGCCGTCCGCAGGCTCGCGTCGTCGGCCACCGCCCATTCGCCCAGGCGCTCGAACACCTTGTTCGACATGTTGGCCGCCGCCGCCTTGGTGAAGGTCAGGCACAGGATGCGGTCGGGCGACGCCCCGGCCAACAGGCAGCGGATCACGCGCTGGCTCAGCACCCAGGTCTTGCCCGATCCGGCATTGGCCGAGACCCAGGCGGAGACACGCGGGTCGGAGGCCCGGCGTTGCCGGTCCTGCGTCTCGACGTCGACGACGAAGCCCGCGCTCATGCCTCGCCTCCGTCGCCGGCGACGCCCGCCGCCCATTCGGCGACGCGGGCGAGGTGATCGTAGGGGCCGGTGCGCGTCTTCTCGAACTGCACGCGCGGGCGCGACGGATAGCCGGTTGTCGGCCGCCGGAAGTGTCGGATCAGCGCCTCCAACCGCTCCAGCGCGGCCGTGGCGAGATCCTCGGGGCCGAGATCGTCGCCGCGGCCACGGGCGCGCGGCTCCCAGCTGCCGCGCTCCTGTCCGCCGGAGAGGTGGACATAGGCGAGTTCGGCGATCGACCGCCCGGCGAAGGCCGTGGAGCCCGCCCGATCGAAGCCGCCGAGGCGGACCATCGCCGTCTCCAGCGCCAGCTGGGGCGCCAGGAGGCTCTGAACCTGTTTCTCGCTCGGCGGCGAGCCGGTCTTGTAGTCGACGAGACGCACCGTGCCGTCACGCATGAGATCGATGCGGTCCGCCCGACCCGTGAGGAGAAAGTCGTCGCCGTCGACCCGCAGTTCCAGCCGTCCGCCGATCTCCGCATGACGTTCGGCGACGAGCGCCCCGCGCTTGGCCTCCTCGTCGAGCCACCACGGACCGATCGCGGTGAGACGCGCGCGCCACAGCGTCACCGTCTCGGGAAAGGCATGGAAGGCGGCGAGCTCCTCCTCGCCGATCGCGAGCAGCCGCGCGAGCGCCGCGCGACCCGTGAAGGGGACGCCCTCGTCGACGAAGGCGGCGAGCACGTCGTGGACGAAGCTGCCGCGATCGGCCGCGCCGATCTCGCGTCCGATCGGATCGAGCGGGTCGAGCCGCAGGATGCGGCGCGCGAAGATCGCGTAAGGGTCGCGGATCCAGGTCTCGATCTCGGTGACCGAAGCGCGCTTCGGCCTGAGGGCGACCGGCGGTTTCGGCTCGGGTCGGCCGATCGGATGAGCGGCGACCCCGTCGCGGTCGAGACGGCGCGCCAGGGCGAGAGGCTCGGCGGTCCGCGCCCGGAGGGTCGCGACGCCGTCCCGGCCGATCACCGTAGCGAGGCGCTGCAGCCAGCGCGACGGCACCGTCGGCGTCCCGCCCGAACGGGCCGCCCGCGCCAGCATCACCCGCCGCGATGCCGCCCCCTGGACGAAGTCGTGGGCGGCGAGGCCGATGCGGCGTTCGGGTGCGTCCAGCGCCATGTCGCGGCGCATCGGCCGCGACAACCAGGGATCGGAACGGGTCGAGATCGGCCAGATGCCCTCGTCGAGACCGGCGAGGACCACCAGATCGAACGAGAGCAGACGCGCCTCGAGCGGCCCCAGCACGAACAGGCGAGCGCCCGGCGCGGTGCGCCGGTTGACCGGCCGGTCGCCGATCAGCACATCGAGGACGGCCGGCCAGTCGCGCCCCGAAAGGGCGAGCGCGGTGGCCGGTTCTCTGCTCGCGGCGACGAGATCGGCGAGGGCGCGTGCCGTCGCCTCACCTTCTTCGCCGGCGAAGAGATCGGTGTCGCTCCCCGTTTCGTCGGCGACGATCGCCCGTGTCGCCGCGATCTGGGCCCCCACCCAGGCCGCGAGCGGAGAGGGGGGGCGGGCCCCCATCGCCTCGAGCGGCGCCAGGACCCGCACCATCTCGGCGACGAGGTCGCGCGCGGCGGCGCGGTCCTCGGCACTCGGACGGGCGCGTGCCGCCGCCGTTCGGCCGGGTTCGGCGTCGATCGCCGCCACCGCTTCGTCGAAGGCGGCGAGAAGGCCCCGTCCGCCGGGCAGCGGACGCGGCCCCCTCAGCGCCACCAGTTCGACGAGGCGCCCGAGCCGCCGGGCCTCCGTGGCGGTCCGGCCGAACCGGGCGAGTGGATGGGCGAGCAGGCTCGCCACGGCGATCGGCTCGAAGCCGCCGAGCGCCACTTCGCCGACCAGCCGGACCAGCGCGCCGGGCGGCGTGTGGCCGAGCGGACGGCCCGCCGAATCGTCGATCTCGAGGCCCCAGCGGGCGAGTTCGGCGGCGACGCGGCGGGCCAGATTGCGATCCGGCGTGATCAGGGCGGCGGTCGCGTCCGGATCCTCGATCGCCTCACGCAGGGCGAGCGCGATGGCCACCGCCTCCTCCGCCTCGTGCCGCGCCTCGAGCAGCGACAGACCCTCGAGGGCGCCGTCGAGATCGAACCGGGCCTCCGCCACCGCGTCGGTGAAGTCGCGCCAGCTCTCGGTCGTCGAGGCCGGACGCATCGCCTCGGCGAGGAGCCGGCGGCGGGCCGGCGCCGCCGCGTCTTCGTCGTGGCCGAGCCGGACGACGTCGCCGCGCGTCACGCCGAGGCGATCGAGCAGGAGCCGCAGTCCGTATTGCGGATGCGACGGCACCGGATCGCCCTTGGTCCCCGTTTCCGGTTCGAGCGCCGCCCAGGCCGCGTCGTCGAGATCGAGGTCGAGCCCCGGCAGCACCGCCACGCCGAGGGGACTGCGGGCGACGGCCTCGATGATGTCCGCCGTCGAAGGCACCGATCCGGTCGAGCCGGCCGCGATCAGCGGTCCCTTCGGCGGTGTCTCGGCGAGCCGCCGGGCTGCGGCCCGCATCGCCGCATGTCGCTGACGGACCGGATCCCGGCGTCCGATCTCGGCGAGATGAGCGGGCCAGGCCTCCACCACGATCGCCAGGAAGGCGCGGGTCAGTTGCCAATAGAGGGCATGATCCTCCGGCACGATGGTGGCGAGCCGTCCCCAGTCGACGCCCTGGGCCTCGACCTGATCCATCAGCGTGAGGAGCGCGTCGGCGAGCCGCACCGCCTCGGCGGGACTGGTCGGCAGGGTCGGCATCGCCGCCGTCGCCGGATGGGCGATCGTCGCCCCCGAGCGCGAGGTCCATCCCATCACCAGACGGGTCAGGACCAGACGGCGCTCGAGCGGGCTCACCACCGGCTCCAGGTCGAATTCGGCCTCGCCGAGGAGATCCGCGTCGTCCTCCACGTCGCCGAACGGGCGAATGTCGGGCAGCAGTACCGCCCGCCCGAGCCCGCGCCGCGCCACTTCGGCGAGAAACGCGTCGGCGGCGGCGCGGGCCGCCCGCCGGGTCGGCACCAGCAGGGTGACGTCGGCGAGGGCGGCGGGGTCGCGGCCGTCGTAGCGGAAACCGGGGACGAGTTCGCCGTCGAGGAGGGCGCTGACCAGGGTCGGCAGGAACGGGCGGCCCGCGTCGATCGACGCGACCCTGGCCGGCCGCTCCGCTCGGACGTGTTCGGTCCTCGACGTCCCCGCGTTCATGGACGCCCCTCGCTCATGGCTGCCGCCACGGACCGCCTCAGGCCGCGCTCTCCCGGATCGCGGTCTCGGCTTCCCTTATCGCGCGCGGGGTTCCCACGTGCAACCACATGCCGCTCATCCGCTCACCGTAGAGCCGCCCTTCGGCGAGCGCCCGGTCGAACAGACGGTTGAGCGAGAAGGCGACGCCGCGCGGCGCGTCCTCGAACAGTTTCGGCGACAGGATCGCCGCGCCCGAATAGACGAACGGCGCGATGCGCAGTTCCTCGCGTCGCGTCAGGAGCCCGGTCTCGTCCATGAAGAAGTCGCCGAGCCCGTCGTAGCCGATCGAACCGACGGTCGGGGCGAGCAGCAGCAGGGCGTCCATCCGCGCCTCGTCCCAGCGCCGGGAGAGCGCGTCGAGGTTGGGGTGGTAGCCCTCGATCCAGAAACTGTCGGAGTTGATCAGGAAGAACGGCTGAGTCCCCAGCTGCGGCAGCGCCTTGACGATGCCGCCGCCGGTCTCGAGCAGCGCGTCGCGCTCGTCGGAGATGACGATCTTCGGGCTCCGGCACTTGGCGACGTGGACCTCGACCAGATCGGCGAGCCAGTGGACGTTGACCACCGCCGTCTCGACCCCCGCCGCGCGCAGCCGATCGAGACCGTGGTCGATCAACGACTTGCCGGCCACCTCGACCAGCGGCTTCGGGGTGGTGGCGGTGATCGGCCGCATGCGCTTGCCCAGCCCGGCGGCGAGCACCATGGCATGGGTCGGACGAAACGGGGAGGAGGGCGACGCGCGGGTCATACGGAGCTTCCGACAGGCGAACGTTCAGGCGACGCGCCGACGCTCCGCCGGCACGACGTCCTCATACCAGAGCTTCAGCGGTCGCAACACGGGTTCGGCGAGGAGCCGCTCGAGATAGGCCCATTGACGCGGCACGTGGCGCATGTAGCCCGGTTTGCCGTCGCGTACCTTGAGCCGCACGAACTGGCCGAGCAGCCGCGTCGCCCGCTGCGCGGCGAGAATCGCATGCGCGCGCCGGAACGCCGTCTCGTCGAAGCCGGAGTCCTGCCGCCGCCGCGCCGCGACGTAGGTCTCGAGCAGATCCGCCTCGACATCGGCGGCGACGTCGAGGCGCGCGTCCTGCGTCAGCGAGGCGACGTCGTAGGCGGGATGGGCGAAGGCGATGTCCTGGAAGTCGAGCAGGCCGATCCGGGCGAGCCCGGTCCTCTCGGGGAGCCACAGCAGGTTGGGCGAATGATAGTCGCGCATAGACCAGGTGGTCGGACCGCGCTCGATCTCGTCGAGGAGCGGCGCCCACACGGCGCGGAAACGATCCCGTTCGTTCTCGCTCGCGCTCCGTCCCAGGTAGTGCGGAAGCCCCCAGTCGAGCAGGATCTCGACCTCGGTGCGATAGCCGGCGGACCCGAGCCGCGGGATCGTCCACCGGCCGCCGTCGCCGTCGTCGACCGCCTCGGGCAGATCGCGTCCGTGCAGATCCGCCAGGAGTTCCACCGCGACCGCGTAGCATTCGGGGACGGGCAGCGGCGGTTCGCCGGCGAAGCAGACTTCCGATCCGAGGTCCTCGAGCAGCAGCAGGCCGTCGTCGAGATCGTGGGCGAGAACCTCCGGCACCGAGTAGCCGAGATCGGCGAGGGCGAGATCCATCGCCAGGAACGGCTCCGGCCCTTCCGCCAGCTTCGCCGCGGCCCGGGCCGCCACGCGCGCGCGCCCGGCCGCGTCGTCGGGCTCCGGCGGATGGTTCATCAGCACCGTCGTTCCGGCCGCGTCGTGGATGCGCTCGTAGGAACGCGCCGACGCGTCGCCCTGGAGATGGCGCCGATGCCCGAACGGCGAGCCGGCGACGGCGAGGAAGGCCCTGACCGCCAGCGTGCGTTCGAGACGCGCGCTCCAGGCCTCGGCGGGGCCGGTCAGACGGGCGCGCCGCGCCTCCGCCGTCGCGCTCGGTCCGATCGCCAGGACCAGCGTCGAGGCCGGCAGACGGTTCTCGGCCCGGTCCGGCCACTCGACCAGCGCGGCGCCCTGTGCGATCGCCTCGTCGAAGCCGAGTTCGTCGAGCTCGCTCGCGTCGGCGAGCCGATAGAGGTCGTAATGAGAGAGGGTGAGCCGGCCCAGATCGTAGGTCTGGACCAGCGTGAAGGTCGGGCTCGGCACGTCGAGCGCCGCGTCGTCGGCGAAGGCGCGCAGAAGCGCCCGCGCGAAGGTCGACTTGCCCGCGCCGAGATCGCCGACCAGGGCGATCACGTCACCCGGGCGCAGGACTGCCGCGAGATCCTCGGCGAGGGCCACCGTCGCGGTTTCGTCGCCGAGGTCGAGCATCCGGTCGAAGGTCGCGGCGTCGCTCATCGGCGCCTCATTCACCGGCGGCGCTCAGCGTCGCCGCGGCGCTGGGCGTCGCCTCGCCGCCGAGGCTGTCGCCGTGGCCGGCGGCGCTCAGCGGCAGACGGCAGGTGACCTCGGTGCCGCGTCCCTCGGTCGAGGTGATCGTGACGGTGCCTCCGTGCAGCTCGACGAAGCTCTTGACGATCGACAGGCCGAGGCCGGCCCCGCCGCGATGCGGCCCACGGCGGCGGGTGTAGAACCGATCGAACACCTGCCGCAGCTGCTCCTCGGGAATGCCGACGCCGTCGTCGCTCACCGACAGCGTGACCGTCTCTCCCTCGCGCCGCGCTCGGATGGTGACGCGGCCGCCCTCGGTGGAGAAGGACACGGCGTTGGAGAGCAGGTTGAACAGCACCTGCCGGATGCGCTTCTCGTCGGCGAGAACGGTGCCGAGATCGTCGGCCACGTCGGTGACGAGGGTCAGCGCGTTGGCGCTGAGGCGATCCTTGATGCCCTCCGCCGCCCCGGCGACGGTCTCGGCGAGATCGACCGGCGTCAGCTCGAGCCGCATGATGCCGGCGTCGATGGTCGCGAGGTCGAGGATGTCGTCGATGATCGCCATCAGCGCCTGGCTCGACGACATGATGTGCTGGGTGTAGTCGCGTTGCTTGTCGGTGAGCGGCCCGGTGCGGGTCTGGTCGGAGAGCAGATGCGCGAAGCCGACGATGTTGGTCAGCGGCGAGCGCAGTTCGTAGGAGACCAGCCCGACGAAGTCGGTCTTGATGTGGTCGGCCTCCTCCAGCGCCTCGTTCTTCTCCACCAGCGCCCGCTCGACGTTGACCGTGTCGGTGACGTTGACGAAGGTGACCAGCGTCGCGCCGTCCGGCAGCGGCACGCTCGCGTATTCGAGCACCATGCCGTCGCGCCGTTCGAGCGTCCCGGCGAGACGGTCGCGGTTGTCGGCGAGGCCGGTGACCGCGCCCTTGAGGCGGCTCCAGGTGGTCGGATCGTCGTGCCGCTCGGTGAGCAGGTCGAGGACCCGGGCGATGTGCGGCCGCGCCACCAGCGTCGCCTCGTCGATCCGCCAGAGCGCGGCGAAGGCCGGATTGTAGAGGCGCAGCCGCCCGTCCGAGCCGAACACCACGACGCCTTCGGAGAGATGGTCGAGCGTCTCGCGCTGGACGCGGGTCAGCGCGTTGTTGCGCTTCTCGAGATCGATCTTCTCGGTGACGTTCTCGTAGACGTAGGTGACGCCGCCCTGCGGATGCGGGTTGGCGATGACGCGCAGCGTCTGCCCGTCGGGCAGATGCCACCAGTGCTCGCGCGCGTCGAGGCTGGTGTAGGCGGCGTGCAGATCGCGCTTCCAGCTGCGCCAGTCGGCCTGCTCCGGCAACTTGCGCGACGCCCGGAGCTGGTCGAGCAGGGTGCCGTCGTCGGGCGAGGCGTCGAGGAAGGCGGCGTCGAGGTTCCACAGACTGCGGAAGGCGGCGTTGTAGAACTGGAGGCGCTTGTCGGCGCCGAAGATGGCGACGGCGGTGGCGAGCTGATCGAGGGTGCGGGCGTGGAAGTCGATCGTGCGGCGCAGCTCGGCCTGGATCTGCTCGAGCCCGGTCACGTCGATGGCGATGCCGGCCTCGCCATGGGCGGAGGCGACGTCGACCACGTCGTAGGTCAGGCGCTTGCCGCCGACCACCACCGGCAGTCGGACGTCGACGGCGAGCGCATTGGTCCGCTCCTGGGCGATCGCCTTGCGACCGGCGGTGTCGAGCAGCTCGAGCCCGTCGCCGACCGCCTGTTCGGGATCGAGCGCGTCGACCGAGCGGGCATAGGCCTGATTGACCCAGGCGAGGCGCCCGTCGAGGCCGCGCAGCCACACCGGGGTCGGCATCGCCTCGAACAGCGCCCGCATCGCCTCCACGTCGGCGACCAGACGTCGATGGCGTTCGGCCAGTTCGGCGTGCTCGCGGCGTTCGCGCGACAGGTCGG
>ERZ1645187.4449-NODE-4449-length-11311-cov-5.046819_pt1 | contig 11311 bp, 8 predicted proteins | sample MGYA00575352_ERZ1645187 | MGnify/ENA primary metagenome ERZ1645187 (study PRJEB40837, sample SAMN11349314) | freshwater sediment metagenome | isolation source: river sediment | host: Sediment | place: India: Wazaribad , New Delhi | collected 2017-02-21 ... | reverse complement strand
GGTCTATGTCTGGCAACGGCGCTGGACGCCGGAGCGGGCCAACGCGCTCGCGGCGTCCGCCGACCTGTTCGCCGGTTTCCGCGTGTTGGTCGGGGAGGTCGATGCGCGCGGCCTGCGGCAGGTCGCCGTGGACTGGCCGGCGCTGGCCGCGGCCGCGCGTCCCGTAACCCTGGTCCTGCGCATTCCCGGGGCGACGCCGCGCATCGATGCGGCGGCCGCGGCGGCGCGGTTGCAAGAGTCGCTTGCGGCGGCGGCAGCGGCGGGCGTCACGGTGGCGGGCATCGAGATCGACCACGACTGCGCGCGTTCGCAGTTGGCCGCCTATGCGGCGCTGTTGCGCGCACTGCGTGCACGCGTCGATGCGCCGGCCTGGTCGATCACCGCCCTGCCGGACTGGCTGCACGACGCGGTCCTGGGCGACGTGCTGGCCGCGGTCGATGGCAGCGTGCTGCAGGTGCATGCGGTCGCGAAGCCGGGCGAGGGGCTGTTCGATGCGGCCCAGGCGCTGCGCTGGATCCGCGCCTATGCACGGGTCGCGCCCGGGCCGTTCCGGGTCGCGCTGCCGGCCTATGCGACGCGGGTGACGCAGGCGGCCGACGGCCGCATCCTCGCGATCGAGAGCGAGGCCGTGACTCTGCCGGCATTCGACGAACGCGGGCGCGAACTCGTGGTCGATCCGCGCCGTGTCGGCGTCGTGTTGCAACGCCTGCATGCGGCGCCGCCGCCGCGGTTCGATGGCGTCGTCTGGTTCCGCCTGCCGCTGGCCTCGGACCGGCGCGCCTGGTCGATCGCGACGGTGCGCGCCCTGGCCGCCGGCGAGGACGTGAACCGGCCGCTGCGCGTCGAACGCGTGCGCATCGGCGCAGGGCCGAATGTCGACGTGGTGCTGCGCAACGCCCAGCGCATCGACCTGCGCGCCCCCGCGGTCGTGGCCGTGCCGGACCAGTGCCGCGTGGGCGAGGCGGTCGCCGGATATCGCTTCGACGGCGCGGGCCGGCGCCTCGAATCGGACGCGCCGCCATTGCTGAAACCGGGCGCCTCGCGCACGATTGCATGGATCCAATGTCAGGGAAGCGAGACACCATGAAGCACGGGAATCGATTGGCCGCCGCGTTGATCGCCGCGCTGGCGGCCACCACGGCCTCGGCCTGCGGGCCGGACTTCCCGAACGAGGTCCTCGACGACCGCGCGCGCACCCTGTCGCACCTGCCCGAGGGCGCCTTCCACGTCGAGGTCGCGCGCCTGCTGCCGAAGCCGGACGTGCGCTTCGTCGCGAACGAACCGCAGGACTACTGGGATCCGCAGACGGCGCAGCGCGAGCAGCGCGGCGCGGCCGAAAGCCGCGACCTGGCACCGGAAGAACATGACCGCGTCGTCGCGATGCGCCAGGCGGGTGATGCCGCGGCGGCCTTCGCGGCCGGCGCGGGTTTGCCGGACGATGTCCGCCATTACGTCGCCGGTGCCGTGGCCTGGCAGCAGGACCGGCTCGACATCGCCCGCGATCATTTCGAGCGCGCGCTGGCCGCGAACCCGGCGTCGGATGCGCGTCGCGCCAGCTGGGCGCAATACATGCTCGCGCGCATCGCCGCGCGCGGCGACGACCTCGATGCGGCGGCGCTGGCCTATGCGAAGGTGCGCGACCTCGTCGCCGCCGGTGCGCCGGATCCGCTCGGCCTCGCGGTCGCGAGTTACGGCGAGGAGGCGGCCCTGCATCTCGACGCCTATTCGACGGCACCGCTGCATCTGTACCTGCAGCAGGCCGCGACCGGTTCGACGTCCGGTGCCAACTCGGTGCTGATGCTGACGCGCAGTGCCTTCGCCGACGCCGGGATGCTGAAGGCCTGGATCGCCGACCCGCTGGCGCGCCGCGTCGCCGTGGCCTATGCGTTCTCGCGCGCGGGAGAACTGTCCACCGACGATCCCGAGGTCTACGACGAGGACGCTGACCTGGGCGACCCGTATCGCATCGGCCAATCGAATGCGATCGCGCGCCTGCTCGACGCCATCGAGACGGCGCCGGCGGCCGGCACGGATGGACTCGACCGGCTTGCCGCCGTCGCCTATCGCGCCGGCCGTTTCGACCTGGCGGAACGCCTGGTCGCCCAGGACCGCTCGCCGCTTTCCGCCTGGGTGCGGGCCAAGCTGGCCCTGCGCCGGGGCGACCGCGATGGCGCAGCGAAGGCCTATGCCGAAGCGGCCGCCGGCTTTCCGCGCGACGAGGCCTGGGGCGGCCAGTATGGGCTGGCGTCGGAATGGGAAGTGCTGCAGCCGCAGTGCCGGGTGAACGCCGAGCTTGGCACGCTCAACCTGGCGCGCGGCGACTACGTCGCGGCGATGGAAGCGCTCTACGCTGCCGGCGGCAATTACTGGATGGACGCGCAGTACGTCGCCGAGCGCGTGCTGAGGCTGGACGAATTGCGCGCCTTCGTCGCGAAGCATGCGGCCTCGGCGCCGGCACCCGCGGCGGACGATGCGGATGGCGAACTGATCGCGTACGGCAACGTCGCCGTGCAGCTGCGCGACTTGTTCGCGCGTCGGCTGGTGCGTGCCGGCGAATACGACGAGGCCTTGCCGTACTTCAGCGAGGACGCCTACCGCGAGGCCGCGGCGCGCTATGCGGCGGCGATGCGCCGGGCGCAAGGCGGCGGATTCTGGTTCGACCGCGTCGGTCGTGCCGAAGCCTGGTACGAGGCCGCGACCACGGCGCGCGAATTCGGCATGGAGATCCTCGGCATGGAAGGCCTGCCCGATTTCGAGATCTGGGGCGGCAGCTTCGGCCGCGAGCCCGGCCATTACGACGCGCATTGGAACTGGATTCCGGAGCCGCCGGGTGACGTGAAGCTCGAGGGCGAGTGGATCGGCGCCGACGAGGCGCAGCGGCTGGCGGCGTCGAAGCCGCCGCACCTGTCGCGCTTCCATTACCGCCAGGTGGCGGCCGACCACGTCATGCAGGCCGCGAACTTCGTGCCGGCGCGCTCCCAGGCCTTCGCGGCGATGTTGTGCACCGGCACCGGCTGGTTGCTCGACCGCGAACCCGAAGCTGCGCGCGTGCTGTATCGGCGTTACGTCGCCGAAGGCGCCCTGGTTCCGTTCGGCGCGCAATTCGGCCGCGACTGCCCGGCGCCGGAGTTCGAGCGCGCCCGCGAGCGCCTGACGTTCGAACGCGGGCGCGCGGCCAGGCGCGCCGTGCGCGACTACGCGCCCTGGATCGCCGGCGTGCTCGCGCTCATCGTCGGCGGCTGGTTCTGGCGCCGCCGCGGCTGACGGCCGATCAATTCGGCTTGCGCATGTCCAGGCGGTGCGCTTCGAGTGCGCCGAGCAGGCCGGGGATGATCTCGAGGATCTCCATGCGCCGCGCCAGGGTGATCGGCGGCGAGTTCTCCTCCTCGGTGCCGATCATCATCAGCTCGTCGATCTGGTCCAGGTCTTCGGCCAGGCCCTCGATGCGATCGCACATCTCGTCCCAGGCCTCGGGCGCGAGGTCGAGCGCGATCGAGAAACCCATGCCCCAGGCCAGACCGAGGAATTCGTCGGTGCGTTCCGGGTCCATGTCCTCGAGATCGGGCGCCGCCGCGATCAGCGGCATGCATTCTTCTTCGCGGCCTTCGGCGGCGGCCTGCACGCGGGCGCCGACGTCTTCCCACAGCGCCAGCACGCGTTCGCTCATCGCGTCGCGTTCCTCGGCGCTGTCGAAGGCGAAGCCCTCGCCCCAGATCGGTGGCAGCCACTGGTCCGGCGCGATCGGCTGGGCGCAGACGTGCAGCGCGCACAGGTAGCCGTCGAGCATCTCGACGCTGAAGAAGCCGTGGGTCTCCTCGCAGCGTTCCTGCAGGAAGCGGTCGAGGACGTCGATGTCCTGCTCGCTGATCGTGTTCATGCCGCGGCTCCTTCGAATGGGGCGGGCATTGTAGTGCGAACGCCTCAGGCTTTCGGGGCGCGGTAGAGGTTGGTCAGGCGCGAGATCAGGATGGCCACGAACAGCACGCCGACGATCTGCTGCAGCATGGCGAGGGCGCGTGCGGCCGGGCTGACCGGCGTGATCTCGCCGTAGCCGGTGCTGGTCAGCGTGGTCAGCGAGTAGTAGACGAGGTCGCCGAAGCCGGTGACGCCGTCCGGGTTGTTGCTCGGGTTGATGAAGATCGCGTTCGGGTCGTACAGGATCACGATGGCGTAGGCGCTGGCCCAGAACAGGCCGAGCAGGACGTAGACGCCGGCGATCGCGAACAGTTCGTCGAGGGTGATGACCTCGTCGCCGAGCACGTAGGCGAGCAGGGCCATGGCGGCGTAGCCGTGGAAGACGACCTGCGCGACCAGCATCGCCAGCTCGACCCCGCGATGGGGCCAGACCAGGTGGCCGAGCTGCAGGGCGACGGTCGGCAGGGCGACGACCCAGCCGCTGCGCAGGAACTCGACGCGGGCGCGGATCAGGCGCACGACCATCAGCACGACGGCGACGTCGAGCGCCTGCGCGAACGGGCGCAGGGCGCGGGTTTCGTCGGCGAAGGGGTACAGGACCAGGCTGGCCGCCAGCGCCAGCACCATGCTCGCCGAGGGTTGCCGCCACCAGGCCAGGTTCTGGAAGAAGCGCGGCAGCCTCACGCGCGGGCGCCCAGTTCGCGTGCCAGGAACGCCTTTGCGGTGCGGGTGTCGCGCTTGACGGTCGGCGCCGAGACGCCGAGCAGTTCGGCGACCTGCTCGACCTCGAGCCCGGCGAAGAAGCGCAGTTCGACCACCTCGGCCAGGCGCGGATCGAGCTGTTCGAGCTTGCCGAGCGCGGCGTCGATGCCGATCAGCTGCTCGGCCTGGGCGTCGATCGGCAGCGGCGCGCCCTCGAGCACGTCCAGCGACACGTGTTCGGCACCGGCGCCGCGGCATTCGGCGAGATGCGCGCGGGCGTGGTCGATGACGATCTGGCGCATCGCCCGGGCGGCGGTCGCGAAGAAATGCTTGCGGTTCTCGAAGTGGGCGCCGGCGGCGCCGAACAGCTTCAGGTAGGCCTCGTTGACCAGGGCCTGGGTGTTCAGGGTTTCGCCGCGGCGATGGCGCGACAGTTCGGCGCGGGCGATGCGACGCAGTTCCTCGTGCACGACGCCGAGCAGCCGGTCGCGGGCGCCGCGATCGTCGCTGTTCAAGGCTTGTGTGAGTTCGGCGTCGAATCCCATGCGGCTAGGCTAGCGCGAGGCTGCAACTCGTGCATGATGCGTTGGTCGGTCGCTTCGGCCGATCCTCGTACCGACGGAGGCAACGCGCGAGCTCTTGGGTCACATGGACGCCATTCTTCGCCGCATATCAGGTCAGGGACACGACGCAGGCAGTTTCGGCTTTGCGTGTGCTGCATGGAGCGCAGCAGTGGCCGCGGGCGACCGATGTGCGTCAAGGGCGGCGCAGGAAGAACGCTCCGAGCACGGCCATCACGGCTGCGAGTAGCGACATTGCGAGCGGCGACAAAGCCGGAATGGCGCGTGGTTCGATCATGGGTGCGACAACAATGGATCGCTCAGCGACCATGCCGCATGGCGCCGTTGGCAGTTGTGCCGGCGGGGCTGCGCATGCAGCCAGGCGAAGCGTGTATTGGCCTGCTGGCAGCGCTGGCACGGTATACGTTCGCTGCTGCTCAGGGAGCGGAAGGCAGGAGTCCACCATGCGCAGCTCGTATTGAACGACGTTGGCGGCAGGCTGCGAAATCGTTAGCGCATTGGGCAGCACGTAGCAATACAGTGCTGCCACGGTCACGCGAATCTCGAAAGGCTGATTTGATGCCGGCGGATTGGGTACGGCTGTGAAGCTGAAACGAGGATCTTGGCCAGCGGCGGCGGTGGCGACAAGCATCAGAATTAGAAAACCCAAGTTGCGCATGATCGCTCCTTGCCAACTATTGGGCTGGCGTGTCTTGACATTTGATGCTGCCGGCAGGTGCGCCGCCGCCCGGTGACCCGGGCAGTGTCGAAAGGACCAGATTGGCCCAGTCGTTGAAGTCACTCAGCGTCGTGTACTGGCCACCGCAGAATAAGTTATCGGCGGGATTGAGATCGACTTGGATGCTGAAAAGCCCGCCCTGCCCCTGCGCGCGATGCGCGACCGCTATATCGGCAGGCGTTGAAGCGCTAGCCTCGCGTCCTCGCTCCGAGATCCCCCATGACCGAACCCGCCCACACGCCGGTCCGCAAGGCCGCGCTGATCTTCATCCTGATCACCGTCGCGCTCGACATCCTCGCGCTCGGCATGATCATTCCGGTGCTGCCGCACCTGTTCGAACAGTTCCTCGGCAACGACATCGCGCTGGCGGCGCGTTATTACGGTTACGCCGGCATGTTGTGGGCGGCGATGCAGTTCCTGTGCTCGCCGATCCTCGGCACGCTGTCGGACCGCTACGGACGGCGGCCGGTGGTGCTGCTCTCCAATCTCGGCCTCGGGCTCGACTACATCTTCATGGCGCTGGCGCCGACGCTGTCCTGGCTGTTCGTCGGCCGCGCCATCTCGGGCATCACCGCGGCCAGCATCACCACCGCCGGCGCCTACATCGCCGACGTGACCCCGGCCGAGAAGCGCGCCGGCGCCTTCGGCATGATCGGTGCCGCGTTCGGCATCGGCTTCGTGATCGGTCCGGCGCTCGGCGGACTGCTCGGCGACATCGATCCACGCCTGCCGTTCTGGGTCGCCGCGGGCATGAGCCTGGCGAACTTCGGCTACGGCTGGTTCGTCCTGCCGGAATCGCTGCCGCCGGAAAAGCGGACGCCGCGTTTCGTCTGGAAGACCGCGAACCCGCTCGGCGCGCTGCTGTGGCTGAAGAACCACGACCGCCTGCTGCCGCTGGCCAGCGTGCATTTCCTGTCCAGCCTCGCGCATTACGTGCTGCCGAGCACCTTCGTGCTCTACACCGCCTACCGCTACCACTGGGGTCCGAAGGAGGTCGGCATCGCGCTCGGCCTGGTCGGCATCGCCTCGGCCATCGTGCAGGCGGGGCTGACGCGCCGGCTGGTGCCGAAGCTCGGCGAACGCCGCGCGCTGGCGATCGGGCTCGGCTTCGGCGTCGCCGGCTTCGTGGTCTACGGCCTCGCCCCGAACGGCTGGTGGATGCTGGCCGGGATTCCGGTCATGGCCTTCTGGGGGCTGGCGGGACCGGCCGGCCAGTCGCTGATGACCTCGCACCTGGAACCACACGAGCAGGGACGGTTGCAGGGCGGGCTGTCGAGCCTGATGGGCGTGGCCGGCCTGATCGGTCCCGGCCTGTTCACGCAAACCTTCGCCGCCTTCATCGGACCGCAGCGCGCCAGGCAGCTGCCGGGCGCGCCGATGCTGATGGCCGCCCTGCTGCTTGTGGCCGCGATCGCGGTGGCGTGGCGGGCGACGCGGCCCGCCGCCGCCTGATCAGGGCACCCAGCGCGCGATGTAGAGATCGGTGTCGCGGGCGCCTTCCTTGTTCGCGCGATTGCTGGCGAACACCAGCCAGCGTCCGTCCGGCGAGAACATCGGGAAGCCGTCGAAACCCGGCGCCGTGGTGATGCGGCGTTCCTCGCCGTCCCAAGACACGAAGCGCAGGTCGAACTCGCGCGCGTCGGCGCCGGCATTGGTCGAATACAGCACGCCGCGGCCGTCGGGCGTGGGGTAGGGCGCGAAGCTGCCGACGCCGTGCGTCGTCAGTTGCCGGACGTTCGAGCCGTCGGCGTCCATGACGAAGATCTCGAGCTGGCTCGGCCGCACCAGGTTCTGTTTCAGCAGGCGCTGGTAGTCGGCGAGGGCCTGGCCTTCCGGACGCGAGGCGCGCCAGACGATCTTCGAGCAATCCGGCGTGAAGAAGGCGCCGCCGTCATAGCCGGGCAGGTTCGTCAGCTGCCTGACCTGGCCGCCGTCGTGGTCGGCGACGTAGAGGTCGAGATCGCCGTTGCGCGTGCTGGTGAACAGGATGCGGCCATCCTTGAAGCATTCGGTGGCTTCGGCGTCGTAGCCGGGTCCGGCGATGAGCGGCGTGGTCCGGCCCGCGGCGTCGCGGCGCACGATGTCGAAGCTGTCGTAGATCGCCCAGACATAACCCTGGGAATAGTCCGGTTTCGCGGGGCACTGCGCCGACGCCGCTTCGGTGGTCGCGTAGACCAACGAATCGCCCTTCGGGAAATCGAAGTAGCCGCAGGTGGTGCGGCCCTCGCCGCTCGAGACCAGGTCGACCTGGCCGCTGTCGAGATCGAGCACGTACTGCGCGTCGCATTCGCCGCCCGGCGGGGTGCGCTGGAAGCTGAGCCTGCGTCCGTCCGGCGACCAGTAGGCTTCGGCATTGTCGCCGCCGAAGGTGAGGCGGCGCAGGTCGGCGAGATGCGGTTCGTCGGCACGCATCAGTTCGGGCACGGCCTTGCCGGCGCGCGGCGACCAGTCGCCCGCCGTCGCCGCCTCGGCACCGACGGCGAAGCTCGCGTGTTTCACCGGCGACGCGGCTTCTTTCGCCGCGGGCGCGCCCGCGGGCGGATGCGCGGCCGGTGCGGCCTCGCCCGGTCGTTGCGACAGGGTCGCGCGCAGCTTCAGTTCGGCGCCGTCGCGCTTCACCACCACGTCGATGGTGTCGCCGGGCTTGTGCTCGCGCAGCACGAAGGTCATGTCGTAGAGGTTGTTGATGGTGATGCCGGCCATGCCGACGATCACGTCGCCCTTCTTCAGACCGCCCTTCTCGGCCGGGCTGTTCGGACGCACGTCGCTGAGCTTGACGCCGCCGCTGGTCGCTTCCATCGCCGAATAGTCCGGCACCGATCCGAAGTAGGCGCCGTAGCCGCGGCTGTCGCCTGCGGTCGGCGACGCGGCGCTGGTGCGCACGTAGTCGGGGCGCGGGCCGCGGCGCACGCCCTCGGCCAGGGCGGCAGTGATGCGCGCCACGTCGGCGCCGCCTTCGACGTTCAACAACGCGGCGTCGTCCTCGGGCGAGTGGTATTGCTCGTGTGCGCCGGTGAACAGGTGCACGACCGGCACGCCGGCCGCGTAGAAACTGGAATGATCGCTGGGGCCATAACCGTCGCCGCCGGCATGGATCGTCACCGTCGGCGCCGCCTTGTTCGCTTCCGCGACGATGGCCTCCCAGGCCTTCGAGCTGTCGGCGCCGAGCAGGTTCAGCTTGCCCTCGCTCATGCGTCCGACCATGTCGAGGTTGATCATCGCGGCGACATCGGCGATGCGGCCGCCCGGCAGGTGTTCGACGAACCAGGCGCTGCCGCCGAGCCCGATCTCCTCGGCCGAGAAGCCGACGAACATCAGGCTGCGGCGTTCCATCGGTTCGGCGTCGCGCGCCGCCAGCAGATTCGCCGCGCAGAGCAGGCCGGCCACGCCCGAGGCATTGTCGTCGGCGCCGTTGTGGATGGCGCGCAGGTCGGGCTTGAAGCTGCCCTGGCCGCCCCAGCCGAGATGGTCGAAATGCGCGCCGACGACCACGACCTCGTTCGCCAATGCACCGCGACCCGGCAACACGCCGACGACGTTTTGCGTCTTCGCGATCACCGGATGCAGATCGACGCGACCTTCGGCGCGCGCACCTTTCAGCGCGAACGAGGCGGGCCGGTAGGTCGTGTCGATCGCCGCCTGTGCTTTCGCGAGCGTGGTGCCGCTCGCCGCCAGCCAGCGATCGGCCTGGGCGCGCGTAACCTGCAGTACCGGGATGCCGGCATCGGACAGCGGGCCCATGGTCTTCAGCGGCGGCAGCTTGTCGGGTTCGTCCGGCGACTGCGGCGGCGCGACCAGGATCAGGGCCGCGGCGCCGGCTTCGCGCGCCTGGATGGCCTTGCTGCGCAGGTCGGAATACCGGGTCGGCTTCTTGCCGTCGAACGGCGATTGCTCGTCGGTCTCGCCCGGCTCGTAACGCAGGGCGAGCACGATCTTGCCCTTCACGTCCAGGCCGGCGTAATCGTCGTAGTTCAGGTCCCTGGCGCGGATGCCGTAGCCCGCGAACACGAGCTCGCCCGCGAACTCGCCCGACTTCGAGAAGCCGAGCGGAATCCAGTCCTTCGCGTATTCGGCGTCCTTCAGCGCATTGTGTTCGCCGACGCGGATGCCGGTATTGGCCTCGAACGGCTGCATGCGGCCCTGCGCCGGTGCCGCCAGCCCGATCGCGTCCATCCATTCGGCGATCGCGAGCGCGGCCATGTCGTTGCCCTTCGTGCCGGTGCCGCGGCCTTCCATCGCATCGTCGGAGAGCGTGGTCGCGACCTCGCGAAAGCAGGCTTCGGGCTCGGCCGGCAGCGGGCGCGCCTGGGTTGCGGCCGCGGCCAGCGCCATCGCGATCGAGAACGGCAACAGACGGGAATGCAGCATGATCCGGCTCCGGCAATCGAAAGCGCCAGCCTATCAGGCCGTGCGTTGACATCGGCCGATCGCGCGCCGATGCTGCCGCTATGACTTCCGCCCAGAGCGCGCCTGCCGACGGCGCCGAACGGTCCACCGAGCTGCAGTCCGGCATCTCGATCCCGCCCGGCGAGCGCCCCTTGGGCGAGGCGATCGCCGAGGTGCTGCGCCTGCCGCCGGCGCAACGCGCCGAAAGTTTCGCGCGGCGCGTCGGCGAGATCGCCGCCTGGGTCGCCGCCCATCATCCCGATCGCCCCTGGACCTGCGCCGTGCATCGCGGCACCGACGGCTCGCACGTGTTCCGCGGCGGTGTCGGTCATTCGCTGGTCATCGATCCCGAGGGCCGGCTGTGGCGCGCGCGCAGCTACGAGGACTTCGAGACCACGTACGAGATCACGCCGCAAACCTGCACCATCGCCACGCTGACGCCCTTGTACGCGCAGATGCGCGAATACCTGCCGCGATGAATCTCGAAGCGTTGCCGCGCGTTCAGCGCCTGCATCTCGCCGCCGCGGAAATGGCTGCGGCCGAATCCACGGCCGACCCGAAGGCGCGCCGCCTCGGCGCGCAACGGGCGCTGCTGCTGGAACCGATGCTGGCCCTGTCGCGGCGCTGGGCGGACGCACTGGCGCCGTTGCAGGCGCCGCTGCCGGCGACGGCCAGGACCGAGGGGCCGCGCCGCTTTCTCGCGATCGCCTGCGAGCCGTTCGCGGCCGATCGGGGCGGCGGCGCACGCTACGTGCACGACGTGCTCGGCGCCATGCTCGATCTGGGCCATCAGCTCGATGTGTATGCCGTGCCCGGCGCCGACGCCATCGATGCGCGCGCGCTGGCGCCGCTGCAGGCGCGCGGCGGCGGGCGCATCCAGTCCGCCAGCGCCGACAGTCCGGCCCGCGCCGACGCGCTGTTGTGCCTGCCCGGCTGGCGCGGTGCGCGGCTGGCGATGTTGTCCGGCATGCTCGATCTGCTGACGGTGATGGCCGGGCGGCGCCTGCCT
>ERZ1645187.4448-NODE-4448-length-11313-cov-7.714781_pt1 | contig 11313 bp, 12 predicted proteins | sample MGYA00575352_ERZ1645187 | MGnify/ENA primary metagenome ERZ1645187 (study PRJEB40837, sample SAMN11349314) | freshwater sediment metagenome | isolation source: river sediment | host: Sediment | place: India: Wazaribad , New Delhi | collected 2017-02-21 ... | reverse complement strand
ACTTCCTGCCCCGGATGCGCCCGCGCGCCTTCTACGATCTGGTCTGCGAGGTCGCTATCGTCCGCCCCGGGCCCATTCAGGGCGGCATGGTGCACCCCTTCATCAACCGCCGTCAGGGGCGCGAACCCGTCGAAGACCTTGGCCCCGCGATGATGGAGGTTCTGGGCCGCACCTATGGCGTGCCGCTCTTTCAGGAACAGGCCATGCAGATCGCGGTGGTCGCCGCCGGGTTTACCCCCGCCGAGGCCGACCGCCTGCGCCGCAGCCTTGCCACCTTCAAACGCATGGGCACCATCGGCGGCTTTCGCGACCGCTTCATCTCGGGCATGCTGGCGCGTGGCTATCAGGCCGATTTTGCGCAGCGCTGCTTTGCCCAGATCGAAGGCTTTGGCAGCTATGGCTTTCCCGAAAGTCACGCGGCCAGCTTTGCCCGGCTGGTCTATGTCTCTGCCTGGCTCAAGCGACATCACCCCGCCGCCTTCACCTGCGCGCTGCTGAATTCCCAGCCCATGGGGTTTTATGCCCCGGCCCAACTGGTGCGCGATGCCCGCGAACACGGAGTCGAGGTGCGGCCCGTCTCGGTTGATCATTCGCATTGGGAGTGCACGCTGGAACCCCGCGCCGATGGTGCGCTGGCGCTGCGGCTGGGCTTTCGTCAGATCAAGGGCCTGCGCGAGGAGGATGCGACATGGATCGCCGCCGCGCGCGGCAATGGCTATCCCGATGTCGAAAGCCTCTGGCGCCGGGCCGGGATCGGCCCCGACATGCTGGAACGTCTGGCCGAGGCTGATGCCTTCACCCCCCTTGGCCTGACCCGGCGCGAGGCGCTCTGGGCAGCCAAGGCGCTGACCGGCCCGGCGCCGTTGCCCCTCTTCGGGGCCGATGGCGAAGGCGGGCAGGAACCGGTGGTCAGCTTGCCCGCCATGACCTTCGGCCAGGAGGTGATCGAGGATTACCTGTCCTTGCGCCTCAGCCTGCGCGCCCACCCGATGGAGCTTTTGCGCCCCCGCCTGCCCGGGCTGGCCGCCCATGCCGCCCTCGCCTCTGCACGGGGCCGCGTCACTGTGGCCGGGCTGGTCATCACCCGCCAAAGGCCCGGCACGGCCTCGGGCGTGATCTTCCTGACGCTGGAGGATGAGACCGGCGTGGCGAATGTGGTGGTCTGGACGCGTGTCTATGAAACCTACCGCCGCGCGGTGATCGCGGGGCGCCTGTTGCGGGTGACGGGCCTTATTCAGCGCGACGGCCCCGTGCTGCATCTGATCGCGGAACAGATCGAGGATATCTCGGCCCAGCTTGCCACCCTGGGGCGTGCCCGCCTGATCGACCCGACCGAAGGCCGCGCCGACGAAACCCGCCGCGCCGCCCAGGGCAGTCTGCGCCCCTCAGCCCGCCATCCCCGCGAGCAGGCGAAAAAGCTGTTTCCCAGCCGGGATTTTCATTGACGGAAAGCCCGATGCGCTTTCGCGGCTATCGGGTGTGGAAGAACTTGCCGGCGGGCGAAAGCGTGAAAATCTCGCAGCCATCCGCGGTGACGCCGATGGAATGTTCGAACTGCGCCGAAAGCGACTTGTCACGGGTGACGGCGGTCCAGTCGTCGGCCAGCGTCTTGGTTTCGGGGCGGCCAAGGTTGACCATCGGCTCGATGGTAAAGAACATGCCCTCTTCAAGAACCGCGCCCTTGCCGGGGCGGCCATAGTGCAGGACGTTCGGCGGGGCGTGGAACACCCGGCCAAGGCCATGACCGCAGAAATCGCGCACCACCGACATGCGGTTCGCCTCGACATAGGCCTGAATGGCATGACCGATGTCGCCAAAGGTATTGCCGGGTTTCACCGCCGCAATCCCGCGCATCAGGGATTCGTGGGTGACCTCGATCAGGCGTTCGGCCTTTCTTGGCGCGGTGCCGGCGACATACATGCGCGAGGTGTCGCCGAACCAGCCGTCCACGATCACCGTCACATCGATGTTCAGGATGTCGCCATCCGCCAGCACCTTGGCCCCCGGAATCCCGTGGCAGACCACATGGTTTACCGAAATGCAGCTGGCGTGCTGATAGCCCTTGTAGCCGATGGTGGCCGACACCACGCCGCGCCGGATGATCTCTTCGCGGATAAAATCATCCAGGGCTGCCGTGGTCACGCCGGGCACCACCAAGGGGCCCATCATATCAAGAATCTCGGCCGCCACGCGCCCGGCTGTGCGCATGCCTGCGAAATCTGCATCCTCATAGATGCGGATGCCATCCTTTGTCACACGGCCTCGGGTCTCGTCCACGGGCATTCCTCCAGCTTTGCGCCTAGATAGGCCATGCGCCAAAGCTTTGCCAGAGGGGTTTGCCTGCCGCCCCGGCAGGGCTATACCCAAAGGGAAAGACGGAGGTCTGCCATGACGAACCCAACCGCCGCGATGCTGGTGATCGGCGATGAAATCCTGTCGGGGCGTACGCGCGACAGCAACATGCATTATCTGGCCGGCGAATTGACCCGGATCGGCATCCGGCTGGCCGAGGTGCGGGTGGTGGCCGACGACCACGCGGCCATCGTCGCGGCGGTGAACGCGCTGCGGGCGGCCCATGACACGGTGTTTACCAGCGGCGGCATCGGTCCGACCCATGATGACATCACGGCCGATGCGATTGCCGCCGCCTTTGGCGTGCCGATCGGTCCGCGCGCCGATGCCGTGGCGCTTTTGCAGGCGCATTATGATCGGCAGGGCCTGCCCTTCAACGAGGCGCGTCAGCGCATGGCCCGTATCCCCGAAGGGGCCACGCTGATCGACAATCCGGTTTCCATCGCGCCGGGGTTTGCCTTGGGCAATGTCCATGTCATGGCCGGGGTGCCGACGATCTTTCAGGCCATGGTCGCCAGCGTTCTGCCCAAGCTGACCGGGGGGCCGCCGCTCTTGAGCCAGAATTTGCGCGTGATGCGCGGCGAGGGCGAGATTGCGGCCGAGTTCGGGGCCCTGGCCGCCGAATTCCCCGATTTGCAGATGGGCAGCTATCCCTTTACCCTGAACGGGGCCTATGGCACCAATCTGGTGATCCGGGGCACTGATGCGGCGCGGCTGGATATGGCGATGACGCGGCTGTGCGGGTTGTTCGGATGACCATGGATCAAAAGACCCTTGCCGAGGTGATGGAGGCCACATGGCCTTCTGCCAGCTGCACCCGCTGCGGGCCGTTTGTGCTGCGCGATGGGCAGGGCGGGGGAAAGCGGGTTTCGGCCGCAACCGTCGAAGGCCCCTGGTCCGAGGCCGATCTTGATCGCGCCGAAACGGCGATGTCAGCCCCCCTGTTCCTGATCCGGGCGGGGGATGAGTCGCTGGATGCGGCGCTGGCGGCGCGGGGTTATGAGGTGGTCGATCCGGTTCAGGCCTATGCCGCCCCGGTTGATGCCCTTGTCGGCGAGGGGCCGGCCTACATGACCACCTTTCCGCACTGGCCGCCGATGCAGATTGTCCGGCAGCTGTGGCAGGATGCCGGGATCGGCGCGGCCCGTCTTGCGGTGATGGAGCGGGTGCGCGGGCCAAAGACTGTCATCCTTGGTCGCAGCAGTGACCGCCCATCGGCCGCAGCTTTTGTGGCCTGCCATGGACGGCATGCCATGCTGCATGCGCTGGAGGTCGTGCCAGGTTTGCGTCGGCAGGGTTCCGCGCAGAATGTGCTGCGGGCGGCGGCGGGCTGGGCGAAGGCCGAAGGCGCTGATACGCTTTCCTTGGTGGTCACGACGTCCAACGTTGCAGCTCGGGCGCTTTATGCCCGGATGGGAATGCAGGAAATCGGGGCCTATCACTATCGGCGCAGGCAGGTGGGAACCAAGACAGCGGATGGGCAGGCAGGGTAACACGGCTTGGGTCTGGGCGGTTGTGGCCTCTGTCCTGCTTGGAGCAACTTCGCGCGTCGAGGCGCTGGATCTGGTTTTCCCCGCCCCTGCCGAAGTGACGGCCAGCCGCAGCGAAAGCGCCGCGACCCAGCGGCTGCCGACCGGCCCCTTTGCCGACGGCGCGTTGCCGAGCATTGTGCTGGAAGGGAGCGTTGCCCTGCGGGCCTTCCGCCTGCCGCTTGACGGGGCGTCGACGCTGGAGCTGATGCGCGGTCTGCGCACCCAGCTTGAGGCGGCGGGGCATGAGACCCTCTTTGACTGTGAAACCGATGCCTGTGGCGGCTTTGACTTTCGCTATGGGATGGACGTCCTGCCCGAGCCGGACATGCATGTGAGCCTTGGCGATTTCCGCTATCTTCTGGCGCGCAAGGCGGGCCGGCATGTGGCGGTGATGGTCAGCCGGGCCGGGGAGACGGCCTTTGTTCAGATCACCGAGGTGGGGACTGAAACCGCCATGGCGGCCCCGAAGCCGGCCCCGTTGCCCCTGGCCGTTGCAGAGCCTGCGTCCCCTCCGGCATCCGGGCTGATCGCGCGGATCGAGGCCGGTGAGGCCGAGGTTCTGGAGGATCTGGTGTTTTCTTCGGGCTCTTCTGTGCTTGCCGAGGGAGACTATGCCTCGCTCTCGCAGCTCGCGGCGTGGCTGACGGCGGATCCGGCCCGAAAGATCGTGCTGGTCGGGCATACCGATGCATCGGGTGGGTTGAAAGAAAATATCAATCTGTCACGACTTCGCGCTGAAAGCGTTCGGCAAGTCTTGTTGAGTTCAAAGAATGTTCGAGCAGATCAGGTTGTGGCCGAAGGAGTTGGCTATCTCTCGCCGCGGGTTTCCAACCTGACCGAAGCGGGGCGCCAGAAAAACAGAAGGGGCGAGGTCATGGTGACCTCGACCGCACTGCTTGCTCCGTGAAGATCAGGCCCCCACCTGATCGGGCGGATCACCAAAGGTCGGGGCCCTTGTCCATATAGCGGCGGGCCAGGAAATCGATGAAGGCGCGCACCTTGGGCTGCGTGAACCGGCCCGGCGGATAGACGGCATAGATCCCAAGGGTTTCCACCGGCAGGCCCGGAATGGCCTCTTCCACCAGCCCCTCTCTCATCGCATCGGCATAAAGGAACGAGGGCAGATAGGCGATGCCAAGGCCGGAAACCGCGGCATTCAGCAGCGACTGGCCGTCGTTCACCGTCAGCCAGCCCGCCGTGCGGACCTGACGCTTTTCGCCCGAGGGCGCGGTCAGTTTCCACACGTTGCCATTGGCCTGATTGGAGTAGTGCAACAGCTTGTGATCGTTCAGATCGTCGATCTTCATCGGCCGGCCGTATTTCTGGAAATAGGACGGCGAGGCGATCATCCGCTTGGTGGTCTCGGTCAGCTTGCGGGCGCGCAGGCTGGAATCTTCCAGATCGCCCACCCGAATGGCCAGATCAAACCCTTCGCTGATGAGTTCGACATAGCGGTTGTTCAGCACCATGTTCACGGTGATGTCGGGGTATTCCAGCAGGAAATCCCCCAGAATCGGCGACAGAAGGTTCACCCCGAAATCGGTGGCGACCGACACCCGCAACAGTCCCGAAGGCGCGGATTGCATCGAAGTGACCAGCGCATCGGCCTCGCCCGCGTCATTCAGCACGCGGCGGGCCCGGTCGTAATAGGCAAGGCCGATCTCGGTCGGCGAGACGCGGCGGGTGGTGCGGTTCAGCAGGCGTGCGCCCAGACGGGCCTCAAGGGCGGAGACGTGTTTCGAAACGGCAGATTTCGAAATTCCCATCTTCTTGGCAGCATCCGTGAAGCCGCCTTGGTCTACGACCGTGGCGAAGGCTTCCATTTCGGTTAGTCGGTCCATTGTTTTCCCCAAGCGAGCAGAGTGGGCAGATGGACTGTTATTGACCCGCAAATCGGGCAGGATCGGGGCGCGGTTGCGTTCGATCCGGGGTAATGTCGCGGATCGTTGATGGCGGGGAAACGGCGAGTCTAGAGGCGAAAGCGGCCTTCGGGCAGGCGGAGGATCAGGTTCGGATCGGGACAGACCGATTGCCAGACATCCCACAGGCTTTCGTGCCCGACGCCAAAGAAATTGCCGCCCGTCTGCTCCAGCATGTCGGCCATGATCTGGAAATGGATATGGGCGGCCCAGCCACCGTTTTCGTGCCAGTCGCCCAGATGGGCAATCACCTGACCGGCGGCCACCTCATCACCTGTGGCCAGAAGCATCGGCAAGGTGCCGGCAAGGTGGCCGTAAAGCGTGTGGAACCGAATGCCGTCGGCCTCATGTTCCAGAATCAGGGTGTGGCCGTAATCCAGCGGGTCGGCGTTGTAGGTCAGGAAGGCAACCTTGCCAGGCAGGGGGGCATGGACCGGCGTCATGGCCGGGGCAAAGACATCGATCCCAAGGTGCAGCGTGCGCCGTTCGGGGCTTGCGCTGTCGGCGAACTGATCGGTGGCATAGACCGACCGCTTTTCGCCATAGCTGCCCAGACCATAGGGCACGGCCTTGGCCGCGAACCAGGCGTCAAAGGCGCGATCCGAAAAGGCGGGCATGTCGGGATGCTCGCCCCGGGTCAGCAGGGCAAGGCTGGGGCCGGCGGCAATCTCGGGCAGGAACAGGGGGGCGGGGCTGCAGCGGGCCAGCCAGTCGCGCAACGCGGGCGCGTTGGCGGCGGCCGGCAGGCCCTGACCGGCGCGGATCACCGCGCGCAGCAGGCCCTGATCCACCCCGGCAAGCCGCTCCCGTTCGGCTGCGGGGGCGCTGGCCAGCACCTCGTCCAGAGCGAGGTCGGGGAAGGCCGCCGCAAGACTGCGCAACGCGGCGTAAAGGTCATCCTGACCGGCAAGGCGGCTGGCGATGCTGTTGGATCTGTTCATCTGCTTTGTTGCCCCCGCTCTGAACCGTCGATGGCACGACGATGGCACGCGTCGCCCTGAAAGGTCAAAGGCTTGCCGCAAGTCCCGCCGCACATTCCCCATGGACCGGGGCAGGGCGAGTCTTTAACCATTTCGGGCGACAAGCGAATCGTTTCCATTCGCGGAACAATGCGGAAGATTTCATAGATCAGGGCAGATCGGGTAAGAATGGCCGGTATCGTTTCACAGTTCATGGATCGCCTTCTGCATGTCCGCATGATGCGCCGCTGGGCGCAGGCCGCAGATGCCGCGCCCTCGGCAGATCTGGACAGGCTGCGCTCGCTGCGGTCGCGGGCGCGTGCGCTGCGCCGTAATGTCGACAGGGTGATCCATGAGGCCGAGCATCGGCTGGCCCTGCCGGTGATCGGGTCGAACATCATCCGCAAGCCCTTTGGCACCGATTGGGCCTGGCGGCCGGATCTGTGGAAAGGCCCCATTCCGGTGCCGGGATTTTCCAGCGTGCCGACCAAGGCCGAGGTCTTTCCGGGCGCCACGATCTTTCACGACTGCCGTCGCAGCGAATTGACGGTTCGCCAGATCCGCAACACCCGCGAGGCCGACATTGCGCCCTTCGGCTTTCGCATGGATGTGTTCCGCTTTGACGGCTCGTTCCTGTCGCTGGTGCTGGATCTGCCGGAAGAGGCGGCGCGGGGCCTGCGGCAAAAGCACCTGATCCGCATGGACGTGATCGTCGAGATGGAAAAGCCGCTGGAAATCTTTGCCCGGCTGAACATCAAGCATGGCCCCAACGTGGAGCAGATCGTGCGGGAACTGCCGCTGAACGAGGAAGAGGTGATGGTGGAATTCGACCTTGCCTATTCCAAGATGAACGAAAAGCGGGTGGAACGGCTGTGGGTCGACCTGATCTTCGAAGGGCCCGAGATGAATCAGGTGATCCTGCGGGATGTCACCTTCCTGCGCCGCCCGCGCGCTGAACTGTGAGGCAGCCATGACCGAATTTTCTCTGACAAAGACCCGTATCCGCGCTGGAATCTGGGAAGGTGTGGTTTCTGGCAGCGCGGCAGAACCCGCACTGCAGGTTCTGCATCTGGAAAAACCGGTGGCCGGGGTCAGGGTGACGGCGGTGCCGGAGCGCCCCGGCAACTGGCTGGTGCAGGTGCCAATCCCGCCGGAGCTGCTGAGTGAGGGGGTGCAGACCTTTCTGATCTGCGACGCCGCCAGCGGGGAGACATTGCAGCATTTCACCATCATCACCGGTGTCGCGATGGAGGATGACTTGCGGGCAGAGGTGGACCTTCTGCGCGCCGAGTTGGACATGCTGAAACGGGCCTTCCGGCGGCACTGTCTGGAAACGGCCGCCTGAGGGACCTCCTTGGGGGGGGCCTCCTCGGGCGCCTTCGGCTTCTCGTCGGGGGGCGGCCCGTCAGGCCGGTTCGCGCAAGATGCGGGGCACCTTGAATTCGATGTTCTCCTGCGCGGTTTCGACCATCTCAACCCGTGTGGCAAAGCGGGCGCGGAAGGCGTCGATCACTTCGTTGACCAGCACTTCGGGGGCCGAGGCCCCGGCGGTGACGCCGACGGCGCGGATGCCATCCAGCGCCCGCCAGTCGATGTCGGTGGCGCGCTGGATCAGCTGGCTATAGGCGCAGCCCGCCGCGCGACCCACCTCGACCAGCCGCTTGGAGTTCGACGAATTCAGGGCGCCGATGACCAGAAGCGCGTCAATCTTTGGTGCTATCGCCTTGACCGCCATCTGACGGTTGGTGGTGGCATAGCAGATGTCGTCATGGGCGGGCGCCAGAATGGCCGGAAACCGGGCCTGGAGGGCGGCGGCAATCTCGGCTGTGTCATCGACCGACAACGTGGTCTGGGTGATGAAGGCCAGCTTGCGCGCGTCGCGCACCTGCAGGCGGGCGACATCTTCGACAGTTTCGACCAGCAACACCTCGCCCGGGGGCAACTGGCCCATGGTGCCGATCACCTCGGGGTGGCCTTCGTGGCCGATCATGATCATCTGCAGCCCGTTTTCAAAGTGGCGGGCGGCTTCGTTATGCACCTTTGTCACCAGCGGACATGTGGCATCGACCGCAATCATCTTGCGCGCCTCGGCCGCTGCCGGAACCGATTTCGGCACCCCATGGGCCGAAAAGATCACGGGCCGGTCGGTGGGGCATTCTTCCAGCTCTTCGACGAACACCGCCCCCTTGGCGCGCAGCCCGTCCACCACAAACTTGTTATGCACGATCTCGTGACGGACATAGACCGGCGCGCCCCATTTCTCGATCGCCATCTCGACGATCTTGATGGCGCGATCCACGCCGGCGCAAAAGCCGCGCGGTGCGGCGAGGTAAAGGGTCAGGGGCGGAAGATCGGTCATGTCTGGCCTCGCAGGTTCGCCTTTCAGGTAAGGCCCGCGCGACCCGACGTCCAGCCCTAAGCGGTGAAGGGCGCGATCAGGCCGGCCAGAACGACATAGCGCCCACCTTTGGCCAGAAGGGTAAGGGCAAGAAAGACCGCCGGGTTCAGACGCATCACACCGGCCAGCAAGGTCAGCACATCTCCGCCGGGCGCCCAGGACATCAGCAGGCTGGCGGCCCCCCAGCGGGCATACCATGCCCGGGCGCGCTCCATCCGGGCGGGGGTGGCGGGGAACCAGCGGCGGTTCTGATAACGTTCGATGCCAAGACCCATCGCATAGGTCACACAAGCCCCGAGCACATTGCCAAGGGTCGCAACAGCCAGCAAGACCCAGACCGGATGCAGGCCCTGCGCCTGCAGGGCGGCAAAGACCAGCTCTGACTGGGCCGGCAAGATGGTGGCCGCAAGGAAGGCCGCAGCGAAGAGGCCTGCAAGGCCCGTCATGGACGTCCCGCGCCGCCTTGCTGCCACAAGGACAGGGCCGACGGGGTCTCCCCCATCGGCCCGTTTGTTTCTGGCCGGATCACTTGGCGCCGATGGCGACGTCTTCGCGTTCCATCGGGCGGGGTTCGCGCGGCGGGCGGCCGATGATGTCGCGCAGCTCGTCCAGTTCGATGAAGTTGTCGCACTGGCGGCGCAGTTCGTCGGCGATCATCGGCGGCTGGCTACGGATGGTGGAAACCACCGAGACGCGCACGCCCTGACGCTGCAGGCTTTCCACCAGCGGCCGGAAGTCTCCATCGCCCGAAAACAGCACGATGTGGTCAACCTTGCCGGCAAGTTCCATGGCATCGACGGTCAGTTCGATGTCCATGTTGCCCTTGACCTTCCGGCGGCCCTGACTGTCGGTGTATTCCTTTGCCGGCTTTGTGCGCATGGTGAAGCCGTTGTAGTGCAGCCAGTCTACCAGCGGGCGGATCGGGGAATAGTCGTCATTCTCCAGAAGTGCCGTGTAGTAGAACGCCCGCAACAGCTTGCCCCGGCGCAGGAATTCTTGACGGAGCAACTTGTAGTCTATGTCGAAGCCAAGCGACTTGGCGGCCGCATAAAGGTTCGACCCGTCTATGAACAGCGCAAGCCGTTCGTCCTTGTAAAACATCCAGACGTCCTCTCAATTAAAATGTGCGCCCAGCGAACTTCCGTGAGTGAACTACTTAATGTAGCAATATCCGTCGGGCGGACGGCCCTGAATAGCAGTCCCGTTCCCCCGGCGACAAGACCACTGACGGATAGGGTAGCACGAGTGAAGCTGGACGAAAAGCAACTCTTGGTTGTATTTGGCGCCAATCAGCGTCTTGAATGGCGTTCACCCGCAGGCCTGGTTTCGGCTGCAATTCAGGCAGTTGCCGAAGAGTTGGAGGCGGAAATCCGGCCCAGCAGCCTGTATCGCACCCCGGCCTTTCCTGCAGGGGCCGGCCCTGACTATGTCAATGCCGCCGCTCTGGTGACGTTACGAAACAATCTTTCCCCTGACGAAGTTCTGCAAGGGCTTCACCGGATCGAGGCGCGATTCGGCCGTGAGCGGCAGGCCCGTTGGGCCAGCCGGACGCTGGACATCGACCTTGTCGCCATGGGCGAGGCGATCTTGCCCGACGCCGAAACGCAGACCCGCTGGCGCGACCTGCCGATGGAAGACCAAACCCGGCTGGCGCCTGACCGGCTGATCCTGCCGCATCCGCGCCTGCAGGACCGGTCCTTTGTTCTGGTGCCGCTCGCCGAGGTTGCACCGGATTGGCGGCATCCGCTGCTGGGGCTGTCGGTTGTGCAGATGCTGGCCGCAAGGCCGCAGGCCGAACGCGCCGAGGTGGTCCGGCTGGACCTCGCCGCATCCGATTGATTATGCGCTTGTCAAGCCCCCGTTTCGCGCCTACATAGGCGCTTCAGTTTTCCCAGCCCTACTGGAGCATCCCATGGCCCGCGTGACGGTCGAAGATTGCGTTGACAAGGTTCCGAACCGGTTCGAACTGGTGATGCTGGCGGCCCATCGTGCCCGCGAGATCGCCGCAGGTTCGGCCCCGACGGTTGACCGCGACAATGACAAGAACCCCGTTGTCGCTCTGCGCGAGATCGCGGAAGAGACCCAGCTGGCCAGCAGCCTGCGCGAACGGATGATCGAAAGCCACCAGACCCAGATCGAGGTGGACGAACCCG
>ERZ1645187.4446-NODE-4446-length-11316-cov-4.840689_pt1 | contig 11316 bp, 8 predicted proteins | sample MGYA00575352_ERZ1645187 | MGnify/ENA primary metagenome ERZ1645187 (study PRJEB40837, sample SAMN11349314) | freshwater sediment metagenome | isolation source: river sediment | host: Sediment | place: India: Wazaribad , New Delhi | collected 2017-02-21 ... | reverse complement strand
CAAGAAAACAAGAATTAATTGATTTAATAGAAGTTGAAAAAGAAAAAAAGATATCATTTTTAAATGATTTACTTAATAGAAATCTAGATGAATTGCCAGAAAATTTAAGAGATATTAAATCACAATTATTAGAAAATGTATCTGAAATTGAAGCACTGGAAAATTTTTACAGTATTGAAAAACTTTTATTAAATGTAGATGAGTTTGATGCAGATGGTAAAAAATATGGTTTTAAGCAATGAGTATCTTTTACTTCAGATAAATGAATTTTTACTATTTCAAAAATTGATTTAAATAATAATTTAATTGATGTATATTGAATTTGATGAGTAAGTGATTGAATATCATTTAAAGATTTTTTTCAAGAATTTAAAAAAATAAAATCAAAAAGATTATCAAATAATAATGTTTCTTCAAATTTAATATCAAGTATTTGTTGAGATATATCTTTGGGATGAGGTCTTATTGATATATGGAATAATTATGAAATTAAAGATGAAGCTATTCATAAAAAATGATCTACAAAAAAAATAGAGTATGATTATTTAAAAGCAAAAGATTCTAATGAATTAATAAATATAGAAAGCATATCTTCAAGTACTGCTACTATTAGTTTTTGAGAATATGATGAATATGAAAGAGATGAAAATTGAAATGCAAAGAAAGATAAAGATTGAAAAAAAATCTCAAAGAAAAGTATAACTATGTATAATTGATCAACTATACAAGTAAGTATATCTTGGCTTGAATCATGGATTAAAAAAAATGAAGCAAGACCTTCTTCAATTGAAGAAGAAAAAGATGTAGAAAAAACAAATATAAAATGAGAAAAAATAAAATGAAGTTTTTTATCTAGATATTTAAGTAGGCTTTCTATTTTTGATATAATGAGTTGAATGAAGTTATGACTAAATTCAATTGAATCATATTTAAAAGAATGAACTGAAGAAAAATCAGCTAAAGCTGCTCAATGAATACTTGGTAAATTTTTACCTGAATCTCTTAGAGATGATTTAATGAGTAGAGTTGAAGAAAGTCAAAAAAAGAGATCTGAAGATTATATTAACAAATTATGAAATGTAGACTCATGGAAAGCAACTATTATGATTATTGAATGGTTAAAAAACAAAGATGCACCACAATATCTAAAAGAAGCTGGAGCTTTATTTATGCTTCAAAAATATGGAGTACTTTATGCAAAAAAATTATATCCATATAAATGAAAATTTTTATTTTATGAATCTTTTGGTTGAAAAATATGAGATTCATTGTATGAAAAAGTAAAAGCTGATGCAGAAAGAACTAATCAAAATTTTACAGAGGAACAACTTCTATTTGAACTTGTAAAAAAACAATGTGATGAAAAATGATATAATTGAATAAGGAGAAGATCTAGATATCATAAAGAGTTTAAAAAAATGAGAGCAAATTGAAAATCCGGTGAATATGAAACATGACAAGGTGATGCAAAAGATGAAAGAACTGTTTGAGCAAGAATTGGTTGAGCTATGTGAGAACTTTATGGTTGAACATATGCAAATGCCAGATGATGGCTTGAAGAAGCAGTTAATAAATGATGAAGTATGGAAGATATGAATAAAGTACCATTTATAATGGCATTTTCAGGTATTTCATATAATTTTGAACAAAGTGAACTTGATCAACTAAAAAATTTTCCTGCTAAAAGTATGATGTTGCCAGTTTTAAGATTTTTATCATATAGTAGTGATATAGATTTAATTAATGAAACAATACTTGAATCATGTAGAAGATATAGTGAAATCAAAGGTTGAGATATGTATAGTGAAGCTTTAAAAATATTTTGAAATCAAAAAAATAATTCTATTCCAGAAGCTAAAAAAATAAAAGAAACAGAAGAATTTTATAAAAAATATTGAAAAGTTTTAACTGATATACTTTATATGTTAAATACTTGAGAGGCAGGTGATAAACACAAAGATTCTTATATAAGTAAGATGATTCTTATAGAAAAGGATGATAGAGTAGATGATAATTGAAAAGTAATAGAATGAAATAATACATTTAAAAGATATTATGATTTACTTCAAGCATATACTTGAGAATTTAATTATTGAAATGATGATTTATATTGAGATGCCTTTTCTTGAAAATGAACTAGTTGAATAAATATACATAAAGCAACAAAAGAACTTTTACAACAAGTTCAATGATGAACGTATAGACTTGCAAATGCTTGACCTGCTATGTGGGATGAACTTAGAAAAGAAATTGATGCTATTCGTGAAAGAGATTATTGAGTATATTGAAAATCATGACAAGAAATTGATATGAAAAATATGATTAGGTGATTTATATGATGATTATTAGAAGCACATGGTACAAACTCTATGGCACTTAGATCACTTGTATCTTCTAATTCATCTACAATTTATTCTAAATCTAAAGAATGGTGAATTGATTTAACAAAAATAATGAGATATTCATATTCTGATGTTATGAATATGAAAGCAGAATGATTGGTTAATGAATATGTTGATATTTTATTAAATTGAATTACACCTAATCAAAATAATTCTACATTTGAACAAACTATTTTTTGAGTAAAAGATAGAGTAAATCAAATATAAAAAAAATAAATCCATAAAATGGATTTATTTTTTTTATTTATAATTAGTTAGAATAGTAGATATTTCTATTTTATGAACATTTGTATTAGTTCAATCAGTCCATTGTACTATGCTTTTTACTTCTAATCAATCATTTATTGTAGTGTTATCTCATTCTCTTGCATTTATATTTGCTGTTTTAATTTGTCTTGTATAAAATTGTTTTAAAGTGGAACCAGCATTATGAGTATACAATTTATTTCAGTCTAAATATATTCTATAAAAATTTCTATAAGGTGCACTTGTAAAACTATCACCTAATGTTAATGTATCTTCAGTTAATATCCATCTATTATTAGCATCTCTAAGGACTTTATAATTTCAATTATTTTTTATATTATTGGTAAAACTACTATCTCAGATACATGCTGAATCATAGTTTAAAGTTTTCCAACAATTTGATTTATCAGAAGAGTATATCGACCAATTAGTATCTCTTATATTTGTAACAGCTTCTATTCATTCTTTTGCAATTTGTATGGCTTGAATTTTATTTTCAATGCTATATGTTAAATTTATAGATTCTGAATAAATTTTATAAACTCAAGTTAATCATAACACAATAACTAGTGTTACAATCATAGCTTCTGCAATCGTTGTTGCTATTTTTGATTTTTTCATTTTACAAAAAAGAAAAATAAAGTAAATTATAATAAACTTAACTTAAATATAATAATTAAAACCATAAATGCAAAAATTTTCTATACATGATGAAAAAAAAGTAAAAGAATTACTTGAAAGTGCTTGAGAAAAAGCTTTTAGATATAGTCAAATTGAAAATGCTATATATAAAAATTTCATTACTGATTTTGATGAAATGAATACACTTTCAAAAAAAATCAGAGATTTATTAAAAGAAAATTGTTTTTTCGATTCACTCTCTGTTGATCATCAAAAAACAAGTTCAAATGGTCAAACAACTAAAATACTTTTCAAAACAGAAACTTGAGAATTTATAGAGTCTGTTATTATGAGGCATTTAACTTGAAGAGTTACTTTATGTGTTTCTTGCCAGGCTTGATGTCCAATGGCTTGTAGTTTTTGTGCTACTTGAAAATTAGGGTTACTTAAAAATCTAAAAAATTATGAAATAATAGAGCAAATATATTATGCTGCTAAATTATTAAATGATGAAGGTGATAAACTTAGAAATATAGTTTATATGGGTATGTGAGAGCCAATGCTTAATTATGATGTTGTTAAGGAAACTATAAATATAGCAAATAATCAAAAGAAATTTGATTTAGCAAATAGAAGAGTTACAGTTTCAACTTGTTGAATAGTTCCAGGTATAAAAAAATTTACTACTGATTTTCCTCAAACTAGTTTAGCTATAAGTTTACATGCTCCAAATGATGAAATAAGAAAACAAATAATGCCAGTTGATCATACATATCCTTTAAAAGATTTAATGGCTAGTTTAGATGAATATACTGCTAAAACAAATAAAAGAATTTTTTACGAATATATAATGATAAATTGAGTTAATGATAATATAAAATTAGCTCATGAATTATGAAAACTATTAGAATGAAAATTGGCTCATGTAAATTTCATACCATACAATGCTTGAGAGGGTACTTGAGGTACATATTTACCAACACCTAGATTTATAATAGAAAAATTTCAAACAATACTACAACATTATTGAGTTGTGTCTACAATAGAGCTACAATGTGAGATGATATAGATGCTGCTTGTTGACAATTAGCAAATAAAAAAGAAACTGATAAAGATTAGTTTCTTTTTTATTTGCTATAAAAATAAGAAATGTCAAACTAAAAGAAAAATCTTTTAAGATTATTTTTTTACTTTTGTGTAAAAAATATATAATTAATAAAATTTTTTTATTGTATAGCTTATTTTTTATGAGACATCTTGTTTTTAGAATATTTTTAATTTTTATTTTTTGAATATTTTTATTTTCATATATATTTCCTCGGAATTCTTTTGGTATGAAAGTACCTTTTTCATGATGAAGTTATAGATTAGGTTTGGATTTACAATGATGAATAGAACTTGATTATAAAATTGATTTAACTGAGCTTAAAAAAGAAGAATGATTTAATTCAACTAGAGAAAAAGAGGTTATAGAGTGATTAAAATCTATTATAGATAAAAGAGTTGAAGCATTAAAAATTAATGATTCTGAAATAAATGATGCATCTTATGCATGAGAAAATCATATAATTGTTCAAATTCCATTAAAATGAAATGATAGTATAGAAAATTCTGCAAATATTGCTAAAGCTAAAGAAGCAATTTGAAAAGTTGTAAAAATACAATTTAAAGAAAGAAAATCAGCATTTACTCAAGAAGATTTTGATAAAAGAACAAAAATTGCAACTGATGCATTATCTGAAATAAAACAATGAGAAAAATTTTCTGTTGTTTCTTCTAAAGTTGCATTATCTTTTGAAAATATTACTAGTTGAGAAATTTCTAAACTTGATGACTTATTAAAAAATGTTAATGATATAAAAATAAGAGAATTAAATGAAGTTGAATTATTATCTGGAGATACTTGATATTTATTGATAGATAATATAATTACTTGAGATACTATAAAATATATTTTTATATCAAAAAATCCTTCTGAATGGACTCCAGCTATAGATTCAAAATGAAGAGTTTTAGATGATAAATATTTTTCTAAATCATCTGTTCAATATAATGATGCATTTCAACCAATGATTGAATTAGTATTTAATAGTGAATGAGCAGATATATTTGCCGAATTATCAAAAAGATTAGTAGGTCAACAAATGGCTATATTTGTATGATGAGAAATGTTAACTGCGCCAGTAATTAATGAGGCAATATATTGATGAAAAGCTGTTATAACTTGAGATTATACTCCAGAAGAAGCAAAAAAATTGTCTATGGATATAAACACTTGAGTAGTACCAGCACCTATATATTTAACAAGTGAAAAAACTATAGATTCAAAAATATGAGCTAGTTCTCTTGAAAAATTAGTGGTTGCTTGATTTGCATGATTTTTCTTAATATTTTTATTTTTAGTTTATGCTTACAGAGTTTCATGAATAATGGCTACTGTATCTTTATTAATATATACTATATTGGTTTTATCTATAGTTAAAATGTTTTGAATAGTACTTACTCTTGCTTCTATTGCATGATTAATTCTTTCAATATGAATAGCTATAGATTCGAATATACTTATATTTGAAAGAATAAAAGAAGAATTAGAAAAATGAAATTCTATGCTTGATTCAACTGATATATGATTTAATAAATCTTGGTCAGCTATATGGGATTCTAATTTTACGGGATTGATAGTTTCGGTTATATTATTTGTTTTCTGAACAAATATGATTAAATGATTTTGATTAATGCTTTGAATTTGAATAATTGTATCACTTTTTACAGCTATTTATATATCAAAAATATTTTTATTATTAAATTCATTTTTAATTAAAAGTCCAAATAAATTTATATGATATAACAAAAAATAAAAACCACTTTTAAGTGGTTTTTATTTTATATCTTAGATTATCAACATCTCAAGCTCACATAAGTATAATTAAGCTATCTTTATTATTAATATCAAATTCATTTATTAGCTTTAAAGTATTATCAAGTCAATTTCAATTTTTTTTATTTTTATGATTTATATTATCTAGTAATATATCTGTATTAATTTTTTTCTTATCTTCCATTGAATCTCTAGATTCATATATGTTTGGAATTATTAATTCATCACTATCTAAAAATACATCTTTAAAATCATTTAATAATTCTATAGTTCTATTATATTGGTGAGGTTGAAAAATAGTAAGTATTTTTTTATCTTTATATTTTTCTCTAATTGCTCATAGTGTCAATTTTATTTCAGTGGGATGATGTCAATAATCGCTCATTACTAAATTATTATTTAATGTTTGTCATATTATTTCCATTCTTCTCCATGCTCAAGAATATGTCTCTATGCTGTCTACTATACTTTGTGTGTCTATATTTAATATTTGTCACAATACATATGTCAATCTTGCATCATAGACAATATGTTGTCATGGTATTTTTAATGACAAATCAGGGAATAAATGATATTGTCAATTATATTTAAATCATTCTTTATTTATTTCTATAAAATTTACATCTTGTCTAATTCATATTAATTGTCTACTATTTTTTTCTTGTCAATCTAGTATGATATATCATCATTTTTTTACGTTGTCTATTAATTGTCTATATGCTAAAATATAATCTTTCTCATCTTTATAATAATCAAGATGATCAACTTCGACATTTGTAATTATAGCAATATCAGGTTTATATTTTAAAAAACTTCTTTTATATTCACATGCTTCTATTATAAAATAATTTTCTTTTTTTTCTTTATCATCTATATGGTAGAAATTTTTTCAATCAAATTCTTTTAATAAAGTTCATACAACACTAGTAAAATTTAGTGAACTATTTTTTAATATGATAGATCAAATAGAAGTAGTTGTTGATTTTCAATGTGTTCATGAAACAGTTATAAGTATCTTATCATTTGCTATTTGTGCTAAAGCTTCGGGATAAGTTAGAGTTTCTATATTTAGACTTTTTGATTTTATTAATTCTTTTTGAGAGTTAGGTATTGCTTCAGTATATATAACTTTTTCAAAACTATTATCTATAAATTCAGATCTTTCTCATATAACTATATCAATTCATTCGTTTTTAAGATTTGAAATAAGTTCACTATCTGTCATATCACTTCAAAAAACCTCAAATCAATTTTGTTTATAATATCTTGCTATAGCTGATATTCATATTCATCAAATTCAGATTACATATATTTTTTTCATATTAAAAATTTTTTATCAATATATTATTTGTTTCTTTAAAAACATCATTTTCTAAATCAATTAGTTCTTCTTCATTAAATTTTGATAATACCCAATCACTTACTTCAAATCTAGAATCATAACCTATACCAATTTTTATTCTTTTAAAATCTTCTCAAAGGTTTTTTATAATACTTTTTATTCAATTATGTCATCATGCACTTCATTTATCCCTAAATCTCAATTTAGAAAAATCCATACTTAAATCATCATAAATAACTATAAAATCATTTTTATCAATCTTATAAAAATTCATTATTGAAATTATACTATCTCAACTTAAATTCATATAAGTTTGAGGTTTTATAAGTAGAGTTTTTTCTCAAGAGTATATTCCAGAGCTTATTTCTGCTTTAAATTTTGATTCAAAAGTGAAATTTTCAAATTTATTTATTTTTTGAAAATAATCTAAAAACATAAATCATACATTGTGTTTTGTTTTTTCATATTCTTTTCATGGATTTCAAAGTCAAACTATAATTTTCATTTTGAATAATTAATTAATATTTTTGAAATTATATATAAAAAAAAATAAAAATAAACTTTAAAACTTTAATTTATTATCTATAATACATTTGTTAACATTAAAAAATATCTATGAGGCTAGAAAAAGTTTTGGAAGTTTTAAAAGATGAAACAAATAAAAAAGATATATTAGAACATCTATGAATTTGTTTTAGATCGGATTATTATAATCAAGATTATTATAAAAATAAAATAAATTCTATGCATAGATGAAATTATTTTATTTCTGATCTTGATGGTACATTTTTTAGATGAGTTTTACAAAAAGAAGCCTTTACTATATTTGTTAAATTTGTAAAAAAACATAATTATCTGGATTTAGATATAGATAATTATTATGAGTTTTTAAAAGATTTAGAATTTTTTAATGCTTTAGAAAAAAAAGCATATAATAAAGAGATAGAGTTTTTTGAATATTTAAATGCTGGTATTTATTTACTATTGAAACATAAAAATTTAGTTGATTGGCAATGATATCTAAATTTTATGAAATATAGCTTTAAAATCAAAGAAAAGATAAATCCTTATAGATTTTCATTTTCAAAAATAAAAGAAGTTTTATTATCAGGAGGTAATTTTTTATTTGTTTCTGGTGCTCCAAATTTTGTTTTTGATATTTATCTTGATTTATTAAAAGATTATATAGCAAAAAATATATGAGATTCTTATGCTAATAATGTTTTTTGATTTTGAAGTAATGTATTTTTAGAATCAACTGATTACACTCCTCTTTGGTGAAGAGATCATAAAAAAGATTTTATAAATCTACTTATAGAAAAAAAAGTTATAGATAAAACAATTTGAGGTATGTGAGATACTGCTAGTGATTTTGGTATAAGCTATGCTCTTGAAAAATGAAATGATTTTTATTTTGTAAATCCTGAAAGAAAGGTTATAAATAATTTTACAAATTTTAGAACTGAAAATATAAATTATCATTTGATAATAGAGAGAAAAGATTTAATTTTTGAAATAGATAGAAATAATATAAATTTCATTTAAAAAATAATAAAAACTGACCTAAGGTCAGTTTTTATTATTTAAAAAATTTTGAATGTACATCTTTTAATTTTTTGTTTGTAACATGAGTATAAACTTGAGTAGTTGTAATGCTAGCATGTCAAAGCATTTCTTGAATTGATCTCAAATCTGCTCAATTACTAAGTAGGGTAGTAGCGAAGCTATGTCTAAGTGTATGAGCTGAAATATCTTTTAAAATATAAGCTTTTAGTGCATATTTTTTAACCATATTTGTTATAAAAAATCTTGTGAGGCTAACTTTTTCATCATTTAATGATATTATATCATCTTTTTTTGTATTATGTCTTATAAAAAGAGGAGAAAAAATATCAGTTCTTTTTTCTAAATATTTTTCTATTAAATTAGCTGATCATTTTGTTAAATATACAACTCTGACTTTTCTTCATTTTCATCTAACAGCAAATTCTCTTCTTTTTAAATTTATATCACTTCTATTTAAAGCTGTTAATTCTGAAATTCTGAGCCCAGTTGAATAAATACATTCCATTATTGCTAAATCCCTAGCTCATATAATACTATCTTTATTTGGAGCAGAAAAAAGTCTATCTAGTTCTTCTTGATTTAAAAATTCTACATGCCTATCTTCTGCTTTTATTAAGTCAATTGCTGTAGCACTTAGACTTTTAAATCATTTTTTTTCTAAATATTTTAAAAAACTTCTAATAGTTATCATATAAGCATTAGCTGTTTTTATAGATACATTTCTTCTTTTTTCATAAAGATAGCTTCTGAATCACTCAGCTATATCTAAATTTATATTTTCAACTTCAAAAATATCTATATTTTTATATTTTTCTTCTATATAATTATTAAATTTTTTTAGATGCCTATCATATTGTTCTACTGTTTTAGGAGATTTATTTTTGATTACTTCTAGATAATTTAAAAATTTTGAATGAGCTTCTTTAAATAACATTTTTACATTTAGAATAATAAATATTATGTTATCTATTATATTTATTTAAAACTTTTTTCAAATATTATTTTGATATTTGAAAAAAATTGTTATATTTCTCAAATATTATTTATATAATTTATTTGTTATGACTGATAAACCTGGTTGATGGACTTGATGATGGGGGTGATTTCCAAGAGAAGAACCAAAAAAAAATGAAAATTTAAATAATGCTACTTGAAGACCTAAAAAAGTGGAATGGAGATTATGACATACTCTAGCTGAAGTTGAAGAACTTTTAAAAAAAGAAAAACAAAAAAAGAACTAAGTAATTAGTTCTTTTTATATTATTATTTCAGCTTCACCTTCTGTTATTAAAATAGTATGTTCATATTGGCATCATAAACTACCATCTTTTATAAAAATTTCCCAATCTCAATCATCATCTATTTCTCAACTTGTTTGTCATAAAATAGGCTCAATAGCAAGGGTCATACCTAATTTTAATTTTGGTCAAGTTCAAGGTGTACCAAAATTATATATATATGGTTTTTCATGAAGAGATTTTCAAATAGCATGACCTGTTAAATCTTTTACAACTTTAAATCATGCATTTTCAATTTCTTTTTGTATAGCATAACCTATATCTCAAACTGTATTTCATACTTTTGCTGCATTTATTCAAGCATAAAGAGCTTTTTTATTTGCTTCTATAAGTTTTGCTCAAATAGGATTTTTATCATCTCATCATATTATTACTGAAAAAGCTGCATCAGTATTTATTCCGTATTTTTTATCTTTGATTCAAAAATCAAAAGTTACTAAATCTCAATTTTTAAATACTATTCATTTTCTTGCTCTACCATGAACAACCACATCATTTACACTTATACATATATTATCTGGAAAGTCATATACTCATTTAAATCAACATAAAACTCAATGTTCTTTTGCAATTTTTGCACATAATTCATTTATTTCTACTGCAGTAGTTCATTCTTTTACAGTTTCTCTTATAGCGTCAAATACTTTTTTATGTACATTTGCATTGAATAAAATTATAGAACCTGGTTCACTATTTCTAATAACCCTATCTATGATATGATTAGGTCCAATCTCTTTCCAGTCTAATGAGTCAATATCCCATTTTACTACTTGGTATCCTAATGATTTACAAATATCCATTGATCTAGAATCTATGTCTCCAAAAGGAGGTCTATATAGTGTTGTTTTTTCTCCTGTGATATCATAAATTTTACTTGTTGTTACTTCTATTTCTTCTATTATTGATTCATCAGATAAGCTTGTGGTATTAGCATGAGTATTTGAATGATTTCCTAATTCATGA
>ERZ1645187.4445-NODE-4445-length-11316-cov-5.070864_pt1 | contig 11316 bp, 10 predicted proteins | sample MGYA00575352_ERZ1645187 | MGnify/ENA primary metagenome ERZ1645187 (study PRJEB40837, sample SAMN11349314) | freshwater sediment metagenome | isolation source: river sediment | host: Sediment | place: India: Wazaribad , New Delhi | collected 2017-02-21 ... | reverse complement strand
TTCCATCCGCTGTTGCCATCCTTCGCTTGCAAATGACTAGCAAGCTAATTACTGCTGCACTAGCAAAACGACAAGGGCCTTTCGAACCCTGCGAGGATCCGGGACCAGATTTCATGTATTCGACAATTCTTCTGTGCTACGACGGCTCGCGTGAGGGGCGGCTTGCCTTGCGCGAGGGGGCGCGCCTGGCGCAGATCACCGGGGCATCGGTCTGCCTTCTGGCGGTGGTCGAGACGGTTTCGGGCGGCGGCTTTGCCCAGGGCGCGGATGCCGTCGCGCGGGACCGGCAGGAGCAGGATTTCGAGGCCATCCTCAATGAAGGGCACCAGCGGCTGTCGGCGATGGGTCTGTCGCCCGAGGCGCGGCTGGAACATGGCGATCCGGTCGATTGCATCACCCGGATCGCTGCGGCCATGGCAGCGGATCTGGTCGTGGTCGGACATCACCGCCAGGGCTTCTGGACACGCTGGCTCACCCGGTCGGTCGCAGCGGATCTGGCCGACAGGCTGACGTGCAGCCTGCTTCTGGCGCAGAAGATCGTCGAGGATTCCGAGCTTTTCCCGTAAGCCAAGCGGCACTCCATGCCGCTGAACTGGTTCTGCGCGTGCTTTGACTGATGGGGATGGCGGGCCGGAACGTGACCGGCGCCGGTCACTCGGCAGCGGCGAAGGCGAGGGCATGGTTGCGGAATCTTCCTCGCTAGGGTTTACATCATGACTCAGTTCGGTCTGACGGGTGGCATGAGGAAGACCCCCGTTGCCCACTACTGAAACACCAAGTGATCCGCCCATAACGTCGCGCGCCATGGGCGCGGGTCCGGATATGGACACCGCCACCTGTGACCTTCGCGCCGTCGGGTTCACGCGTGCTGGGACGGTGACAGACATGTCCTGCCCAACTGGCCGGGGCGCGTCTCCGACGACAAGTGGATCGCAACCGTAACTACGGAGCGGGCGCTTGACTCTGCCCCAGCTCTGTCGATTCGCGCACGCCATGGCGAGCGTCCGAATCCGGAAGGACGGCCGCGCTTGGAAAAGGGATTGCTCTACCCCCAGGCCGCGAACCGAGACCCGGCGCACCACGGTTCTCTGCGGCGGCGCGTTCGGGAAAGGGTGGACGGGATACCACGCCTGCAGCCTTCGCAACGTCAGAACGCCCTGCCTCAGATCGTTCAGCGCGCACACCACCGCAACAGACCCTGACCGCATGACCGCATACAGACGTGCCCGCGTCGTTCTCATGAAAGGTTCCAAGGCACTCGGCCTCGCAGACATCGTCCGCTTGGCATGAACCTGAGGGGAAAGGGCGAAAAGGGAAGTCACGCCATAAGCCGCCTTTCGGTAACAATGCCCCTCTCTGGGCATCCTTCTTGCCACGCTTGCCCGTTCGATGCCGCAGTTCGGCCTGGTGCCGATGCTCGTCCTGCTGCCGATGATGATGCTGTCGGTTGGCGTTACGCCACGCGAGAGCATGCCGGACGTCGTCCGGTTCCTCATGCTGGCCGCGCCCGTTACGCATTACGTGATGCTGGTGCAGGCGATGCTCTACTGGGGCGCGGGCATCGGCATCGTCCGGCCCCAGTTCCTAGCTCTGGCCGCAATCGGCTCCGTTCTGTTCGCCATTGCGCTCGCGCGGTTCCGGCGCACGATCTGGACCATGGCGTGAGTTATTCGATCGACTGAAGGTCGAGCCGGAAAGGCCCCTGTCTTGACTTCTGCGCTGCAGCATCTACCTAACCGGAGGGTCAGTTTCCGACCGTTTGGTCGGAAGGTTGCAGAGGGACAGCATGCGGGCGCGCAATGCACATGACGATATCCTTGATGCGGCGCGGGCCGTGGTGTCGCGCGACGGTCCGGGCCGTCTGACCATCGAGGCGGTTGCGCGTGAGACCGGCATGTCAAAAGGGGGGGTGCTCTACAACTTTCCTTCCAAGCTGGAACTGCTGGAAGGGCTCACGCACCAGATGATCGAAGCCTTCGAGCTGAGCTTTGCCGAGTTTCGCGTGGTCACCGAGGGGGAACCAAACCCGACCCTGCGCGCGCTGGTCGGCGCTTTCGCGCACTTCGAGACCTTCGATCCTGATCTTTCGATGGCCATAATGGCGGCGGCGGCCGAGGCGCCAGATCTGATGGCGCCGGTCAACAGGCTTCTGGCTGGCTACGTCGCACAGGTATTGGCCGAAACGTCCGACCCTCCCATGGCACTGGTCATCCTGGCCGCGCTCGACGGTATGCGCTTCCAGCACCTGATGCACCTGCCGCCTGCAGATGCGGCGCATCGCAGGGCCACCTTGGACCGGATCCTTCAAATGATCGAAACATTGGAGCCGAAGGCATGAAACGACCCGTAATCGTCGCAGCAGCCCTGGTTGCCGTTGCCAGCATCGGCGGTGTGGCGTGGTTCTTGAACAACCTTGCTCTTGCCCAGGCAGCGCCGGTCGAAGCCCTCCCCGCTGAGGCCGCGGCAGTGGTGGTGCCCTTGCATACCGCCGAGACCAGCAACGGGTTGAGCACACGTTCTTTCATCGGACGCGTCGAAGCGCAGCGGACGGTGGACATCGCCTTTCAGGTCGGCGGGCAGATCATCGACATCGCCCCCATCGAGGGCCAGCAAGTTGCGGCAGGCACGGTCATCGCAGCGCTGGACGAGGCGGATTTCCGTCTGACACTCGACCGCGCCGAAGCAGTGGTTGACCTGGCACGCAGCGAGGAGGCGCGGGTCGCGGAATTGGTCCAGCGCGCGGTGGCGCCGCAGGCGGAGCTCGATCGCGCACGCGCCGAGTTGCGGCAGGCCGAGGTGGCGCTGGCACAGGCACTGAGGGCGCTTGAGCAGACAGTGATTGAAGCGCCCTTCGATGCCATCGTCGCGCGCCGCCTGATCGAGACCTATTCCAACGTTACACCGGCCGTGCCAGTCCTGCGCCTGCAGGATGTCAGCACCCTTCTGGTCACGATTTCGTTGCCCGAGGATCTGGCGATTCTGGCGCGTGGCACACCCGAAGCCTTCGAAGCGACGGCTCGCTTTCCGGCGCTTGCGGACACGGTCCTGCCGCTTGATTTGGCCCGCTTCGTGACCGAGGTCGACCCCGTGGCACAGACCTACGCGATCAAGTTCTCCTTGCGCGATCGTGACCCGCGCATTCTGCCCGGGATGACCGTGACAGTCGAAATCCGTCCCCGTCTAAGCGCCGCAGCGGTGCTGGTGCCGGTCTCGGCTATCGACACCACCAGCGCGCCAACACCCAGGGTCTGGATTGTCGACAGCGAGGGGCGAGCGCGTGCGCGCGAGGTCGAGGTGGGCTTGCCGCAGGGCGACCGCATCCCCGTCCTGGCGGGTCTGATCCCGGGCGAGCGGATCGTCGCCGCAGGCTGGTGGCAGATGCGCGACGGGACGCTGGTTCGTCAGGCCTTTTTCTGATCGGTGTCCTCCATGAACCTCGCCATCTGGTCGATCCGCCGTCCCGTCGCGATTTCGCTTCTGATCATCGGCTGCCTGCTTGGCGGGCTTTGGGGTCTGGCCAATGTCGGGCGGCTGGAAGACCCCGGCTTCACGCTAAAGACTGCGCTGGTCTTCACCCCCTACCCGGGCGCCTCGGCCGAGGAGGTGGAGCGCGAGGTGACTGAGATCCTGGAAAGCGCAATCCAGCAGATGCCGCAGCTGCGCCGGGTTGAATCGAAATCGATGCCGGGCCTCAGCAAGATAACCGTCCAGATCAAGGACAACTACTGCGATGCGGAGATGCCGCAGGTCTGGGACGAATTGCGCCGCCGGCTGGGGGATGCCACCGGGGGTCTTCCGGATGGCGCGCGGCCGCCGCAGGTAAACGACGATTTCGGCGATGTATTCGGCCTTTACTACGCCGTGACCGCGACCGGCTACAGCCCCTCCGACCAGCGCGAGATCGCCCGCAAGCTGCGCCGCGAGCTGCTGACCGTAACGGGTGTGGCCAAGGTCGAAACGATCGGTTTGGCAGATGAAGTCGTGATGGTGGAAATCGAGTCGGCCCGCCTCGGCCGTCTCGGGATCCCTCCCGAACAGGTTCTGGGCCTGCTTGCCGGCGAGAATGCCGTCCTCTCGGGGGGCGAGATCCGGGCCGATGACGCGCGGATCCGCATGGCCCTGCAACCGGGCTACGACACCGTCGAAGGGATCGAGGCGCTGCGCGTGGGACGCGTCGGCGGGGTCGAGCAGATCTCGGTCCTCGATGTTGCGGACGTCACCCGACAGGAAGCCGAGGTTCCGCAGCAGGTCATCCGCCAGAACGGCGTGCGCGCCTTCACACTCGGCGTCTCGGTAATCCAGTCCGAAAACGTGGTCGAAGTGGGCAGGCAGGTCGAAGAAAGGCTGCGCGTGGTTGCCGAACAGCTGCCTGCGGGGATCGAAATCCTGCCGATCTACGAGCAGCATCGTGTCGTGGACACTGCCGTGTCGTCCTTCATCCGGGGGCTGCTCGAGTCGGTCGCCATCGTGATCGGCGCGCTCATGCTCACGATGGGATGGCGGGCGGGCCTGACGGTCGGGGCGACGCTGGGGCTGACGGTTCTGGGCACCGTGTTCTTCATGGCTGTGTTCGGGATTGAGATGGAACGCATCAGCCTGGGCGCGCTGATCATTGCCATGGGGATGCTGGTGGACAACGCCATCGTGATCGCCGAGGGCATGGTGATCGGCATGCAGCGCGGCAGGTCTGCCGAGGTGGCAGCGGGCGAGGCATCGGACGCGACCTCGACGCCCCTGCTTGGCGCAACCGTGATCGGCATCATGGCGTTTTCCGGGATCGGGCTGTCGCCGGATGCGACCGGCGAATTCCTGTTCTCCCTGTTTGCCGTCATCGCGATTTCGCTGCTGCTGTCCTGGGTTCTGGCGCTGACGGTGACGCCGCTTCTGGGCGCCTGGCTGCTGCGCGTCAGCAAGGGGGAAATGGCCGATGCGGACCCCTATAGCGGCGGGATCTATCGCGCCTATGGCTGGCTGCTGAACCAGTCGCTGCGGGCGCGCTGGCTGGTCATGCTGATCATCGTGGGCATCACTGCGGGCTCGCTCATGGCCTTCGGGCAAGTCAAGCAGGCGTTCTTTCCAGCCTCGACGACGCCGCTGTTCTATGTTCACTACAGCCTTCCACGCGGTGCCGACATCCGGGCGACGGAACGCGACCTGATCACGCTGGAACAGGCGGTTCTGGCCGATCCGGACGTGACCGATGTCACGACGCTTGTCGGGCGCGGTGCTTCGCGCTTCATGCTGACCTACAATCCCGAACAGGCAGACAGTTCCTACGGTCAGTTGATCGTGCGGGCAGCCGATGCCCAGGCCATTCCGGAAATCATGGTGCGTCTGTCGAACCTGCGGGAACTGGTGCCGCAGGGCCAGGTCCGGCTGGAAGGCCTGGTGTTCGGTCCGCCTGCGGGCGCCGATGTCGCGGTGCGCTTTTCCGGACCCGACATGCGGGTTCTGCGCGACTTGGCGACCGAAGCGGGGCAGCGGCTGGAAAGCTCCGGTGCGGTGATCGACGTGCGGACCGATTGGCGCGAGCGCGAGCTGGTTCTGGAACCGATCGTGGACGAAACCCGTGCGCGGCTTGCCGGCGTGACCCGCACCGCAATTGCGGACACGATCCTCTATGTCACCTCGGGTCTGCGCGCAGGCACCTATCGCGAGGGCGATGCGCAATTGCCCATCCTGATCCGCGCGCCCGCATACGAGCGGCTGAGCAGCGAACAACTGCTCGATCAGTTGGTCTGGAGCACGGCCGGAGGCCAGTATGTGCCTCTCAGCCAGGTCGTGGACCGCATAGACGTTGTTCCCCAGGAAGTTGCGATCCATCGTCGCGACCGAGAGCGGACGATCACCGTGCTCTCCGGTTCGGCACCGGGGTTCAACGCCGACACCGCCTTCCGGACCGTGCGGGCCGATATCGAAGCGATGGAGTTGCCGGCGGGCTACCGGATGGAATGGGGCGGCGAATACGAATCCGCCTCGGAGGCGCAGGCTTCGCTTGGCACACAGCTTCCGCTGGGGTTCCTGGTGATGGTCGTGATCTCGGTGCTGCTGTTCAACAAGGTCCGCCAGCCCCTGATCCTGTGGCTGGTGGTGCCGATGTCGATTACGGGCATGGTGCTGGGGCTGCTGGTCTCGGGGCTGCCCTTTACCTTCACGGCGCTTCTGGGCCTGCTGAGCCTGTCGGGGATGCTGATCAAGAATGCAATCATCCTGGTCGAGGAGATCGACGCCCGCATCGCCGAGGGCGGCGACAGGGCCGAGGCGGTGGTCGCCGGGTCCGTCGCCCGCTTCCGTCCTGTGGTGCTGGCTGCCGGAACCACGATTTTCGGCATGATCCCGCTGCTGTCCGATGCCTTCTTTGCCTCGATGGCCGTGACGATTATGGGCGGTCTTGCCTTCGCCTCGGTCCTCACCCTCATCGCCGTGCCGGTGATCTATGCGCTCTTGTTCCGCATCCGGCCTGGCAATGGCCGCGATCCGGAAGCCGCGCTTGCCGGGGCGACCTGAGCGGGCCTTGCCGACCGGGTCTGACGTGTCCGGGTCACTCGGCAGCGGCAATGGCGAAGGTGCCTTCGGCGTCCCAGCGGCGGGCGATGCCGCCCAGCGTGTCGAGGACACCGCGCAGTTCAAGCCCGCGCGCCGTCAGGCCATAGGTCACGGCGGGCGGGATGGTCATGGCCTGTTCGCGCCAGATGACACCGGCATGTTCCAGCATCCGGAGCCGCTCGGTCAGCATCCGCGTCGAGATGCCGGGCACCAGCCGTTTGATCGCGCCAAAGCGCTGGTCTCCGTGCTCGGACAGAACCCACAGGATGTAGATCGTCCATGGACCGGTGATGAGGCGCAACAGGCCTTCCATCGGACAGGTGCGTGGCAGGGCGGCCTTCATTGCGAGCTTCCTCGTTGGGTGGTTACTTCAAGGTGCCTACTTTATCGAAGGATGCAACGGGCGTAACCAAAGCTACGGCGAAAACCTTGCCTGGGCAAGCCAAGTCGGAACCGGGTGCAAGCAGGGAGAAGAGAAATGACCGGCAAGACGGCTAGATATGTCTACTGGATAGCCACCGGCCTCGTCGCGCTGGTCTATCTGGGCGGGGCGGCCTTCTACATCACGTCCCACGACATGGTCGCGGGCATGTACCGTGAGGTTCTGGGCTATCCCACCTACATCATCTGGCCGCTGGCGGTCCTGAAGATCGTGGGCGCGGTGGTCATCCTGTGGCGTCCCTCGGCGATGCTGGCCGACTGGGCCTATGCGGCGATGTTCTTTCATCTCCTGCTCGCAGTAAGTGCCCATATCGGCGCGGGCGATCCCGGCTGGCCTCCCGCGCTTGTAGCCTTCGTGCTGCTGATCCTGTCCTGGCTGACGGCGAACCGCGTGCGGAAGATCAGATCGGCCTACGGGCCGGCCGCATCGGCCGCGCAATCTGAACGCGCCTCAGGACAGGCCCTACCATGACGCATCGACAGCCCGCGATCTTCCTGCCCCACGGGGGCGGCCCGTGCTTCTTCATGGACTGGGATCCGCCCGACACCTGGGACCGGCAACGCCGGTTCCTCGAGGACCTGCCGACGACCCTGCCGGCCCGCCCGACGGCGCTGCTGGTTATTTCGGGCCATTGGGAAGCGCCGCTCTTCACGGTGCAGAGCAACCCCGCACCGCCGCTGCTGTTCGACTACAACGGCTTTCCGCCGCACACCTATCAGTTGACATGGCCAGCGCCGGGCGATCCGGCCCTGGCGGATCGGGTGCGCCAGTTGCTGGCGGATGCGGGGCTCAAGACCGCGGCCGACCCGGCGCGCGGCTACGATCACGGCGTCTTCGTGCCGCTGAAGGTGGCCTTTCCGGCCGCCGACATCCCCACCGTGCAGCTGAGCCTTCGCGCCGATCTCGACCCCGAGGCCCATCTTGCGGCGGGGCGCGCACTGGCGCCCTTGCGTGATGCTGGCGTGCTGATCGTCGGTTCGGGCAACACCTATCACAACATGGCGATGATGATGCGGGCCATGCGCGGCGGGACGCAAGGCCCGGCGGCTGGCGCCGACTTCGACAGCTGGCTGACCGATGCCATCATGCATGACGATCCCATCCGGCGCGACGCGATGCTCGCCGCCTGGTCGCAGGCGCCCGGCGCGCGCCAGGCCAACCCGCGCGAGGAACATCTGATCCCGCTACATGTGGTCGCCGGCGCCGCCGGAACAGATCGCGGCGTCAAGACGCTGGAGGACCACGTCATGGGCGCGGTCGAAAGCGCCTTCCGGTTTGGGTGACGGGATGGGTTTCGATCTGCCTCCCCGCCCTGGCCCCCTTCCGCAAACCACCGATTGCGCGCCGCATGAACAGGTCACGCAGAATTCCCCGGTCGAGGTCCATGCGCTGTTCAAGCGCCGCGCGTTCGACCTGCCCTTTGTCGAGCGCTGCCGCTCGGGCATTTCGGTGCCGGGCACAGAGGCGCCGGTCCTGCCGCAAGCCCACGCCTGCGGCCCGTCCGAAGCCTTCATGATCGGGCGCGAATTCGCCCATGTGCACCCGGCCTACGACGGCTCGTCGCATTTGATGCTGCCACTGCCGGTGGTCGAGACCCTGATCGCGCGCGGCTGGGGCGAGCCGCATCCGATGGCCCGGCTGGGTTACATCCCGGCAACCGCGGTCATGGCCTTCGCCCCGCGAGATGCGACCGAGGTCGAGGTGATGCTGCGACTTCTCAGCGTCAGCTGGGAATTCGCCCGTGGCAAGCTGGGCAATCCCGCGCCAGTCCACATGCATGGCTGAAGGGTCTGCCCCCAGCCCGTCAACAGAAAGGCAAGTACCATGGCATCCGTTCAAGACGGTCCCTTCATCGTCACCGGTGCCTCCGGCCAGCTGGGCCGGCAGGTGATTGATCGCCTCATCGAGGCGAAGATTGGCCCCCTCATCGCCATCACGCGCAATCCCGAGAAACTTGCCGAGATCGCGGCCCGAGGCGTGGAGGTCCGCAAGGGTGACTTCAACGACCCCGGATCGCTGGGCGCGGCCTTTGCGGGCGGGCGGCGCATCCTGATCATCTCGACCGACGATCTGATGCCGGGCGCGCGGTTGGCCGCACACAAGAACGCGGTGGCGGCAGCGCAGGCGGCGGGCGTGACCCACATCGTCTATACCTCTCTGACCAATCCGGGGCCGGACAGCCCCATCAGCTTCGCCCCCGACCACGCCGAGACGGAGAGACAGATTGCCGCAACGGGGATCGACCATACGATCCTGCGCAACAACCTTTATGCCGACTTGCTGCTGATGGCAGGTGCGCAGAGCATCGCCATGGGCCAGCATTTCGCAGCCGCGGGTGATGGCGTTACCGGCTATGTTACCCGCGCCGACTGCGCCCGCGCCGCGGCACAGGCGCTGATGCAGGCGACCGGCCGGCAGACGCTGGACATCACCGGGCCCGAGGGCGTCAGCCAAGCCGAAGTGGCGGCGATCCTGTCGGATATTTCCGGCAAGCATATCCCCTATGTCGCGCTGCCGACCGAGGATCTGGTGCAGGCCATGATCGGCGAGGGCCTGCCCGAATTCATGGCGCGGGTCTTCGCCTCGTTCGACGAGGCGATCGCGCAGGGCTGCCTGGCCGTTGCCAGTGACGACCTTGGAACCCTGACAGGCACCCCCGGCCAGTCGGTCCGGGACTTCCTGACCGCGCACAGGGATGCCCTGCTCGCACCGCAGGGCTGAGACAGGGCGCAGAGGCGTGGAGCGACCGCTCGAGGTGTGGCGGAGCGGTCGCCTTCGAGCCCTGGGCAAGTCACGCCCTGATCCGCCGTGAATGGCGCGCTCGAGGGTTCGGGCAGAGCGCATGATGGGCTACGGGTTTGCATCCGTCGCGTCGTCGATCCAGGCTTGCAAGGGATTTGCCCGAGAGGCGCGCAGAATGCCGCTGAATTGCATGGCCCATACTAGGCGGCATAGATCGGCGTTGGATGGTGCCCCGGGACACGCGTAGCTTACGCCCGGGCGATCCGCGCGGCAGCGGGTATAGAGGTCCAGCCCTTGAACCTGTCGGAGCTCGGTCTGGCCGTGCTGGCGGCGATTTCTTTTTGACAGCCGATCAGACGCGATGGGTTGAAAGATTTTCCCTGGAAAGGGATCAGCCACGATCAGCCAGATCCCTAGCAACTCGCAGATACGGGGCTGTCCAACCCGTCGGACGCCCCGGCTACTCAAGAGGGGGCGAACTTTCGGCGCAATATCGGTGACCCCCATGAAGCCGGCCAGTGACCTGCCGAAGGACGGCCAGTTCGGGCGTTCTGAGCGAAGAGGCCTGCTGCAGTCCGACACTTCCGGCAATCTGATCTGCCAAGGAACCCACCAAACCCTCGTAGTTGGCTGAGGCATTGGCAAGCCGGACCCAGAGGTTCATCGGGCCACCGACCTTGTCGCTCTCTATCTCGCCTTGGCCCGCTGACAGCCTCCCGCATCGGCAAGTCGCCGTCGAGACCCCGGTCAAGTTCGCGAGCGATCCGAACCGCCTTCGACCAAGCCTCGTCTGAAGCGCGGTAAGCTGCCCGCTCCAAAGGCCGATCTTTGCTGAGTGCTGTCATGCCGCCGTGCCCTTCAAAACCTATTGAAGTCCATAATGAAATTGAAATCGCAAAGCAGAAACCCGCGCCACTTCCGGAGGTACCTTGCGGAAATCATGTGAAAACCACGCAGTGAAATCGTGAAGGAAAAGCGACAGACGCTGATCTCTGGTTCCTGCCCGGGCCGATCGAGGACGAACCGGATTACCTGCCGCCCAGACCTCCGCCTGAGGCGAAAGAATCCGATGTCGTCGATGCCTGGCGCGCGGCGGAGGCCGGGCAGGCGGCGCAGCTTGCTCGCGTTGCGGCCCGGTTGGGGATCCTCGATGAACGCTTGCGCCGCGGTCCGGCTGGCTGGCGGCAGCGGCTTGCCCTGATCGAAGCCGCGAATCTCAGCTGGCTCACGCAGGACCGGATCGGCCTCGACCGGCTTTCTCTTTACATGGCGCTGCGGGTTTCGACCGTAACGGATGATGCGCAGGCGCTTTACCGGATCGGCTGGACCGTGCGGCGGCTGACCGGCGGACCGGCGCCGTTGGCGCGCCGGTCGGGTATCGCCGACCTCGAGACCTTCCTTGATCGGCGCGACCGCCCGGGGCAGGGGGAGCGTCTCGAAGAGGCCAAGGCTCCCTCGCGCGTGGTCGAGATGGCAGAGCGCGAAGCATTCGAGGACAGGGCCGCCGGATGGCTCGCGATGATGGATCAGGCCGAGGATCTCCACCCCGTGACACGGGCCTGCGTGGGCTTCCATCTCTGGCATAT
>ERZ1645187.4444-NODE-4444-length-11316-cov-17.207086_pt1 | contig 11316 bp, 12 predicted proteins | sample MGYA00575352_ERZ1645187 | MGnify/ENA primary metagenome ERZ1645187 (study PRJEB40837, sample SAMN11349314) | freshwater sediment metagenome | isolation source: river sediment | host: Sediment | place: India: Wazaribad , New Delhi | collected 2017-02-21 ... | reverse complement strand
CCGCGTCTGCTGATGCTGGACGAACCTTCGCTCGGCCTCGCGCCGCTGATCGTCAAACAGATCTTCGACGCCATCCGCGATCTCAACCGGCGCGACGGCCTGACCGTGTTTCTCGTCGAACAGAACGCGTTCCATGCGCTGCGCCTCGCGCATCGCGGCTACGTCATGGTCAACGGCCGTGTCACCATGTCGGGAACGGGCGCGGAATTGCTGGCGCGGCCGGAGGTGCGTGCGGCCTATCTCGAAGGCGGACGCCACTGAGCGGCAACGCCGCAGCGCACGGCAGGGAGAGCGAGCATGCCCGACATCTACCAGACCGGCGCCAACGGCCTCTGGGTCTTTCTCGTGCTGACGGTGGTGCTCGGCGGCGCTGGCGCGTTCGTGACCGGGCGGGCGATGGCCTCGACCTGGCGGCCGGTCTGGATGCTGGTTCTCTACATGGTGCTGCTGGCTGCCGCGGTACGCTTCTTCCATTATGCGCTGTTCGCGGAGCCACTGCTCGCCGCCGGCAACACCATCATCGACTTCGCCGTCCTGCTCGCGGCGGGCCTCGCCGGTTACCGCACCATGCGCGCGCGTCAGATGGCGACCCAGTACGCCTGGCTCGACGGCGACGACCGCCCGGGCTGAGCCCGGCCGCCCCCGCGCCGGGCAATCTGCCCGGCCGTTCACCACGAGACTTCACCCCCTCCACGACGCGCGTGACAACACCACTTTTTTCGGGGAAACATGCTGCGGCGCACACCCTTGTGCGGCGATCCGATCGGTAGCGGGCTCGACCGGCCCGCTCCGGCGATCGCTCGGGGCGAGGGCGATGTGCGGCGACAGGACGAAGATGTCGGCAGATTTCAAACGGAGACGATGGATGCGTCAGCTCTGGCACGCAGGTTTTGCTCTACTGGCGGGCCTCTCGCTCGCGGCATGTGACAACAGCCCGAAGAAAGAGGAAGCCAAGAAAGAGCCGGTCAAGACCGAGACGACCAAGACGGCCGCCGCACCGACAGCACCGGCTGCTGCACCGGCAGCGACGCCCGCCCCCACCCCCGCCGCAGCACCTGCCGCCGCGAAGGTGGTGAAGATCGCAGTCGCCGGCCCGCTCACCGGCGCCAACGCCGCTTTCGGCGCGCAGATCAAGAACGGCGCCGAGCAGGCCGCCGAGGACATCAACGCCGCCGGCGGCATTCTCGGCCACAAGATCGAGCTCCTCTATGGCGACGACGTTTCCGATCCCAAGCAGGGCGTCTCTATCGCCAACAAGTTTGCAGGCGACGGCGCCAAGCTCGTCGTCGGCCACTTCAACTCCGGCGTCTCGATTCCCTCCTCCGACGTCTATGCCGAGAACGGCATGCTGCAGATCACGCCCGGCTCCACCAACCCGACCTTCACCGAGCGCGGCATGTGGAACGTGTTCCGCACCTGCGGCCGTGACGATCAGCAGGGCACTGTCGCCGGCAACTACATCGCCGAAAACCTGAAGGGCAAGAAGATCGCCGTCGTTCACGACAAGACCACCTACGGCAAGGGCCTCGCCGACGAGACCAAGAAGGCCATGAACGCCAAGGGCGTCACCGAGGTGATGTACGAAGGCGTCAATACCGGCGAGAAGGATTTCTCGGCTCTGATTTCCAAGATCAAGGAGTCGGGTGCCGAGATCGTCTACTGGGGCGGCCTGCACACCGAGGGCGGCCTGATCGTGCGCCAGATGAGCGACGCCGGCGTCAAGGCGACGCTGATGGGCGCCGACGGCATCGCCACGGACGAGTTCGCCGCCGTCGCCGGCCCGGGTGCGGAAGGCACGCTGATGACCTTCGCGCCCGATCCGCAGAAGCGCCCGGAGGCGCAGAGCGTTCTCGCCAAGTTCGAGGCGAGGAAGTTCAAGCCGGAGTCCTATACGCTCTATGCCTACGCCGCGATGCAGATCCTGAAGGCCGCCGCCGAGCGCGCCACCAAGATCGATGCCAAGACCATGGCCTCGGTCATGCACTCGGGCGAGCCGTTCAAGACCGTGATCGGCGACATCGGCTACGACAAGAAGGGTGACATCACGCGCCTCGACTACGTGATGTACACGTGGAAGAAGCAGCCCGACGGCAAGATCACGTTCGTCCAGAATCCGTGATCGCAACCGCGCCGACGATGACACACGAAGTGCGTCCGGGGCTCCGCTCCGGGCGCGTTTTGTTGTCGTGCGCGCTTTTCGCGCTCATCGCAGAAGCGACCACACAGGCAGCGGCCCAAACGCATGCGGGCGACGGCGCGGCGCTGCGCATCGTATTCGCCGCGCCGCTCTCGGGGCGGCACGCCGCCATCGGTCTCGCGCAGCGCGCGGCACTCGACGAGACAATCGCGACGATCAACACCGGCGGCGGCATCGGCGGACGCAAAGTCGTACTCGATGCCCATGACGACGGCTGCGACCGCGTCCGCGCCGCGACCCTCGCCCGCCAAATCACCACCCCACCCGCGCCGCCGCCGCTCGCCGTCATCGGGCATCCGTGCGCTTCGGCAGCGGAGGCGGCCGCGCCCTTCTATCAGCAGGCCGGCGTGGTGATGCTCGCCGCCGGCAACCGCCATCCGGGTTTCACCGACCGCCGCGCCGGCCCGCTCGTGTTCCGCGTTTCCGGACGCGACGACCGCCAGGGCGACGACGCCGCGCAACGATTGCGCGCCCTTGCCGGCAAGGACGGTGGCATCGTCATGCTGCACGACCGCACGGTGATGGCCCGCGCAATTACCGGCGCCGCCGCGCGCGCGCTGATGAGCCAGGTCGCGGGTGGCGCCCCTCCCCCGCCGTCGATCGGCATCGTCGCCGGCGAAACGGACTACGCGCGCGCCGTGCACGAGGTCGCCGCCGCGCGTCCCTCTGCGATCCTGTTCGCGGGCTTCCCCGCCGAGGCCGCGATCCTGCTGCGCCAGTTGCGCGCTGTCGGCATCACCGCCCCGCTGCTCATGAGCGACGCCAACGCCACGGCGGAGATCGCCGCCCATGCTGGATCGCTGCTCGACGCGAGCGTGGAGGTGATGCTGCCGGTTGCGGCTTTCGTCACGGCGGGCGAACCCGCTGCAGACGAGCCCGCGTCAGGGCCCGAGGGCATTGCCGCACGCGATGCTCGCAGCGCGCTCGACCTCGTCGCCGCGGCCGCGCGCGCCGCGAATGCGCCGTCGTCCGCCGAGCTGGCAAGGGTGCTCGCTGCATCGACGGAGAACCGTTCCTTCGATGCCAGGGGTGACGCCGTCACCGCGTCGTTCGCCCCGCATCGCCGGGTCGATGGCGCGTGGCGGCGCGTGCGCTGAACCGGCGAGTGTCGCGTGAGCCCGAGGGACGTGTCCCTCGGTGTCAGGCTCGGTACGTCGTGAACGACGGGCGGTCCGGAGGGTGTCCCTCCGGCAGGGCGCGGGACTGGTCCCGCAAGCACCGCAGGTGCTTTTCGCCTGATCCTCAGCCAGCCGCGCCCGCGAGCAGGTCGCGCCACGTGCCTTCGAGCGGATCGTAGGCGAGCAGGCGCCCCTCGTGCATGTCGTAGAGCCAGCCGTGCACGTCGAGCCGCCCGGCTTCGACGCCCTCGCGCACGATCGCGTACGTCATCAGGTTGTCGATCTGGAACTGCACGTGCGCCTTCGCCGTCTCGTCGAGCTGGTCCGGGCCGGTGACGCCTGCGGCGCGGATCAGCGCGTGCGCGGGGCGCGTGAGATCGACCCAGCGGCCGAGATGCGAGGTGTCGTCGAAGCTGATACCTTCACTCAGCGCCGCAACGCCGCCGCAGCCGGTGTGCCCGCACACGACGATGTCGTCGATGCCGAGATGCTGCACGGCGTACTCGATGGCCGCACCGACGCTGTCGTCGAACGCCCCCGCGGGCGGCACCGAATTGGCGATGTTGCGGATCTCGAACAGTTCGCCCGGATCGGCGCCGGTGATCTGCGCGGGGACGACGCGGCTGTCGGAGCAGCCGATCCACAGCAGGCGCGGCTTCTGCTTCGCCGTCGCGAGGTTCTGGAAGAAGCTGCGATCCTTGGCGAAGGCCGCGCGGAAGCGCTTGTGCCCCTCCATCGCATCGGCGATGTCGGGATCGACGTCCGGCGTTTCGACCTGCTCGTTCTCTGTCATATGCGGCCCCCCAGCCAGTCCGCCGGAGCATCGCACGGACAGGTTGCGTGTAAAAGACCGCTTCGGATCAGGCGTGCGTCGAGGCTCCGAACGCCTTGCGCAGCGTTTCGGACAGCCGCAGCGGCTTGCCTGATACGGCCACCAGAACCACCGTCACCTCGGCCTCGAAGATGTCCCGCCCGCCCTCGTGCGCGATGGTCTGGATCAGCGTCACCGAGGCCCCGCCGAGCTCCTTTACCCGCGTCGTCACCTCGAGCACGTCGTCCATCCGGGCGGGTCGCTTGAAGTCGCAGTTCATGCGCCGCACCACGAACGCCGCCGGCTCGTGGTTGTCCGCATGTGCCGTGTCGGGGGCGATCATGCGCCGCGCATCGGTGCCGAGCAGGCGCAGGAAGTCGGAGCGGCCACGCTCGCACCAGCGGATATAGCTGGCGTGGTAGGCGACGCCGCCGGCGTCGGTGTCCTCGAAATAGACCCGCACCGCCATGACGTGGTGCTGCCCGTGCGCATCCTGGACGAGACGGCCGGCGAGATCGGGCCAGCCCTGAGCGGTGGTCATGCGCGGTTGCCTCCGGTTGAAATGGCGGGTTCGGTGTCGCACCTCGGCATCGGGCGGGCAAGAGCAACTGTCTCCCTTCAGTCGACACTTGTGCGGGTCGTCGGTGTTCCCGCAAATGGCTTCGGGATTCGGGCGGGCCGCGGAAGCGGCAGTGCCCGCTGGCACACTCGGAGCGAAAAATGAGCGGACTTCTCGCCCTGCTCGACGATGTCGCGGCGCTCGCCAAGCTGGCGGCGGCCCAACTCGACGACGTCGCCACGCAGGCCGCCAAGGCCGGCGCCAAGGCGGCGGGTGTCGTCATCGACGACAGCGCGGTAACGCCGAAGTACGTGCACGGGCTGCCGGCAGCGCGCGAGATTCCGATCGTCGCCAAGATCGCGCGCGGCTCGCTGTTCAACAAGCTGGTCATCCTGTTGCCGGCGGCCCTCGCGCTCGACAGCTTCGCGCCGTGGCTGCTGACGCCGCTGCTGATGATCGGCGGCGCCTATCTCTGCTTCGAGGGCGCGGAAAAGGTCTGGCACGCCTTGCACCCCGCGAAGTCGCACGCCGTCCAGCCTGAAACGCTCGACGCCGCGCACCTCGAGAAACAGCGCGTCGCCGGCGCCATCAAGACCGACTTCATCCTGTCCGCCGAGATCATGACCATCGCGCTCGCGTCCATCGACACCAGCAACCTCGTCACGACGGCCGCCGTGCTGGCCCTCGTCGCCGTCGGCATCACGGCCGCCGTCTATGGCGCGGTCGCGCTGCTGGTGAAGGCGGACGACTTCGGGCTCAGGCTCGCTCAGACCGGACGCACCGAGACGACGCGCTCGGTCGGCCGCGCCATCGTCGCCGGCATGCCGAGCGTGATGAGCACCATCTCCACCATCGGCACGGCGGCGATGCTGTGGGTCGGCGGCTCGATCGTCGTGCATGGCCTCGAGACGCTCGGCTTCGGCGGACTTGGTCACACCATCCACGCCATCGCTGCAGGCGCGGCGCACGCGGTTCCCTTTGCCAGCGGCTTCATCGAATGGCTGGTGAAGGCGACGCTCGATGGCATCTTCGGCCTGCTGCTCGGCCTCGCGCTCATTCCGGTCGCGCACGCGGTCATCAATCCACTGGTGGAGCGCGTCGCCGTGCTGTTCCGGCCGGCCTGACGACGAAGCGCGCCGCGGTTCGAGGCTGCATGATGAAAGCCGCTCCATGAGACACCTGTTCAAGACCATCTACCGGCTCGCCATGCTGGCGTTCCTCACCGCGCTCACGCAGATCGGTGGCGTTGCCTACCTCGTCGGCATGATGTTCGGCCGCTCGCGGTTCCGCGTGCTCGTCATCGGCCTCGTCACTTACGCGGTGCTGACCGTGTTCGTGGTGCCGCCGCTGGCGCAATCGTTCGGCCGCCTGCGCCTGCCGTGCTCGCCCGACGGGGAGGGTCCGGTGGTGGCGGCGACGTGGCTCACCTGCGCGCTCAATCGCGGCTATCTCGCCCCGCAGGCGCTCGTGGTGGTGACCGCTCTCGGAGCCGACGTGGCGCAACAGTTTCCCGGCAGCAAGCTGACGACGCTCGAAGCCGGCTTTCCCTTCATCGACGGCTTTCCGCTGATCCCGCACATCAGCCACCGTAACGGCAAAAAGGTCGACCTCGCCTACTTCTATCGCCAGGCCAGCGACGGCTCGGCCATCGCGCACGGCTCGCCCTCGCCGATCGGCTACTTCGTTTTCGAGCAGCCGAAGCCGGGCGAGAAATTTTCCTGTTCGACACCCTCGCCGCTGCGCTGGAACTTCCACTGGGCCCAGCCCGCTTCGCCCGCGTGGGTGATCGACGAGGAGCGCACCGCCTTCGTGCTGCGCTGGCTGAAGGAGCGCGGCAACGTCTATCGCATCTTCATCGAACCGTATCTGGCCGAGCGCATGGGAGTCGCCGGCGGCAAGGTCCGCTTCCAGGGCTGCCGCGCCGCGCGCCACGACGACCACATCCACATCGACGTGGAGTGACGCGGAAAAGGAACGCCGGCGGCCCTCGACCGTTATCCTCGCGATATGTCGATTTCCGAGGAGATTTCGCATGGGCCAGAGGATCGAAGTCATCGACGGGCCGGACAAGCCGGCACTGCAATGGGCCGTCAGCTACCCCGAGCGCGAGCAGGTTCACTTCCACACCCGTAGCGACGCTTTCGACGCGCGTATCGTGCGCATCGACGAGCGCGATGGCGGCTTCAATTTCGACCTTGTCGGAACGGTCGTCTCCGGCGCGCACAAGGGCCACCGCTTCACGGGGCGTTACAGCGTCGAGACGCGCACCGGGACCTTCGACATCAACTGACCGTCGCCGCTCCGCCGAGCTCGATGGCGACGATCTCGGGCGGGGCGCCGAAGCGGATCGGCAGCGCCGAGCAGCCGAGGCCGCCGGAGACGATCAGGTGGCGCGCATCCTCTACGATGTGGCCGTAGACGTAGCGGCTGCCATACTTCGACGGCACCACCGGCGTGAAACCGAACAGGTTCACCTGCCCGCCGTGTGTATGTCCCGAGAGCGTCAGAGATACGCGTGCCGGCACCTGTGGGAAGATGTCGGGCTCGTGCGCTATCAGGATCACCGGCGCATCGTCCGTCACTTTCGCGAGGGTGCCCGCGAGATCGTGCACACCCTCGTAGTCGATCTTGCCGCGCGCCTTGAACGACGCGTAGTCCTCGGGCTTCGGCCAGAATGCCCATTGATCGCCGAGCCCCGCCAGCCAGAAGCCCCGGCCGTTCTTTTCGAGCCGCAGCACATCGTTCTCGTAGAGCTTCAGGCCCGCGCGCTCAAGCGCGTCGCCCGCGCGCGTCGGACCCGAGCGGCGCCGCTGCACCTCGATCTCGTCCCACCAGTCGTGATTGCCGAGCACCGCATGCACACCGAGCGGCGCCGCGAGCGCTGCCAGCTCGCGCGCCCAGTCGTCATGCGGAACATGCCGCGAAAAGCGGCTCATGCGATAGCCGGCGACGTAATCGCCGAGCAGCAGGATGACATCGGGTGCGAGTGCGTTGGTGCGCGCCACGATCCTGCGCACGCGGTCGAGGTTCATCCACGGCTCGCAGATGTGGAGATCGGCGATCACCGCAACCCTCAGCGCGAGGTCCGCGGGCCATCCGGGCGGCGTCAGGTTGTAGCGGGTGACGTTCAGGCGATACGGCTCCGCGAGCGCATAGCCGCCGAAGCTCGCACTGCCGACACCCAGTGCGACGGCCCCTTTCAAGAGTTGACGGCGAGTTATCACGGCGCGGCTCGGTCGGTGTGCAGAAGGTATGGCGATGTTTACGCCGATCCGGCAACCAAACCATGAAGACGGCGCCAGCAAGGCCGATGCCATTGTTCCCTCACACCTCGGGGAACCAAGTGATCAGCCACACCGCATCCGCTACGCGTCCGGATCGAGCAGCGGCAGCTCCGGCGCGGCGTTGCGAGCGGGCCCCGACAGGCCGAGGTGGCGGAAGGCCTTCAGCGTCAGCACGCGCCCGCGCGGCGTGCGCCCGATGAACCCTTGTTGCAGCAGATACGGCTCGACGAGCTCCTCGACCGCGTCACGCGGCTCGGAGAGTGCCGCCGCGATGGTTTCGATGCCGACCGGACCGCCGTCGTAGTTCTTGGCGATGCACGTCAGGTAGCGGTGATCGAGCGCGTCGAGGCCCTCGCTGTCGACCTCGAGCGCCCTCAGCGCCACATCGGCGATCGCCGCATCGATCACCGGCGCCTTCGCAACGGCCGCGAAGTCGCGCACGCGTCTCAAGAGGCGGCCGGCGATGCGCGGCGTACCGCGCGCGCGCCGCGCGATCTCGCGCGCGCCTGCCGGGCTCATCGGCGCGCCGAGCACGCGGGCGCCGCGTGTCACCACCAGTTCGAGTTCGTCGATGGTGTAGAAGTTGAGCCGCACCGGAATGCCGAAGCGGTCGCGCAGCGGCGTCGTCAGCAGACCGGCTCGTGTTGTCGCGCCAACGAGCGTGAATTTTGCGAGATCGATACGCACGGATCGCGCCGCCGGCCCTTCGCCGATGATGAGATCGAGCTGGAAGTCCTCCATCGCCGGATAGAGGATTTCCTCGACCGCCGGATTGAGGCGATGGATCTCGTCGATGAACAGCACGTCGCGTTCTTCGAGATTGGTCAGCAGCGCGGCGAGATCGCCCGCCTTCGAGATCACCGGACCGGAGGTGGCGCGAAAGCCGACGCCGAGTTCCTTCGACATGATCTGCGCGAGCGTCGTCTTGCCGAGACCGGGCGGCCCGGCGAACAGCACATGATCGAGCGCATCGCCACGCGCCTTCGCCGCCTCGATGAACACCTTGAGGTTGGCGCGCGCCTGCTCCTGGCCGATGAACTCACCGAGCGACTGCGGGCGGATCTGCGCCTCGTAGGCGTCCGCCTCGCGCTTGGCTCCGGTCAGGATGCGGTTGTCGGTCTTGTTCGGATCGGCCATGGCCCCGGCAACGGTGTTCGAAGCGCGTCTGTTTCAGATTCGTTCGCCTTCTATCATGATTTGGCGTTGCCGGTGCGCACCTGACACCGGCACGCGACGCCCCGTCTGCCGCCGTGCTATCTGCACCGGACCGTTTCTCCACGCCGAGGCACCTTCCGTGCAGCAACTCCTCCTGATCGAGACCATCCTGAAGCTCGCCGCCGGGCTGACGCTGCTGCTGGCGCCCCTCGCCACCGCCTCGCTTCTCGGCCTGCCACGCCCGCCGAGCGGATTCTGGCCGCGACTGCTCGGCGCGGTGCTGACCGGACTCGCCGCGGCGGTGTTCATCGAGATGCGGTTACCCGGATCGAAGGGCATTGCGCTCGCCGGGCTCGTCGCCGTCAACCTTGTCGCAGCCTTCACTCTCGGCGCGCAATTGCTGGCGGGCGCGGGCGCCGAAACCCGACGTGGCAAGCTGGCATCGTGGCTGATGGTCGCCGCGCTCGTCGTGCTGGCTCTGGTCGAGATCGCCTACGCCTGATCGCCGCCGGTCTAACGACGCAGGTTGCATCGCCAGCGAAGCGCCGGATTAACCTTTCCGTGGTCCTATGAGCGGGATTTGCAGCGCTGGCCCTCGGGCTCACGCGCGCGCCGTCATCTGTCCCGCGTACGGAACCGCGTCTCATGCTCGCTGGAAACGCCCGCACTGCCACGACCGCCGAGGCCATCATCAGGCCGATCGGCAGCGTCGCCGCTGGCGTCTCCGACATGCCGAAACCCCGCGACACGGCGCCCGGCCCAACTCATGATCTCGATCTCGACCTCGAGGTCGTCACGACGCGCGCCGCCTTCAACGCGCTCGAAGCCGAATGGAACGCGCTGTTCGATCGCGCCGGCCGCTCCATCCACGTCTTCCAGACCTTCAATTGGTGCTGGCACTGGTGCGCTGCGTTCCTCACCGAGGACGCTAGCAAGCTGTTCGTCGTGACGGCACGCCGGCAGGGCCGCCTCGTGCTGATTCTGCCGCTGGTGCGAGAGCACTCATTCGGGTTGACCCGGCTCGCCTTTCTCGGCGAACCGGTGACGCAGTACGGCGACGCGCTCGTCGACGTTCTGGCGGACTCTGCCTCGATCCTCGCCACCGCCTGGCGCTTCGCCATCGAGCGCAGTGGCGCCGACTGCGTCCATCTGCGCCGCGTCCGCGCCGACGCCAATCTCGCGCCGTTGCTTGCCGCCAGCGGAGCCCGCATCAGCGAAAAGCTCGCCGCGCCCTACCTCGATCTTGCCTCGGCAGCGAACTTCGACGCCTACGAGCAGCGCTACTCGTCGAAGGCGCGCAAGAACCGCCGGCGCCTGTTGCGCCGCTTCGAGGAACGTGCACCGGCGACACTCGAAACGCTGCTGTCGGGAACGCGGGCGCGCGAGCTGGCGGAACTCGCCATCCTGCTCAAGCGTGCCTGGCTCAAGGATCGCGGCCTCGTCTCGCCCGCACTCACCGATCCGCGCACGCGCACCTTCTTCGCCAACGTCGCCGAAGCCAAGGTGCGCCCGGCCGGCTGCCGCGTCACCAGCCTCGAAACGCGAGGCGAGTCGACCGCGATCGAAATCGCCTTCGACTGCAAGGGCCGGCGCGCGGTGCACGTCATCGTGTTCGCGCTGAAGTACGAGCGCGCGAGCCCGGGCCAGCTGCTCATCGAGCGCAGCATCCGCAATTGCTTCGATATCGGTGTCGGCACCTACGACCTGATGACGCCGGCCGATGCCTACAAGCTCGACTGGGCCGATGGCGCGACCGAGGTCAACGACTGGACGCTGGCCTGCACGGCGCGCGGTCGCATCTATGCCGATCTCTATCTGGCCCGCCTGCGGCCGCAACTGAAGCGCGCGGTCAATACCGCGACCCAGCGCCTGCGCCGACTGCGCGGCAGGCGCGGCAACAACGACTCCGCCACCGACGGCGATTAGTTGTTTTGCGCTGCCGATTCACGCCCTCGCTACGCTCGGCCGATCGGAGCGCTGGATCTTTGAGCTGCCGATCCACGTTCGGCGCGAAAGGCGCCAAACCGCGCTCCGATCGCCCGAGCCCCTACCGGCGAGGGCGTGAATCGGCAGCGCCAAAAAAAAAATTCAGCGCTATTTCACCCCGAGCTTCTTCTGCAGGCTCGACGACGACGTCGTGTACTGGAACAGCACCTTCTTGCCCGGATAGACGTACTGGCCCGCCTTCTGCG
>ERZ1645187.4443-NODE-4443-length-11316-cov-30.329367_pt1 | contig 11316 bp, 4 predicted proteins | sample MGYA00575352_ERZ1645187 | MGnify/ENA primary metagenome ERZ1645187 (study PRJEB40837, sample SAMN11349314) | freshwater sediment metagenome | isolation source: river sediment | host: Sediment | place: India: Wazaribad , New Delhi | collected 2017-02-21 ... | reverse complement strand
CGAGTCACCCGCCCCGACCCGCCCCGCCCCCCCTCGCCCCCCGCCCGCCCCGGCCGCCCGCGCGGCCGGCCGCACCGGGTCGCGCGGGCGCACGGCCGCTCTCGCCCTCTGTCTCGCCCTCGCCGGCTGCGGCGAGGCGGTCTTCACCCCCGACGTCGCCGCCGAACTGCCGGCGGCCTGGGCGACCCGACCGGCCCCGGGTTCGGAACTCGGCCGCGACTGGATCGCCGCCTTCCGCGTGCCCGAACTGACCCGCCTCGCCGCGCTCGCCGAGATCGACAATCTCGATCTCGCCGCCGCCGCCGCGCGCATCGCCCAGGCCGAGGCCAGCCTCGCCGGCTCGCGCGCCGGCCTCGCCCCGACCCTGTCGGGCTCGGCCGAGACCGCGCGCACCGTCACCCCCGGCACCCGCTCGTCCTTCTCGCCGCCCTTTTCCGCCAATGTCGGGGACAGCTACCAGCTCGGCGTCTCCGCGTCCTGGCAGCTCGACCTGCGCGGCCGGCTGAGCGCGCTGGCCCACGCCGACGAACGGGCGCTGGCCGCCGCCCGCATCGATCGCGAGGCGGTGCGCCTCACCCTGCTCGCGGCCATCGCCGACGACTGGTTCCGCGTCGCCGCCGCCGCCGACCGCCTGCGCATCGCCCACGAGAGCGTCGCCACCGCCGAGCGCACGCTGAACGTCTACCGCCGCCGCCTCGAAGTCGGCACCGCCACCGCCCTCGACATCGCCGAGCAGGAGAGCCTGCTCGCCACCCAGCGCGCCTCGATCCCCGACATCGAGATCGAGTTGCGCCAGACCCGCAATTCCCTCGTCGCGCTGACCGGACGCCCGCCCGAGGACATGAAGGTACGCGCGAACGGGCTTTCCGGCGTCCGCGTCCCGACGGTCGCGCCCGGCCTGCCGTCGCGCCTGCTCGATCGCCGTCCCGACCTCGCCGTCGCCGAGGCGAACCTCGCCGCCCAGGCCGCCCGCGTCGAGGCCGCCCGCGCCGCCTTCCTGCCCGACGTGAGCCTCACGGCGTCCGGCGGCTTCGCCAGCGCCTTCCTCAAGAACCTGCTGCGTCCCGATGCGATCGCCTCGTCCGCGGCGGCGAGCCTCGCCGAGACCCTCTTCGACGGCGGCGCCCGCGAGGCAGATCTGGCCGGCGCCCGCGCCCGCCATGCCGAACTGGTCGCCGACTACCGCAAGGCCGCCCATTCCGCCCTCGTCGACGTCGAGAATGCCCTCGTCGCCATCGATCAGAACCGCCGCCGGGAGACCCTGCAGCGGGCCGTGGTCGAAGCGGCGCGCAAGACCCAGCGCCTGACCGAGGAGCGCCTGCGCGAGGGCACCATCGACGTCACCACCGTGCTCGATGCCGAGCGCACCCTGTTCCAGGCCGAACAGACCCTGGTCTCCGTCCGCCTCGCCCGCCTCCAGGCGGTGGTCTCGCTGGTCACCGCGCTCGGCGGCGGCTGGGAGAAGGACGGCGAACCCCGGGTCGTGACCGCCGCGGAGACCCCATGACCCGCACCCGCCTCGTCCTCGTCGCCCTCGCCGCCGCGACCCTCGCCGGCACCGGCTGGTGGTGGACCCACCGCGACGGCGCCACCGCCCCGAAGGAAGCCGGCGACACCATGCCTCCGCCCGGCCCCGGTGGCCCGCCCGGCGCCCCCGGCGGTCGCCGCGGCCCCGGCATGGACGGCCCGACCCCGGTGGTTGTGACCCCGGTGGTGCGTCGCGACGTCGACCTGACCTTCGACGGCATCGGCACCGTCCAGGCCTCGGCCTCCGTCACCGTGCGCGCCCAGGTCGACGGCCGCCTGATGGAGCTCGGCTTCAAGGAGGGCCAGGAGGTCGCCGCCGGCGACGTGCTGGCCCGCATCGACCCGTCGAGCTACCGGGCGGTGTGGGATCAGGCCGTCGCCAAGAAGGATCAGGACGAGGCCGAGCTGCGCAACGCCCGCGCCGACCTCGAGCGCTACGATCGGCTGGTCAAGACCGAGTCCGGCTCGCGCCAGCAGGCCGACACCCAGCGCTCGACCGTCGCCAAACTCGAGGCGCAGCTGCGCATCGACCAGGGCCAGATCGACGCCGCCCGCGTCAATCTCGACAACTGCACCATCACCGCCCCGATCGCCGGCCGCACCGGCCTGCGCAGCGTCGACGTCGGCAATCTGGTTCACGCCTCCGATTCCACCGGCCTCGTCACCATCGCCCGCCTGACCCCGATCGCCGTCGCCTTCACCCTGCCGCAACAGCAGCTCGCCGCCGTGCTCGCCGCCGCCGCCCGCGGCCCCGTGCCGGTCGAGGTGCTCTCCGCCGATCGCAATACGGTCACCGACCGCGGCGCCATCGAGGTGATCGACAATCTGGTCGACGTCGCCACCGGTACGGTGAAGATCAAGGCGAGCCTGCCCAATGCCGAGCGCCGGCTGTGGCCCGGCCAGTTCGTCGACGTCCGCGTCCGCGTCGACGTCACCCGCGATGCCCTGGTGGTGCCGACCGCCGCCGTCCAGCGCTCCGCCGACGGCCCCTACGTCTGGCTGCTCGGCCCCGAGGACAAGGCCACCCGCCGCCCGATCGCCGTCGTCCGTCAGGACGAGACCCGTGCGGTGATCGCCTCCGGCATCGACGTCGGCGACAGGGTGCTGGTGACCGGCTTCGCCCGTCTGACCGATGGGACCAGGGTCAAGCCCAGCGCCCCGGCCGAGCCCGGCGCCGCCCCGAGCACCACCGACGCCCCCGCCGCGACCGAACCGAAGGCCCTGCGACAGCCCGGTGAACACCGCGACAACGGCGAACGCCGATCCGGCGCCCCCGGCGCCCCGGCAGCTCCCGACGCGGCCACCCCGCCCGGCGCCGCCCCGGCCGCTCCCTCTGCCACGCCTCCCGCCGGCACCCCCGCCCCCGCCGGGCCGAGGCCATGAGCGTCTCCGCACCCTTCATCGCCCGGCCGATCGCCACCTCGCTGTTGGCGGCGGCGATCCTGGTCGTCGGCATTCTCGGCTTCCTCAAACTACCGGTGTCCTCGCTGCCGCAGGTGGATTTCCCCACCGTCGAGGTGACCACCAAGCTGCCCGGCGCCGATCCCGAGACCATCGCCGCCATCGTCACGGCGCCGCTCGAGCGTCAGTTCGGCCAGATCCCGTCGCTGGCGGTGATGTCGTCGGAGAGCTCCTACGGCCTGTCGCGGGTCACCCTCCAGTTCGCCCTCGACCGCGACATCGATTCGGCCGCCCAGGACGTCCAGGCCGCCATCAACGCCGCCGCCTCGGCGCTGCCGACCGGCCTGCCCTACCCCCCGGTCTATTCCAAGGTGAACCCGGCCGACACGCCGATCCTCACCCTGGCGCTGACCTCGCCCGACGCCGATCTGCGCACCCTCTCCGACCTCGCCGACACGCTGATCGCCCCGCGACTGGCCGAAGTGACCGGCGTCGGCCGGGTGGCGATCGCCGGTGGCGTGCGCCCGGCGCTGCGCATCCGCGCCGGCCTCGACCGCCTCGCCGCCTACGGCCTCGGCCTCGAGGACCTGCGCACGGCCATCGTCGCCGCCAACCTCGCCGGCGCCAAGGGCACCATCGACGGCCCCCATCAGTCCTATTCCATCGCCGCCAACGACCAGATCGCCGTCGCCGCCGGTTTCGAGAAGGTGGTCGTCGCCCGCAGGAACGGTAATCCCGTCCTGCTCGGCGACGTCGCCACCGTGGTCGACGGCCTCGAGGACACCTTCGTCGGCGGCTGGTATCGCGGCAAGCGCGCCGTCGTCCTCGACATCCAGAAGCAGCCCGGCGCCAACATCGTCGCCACGGTCGAGCGCCTCTCCGCCCAGATCCCCCGTCTGGCCGCCTCCATGCCGGCCGGCGTCAGGCTCGAGGTGGTGCACGATCGCACCGACACCATCCGCGCCTCGATCGCCGACGTCGAGTTCACCCTGGTGCTCTCCGCCGCCCTGGTGGTGCTGGTGGTGCTCCTGTTCCTGCGCTCGGTGCGCGCCACCCTCATCGCCGGCGTCGCCCTGCCGCTCTCCATCGTCGCCACCTTCGCCGCCATGTGGGCGGCCGGCTTCAGCCTCGACAATCTGTCGTTGATGGCACTCACCATCGGCACCGGCTTCGTCGTCGACGACGCCATCGTCATGATCGAGAACATCGTCCGCCGTCGCGAGGATGGGCTCTCGCCGATGGAGGCGGCGCGCGAGGGCGCCCGCGAGATCGGCTTCACCGTCGTCTCGCTCACCCTGTCGCTGATCGCCGTGTTCATTCCGCTGCTGTTCATGACCGGCCTCGTCGGCCGCATGTTCCGCGAATTCGCCCTCACTCTGGCGATCTCGGTGGTGGTCTCGGCCGTGGTGTCGCTGACGCTCACCCCGATGATGTGCGCCCGCCTGCTCGAGCACGACGGCGAGGGCAAACACGGAACCCTCGTCGCCCGCCTGCTCGCCGCGGCCGAATGGCCGATCGAGGCCATGGCACGCGCCTATCGCTCGAGCCTCGCCTGGGCGCTCGCCCGCGAGAAACTGATCCTGCTCGTCACCGTCGCCACCCTGGCCCTGACCGGCTGGCTCTATCTGGTGGTGCCCAAGGGCTTCCTGCCGTCGCAGGACACCGGCCTCGTCTCGGTGGTGCTGGAGGCCGCGCCGCAGTCGTCCTTCGCCGAGATGGTCCGCCTGCAGGACGCCGTCGGCCGCGCCTTCCAGTCCGATCCGGACGTCGACGGCGTCGTCGCCGTGCTCGGCATCGGCTCGCTCAACGCCACCGGCAACAGCGCCCGCCTGACCGTCAATCTGAAACCGCGCGAGACCCGTGGCTCCGACGCCGCCGAGATCGCCGTGCGCCTGCGCCGCCTCGGCAATGCCGTCCCCGGCGCCACCGTCTACGTCCAGCCGGTCCAGGACGTGCGCATCGGCACTCGCTCCAGCCGCTCGCAGTATCAGTACACCCTGACCGGCACCGACCCGACCGCGGTCGCCGACGGCGCCGTCGCCCTGCGCGATGCGCTGCGCGCGCGCCCCGAGTTCACCAACGTCGCCCTGGAGACCCAGGAGGGCGGTCTCGCCGCTCGCCTCCACATCGACCGCGACCGCGCCGGCCGCTACGGCGTTTCCGTCCAGGCGCTCGTCGACACCCTCGCCGACGCCTTCGCCCAGCGCCAGATCTCCACCGTCTACGCCCAGGCGAACCAATACCGCGTCGTCCTCGAGGCCGACCCGGCGACCGCCCGCGATCCGACCGTGCTCGATCGCCTGCGGGTGAGCGGCACCGGCGGCACTCAGGTGCCGCTCTCCACCTTCGCCCGCATCGAGCGGGTGTCGGCGCCGCTGTCGATCGCCCACCAGGACCAGTTCCCGGCCGCTACCCTCTCCTTCGACACCACCCCCGGCCATTCGCTCGAGGCCGCCCTCGCCGCCCTCGAGGAGGCTCGCGCCGCGATCGGCCTGTCGGACGCCCTCGTCGGCCACGCCGATGCCGACGCGGCCGAATTCGCCCGCTCGCTCGCCTCCGAACCGTGGCTGATCCTGGCGGCGGTGCTGACCATCTACGTGGTGCTCGGCGTGCTCTACGAGAGCTTCGCCCACCCCTTCACCATCCTGACCACCCTGCCCTCGGCCGGTGTCGGCGCTCTGCTCGCGCTCTGGCTCACCGGCCACGAACTGTCGCTGGTGGCGCTGATCGGCATCGTCCTGCTGATGGGCATCGTCAAGAAGAACGCCATCATGATGATCGACTTCGCCATCGTGGCGGAGCGCGAACGCGGCCTCGATCCGCGCGCGGCGATCGTCGAGGCCTGCGCCCTGCGCTTCCGCCCGATCATGATGACCACGCTCGCCGCGCTGCTCGGCGCCGTGCCGCTGGCACTCGCCCACGGCACCGGCTCGGAACTGCGCGTGCCGCTCGGCATCACCATCATCGGCGGCCTTCTGCTGAGCCAGCTCCTCACCCTCTACACCACGCCGGTGGTCTATCTCGCCGTCGAACGTCTGGTCGTGCGCCTCACCGGACGGACCTCCGCCGCGGGGCTCGCCGACGAAGAGGAGGCGACGGCGGAAACGGGGGAGGCGGCACGATGATCGACATCTCCGCCCCCTTCATCCGCCGCCCGGTCGGCACCACCCTGCTCGCCCTCGGCCTGCTGTTGGTCGGCATCGTCGCGGTTCTGCAGTTGCCGGTGGCGAGCCTGCCGGCGGTCGACATGCCGACCATCCGCGTCTCGGTCCAGCGCCCCGGCGCCGACCCCGCCATCATGGCCGCCTCGGTCGCCGCCCCGCTCGAACGCCACCTCGGCGCCATCGCCGGGGTGAGCGAGCTGACCTCGTCCTCGACCCTCGGCTCCTCCAACATCACCATCCAGTTCGACCCGTCGCGCAGGATCGACGGCGCCGCCCGCGACGTCCAGGCCGCCATCAACGCCGCCGCCACCGACCTGCCGAGCGATCTGAGCAGTGCCCCGATCGTGCGCAAGATGAACCCGGCGGCGATGCCGATCCTCATTCTGGCCCTGACCTCCGACACCCTCGCGGTGCCCGAGATCTACGACGTCGCCGATACGGTGATCGTCCAGCGCCTGTCGCAGATCGAGGGTGTGGCCGACGTCACCGTCGCCGGCGGCGAGCAGCCCGCCATCCGCATCCGCCTCGACCCCGCCCGCCTCGCCGCCGCCGGCCTCGGTCTCGACGACGTTCGCAAGGCGATCGTCGCCGCCAACGTCCGCGGCGCCACCGGCGCCTTCCAGGGCGAGGACACCTTCGAGGTGATCTCGGTCGCCGGCCACCTCGACACCCCCGACCGCTACGCCGGCATCGTCGTGCGCGCCAAGAACGGTACCGTCGTCCGCCTCGCCGACGTCGCCGAGATCCGTGCCGGCGTGCGCTCCACTCGCTCGATCGGCTGGTACGGCAAGAAGCCGTCGGTGATCCTGTTCCTCACCAAGCAGGTCGACGCCAACGTCATCGACACCGTCGACCGGGTGAAGGCGGCCATCCCCGATCTGAAGCGCTGGGTTCCCGCCGGCCTCGAGTTCTCGGTGGTCAACGACCGCTCGATCACCATCCGCGCCGGCGTCCAGGACACCGAGCGCACCCTGGCGATCTCCATCCTCCTGGTGATGCTGGTGGTCTTCGCCTTCCTCGGCCGCCTCACCCCGACGCTGGCCGCCGGGGTCACCGTGCCGCTGGCCCTGGCCGGCACCTGCGCCGCCATGTGGGTCGCCCGCTTCTCGATCGACAATCTGTCGCTGATGGCCCTGACCATCGCCGTCGGCTTCGTCGTCGACGACGCCATCGTCATGATCGAGAACGTCCACCGCCACCGCGCCGCCGGCCTGCCGCCGCGCGCCGCGGCCATTCGCGGCGCCCGCCAGATCGCCTTCACCGTGGTAGCGATCGGCCTGTCGCTGGTGGCCGCCTTCCTGCCGCTGATGTTCACCGGCGGCATGGTCGGCGCCTTCTTCGCCGAATTCTCCTTCACCATGACCTTCGCCATTCTGGTGTCGACCGTGGTGTCGCTGACCGTCACGCCGATGATCTGCGCCCGCTTCCCCCCGAGCGGCCCGCCGACCCCGATCGAGCGTGTCGCCGATCGGCTGATGACCGCGACCGCCCGCCTCTACGGCCGTTCGCTCGGCTTCACCCTGCGCCATACCTGGTCGATGCTGGCGGTGGCTCTGTCGACCATCGGCCTGACCATGTGGCTGTTCGCCACTCTGCCCAAGGGCTTCGTTCCTCAGGACGATACCGGCCTCGTCTTCGGCTTCACCGAGGCGAGTGCCGAAATCTCCTTCCCCGCCATGGCCGATCTCCAGCGCCGCGCCACCGACGTCGTCCTCGCCGACCCCATGGTCAAGGGTGCGGCCTCCTCCGTCGGCGGCGGCTTCGGCGGTCAGGTCAACCAGGGCCGCCTCTTCATGTCGCTGAAGTCGGTCAAGGAGGGCGGCGAGCCCTCGCGCACTGTCATCGCCCGCCTGCGTAAATCGCTCCAGGCCGTTCCCGGCATCCGTGTCTTCATGATGCCGATGCAGGATCTCCAGGTCGGCGGCCGTGTCGGCAAGTCGCCCTACCAGTTCACCCTGTGGGACCCCGACCTCGACGAACTGTTGCAGTGGTCGCCGAAGATCGTCGAGGCCCTGTCGAAGCTGCCGGAACTCGTCGACGTCTCCGCCGACCGTCAGGCCGCCGGCCTCGAGGCCCGCGTCGTGGTCGACCGCATCGCCGCCGCCCGCCTCGGCGTCGCCATCAGGGATGTCGACGCCGCGCTCAACGATGCCTTCGCCCAGCGCCAGATCTCCACACTCTACGGCACCCGCAATCAATACAAGATCGTGCTCGAGGTCGATCCCGCCAAGGCGCGCGATCCCGGCGACCTGACCGGCATCTGGGTCTCCGCCACCGACGGCACCCAGGTCCCCCTCGCCGCCATCGCCTCGGTCGAACGCCGCACCGCCCCCCTCGGCATCAACCACCAGGGTCAGTTCCCGGCCGTGACCATCACCTGGGACGTCGCCCCCGGCCACACCCTCGACGCCGCCTCCAAGGTGGTGCGCGACACCGTCGCCGGCCTCCACCCCCCCGACGGCCTCCATGCCGAATTCGCCGGCGACGCCAAGGAGTTCTCCAAATCCTCCAACAGCACCTGGGTGCTGGTGGTGACCGCGCTCCTCGCCGTCTACATCATCCTCGGCATTCTCTACGAGAGCCTGATCCACCCGCTGACCATCATCTCGACCCTGCCGCCGGCCGGTCTCGGCGCTCTGCTGGCGCTGAAGCTCTTCGACATGCAGCTCGACCTGATCGGCATCGTCGGCATCATCCTGCTGATCGGCATCGTCAAGAAGAACGGCATCCTGCTGGTCGACTTCGCCCTGATGACCATGCGCGACGAGGGCCGCGACGCCCGCGACGCCGCCCTCCACGCCGCCGTCGAGCGCTTCCGCCCGATCATGATGACCACGCTGGCCGCCCTGCTCGGCGCCCTGCCGCTGGTGCTGGCCAGCGGCGCCGGCGCCGAGATGCGCCGCCCCCTCGGCGTCACCATCGTCGGCGGCCTCGTCGTCTCTCAGGTCTTGACCCTCTACACCACCCCCGCCATCTGGCTCCTGATGGACCGCCTCGCCGGCTGGCGCGCCCGCCGAGCGGCCCGCCGCACCGCCCCCGCCGCGGCCTGATCGCCGTCGCAGGGTGCGATCGCGTCGCGAAAGCTTGGCAAACCGCGCCCGTCGGGGGTATCGAAGGCGCTTCCCTTTCTCCCGTGGACCGCAATCGGTCCGAGCCGTCGAGGATGAACGACATGACCGCCACGTCCGGCCTCTCCACCGCCGAGATCCGCGCCCGGCTCGCGACGATCGTCGGTGAGAAATACGTGCTGACCGAAACCGTCGACACCGACCCCTATCTGAAGGAGCCGCGCGGCCTCTTCGTCGGCACCACCCCGGCCGTGGTCGAACCCAAGACCACCGCTGAAGTCTCCGCGATCCTCGCCTTCGCGAACGACAACGGTCTCAAGATCGTCCCCCAGGGCGGCAACACCGGCCTCGTCGGCGGCCAGATCCCCATCGACGGCAGCGAAATCGTCCTGTCGCTGCGCCGCATGGACGCCGTCCGCGAGATCGACGCCACCTCCGATACGCTGACGGTGGAAGCCGGCGTCACCCTCCTGCGCTGCCAGGAGGCCGCCGCGAGCGTCGATCGCCTCTTCCCGCTGTCGCTGGCGGCGGAAGGCAGCTGTACGATCGGTGGAAACATCTCGACCAATGCCGGCGGCACCCAGGTGGTCGCCTACGGCAACACCCGCGCCCTGGTGCTCGGCGTCGAGGTGGTGCTCGCCGACGGCCGCGTCCTGAACGGCCTCGGCAAGCTGCGCAAGGACAACACCGGTTATGACCTGAAGCAGCTCTTCGTCGGCTCGGAAGGTACGCTCGGCATCGTCACCGCCGCCGTCCTCGAGATGGTGCCGCGCCCGCGCACCTTCGCCACCGCCATGCTGGCGGTCGAAAACCCGGCCGCCGCCGTCTCCGTACTGGAGCGCGCCAAGGCCGCCTTCGGCAAGGCCCTGACCGGCTTCGAGCTGATGCCGCGCTTCGGCTTCGATCTGGTACTGAAGCACCTGCCCGGCGCCCGCGACCCGATGGCCGAGCGCTACGAGTGGTACGTCCTGATGGAAGTCTCCTCGGCCGAGGAGGCCGGCTGCGACGAGGAGGTCGAGACCCTGCTCGGCGACGCCATGGAGGCCGGACTGGTGCTCGACGCCGTCCTCGCCGGTTCGCTCGATCAGCGTGCGGCACTCTGGCGCATCCGCGAGTCCATGTCGGAAGTTCAGGGCCACGAGGGCGGTTCGATCAAGCACGACGTCTCGGTGCCGATCGCCGCGGTCGCCGCGGTCATCGACGAGGGCATCCGCGTCGCCGAGGACTACATCCCCGGCATTCGCCCGGTGCCGTTCGGCCACCTCGGCGACGGCAACATCCACTTCAACTTTTCTCAGCCGGTCGGCGCCGACAAGGCGGAATACTTGGCGAAGTGGGACGAACTCAACGAACGCGTCCATGCCGTCGTGCGCGCGCACGGTGGTTCGGTCTCCGCCGAGCACGGCATCGGCCGCCTCAAGAAGCATCTCTTGGCCGAGGTCAAGGACCCCGTCGCACTCGAAGTCATGCGCGCAGTGAAGAGCGCGCTCGACCCCAAGGGAACGCTCAATCCGGGTAAGGTGCTGTGACGGCTCGTCGCATCCGCCGTGACGGGTTGTCGCGATGAGATCGTGACATCTCGAGCCATGCATTTCGGCATGGCTGCCCCGCGGGCCTCCCGCTATTGCGCCGCCGAACCGGGGCACGTAACTATACGGGTGTGTTGCGGTCCTTTCGACCGCCGCACTGCCCTCCTTGGGCGTTTCCTCCCTAGACTTGGGCCGCCGTCAGGCGGCCTTTTTTCTTGGGGCCCCCGGCCGCCGTCGGGCGGCCTTTTTCTTGGGGCTTCGCGTCTGATCTTGGGCGCGCCGCGATGAACGTCGCCTCTTGCGCGATGTCGTGACCCTGCTAGACCGGATGCCACCGAAGAGCCGCCGCTGCGGCCGACGTGGGAGCTCCGACATGCGCCGCCTCACCTTCCGCCGCCCCGACGATTGGCACGTCCACTTCCGCGACGGCGATCTGATGCGTGCCGTGGTGCCTTCGACCGCCCGCGCCTTCGCCCGCGCCGTCGTCATGCCCAACCTGACACCGCCGGTCGCCACCTCCGCCATGGCCGCCGCCTATCGCGACCGCATCCGCGCCGCCGTGCCCGAGGGCATCGACTTCACGCCGCTGATGACCGCCTATCTCACCGACGGCAGCGACCCGGCCGA
>ERZ1645187.4442-NODE-4442-length-11317-cov-5.764873_pt1 | contig 11317 bp, 16 predicted proteins | sample MGYA00575352_ERZ1645187 | MGnify/ENA primary metagenome ERZ1645187 (study PRJEB40837, sample SAMN11349314) | freshwater sediment metagenome | isolation source: river sediment | host: Sediment | place: India: Wazaribad , New Delhi | collected 2017-02-21 ... | reverse complement strand
TCGCCCCTGATGCCGGCGACCTCGAACGCATACTGAGTTCCCCGGCAACCACGCGACCAGATTTGTACAGGGCCCAACTGGCAAACGTAGGCGCATATTTACGCTCGATTGCAGTGGAGTCTCCTGTGTCTCGTCTATGGACGATCGTCCATCACTATCGCGCTGGAGCGGTCCAGGAACGCTGGCTCGCTGAAAACATCATCTGCAAATTGTGGTCAGCGGAGTCGTAACGCTGCCGTTAGCCTTTGGCGAGCGTGAGCGTTGCAACATCCCGGTATGCCTGGATAAGGTTGCGACCCCTTTTTTTGGCTTGGCACAACGCATTTTCGGCCTGCAATAGCAAAGCCAAGGCGTCTCCACCCTGAACAGGCTCCAAAGTCGCAAGGCCAATACTTACGCTGACCTTTTTCGACACCGAAGAGGCGGCATGAGGTATGGCGTATCCATCCACCTGTGACTTGATGCGTTCCGCCACAAGGCGAGCACCATCAAGGGTGGTGTTGGGCAGAAGAACGACCAACTCCTCCCCTCCAAAACGGGCAACAAGATCTGTCGGCCGAAACAGCCCCTCACGGGCCGCTCTAGCAACACTGCGCAAACAGTTGTCGCCTTCAAGATGGCCGTAGGTATCGTTGTACAGCTTTAGATAATCGACATCGATCATCAACAGGGAAATCGGCTGTTTGTTGCGCCTTGCCAATCGCCACTCGGTCTTGATGCGATCGTCAAAATACGCCCGGTTTGATATGCCCAGCACACCGTCCATGCGCGACAGCATCTCAAGGCGCTGATTGACGATCTCAAGCTCCCGCGTTCGCTCCATCACCCTGGCTTCGAGCAACTGGTTCGACTTGACCAGGTAATCGATTTGGTCGGCCATAACCTGATGCAATTGCCTTCCAGCGACCCGAATCGTGTTGGTTCGGTCAATCGCGCCCTCAACTGCCACGTAGGCATCACTCGGGCTTTGTCCTGACTGGATGAGCTGAATTTGGCGAACCAGGGTTTGGTCTTCGTCAAGGATATGAAAACGAAGCCACGCAACGAGAAATTCGAGGAGAACGCTCGCCGGCGAGACGATCGTGTGACGCGCATCCCAGATGTTGTTCAGTTGCTCGATGAACCGCTGGTGATCCGTGAAATGTTGTCCGACATGGCGAGGATCAACCCCGATGTCGCGCATCATCTTTTCTTCGTCCGCAAAGTGCTTTGACGCGGAATCAAAAGTTCGGTTGACGACGGTATGGAAATGATCCGCGGCTTCAACTTCCTCGGCATCGAGGCTGGCTGACAGTTCGTTGATCATCTCGACAAGCTGCCGATGCTGATCGTCGAAGACTCCCAGCCCACTCTCAAATTCAACTGCCCAGTCCAAGTTCACGCTTTTCATGTGCCATCCCTCTCGAGGTCGGTTTCCTCACCAGCACCGACTCTTTGCTCATCCGCGCCAGAAAAACTGCATAAATTGGCAATGTACACGATTTCGTCCATTTCTTCGTCTAAGCCCCTCTTTCAAGCGGTGTTTCCTCCTTGCCTGGCAACCTGGCCCACGGAAGAATGCGAACTACACTTTGAGGGCCGAACATGCAGTACCCGACCATTGACGCACCCCTAGTTGCCGAACAGGACTTTCGCATCTCCCAGAACTTTGTCCTGCGCGGACCCGCTCCTGACGGCCCCTTTCTGGCCGCCCTTGAGAGCGATGGCGAATCGGGCTATTTCTACGCGCTCGACTCGTCCAGAGGGCAACCGTTTCAGGATGGGTGCCTCATCTGGAACCAAACATCCGCCGAGGACAAGCCCTACACGGCCAAGATCTACTGGAGCAAGGACAACACGAAGGTCCTGCTGACCATAAACGACTTCCCAAACGCCATCTTCGATTTCGCCCGGCGCACCGGCTGCTGTCGTACCGGATACCCGCCGCAGTTGGGCCCAACCTGGTCACCGAATGGGCACGAATGGCAGGAATCAATGCTTGCGGATTTCCTCCCACCTACCCCATGGGCAGCCCTTGCCGACGAACTCGAAGAACTCTGTAGCATCGACGCTCGGTTCGAGAATACTGATCCGATTCTCATCGTGGATACCTCCCCAAGCGCCTTCCTTGGCCAGCCCACAAAGGCCGAACAACTGTTTTCCGTTCTCAACCAGAACCTTCCGGATGGCGCGGAATTCGGGTTTTATTCATCCGGCGAACGGTTGATCATCGTTGCCACTAACGATGCTGCCCTACGCGAAGCAGTGGCCACCGAGCGCGGCTATATCACTCAGGCGATGTAGGCATGTGGGGGAAAATCAAAGAGGCAGCGATTGCCCTCTTGGGAAAGAACAGCGTCACGTTCGCCGAAACGCCTGACACCCTGGTTGGGGAGGCAACAAGCGAGACCGGCCTGGCTGACCCGGCCATGATGGAATTCCTCGAAGTCATTCACGAGAACATGCCCAGGGGATGCGTTTTCAGCCTATACAACCGCAAACCTCGCATTGTGTTCATCGCTGGTGTCTCACGGAACGCAATATCTGAAATCGAGCATGAACAGGGTCTCAGGATCGCAGCATGACCGTTATGGACATTGAAAACACGCTCTTCCAGGCAAAGCGGACCACCCTCGCCTTTTCCTTGATCTTGTTGCCAGGGACTTTGTTGCACCTTCTCGCTGGCTATCCTCTCTTTGACGCCATCTCTGTGACTTCGATATGGCTCGTTCCGGGCCTCGTCTATCTGTTCCTCAACTGCCGCACTACAGCTTCAGTACACCGACTTCTCGTATTCTTGTTGCCCTTTGGTCGCATGCATTCTTCGGGAATCGTCGCGTTTTGCTGGCTCTGGCCGCTGTCCATTCCGATGTTCCGTAGATTCAATCGCCACCTCGACTCCGGTAGCCGCAAATGAAGTATTTCGTGTCATACGCCTACTTTAATCAGAACGGGGGGCACGGCTTCGGCAACATTGAGGTTGAACGCTCATGGCCAATTTCCGGTTCCGAGGACATCGCGGATTTGACCTCGCAGATCACCGATTCCGTCAGCCGGGCAATGGGCAAGAGCGTCACGTTGACCATCATGGGCTGGCAGCAGTTCGAACCCGACATAGAGAGGACTCGCGGTAGTAGTAGCGGCGAATCCAACGTTATTCAGCTGTGCCAGCCAATCCAGAAAAATTGAGGAATAGCATGATCAAGCTTATTGCCGCGCTGCTGTTGTCGGGCATAACCTACACCGCGACCGCCCAGACAAATCTTGAGCAGTATCTACGTCAGCATCAGCTCAAGGCCCAAGGGCAATCGGGAGGGGTTGCAGTCCAAACCTCCCAGGGTGACCCGGAAAAGCAGGCCGACGCATTCTCCCGGATCTACGCCACCTTTTGCCTCAAGCATATCAACGAGCTTGAAAAGCTGCGGCAGCGCATGACGACTGCTCCCCAGGTTCCCAAGGAGAAAGCTGTCAATTTCCTTCAGGGCTATGAAGGTGAAGCCTGGGTGGTGCCTGAGCAGTCCGGCCAGTTCGTGATCGCCCTCCCGAAGGAACAGAACCTTTGCTTCGTCTACGGCTTCCGTGCCGGACAGGAATCCGTGGAAAAGCGTTTTGCTGCAATGGCAAATGCGGCCTCGGGATCGATGACTGTTAAGAAGGTGAAGGACGACAAGAAGAAGATGCCCTTCGGTATCTTGCACACCACGAGCTACGAATGGACCGTTCCTGGTTCTCCCAAGAAGACCACCCTCAAACTGTCCACCACGGACGCCGACGACGCACCCATGCAAGCCTATGCATCGGCCGCGCTGGAAACCCCATGAACACAAGGCTCAAAACGCTGCTCTTTCGCCTCCCGCTGGCGTTCCTTTTGGCCGCTCTTGTCATCCCCATCGGAAACCTTTTATCCCCGGATACATTGTTTGCCGGCCGCACCAACGTTCCGACCTCCGTTAACGAAGTCATCGAGGAGCACCTGGGACAACTGGCAAAACAATATGGCATCACGGCGCCAATCCATCGCTTCACCAGCATGCGCTTCGCCGCGGTCACTTCCCGCTCTGCCCAACCCGAGGATGGAGGAAAGGTAGTTATCGGCCTGGGCAAACCTATCCAGAAACAAAGCTACTTCGACCACCCAGAATGGCTGAAGGCAACAGTAGGACACGAGTTTGGACACGCCTTGATGATGGCGCGCGGAAAGTCATTTAGCGAGCTGCCCATTTTTGCAATGTATGCCCTTGCCTTCTGCCCAATCCTGATCATTTTCCCGACCAGGCGCGGCCGCATTATCGCAGCCGCAACACTTGCTCTTGGAATTGCCGGGTTCATGGCGCTCCAGCCCGGCGGAATCATCAATGACGCATTCATGTCGCTCATGTTCGATATCGCCGTCGGCGTGCTCATTCTCCGTTTCACCTTTGCAAAGCCGGGCAAGACTTCCTTCGAGGCTGTTCTAAGATCGCACCTCCCATCAAACAACGAAATGATCGTCGCTACCGTCGCCGGGGCAATATTCTTCGCCATTGCCTATGTCGCTGTTGGCGGGCAAAACGCGATTTACGAACTCCGAAGCGATGTGGTTGGAGCCTGCTCCACTTCAGCACGCTCAATGAAGGACGGGTTGCTCCATCTCTCCGACACCCCGGAGAAAATCCGCGCCAACCCAACCGACACCTTCCACCCCGGGATGGATCAGCGCATCCAAATGCTCACGGAGATGGAAAAGCCTGAAGTTTTCGACCAGGCGTGCAAAGCCCTCCTCGATGGCAAGACACCGATCACTATTGCCGGCCATCAGATCCAGTGAAGTGGCGCCTTGCTGTCCTAGCCTGGATTGCCTTCACCCTCCCAGCCTGGGCATCGATCAAGGAATACCCCTTCCGGCTTGATACTCGCCAAGCTGGACGCGAGCATTCTCTGGTGGCCATCAACGACGGGCCTGCGTCGATCACCCTTTCCGCCCAGATCAAGGGGACCAACGTCGCCTCAGATCGGAACTGGCCCTTGGTGGACGTGATCCCGCCGCACTCATCAAAGAAGCTGGCTCGAGTATTCGCCGCATCTCCGGGCGAAGGGTACAAGTTCAACACCCGTTACAGTCATGGATTCGGCAGCAGCCAGTCCGAACCGGACGCGGATTTTGCATATAGGCTGCCGCTGGGGGATGGTGTTCGAACCACAATCGGCCAGGCCCCTGGTGGCGAAATCACTACCCATACCGGCGTTGATAGCCAGTACGCCATCGACTTCACGGTTCCAGCCAATTCGCCAGTGGTGGCTGCCCGGGATGGATTGGTCATTGATGTCACAGATACCTTCACTCGGGGCGGTGAGGATCCAGTTCTATTGGACAAAGCCAACGTAATCACCGTCATGCACGCCGATGGTTCTATGGCCAGCTACGTCCATCTGGCTCCTCGCAGCGCGCGCGTGCAGATGGGTGATCATGTTGCCGCCGGGCAGTTGCTCGCTTATTCGGGCAATACCGGCTACTCCTCTGGCCCCCATCTCCATTTTGCCGTCACGAAGGCAACGGTTCGGAAGAACGGGATAGTTGCCAATGAATCATTGCCAGTCACGTTCTACGCATTCAAGCCACCGCTCCGATTTCATGCCACTCAAAACATGGAGCTGGTTGCTGACTATGAGCATCCGGGGGAGCCGGCGAAACCACCTCAAGTCGTTGAACCTCGCCCAGGAAAACCCAAACTGCCGGCGCCCGAAGATCCCGGGCTTGATGTTCCTGATGGCCTCACCATTGAGGCACGGCATGACGCCGAATACTGGCTGGATGAAGTTGAACGACGAACAGGCTACCCACTCTGGGCGTGGTTTGGCGGATCCGTTTGCCTGTTTGTGTTTTTGGCCCTCTTGAACGAACTGACATCCACTTTTCGAAGGCCGGACGCAGCAGAGACCTGATTTCTGTCCAAGGAAATGGCCGGCTACAGCCGGCCATGGCTGCTTCTATTGGGCAACCTTCGGTGCAGGAGCATCTGCGCGCTCGGCTTCCTGACCTTCGTGGGTCGCGCGAAAATTGGCTTGAGCCCGTTCGTTATCGATCTTGATCAGATCATCCTTCACGGCATCCGGGAAGGCAGTCATAAGCGCATCGCGCGCCCAGGCATAGCCCAATCGGTCAAATGCGCGCAACCGTTGCACGGCCGTCAACGAACGGGGAGGTGATCGACCTTCATCCTTGCCATTGGCAACAGCCTTGGCATAGCTGCGGATCTCGGAAATCACCGACTTGTGAACCCACAGCCAATCCGCCACCTCTTTGTCGGACGGCAAATTGAATTTGTCCTTCACCCGGTCAATCAAGGCAAGGTCTCGCTCCAGCTCAGTGGAGTCGAAAACTGTGAAAAGGGGATCTTTGCTCATTTCGTCGTCTCGTCGTCAGGGAAGTTCGCATTTTGCGAACGCGGGTGTATAGTAGCACCTGTTCGCAAAATGCGAACTCTTAGATTCTACCTGTTTCAGCATCACCCATTTGATTTTTTCTGAGCGAAAAGAAAGTGTTAGGCCGGCGCCTTGGGAGGTTGCCGGCCTTTTTTTCCCGCCAAGGAAAATGCTGCTTTCCACTCCCAAGCGGACGCAGCGACAATGAATGTCAGTTGATTCCCCGAGCCCCCAGGCCCGATTCGCGCACCGAACTCAGCATGTCTTTACCAAGTGCGACTGCAAAATGACGGATGCCGCCGCCAACCTCAAGACCTATTTCCCGGCCAGCTCGTTTCATTTCCGGGTCCTCATAGGCAAGGGCCGCTATGCCATGTTGCTCCACCGATTCAGCAACCTTCACTGCGTAGCCAGGAATTTTCCGGACACCGCTGTCGAGTTGGCGGACACCGGCATCTACATCTTGTTCGATGCCTGCATTGCTGGTCACAACCATTCCCGGGGGGGGGGCCATAGGCGCTGATCGGGACGATTTGATCGTAGACCGCAGTCGCTTGTTCTGCAGGTTGATATGAGGACCCGTCTTCGTGCTGAAGTCCGGTGAGACCAAATTCGGCCAGGGCTGCGCCCAGGATCATTGTGGTCAAAACGCCTTTCATGATTTTCTCCTCTACGTGTCGAGAAAACCATTAAGGGTCGAGATTAGGTTGCCGGATTGCGGCCCCGCTATCTCAGCCTTAATGGCCGAGACCGGAAACTTTGCGTCCCCGCCTCACGACGGGTTTGCCAAAATTTGCTTTCGTCTTGCAGCAATGACAATTGCACCGATCACAGAAGCATGATATTCACAAAATGCGAACTCGGTCAACTTTCTGCAATTTTCAACATTTCCGACAGACTTTATTTATCCCGAGCCCCATCCGGTATCTCAGCCATTGTCAGGCGGGCAGCCCGTCCGTTAATTTTCTATTTTGCTGTGCCGTAACTCCATTGTCGGCGACAGCCAAAATTGAATTTTTCAAGTAGATTCCGCTTCTCAGCGCTTCTCAGGCACGATCATTTCATGTGCCACATCCGTCATGATCCCGTTGATCCCTCCGCCGATCTTGCGCCCAACAGCAACCCCCTGATCCTTGATCTCGGGTGGGACCGCAAGGAATCCCCTCATCCCATTCCGCTGAATGTGAGCAGCCATCACCGCGGTATAGGCCTGAAGGTCCTCCATCCCGGCCTCGAGGTCATGCACACCTCGATCCATGTTGGGGGGCAAAGGGGGTTGGGAACCCTGCGCGGCCTGGCCGGAGGATTCCTCCAGCCCGGCTTTCCCTGGATTCCTCGTTCCCTGACTCACCAGCCCACCATCACCTTCGACCACAAAGGATTTGCGACTCGCAGGAGCTGTTGAGATAGGAGGTCTAGGAGACCGAACTGCCGGCCCCTCGAACTCATAGTAGTTTGGGGCAGAATCTGTAGGTGCAGCACTAACCGATGAGCCAATAGTGGCGAGAAGAAGAGGAATGATTTTTGGCTTCATCTGGCAACCTCAGTTGATCCGTTGCAACTGCATGGAATCCTGTCCTTGGAAGATGCGGAATTTTTTCAGGACATCCATACCGAGCAGCACCATGTCGGCGCTGGCTTGATTGAGGACCACCCCAACAGGGACGTCGCTCAAGGTGAAAGGGCCAACCTGGAGGTAGTTCCCTTCGGACTTGGCATAGGCGCCAATACCGTTCGCCGTCATAGCTTGTCCGCTCTCCCCGGCGCGAATACCTGCATTCCTGGCAATCCGCGCACCGATAGCTGTGACAGTAGCTCCCGTGTCGACCATGAAGATGACTGGATGCCCATTGATGCTGCCTGGAACATAGTAGTGATTGTCGGCCGACCGAGGCAGAACGTACCAGTTGCTCTTATCCAGATATGGCGTGGTCGTCGGATTTGGATGGGACGCTGCCCACTTCAACTCCTCACCTTTGTACTTGCCGCCGTCAACAATCACGTAGTTGATGACCTTCTGCTGTTGCGCCGAAGCTGACAGGACCGTGAAGAGCAGGGGAATGGCTAAAGCAGTCTTGCGGAGGATCATGTTGGATTCAATTGGAGGGGGCTGGCGCCATAGCTGATATGGCGGCCACGCGGCGATGGAAACTGGGATGACCAGAGAAAAACTCGTTGAAGACGCTCATGTTCTTTTCGCCAGCAATGGCCTGATACTGACCGAAAGCGTCAAGGACATCCGACTTGCTTGTCCGCTCTACCGCGGCTGCATCGGCAACGTATTCCCACTCTCTGAGCATGAAAAGATACGCCAGGAGGATGACCACGACCGCTCCGAGCGGCACCCCGAAGGAAAGTTTCACTGAGGCAACAAGACCCAACAACGTCGCCTGCTTGAACGGATGCATGCTTACGACGTGGCCATACTCGTGCGCCAGCACACCTCGCAGGGCTCCAGGCGTCATCGAATCAACCATGCGTGAGCTGATGAAGGCCCGGTGCGTTTGCCCCTGATTGACCGTGATGGCGATGAAGCGATCCGACTCCACAATCGACACGTACATCAACATCTTTGCTGGCTGGCCATTCGACCGGCGCTCACCGTGCTTTTCCAGATTGCGAATTCCATCCCTGCGCCTCTTTCCGGTCCGGCGCTCTTCGAGGATGCCAATTTCCAAAAGAGCCGCCCGCACCTTCTCTCTGCGAGAAGGGACGGCCACGAGTCTCCGGCCGCCTAAACGGAGAAGCCGGCGAAAAAAACGAAACGCCATTGACCGGCCTCCCTGTCCAAACCCGGGGGCAATGCGAACAAGTGGCAACAATGAACGAAGGCCCTTGCGGACAACCCTGCGTCGGATCTCTCGAAGCTTGAAACGACGCGAAAAGTGTTCGTCCAAGTCCTTCCCGCAGAATCGCAGCACTCGGCCACCTTCATAGGCCAGAACGAACACCATGAAGCCAGTCATCAAACCCGCGATGAACTTGGCAACGTCGCGGCTAATACCATAGTGGCCCAGTCCCTCTTCGACCAGGCCAATAGACGCACTGACCAGTAACAGCACGATCAGCGCACGATGAATGCGTAACGGAATCATCGCGCCATTGTAGGTCACCCCCCCGGAGTAAATCTCCAAAAAAACGACTGGCGTAATCCATTCCTACATCTAAACCGGGCATTCGGGCTGCATTCCTGCGATGACTACGGGCTTTACAGGTGGGATCATCAACCTATCAATAGCGAGGTGATCTATGGGCCAACATCGTCGTTTCCCTGGTGGTTTTCTCTTGGTCGCAGCCCTTCTGGCTCTGCCCACCCTCCTCTATGGGTTCGTGAGCGCAGCAGAGAAAGCCGACAAGTGTGCCGAAATCGCAAAATCGGCCGAGCATGCCCCCAGCAGCAAGAGCAACCTGAAATGCGAGTGAGATTCATCGCGGCGCTCTGGCTTTCCTCTCTGGCAAGTCTAGCGAATGCGAACAATGACGCCGGTGATTATTGCGTCATTCCCAAGCTCGTCCAGGGTGAAGCCACCACGGTCGAAGTGCCGTACATCGAAAAGCCTTTCTGCGGAACGGCGATGATCGACAAGCACTACGTTCGCATGAGCGAGTTTGCAAAAGCAACCGAGGAGGGCGAACCACAGTGTTCGTCCGATTCGTTCTGTACGAAAGTTCTCCGCTTCTACCAGGACGAGGCAAAGGCATCGAAGCCATACATCTTGATTTTCTTTGGGCCTCGGCACAGGAAGTCTGCCTGACCCAGGCAAACTTTTCCAAAAACACCCAGGTCGTATCGGTACGCTCTTTGGTAGTACCTGAAGGAGTTACGGACATGACCACTACGGCAAATTTTGCAACCGCGAGGGAAGTAGCAACAGCCCTCTCTTCGCTGGGGTTCAAGCCTAGCAGCGAAACCATTCAGACGATTTCGAGGACCTGCCGCGACCAGTTCCTCGACCATCTCTCGAAATGCATCACCGGCCAAGACGCCGAAGGTCAAAGCAAGAAGGCAATCAGCAATCTTCTGCGCTGCCTTTCTCCCGACGCTCTCAATCGCCTCAAGCAAATCACGCCCAACGTGACGCCTGAAATGATCGTGCGGGTCGCGCTCAAGGCTCCCACCAAGTTACTGTCGGCCATTGATGCTGCCAGCAACCCCGAGCACGAACGTCATACCGACGCAAAAACCTTCCTGGCCTCCGTATTCCCGCTTCAGCCCAACGACGAGACACCTCCGGCCGAACCTGCTCCGGAGGAATCCACCCCGGCAAAGCGAGGTGATGCGCCCCCCCCCGATGATCGGCCCATGGGGGATTCTGCTCCCCTTGCCCGCAGCCGTCAGACGCAAGCCGCCCAGCGCCCTGCTACCGACAAAAAGTATCACTCCTGCCATGTCTACGGCTCGGGCTTTGCATTGTGTTTCAACGCAACCGAATGGGAAGGCAAGCCGGGCGTTATGGTCGATGCCGCCGTCTCCATCGGCCCCAAGGCCTATGACTGGAAAAATGCAATCCATGTCTGGTTGGACGTCAATGAAGTAGGTGCCGTCCTTGCTGTATTCCGCCGCTGGCGCAAAGGCATCGAGTTTGGGGCGCATGGGTCGCAGAACGACAAATCCTTTTCCATTGAATTCCAGGGGCAGCATTTCTATGCCAAGGTCTCTGCCAAGAAGGCTGGAAACCAGCCCACCCGGGCAGTCAAGATCATGCCCACGGATGCAACTGCCGTATCCATTCTGTTCCTGACTCAGCTTGCGGAAAGCTATCCAGCGATCCCCCTGAACGAGTTGCTGGCAACGGTACGCGCCACCCACCAGATCAGCGATGCAGCAACCGCCTGAAGCCCTTCTCAGCCCGGTGCAGAAGGCCGATGAGCGCCATCTGCTCGATCGCCTGAAGAGGATGGGGATCACTGCCTGGCACGAACCCCTCCTCTGCCT
>ERZ1645187.4440-NODE-4440-length-11318-cov-6.600284_pt1 | contig 11318 bp, 5 predicted proteins | sample MGYA00575352_ERZ1645187 | MGnify/ENA primary metagenome ERZ1645187 (study PRJEB40837, sample SAMN11349314) | freshwater sediment metagenome | isolation source: river sediment | host: Sediment | place: India: Wazaribad , New Delhi | collected 2017-02-21 ... | reverse complement strand
CCTGAACGCGAGTCCGAAGGCTGAGAGCATCTACATTGATCTCACGAGCGCAGGCTTGAAAGCCCCGGCGCACGGCGACGTGACCACCGACGGGCTCACGATTACCTACACGCCGGATACCGACTTCAACGGCACCGATACCTTCGAATACTACTGTGCCGATGGCGACGCGAAGACGAAGGCGGAAGTGACGGTCACGATCAAGCAGGTTAACGACGCGCCGGTTGCAAACGCGGATAGCACGTCGACCGGAGAAGACACGGCCGTGACCTATGATGTGCTGGCCAACGATACCGACGTGGATACCGACGAAGACCTGAACAAGGGCGAGTTGCACGCAACGAGCGAGTTCAGCATCACAGACTGTTACTTCTACGGCGGAACGAACGGGACCCTGAGCTATGAAGGCGGTTCGATCACCTATACACCCGCGGGCGACTTCCACGCCAAACAGGTCATCCAGTACGTCCTCAGCGATGGGCACGGCAAGACCAGCATCGGAAATCTGACCATTCTGGTGGGATCGACAAACGACGCGCCGGTTGCCAAAGCGGACACGATGACCGCCGAGGAAGACCATGTTGCCTCCGTCAACGTGCTCACAAACGACACGGATGTGGACGAGGCAGACACAAAGACGTTTGTCGGCTTCCTGGAGCCGACCAGCGGACTAAGCGGCACCTTTGCGACGAACGCTGAGGGCGACATCACCTTCACGCCGGACGCAAACTACAACGGCTCGTTTGACATCACGTATCAAATGCGCGACACAGCGGGGCTGACCAGCAGCGCGACCATCACGGTCGTTATTACTCCGGTCAACGACGCGCCCGTTGCGGACGACAGCCTTGTCTCAACCGACGAAGACACGGCAAAAGAAATCAATGTGGACAGCCTCATCGGCGATGTGGACATTGACACAAATGCGGACACGATCCTGGTGAGCGTTGCGACGGCGGGCGAACCCGCGCACGGCGGCGTCAGCGTCAGCGGCACAAAGATTACCTACACGCCGGACGCAAACTTCAACGGTTCGGATGAGATCACCTATACCGTGACCGATTCCAAAGGCGCGACAGACACGGGCAAGCTTAGCATCACCATCAACCCCGTCAACGACAAACCCAAAGCCGTTGCGGACGAAGCGGTCACGAACGAAGACACGGCAAAGGACATCTATGTCTTGACGAACGACTCGGATGTGGACACGAATGCCGCGCTGAACAAAACGCCCGCGAGCGCGCCGTATATCCTCTCGGTCACCGATGGCGCTCACGGAACGGCAACCACGGATGGCGCAAAGATCGTCTATACGCCGGTCGAGAACTACAACGGCACGGATACGATCACCTATGTGCTCAGCGATGGATTGCTCTCGGATGAAGCGAGCGTTCTGATCACGATCAAGCAGGTGAACGACGCAATCCACGCCGTCAACGACACGGCGGAGACGACAGACGAAGACAAAGTCTCGATCAACGTACTCACGAACGATTGGGACATCGACACCGACACGAGCAAGAACAAGGATGCGCTGCATCTGCGCGACAGCTTCGAAATCACGGAAATCACCAAACCCGCGCACGGAACCGTGAAACTCGTCTCCGGCAAGATCGATTACACGCCGGATGACCGCTTCGCAGGTACGGACAGCTTCACCTACACTGTTTCGGACGGGCATGGCACAACAGCCAGCGCAACCGTGAACGTGAACGTCATCAGCGTCAACGATGCGCCGGTGATCGTAGAGGTCAGCAGCCCGAAGGACGGCGACCGCGCGGGCACGGGCTCTAAGGTTACGGTCAACTGGAAGGGATTCGACATCGACGGCGACGCGCTGACCTATACGCTCGAATACTTCGACGGCAAGGCTTGGCACGAGATCAAGAACGACCTGACCACCACGACGTATGAATTCGCGATTCCGGATACGATGGCCAGTACGGACGGGCTGAAGTTCCGCGTGAACGTGCGCGATAGCGAGTTCACCAGCGATTACGGCTACTCCGGCGCGATGAAGGTTGACAAAGACGCGCCCAAGGGCACCGTGGTGACCATGCAGACGGCGGACGGACGCAACTATACGGCGGGCGTTTGGACGAACCAAACCGTTACCGTTGTGGCAAACAACGCGGTGGACGCCTCCAAGGTGACCTACTACTATGACATGGACGGCGGAACCAGCGCGGCAGCAACCGGTATGGACGTGGTTGCCGGCGTGCACACCGTGAACATCAAGGCGGTGGACGAATACGGCAACTCGACGGTGGTTGGCGGCTACATTGCCCGCGTGGACAAGCAGCAGCCCGCCGTGCCGGAGATTCGCGAGAGCGTTTCCGGCTCAAGCATCGTGCTGACGCTGACGCTGCAAACCGACCCGGGCGGCAGCGGGAACGACAAGCTGACCCTGCCGGACGGTACGACGGTGAAGGCAACGGGCAATCCGGCCTATGCGGTGACGAAGAACGGCACCTACAGCTTCACGCTGACGGATGTTGCCGGCAACCGCAGAACGTTCACCCACACGGTGGAAGCGGTTGACACGAGCAAGCCCGCAATCACGCTTGCATCCGGCGCATACCGCACGGGAACCACGACCAAAGACCCGATTTCCGCGACACTGACCTTCACGGACGCGGATTCCGACATCGTTACGCGCGGCTACCAGCTCACGCAGAGCAGCACGCCGAGCGGTTCCTACCGCACCTATGACGGCGCGCTGAAGATCAACGATCCGGGTAAATACTACATCCACGCCTATGCGAAGAATGCGTTCGGGCTCACGACCTACGAGACGTTCGGCCCGTTCATCCTGGAAGCCCCGGCGGTTGCGGCGCCTGAAACGCCCGCCTCGCCGACACCCGTGCCGACATCCGGCGACGTGGTGGTAACCAAGGATGACGTGGAGGAGATTCCCGGCGACACAGTGAAGATCCGTCTGCCCGGCAAGGAATGGAGCGAAACGCTCACGCTTGAGGATGTTGGCCCCGGCACATACATCATCGAGGCGATGGACGCGGACGGCAACATCCGCACCGTCGAAGTGCGCGTCACTATGCGAGACATCTTCGCGCGGTCGATCCGCTCGGCGGGAGATGGCGTGACGACCACAGCGATTGCCGCAATTGCGGCTCTGGCGGGAATCCTGTTCCTGCTGTTGCTGGCCGGACACAACATCACCGTCGTCGTGGTTGGCGCAAACGGCAGCACGGAGAAGAAACTCCGCACCCTGCGCCGCATCAAGATGCGCAAGAAGGAACTCATCATCAAACTCGACGATAAGCATCTCAGCGGTGGCGAATTCTGTGACTTGACGATTGCGAAATCGCTCAGCCGAGAGATGCGCAAGAACACGGTGATCGTGACGATGCGCGGCGTGGAAGTGCTCCGCGAGCAGATTCCGGAAGACTTCAACGAGGCCTTCAAGCGCACGATCCGCATCGAAAAGTAAAAACAGCATAAACACAACATAGACGGGGAGCAAACGCTCCCCGTCTTTCTTCGCGCAGAAGCGCGCTTGACGAAAAATTGAGATACGTTTGAGAATAACTTGAAAATACGCTGCTAGAATGCGTGATAGAAAGTGAAAAAGTGCCGGAATAGGCGTATTTCTCCGTTTTGACACAAAAGATACGCTGCTTCATAAAAAAGACGTAAAGTTGTCGGCAAAACGTCGGTTTTTCGTAATAGCCGCGTAACATTAGCCGGATATGATAATAGCATAGAAACCAAAAGACAAAAGCGAACCAATTTTCGTTTTGAGACCATGAAAGCGAGGCGAACATTCTCATGAAACGAGTGTATATGATTACCGGCATTGGCGGGCATCTTGGCAATACGGTTGCGCGGGAGCTTCTCTCCGCAGGCGAGACCGTGCGCGGATTTGCGCTGCCAAACGAGGACGTGACGATGCTCTATGGAGACGCGGTGTCCATTGTGCGCGGAGACGTGCGAGACAAACAATCGATGGAGCCCCTGTTTTATGGACTAAAGGCGGATGACGAGGTCTACTTCATCCATTGCGCGGGGATTGTCTCCGTCGCAAGCAAGTATGACCAACGCGTGGTAGATGTCAACGTCCGCGGCACGGAAAACGTTGTAAGCCTCTGCAAGGAGCACGACGTGAAAAAACTTGTGTACATCAGCTCTGTCCATGCGCTGCCGGAGCTGCCGCACGGCAACGTAATTCACGAGGTGGAAGGCTTTCAGTCGGAAGCCGTAATCGGACTTTACGCAAAGACCAAGGCCGCCGCAACGCAGGTTGTGCTGGATGCGGCGCATGCCGGGTTAAACGCGACGATCATTCATCCTTCCGGCATCATCGGACCCAACGACTACGGCCACGGGCACCTGACGCAGATGGTGATCAACTATCTCAACGGATCGCTGACAGCTTGCGTGGAAGGCGGCTATGACTTCGTCGATGTGCGCGATGTCGCCAGCGGTGTAATCGCCGCGACGGAGAAGGGGAAGAAGGGCGAATGCTACATTCTCTCCAACCGCTATATCCCCGTGCGCGAACTGTTGGGCACGCTTGCGCGCGTGACAGGCGGCAAAAAGATCAATACCGTGTTGCCGCTGTGGTTTGCAAAATTCACCGCGCCGCTGGCCGAGCTTTACTACAAAATCCGCCATGAGTCGCCGCTCTTCACGCGCTATACGCTCTATACGCTGACCAGCAATGCGCGCTTCACCTACGAAAAAGCGCGGCGTGACCTCGGCTACAAGCCGCGTGACATCAACGCGACCGTCAAGGACACCGTTGCGTTCCTCACGAAAGAGCGCAAAAATCTCTTCCGCAAACGCAATGTGACCAAGCCGATCCCTGTGATGGGCTAAAGCGTAAAAGACTATATTTGCAAGCAAAAACCCCGGCATGGATTGCTCCGTGCCGGGGTTTGATCTTTCTTGCGATCATCGGTCTGCAAGAGACAGAAGACATCAAATCAATCTTTGAGAATGTAGATGATATACGGCTGATCAACGTGGTAACCAAGCTTTTCCGCCAGCGCGACGCTCCTTAGGTCAAACGCGTCCCAGCTCGGGTAGAGTCCGCGTTCCAACGCGGTGAGGATCAGCTTTGCCGCGCAAATGGTAGCAAGGCCTTTTCTGCGGTACTCCGGCTTGGTGTCAATTTCGATTTCAAACCCGCCATCATAGACGGAGTAACTGCTGGCTCCCGAAACGAGAACGCCGTTGTGCAGCACGGCCGCGCCGACGCCGCGCGTGAGAAAGTCGTCCGCGCCTTCAAAGCAGGCGCAAAAATCGCGCGACCAGCTTTCGTGCATGCTCTTATGATAGATGGATTCATCGAACAGGCTCAGCGTATACTCGCTTGGAAGTGCGTCGAGATACCCTTGCAGTTTCTCGCGCGAAAAGACTTCCGGCTCTTTCAGGATCGAGTAGCGCAATCTTCTTTGCGCACGACTGCCAAAGGCTTGCTCGATGGCGTCGCTCCATCTCTCGTTTTGCGGAACGATCTCTCGCGCGGCGGCCTTTGCCGCAAACGAAACGCTGGGTTTGCCCGCAAGAAAGCAAAAATCGCCCAGCACAACCTGCGCCGCTTCCGGCGCAACTTCGTTGTCTGCGATTGCATATCCCATATGCCCTTGCAAAACGGACCAGATGAGCGTCTCGTTCCAACCCGAAAACAGCGGAGCGATTTTTTGAAGGTCTTTCATCATGAAACAATCCTTATCCGATACAATCCAGACAAATCAGCGGGCTACTTCATGCCGTGGATGATTCGATTCGCTTCGGCATAGATCCGCGCGGGGTCATCGCCAATCATGAACTCTCCGCGCTCATAGAGCACTTTTCCGGCAATCATCGTGAGAATAACGTTTTGCTTGCTTCCGCTGTAGACGACGTTCTTTTCGATATTGTTTAGCGGCTGCATGTTCGGCTGCTGTAGGTCGATTAGGATCAAGTCCGCCTGCTTGCCGGGCGCGAGACAGTCGCAATCCGCAAATCCACAGGCATACGCGCCGTTTTTGCAGGCCATCGTGAGCACGTCCATCGCGTCCACCGCCTCCGCGCCGTGGGAAAGCTTTTGCAATCCCGTTGCGAGAAACATTTCGCGGAAGAAATCGAGACAGTTATTGCTGGCTGGCCCGTCGGTGCCGATGGCGACCGGGATGCCGCGCTTGAGATATTCATAGACGGGCGCAACGCCGCTTGCAAGCTTTGTGTTGCTGCCGGGGCAGGTGATCACGCTCATGCCGCGCGCTTGCAGAATGTCCATCTCTCGTTCGGAAACATGGACGCAGTGGTAACCGCCGCCACCATAGTTAAATAACCCGAGCGAATCGAGATATTCGATGGTGCGCATGCCGCTATGGGCAACGCAGCTTTCCACCTCCGCGCGGGTTTCGTTGAGGTGCGTGTAAAACGGCTGCTTGAGCTGCTGCACCAAAGCCGAAAGATCGCGCATCAACGGTTCGCTGCTGGTGTACTCCGCGTGGAAGCCAAGACGGTAGGAAATCAGAGGATCCAACTTGGAGAAGGTTGCGTATTCATCCGCCGTCTCCTGTGCGGTGCCGCCAAAATCGTTCGCACAACCGACCAGCGCGGCGCGAAAGCCGGTGTCGATGGCGGCGGCGGCGATGCTATCCCGCGCAAAATACATGTCGAACATCATGGTGATGCCGCTGGTGAGGTATTCCATGATTGCAAGCTTCGTCAGAACATAGACGTCGTCCGGCGTGAGCTGCGCCTCCTTGGGAAAGACTTGCTCGCTTAGCCAGCGTTGCAGCGGAAGATCGTCCGCCAGCGAACGCAGAAACGTCATGCCGCTATGGGTGTGTGCGTTTTTGAAACCCGGCATGAGCAGGTTGCCGCGGCAGTCGATCTCGCGATCGGGCACACAAATAAAACCGCCCTCTTTGCCGAGGAAGGCGATGCGCCCATCGACCACGACGAGTTCGCCGGAAAAGAGCGCCGTGGATCCATCCAACGGTAATATTCTTGCATTATAAAATCTCGTTACCATGCAACCATTCTAACATAGCTTTTTGAGAGAATCCACCGGAGAAAAAGCACAGACTGTGATTTGAAAGAAATTTTATTTTTACACTCGAAATCACGAGTGATAGGCGTGTCTTGCCCGCGGAATCATCGAAATCACCACGCAAGGAGCGCAAAGAACGCAAGTCAACGGTGGAAATCTTGTAAAAAGATAAATAAAATACCGTTTGAATCTGGAAAAACGCGCGAAAATTCGGTACAATAGAGCTAACGCAAAGCAAATGCGTTTCTATCTTAACTGCAATCATACATACAAGCGGCCTTCTGTTGTCACCAAGAGTACCGAGCGAATCGTTCGCATCTGCGGTTACTCTCCCTGATCACATCAAGACGAACAGGAAAGTGTGAAAACATGATCAACGCCAGTGAGTTACCCAAGATTGAGGAACTCAAGAGTATTCTTGCGCACGCGGGGCGGACGGTCTTCCTCGGCGGAGCGGGAACATCCACCGAGAGCGGGATTCCGGACTTTCGCTCCGGCGACGGGGTATTTGCGGCCATACGGGACTACGGCTTTCCGCCGGAAACCCTGTTGAGCCGTTCTTTTTTTCTCAAGCACACCGAGACATTCTTTGAATATTACCGCAAATTCTTGCTCTATCCCGACGCGCTACCCAACGATTGCCACCGCGCGCTGGCGAAGATGGAGCGAGAAGGGTTGCTCTCCGCCGTGATCACGCAGAACATCGACGGCCTGCATCAAAGAGCCGGCAGCAGAACGGTTCTGGAGCTCCACGGCAGCGTGAACGCCAACCACTGCATGAACTGCGGGCGGTCGTTCACCTTGCAGGACGTCATGAGCAAAACCGGAGTTCCAACCTGCGGCTGCGGCGGAATCATCAAGCCGGATGTGGTGCTCTATGAAGAACCGCTCAACGAAAAGCTGCTGCACGTGGCCATCGCACAGATGGGCAAGGCGGACACGCTAATCATCGGCGGGACATCGCTTGCGGTCTATCCTGCGGCGGGGTTGGTGGACTATTTCCGCGGACGGAATTTGATCGTCATCAACCTCGGCAAAACGAGCCGAAACGGCAGCGCAACGCTGAACATCTCCGCGCCGATTGGCGAGGTGATGCGAAAAGCGGTGTTGGATCGCCCGCTTGCAAAGGAGGCATAGGCATCGGTTGTTGCAAAAAAGAAGTGACGGCTGCTTTGGGCTTCTTCTGAGAAATGGGGAAGCCCTTTTGATGCGCTGCTTCATATTCCGTTCACACTTTGTTTGATTGAACCCGTTACCCCTGCATGTTAAAATTGGTTGATAACATAGGACATGTGTGTCCGGGTGGATCACGCGAAAGCAGGTAATAAAATGGGTTTGTTTGATACGTCCGACATTGGAATCGATCTTGGCACCTCCTCCACGCTCGTGTTTGTCAAGGGCAAGGGGATTGTGCTCAAGGAGCCTTCCGTCGTCGCGGTGGAACGCGTAACGGGTCGCATAGTCGCAATCGGCGAAGACGCGCGCAAGATGATGGGTCGCGAACCCGCAGATACCGTCGTCATCCGCCCGCTGCGCGATGGCGTGATTTCCAACTTTGACGTGACGGCGCGAATGTTGCGTTACTTTATCCAGAAGGTGGTCGGGACGCGGCTGCTCTATCGTCCGCGCGCGGTGGTCTGCATCCCCTCCGGCGTGACGGAGGCGGAGAAGCGCTGCGTCATCGAGGCTTCGGACGAGGCGGGCGCGCGCTATACCTATCTCATCGAGGAACCGATTGCCGCCGCGATTGGCGCGGGGATCGACATCAACGAACCCAGCGGGCATATGGTGCTTGACATCGGCGGCGGAACGACGGACATCGCGGTGATTTCGCACGGAGCAACCGTGATCTCGGATTCCATCAAGATGGCGGGAGATAAGTTTGACGACGCGGTGCGGCGCTATATGAAGCGCAAGCACAATCTCTATATTGGCGAGCGCAACGCCGAGGACATCAAGATTGCCTACGGGCGCGCGCACACGGAAAAGGAACAGCGCGTGATTGAGGTGCGCGGCAGAAGCGTGGTCACAGGCCTGCCGGAGGCGATACCGATTGGCACCAACGAGATGGTCGATGCGCTGAGCGAGCCGCTTGGGGCGATTATGGAGCGTGTACGCGGTTTGCTGGAACGCACGCCGCCGGAGCTTGCAAAAGATATCGCAAGCGCGGGCATCGTGGTGACCGGGGGAGGCGCGTTGCTTGCCGGGTTTGACCGCTATGTGACCGAGCGCACGAGCGTACCCTGCCGGATTGCGGAAGACCCGATCTCCTGCGTAGCGCTTGGCACCGGCCGCGTGCTGGATGACCTGAAGAAATACAACGCTGCGATCTATGACTATCGCCGCGGGGAATATTACGACGGTTGAGATCGCAAGATTGCATCGTATTTTAGGATTTTTAAGAAAAAGTTCAAGGCAATGCCACGATTGCTTGTTATACTCAGCGTGGTTTCATACCAAACCCCTCTTTGGCGGAAGATCGTCCGCAAGAACAATCAATGTCGAATTGCTATTTTCAGCATGACACATGATTTGGATGGATAGGCGGCGGCGAATATGTGCCGCAGGCCGAAAGGAGTCGAATCGTGCCTACTGATCCTTATTTTGATCGAAAGCACCAACAGGCAAAGCCCACGCAAAAAAACAAGACAAAGCACGGCGCGTCAACGCAAAAGAGCGCCAAGTCTGCGTCTTCTCATGCGTATGCTTCCTCCGTTCGCAGCGCGGAGCGTCACGAAGACAAACCCAAAAAGAAAACGCACACGGATCACCCTGCTTATGCGCAGGAGCGTGATCCGCGTAAAAACCGCGAAGCAAGCGAGTATAGAGCCGACTATGCGACAAAGAAACCGGCGAGAGACGCGTATGATGCGCGATCCTATGCGCAGAACGTTCCCAAAAAGAAGAAAAAGAAATTCAAATTTAAGCGTTTCTTTAAGAAGCTTGGCCAAAACCTGCAAGCATTCGGCGCAAAACTGATCGAGGTGGAAGAACATCCCGAAGAGCCGGTTGGATACGAAAGCCAGACGGCGGGAAACGACCTCGGGTTTGCCCAGAAGAAATCGATCTTTGACGCGCCGAAGACGACGGGAAAGAAAAACGGCAAAAACGAGCCGGTTTCGGCAAAGAATGTACTCGAAAAAGTAAAAAATGCGCTACTGGCCGCGCTACGCTCTGTTGCGCGCGGTATCTATCTAGGCGTTCGAAAGATTTACAGCTTCCTGATGAAACTGCCGCAGCGCACGCTGCTCATCGGTACCGGCGCATTCGGTCTTGTGCTTATCACGGTGGTCGTACTCGCGATCACGCTGCCAGGCAAGGCGACGAAGGCGGATCAAGATGAGCAACTCGCGGCGTTCACCGCGCTCGAAACCGAACAGACCGCATTGGAGAACCCAACGCAGGACGGCGTTGAGACCGGCGAAACCGTACCGGACGGCACGCTGACAGCCGATGGAACCAGCGAGACGGTTCCGATGGACGCGCTGGCGCAGGACGCTTTGAATTCCACCGCGCCTACCCTCACGGAGGATGTCAAATCCGGTGACAATGGCGCGATCATCTCTACGATTCAGTCCCGGTTGATGGAGCTTGGCTACATGGACTCCGACGAACCGACCGAGCACTTTGGCCCGCTCACGCAGCGCGCGCTCAAGAGCGTTCAGCGGCCCAGCGGCCGCGGCGAAGACGGAAGCTGCGGGCAGACAGCCTTCGAGATGCTCATGAATGCGGAAGCGAAGGTCTACGTCATGCAGCTTGGCGATTCCGGCCCGGATGTCGAGGGCGTGCAACAGCGCCTCTATGAACTCGGCTATCTGGACAACAAGGCAAACATTCAGGGCGTGTTCGGCGAGAAGACCGAAGCCGCCGCGAAGGAGTTCCAGAAGAAGAACGATCTCAAGGCGGACGGCAAGGTCGGCTCCAAAACGCAGGAAATGCTCTATGGCGAAGATGTGGTTGGCAATGCGTTCCGCCTTGGCGACGAAAACCAGGTCATCAAGGACTGCCAGACCGCGCTTAAACGGCTCGGGTATATCACCTTCAAGCCCGATGGCGTGATGGGCAAGGCAACCGTTGCCGCAATCAAAGCGTTCCAGCAGGCAAACGGTCTGACCCGAGACGGTGCGCTTGGGCCCGTCACGCGCGATATGATTCTCTCCGGCGACGCGCAGGAGATGGTCATGCAGCTTGGCGACTATGGTACGGACGTGAAAAACATGCAGACGCGCTTGGCAAAGCTCAACTATCATTCCAGCGCAAACGCGACAGGATATTTCGGCGAGATTACCGAAGACGCGGTGAAGGCGTT
>ERZ1645187.4439-NODE-4439-length-11318-cov-39.938294_pt1 | contig 11318 bp, 8 predicted proteins | sample MGYA00575352_ERZ1645187 | MGnify/ENA primary metagenome ERZ1645187 (study PRJEB40837, sample SAMN11349314) | freshwater sediment metagenome | isolation source: river sediment | host: Sediment | place: India: Wazaribad , New Delhi | collected 2017-02-21 ... | reverse complement strand
GATCCAACTCGCGGTCAGGCGGCTCGCCCGGAAGTCGGCTTTTGAGACAGGCTCTGATGCCGATGAGAAATTCGCGTGGATTCGAAGGCCGCGTGCGTCGGCATCTCGAGCCTTGGTACGATATCGGCTGCGCGAGATTTCGACCTGTCCGAAACGTCGCCCGCGAAGGCAAGCCGGAACGGGCGCCGGCCGGTCGGCCGTAACGCACATGAAAGTCGGACGAGTCCGAATTTCATGTGCCCAGTATGAAGTGCCACGCCAGAAATACGATCCACCGACTTCGCATCCCGATCGCCCCAGCGGTGATCCGATCGAGCGACATCGGCGGACATCGGGAGCGACGAAGACCCGGCCTCGTAGGGATCGGCATGGCCTTCGAGACAAGTACCATCACCCCCGATGACGAAACGGCACGACGTTTCGATACGCTCGTGCTCGTCTCCCCCGAGGTTCCCCGATCAGATGCGCGTCATCTGCCGTCCGCGCAGATGGGGCGTCAGATCGAACGGAGCGTCCGGGAGCTTGCCCGTCGATTTCCGGATCGCAACCATCGCGCTGTCGATCTTCACCGACTCGATCACTCCATAGATCGCCGACATGGCCACGATCTCGAAGATCAGATTGGCCATGGCATCCTTCTGTGCCCAGGGTGCATCCGCCCGCTGCTGCGGGGCCGTGAAGGACCAGGCCCAATCTTCGATGACGTAGACGCCGCCGGGGCTGACCATCGGGAACAGCATCTGGAACGTCGCCTTGGTCTGTTCGTAGAGGTGCGAGGCGTCGTCGACGACCAGATCGATGCCGTTCGGGAAGTTCTGACGGGCCGCTGCCAGGGTCTCGGGTTTGTCCTGCGAGTGCCCGTAATAGATCTTCATGTGCGGATTTTCGCTCGCATATTTGTCGAGCGGCTGGATCGGGTTCCGGCGCAAGTCGAGACCGACGATGCGCTCCGGCCGGAAGAGCTTGTCGAAGAGAACGATGCTGCCCCCCTCGAACAGACCGACGTCCATGATGGTCTTCGGCTTTTCCCCGACCCAGTTCGTGTAGAAATTCATGCAGGTATCGTTCTTCACGAGAACGAAACGGTTATCCGTCGAGACACCGCGCTCCCGTCCGGGGCGAGTATCGAGAACGAATTCGACTTCGTCGATGGTGAATGTCTTGATCATAACTATCTCCCTATAGCGCATAGGTGCAAGCACCGGCGTAGGATCGTGCGATTATTTACCGCCGAGTGCTTTGATTTTTTCGCCCATTTTGTAGACGACATGGGTGAGGAACTGCAGTTGCCGTTCGACGAGTGCCTCGCGCGACAGATATTCGTAGGAGGAATGATCGACCGGCTTGAAGAGGTGGCGACGGCCAGGGAAGAAGCGCTTGCACAAGCGGCGGTTCTGTTGATCGTAGTAGCTCAGGATGATGTCCCGGTGGGCAGGAGAAATCAGCGAGACCTTCTTCCCCTTGGTGTACTTGGTCCCCGTCAATTGCTCCAGATAATGATAGAAGGCGTTGTCGTTGACGTCCCGGAACATGTCCCTGTTTCCGGAGACCAACGGGACGATGAAGTCGTTGAACGACGGGTTGATGTTCGGAGCCGAATAGTCGACCTCCTCGGCATCCGGCGCGACGCCCAATGCGGCGCCGAAATCGGCGGCGATGTTGCCGCCGGGAAACTGATCGCGTTCGAAGAGACGCACATCGACCGAACCGGCGCCGGCAACCTTCTCCCAGCCGTCGATCGTCGCCTCCCAGTTGCCGATCAATGGCAACGCCCTGATCAGCCAGGCATGAAGGTCGGTTTCGATCTTCGAATACCATTGTTGCCACGACGACAAGAGAAGATCATCCTGGCGACGAATGTAGAGAATCACACGTGTTTTGTACTTCCGACAAATTTCGTCGAAGAAATCGTAGTTCGAGAAATTCGAAAGATTTTCGCCAGAGATCAATACGGTCGAATCGCTGGGCTTCGTCGCCATCATTTCATCGAACTTGGCATCGATGGCGCGCGGGTTGCTCTTGTCGTTGAAGAATTGCTGTGTCGAAAAAACGTGCTCCCCGGTGATCTTGGCAGACCATCCGAGTTCGCGATCGGGAATCGCATAACCAGCGGCCCGAATCGCCGCAACATTCCGTCGAATGAAGTACTGGATCGCTGAACTACCGGTCTTGTTCGCGCCGATATGCAAGATGAGATCATATTTCATCGGTCCACCTCACCAGAGGACTGCCATTCGTCATTGCACGTTGTTCGTCTCGCGCGGGGAACCGGTCGAATACCCGTTCCACCACGCGATCGTCCGCATCAGGCCGTCGTCCAGTCCGACCTTCGGCCGCCAACCCAGGTCCGATGCGGCCTTGGCGATGGAGAGGACGATCGTCGGGATGTCCACCGATCGCCCGGTCTGGAAGTCGATGTCGAGCCGTCCGGCCGCCGCCGCCTCGAGACGGCGGCACAGGTCGAGGAGCGACGTCCCCTCGCCCGAGCCGATGTTGTAGACCCCCGGCGGCGTCCGTGGCCGCAACGCCGCCGCATAGGCCTCGGCGACGTCCTCGACATAGACGAAATCGCGGATGGTCGACCCGTCGCCCCAGATGACCAGGGGCTCCGACGAAACCAGCGCCCGGCAGGCCGCCGCGACGAAGCCCTGTCCGCCCTTGACCTGCTGCTCCGGTCCGTAGGGGTTGGAGACGCGCAGCGACACCACCTCGAGCCCCGTACGACGACCGACCAGACGCAGGGCCTGCTCGGCCACCAGCTTCGACAGGCCGTAGGTCCCGATCGGGTCGGGAAGCCTGGCCTCCGCCACCGGCCGACCATCGGTGAGGCCGTAGACCGTCCCTCCCGACGAGGTGAAGAGGAAGCGTCGGACGCCCTCGGCGGCGCAGAGTTCGGCGATGTCGACGACGTGGAGCGATTCCCGCGCGATCTCGTCGGAGACCCGGATCATGCCGACCGCCGGGCGACTGGTTCCGCCGAGATAGACGACGTTGTCGCAGCCACGGACCGCGGTCGCGAGCACCGAGGTCGTCTCGGAACGCCCGCTGTGGAAGACGCCGACCCCGGCCGGCGCGGTCGATCCCGGCCCCAGTCCGACGACCAGATGGCCCTCCGCCTCGAGCGCCCGGGCGACGTAGCGACCGATGAATCCACCGACGCCGATGACGAGGGTGCGAGGTCTCCTGTCGTTCATCGTGTCATGTCGCCGAGATCAGGGGGTGGGGAAACTTGGGGCGATCGGCGCGTTCGATCGCCAGATCATAGACCGCCGCGTAGTTGCGCACGAGTTCTTCCATGCTGAATCTCTGCGCCAGGATGCCGGAGGCCCGGGCATAGTTCGTTCGGACCGCCACGTCCAGCATGGTTTCCATCGCCGCCTCCAAGGCGACGAAGAACGTCTCGGAATCGCGCTCGTGCGGCAACAGGATGCCGGCGGCGACCTCGCCGTCGGTCATCATGTTGCGAATCTCGCCGATGTCGGTCGCGATGATCGGCAGCCCTTCCTGCATCGCCTGGATGAGGCAGAGAGGATAGCTCTCGCCGACGAAGCGGGTCGGCACCAGGGCGCAGTCGCTGATCCGGTAGAGCCCGTTGATGCACGACTGGAAGCCGAGGAAGGTGATGTCGTCACGCCCCCCGTACTCCCGTTCGAGTTCCTCCGTGCGGGATCCCGAGCCGACGAGCAGCAGCCGGCATTTCGCCTCCGGATGGGCCCGCCGAAGTCGCGTGAAGGCGGTGATGGCGGCGCGCCAACCCTTCTGCAGGATGCCGCGCGCCACCAGGGTGAAGACCACCGTGTCGTCGTCGATGCCCAGTTCGGCGCGCGTCTCGGGAAACGGTCGCGGATCGGGCGGCATCGCATTGGCGATCTTGCTGAACGCCGCCGGGTCGAGCGGCAGGTCTTCGAGAATCCGCAGGTTCTTGTCGGCGGTGTAGACCCAGTGCGTGACGCCGCGCAGCATGCGGAACATCAGGGCTTCGTGGATCGTGCCGATCGTGTCGTGCGACCCGTGCATCGAGACCACGTAGGGGAATCTCGCCAGCGGCTCGTTCACCGGGAAGAAGGCGGCGTCGAGACTGATCATGTGCGAATGCACGACGCTGGCGCCGATCGAGTCGAGGAACGGACGCGGCCGTCCGAGGCGCATCGAACCGAGATCGTAGACGGCGATCCGCGGATCGACGAGGCGCATCATGTCCTCGTTGATCTCACTCATGTCGTAGGCGACGAGCGAGACCGTCTCGCCGGCCTCGACCATGGCATTGCCGAGGCGGATGGGGAACATCTCACCGCCGCCGGGCACGAAGCCGAGCGTCGCCATCACCACATGGCGGGTCCGACGCGCCGGCGGACTGGCATAGCCGGGGAACCGGGCGGCGAAGTCGCCGTGTTCCGCCTCCATTCCGTGGTGCTTCCATTCCGCGGCGACCTGCCGGACGAACTTCGCCGCGGTGGCCTCCGGCAGACCGAAGGTCTCGGCATTGTTGGTGAAGATCTTGTAGTATTCCTCGAAGAAATAGACCTGGCGGAAGTTCGAGGCAGACGTGTTCTTCCCGTGCTGGCGGAAGTAGGCGACGGCGCGCGGATCGTAGGCGATCTTGCCGCCGTTGGCGAACCGGCCATAGAGGAACCAGTCGCCGGCGATGCGGAAGGTTCGCGCCGCCGCCCAGGTCTCCGGTCGCACCGGTTGATTGCGGATCACGCAGCCGCCGACATTGGCGATGATGTTGCGGACGCCGAAGGCATCGTGGAACCACGCATGTGCCGGCCGGACCAGCGGAATGCGCCAGATGCCCGGTTCGGCGCTCTCGCGGAAGCCGTCCATTCCGGGGAAGGGGCGGCCGTCTTCGTTGCAGAATTCGATCCGCCCGAAGGCGATCATCACCGATCGGTCGGCGAAGGTGGGGACGAGGTGTTCCAGGAAATCCGGCTCGCAGTAGTCGTCGCTCTCGCAGATCCAGATCAGTTCGCCCTGCGCCAGCGAGAACCCCTTTGCCCATTGCGCGAAGACGTTGCCGGAATTGACCTCGTTGAAGATCGTGCGGACCGGAAACGGCGAGCGCGCGGCCAGCTCGGTCAACACCGCCCGGCTGTCGTCGGCCGAACAGTCGTCGAGCAGCACCAGCTCGATGTTGCGGTAGGTCTGGTCGAAGATCGACTGCAGCCGCTGCGGCAGGAAGCGTGCGTGTTGATAGTTGGGGACGACGACGGTGACCGTCGGCCGGTAGCTCTCCCGCAGGCGATGATGATAGGCGATCGCCGACCGCTTCTCGCGCTCTCCGTGTCGCAGGTAGTGCCAGAACGGATGGACGCCGGCATCGATGAGATCGGTTGCCGCGCCGAGATAATAGGACGTGCTGAAGTCGGCGGAGGGGTCGCGCCCCTCGTACCACCCCTGGAAGACGTAGTGCTCGAAGGGCAGGACGCCGGCGATCCTCACGTCGTCGTTGGTGGCGAGATAGTAGGCCTCGTCGAACCGCGCCCGTAAGAGCCGGAGGTCGCGCTTCGGGATGGGCGCCCTCAGTTGCAGCGAATCCAGGGTCTGCCCCGGCCGCCGTCCGCTCCGCCCTTCGGCCCGTCCGATCCGCACCCAGTGCTCGAAGGGATGCAGCCCGGAGCGGCGAACGTCCGGGTAGGTCGCGGCGTAGTGGACGGTGGAGAATTCGGCCGAGGGATCGCGCCCTTGCTTCCAGCCGACACCGAGGTAGTGGAGCAGTGGATCGATCTTGGAGCGGCGGACATCGGGATAGCGTTGCTGGTAGTAGTCCGCGTCGAAGGCGTCGCGCAGTTCGGCCGATGGCTTCGAGAAGCCGGCGCCGGCGAAGCGCAGCCTCAGATTCCGCGCCTTGCGCCGCCCCCAGTCCGCCATTCGCAGCAACACCGATCGTCCACGCGGCGGTTGCGGCCTCGGCCGCGGCCGCGGTCGGATCGGGCCCGACTGTTCCGCCGCGATCTGCGCGTCCTTCGATTGATCCGGGCGGCCGCTGTCGACCCAATGGACGAACGGGTGGAGACGCTGTTCGTCGACCTCCGGGTGGGCGGCGATGTGGGCGCGGGCGGAGAACCGCGGCGAGGGGCTGCGCCCTTCGATCCAGCCCAGGGCCATGTAGTGGAGAAAGGGATCGAGCCCGCTCTCGGCGACCTCTGGATTGGCCGCCAGATAGTGATCCGCATCGAAATCGGCTCGGTAGGCCGCGATGCCGCCCTCCGCGGTCGGGTCGCCGGCCCAGGCCTCGAAGGCGATCGTCGGTCGCGCCGCGCGGCCCTCGCGCCGGCCGAACGCCAGCCAGTGTTCGAACGGATTGCGGCCCGTCCAGGCGACGTCCGGGTTGGTGACGAGGTAGTAGACGGTCGAGAACTCGGGCGACGGATCGAAACCGAGACGCCAGCCCGTCTTCAGGTAGTGGCGGACCGGATCGACGCCCGCAGCCTTCGGGCCGAGATACCGAGCCCGATAGAAATCCGGGTCGAGGCCGCCGCGAACGATCGTTTCGGCGCGCTTTCGACCGAGGGACTTCAGATCGATGGGGGACATCACGATATCCTCGACATGGCTGTTGCCCGATGCGCGGGGGCGGTCGCCCTCCGGCTTGGACATGCGCATCGGCGCCCCGGTCGATGAGAGGCGGCTCGGCCTCCGAAGCAATCCGAAGGATCAGAACGAGCGGACGATATCATACACGATCCGGTCCAGCGTGTTGTTCCGGCGGAGAAAATCCTGCATCTCCCGAGAGTCGAACACTGTCTTGTCGAAGTGATACCCGCTCTCGTTGGCGCGCGCGAGGGGTTCGAGCGGCCGCCCGGTCATCGTCGAAACCAACTCTTCGAGCCCCGATTCGGTGCGGATCATCTCGTAGAGATCGTATTGCTGGTAGATCTGTCCTGTCGCCCAGCGGAATTCGTTGCCGAGTGACAGGCGCGCCTGCATGTTCAGGAACAGACCACGGTTCAGTTCGAGGTTCTCGATGATCGCCGAAGCCGAGGAATTGTCGGATCGGCGAATACGCTCGGAGATCTCCTTGATGTTCGGCGGATGGCGATTGTAGAAGACCGGCCCGCGGGCATGGATCTCGATCAGCCAATTGTAGTGGGAGCAGACCTGGCGGGTGGGTTCGCGCAGGCAGGAGAAATAGCGGATCGGCCGATCGGTCACCGCCGCGAGGCGGTTCCGTGCCACCGACAGGGTGACGTGTCCGGACAGCCAGTCGAGCGTGTTCGCCGCCTTCGCGAATTCGTCGTCCTTGTGGATGATCGCCTCGCAATGGGCGCGGCCGTTCGGCATCGTCGCCTTGAGGTGCTCGTTCACCGTCGAGCCCGCGGTCTTGGGCACATGGACGAAGAAGATCAGCGGTTTCAAGGACACGTCACCTCCGACGAGCGCGATGCGGTGTCACCCTCCGGTCCAGTCGCGGCCCGAGAGGACCGGTCGATGGGTGGACTGCGGCAGGCGTTAACAAATTCCGCTCGACCGGTAAACCACGATCGGAAGATCGGCGGGAACGAGGCGCTCGGTCGGATGGCGAGGATCGCCGCCGCACCCTATTCGGTGTTGCATCAGAGGAGCCTTCATTTTCATTGATACTGAAAGGCTCTGGTTCTAAGCTTCGGCCATGCGCCTCGACCAATGGCTCGCCCGCACCCGCTCGTCTCGCAGCGCCTTCGCCCGCCGCATCGGCCTGTCGCCGGCGGCGATCACCGCGCTGTGCAACGATCCGACCGTCTGGGTGTCGCGCGAGACGGCCGAGAAGATCGCCCGCGCCACGGGCGGCGCCGTCACCCCCGATGATTTTCTGGGCCTCGCCCCACGCTCCAAGGCCCTCGAGGAGACCATGATGAACCAGTCCCGAGTCGCGAGCGCCCTGCGCGCCTTCGAGCGTGGCGAGATCGTCGTCGTGACCGACGACGACGACCGCGAGAACGAGGGCGATCTGATCGTCGCGGCCGTGCATGCGACCCCCGAGAAGCTCGCCTTCATCGTCCGTCACACCTCCGGCATCGTCTGCACGCCGATCCCGCGCGATCTCGCCCGCAAGCTCCATCTGGAGCCGATGATCGCCGCCAACGACGCGCCGCTCGGCACCGCCTTCACCGTCACCATCGACTATCGCCACGGGCTGACCACCGGCATCTCGGCCGAGGAGCGCTGCAACACCGCCCGCGCGCTCGCCAACCCGAACGTCGGGCCGATGGACTTCGTCCGCCCCGGCCACGTCTTCCCGCTGATCGCCAAGGACGGCGGCGTGCTCATGCGCTCCGGCCACACCGAGGCGGCGGTCGATCTCTGCCGGCTCGCCAACCTGCCGCCGGTCGGCGTCATCTGCGAGCTGGTCAACGACGACGGCACGGTCAAGCGCGGCCCCGACGTGGCGAAGTTCGCCGAGGAGCACGGCCTCGCCATCGTCTCGGTCGCCGATCTCATCGCCTATCGCCAGCGCCACGAGCGGCTGGTCGAGCGGGTCGAGGAGTTTACCGTCGACACGCCCCATGGCCCGGCACGGGCGATCGCCTACTCCACCCCCTTCGATCCGATGCACCACCTGGCGATCGTCTTCGGCGACATCCGCGACGGCCGCTCGGTGCCGGTGCGCCTGCATCTCGAGTCGGTGGTCGAGGACGTCTTCGGCCGTTCGCGCGGCCTCGATCGGTTGACCGAGCGCATGGCCGAGGAGGGCCGCGGCGTCATCGTCTATCTGCGCGAGGGCTCGGTCGGCGTCGCCAAGCCGGCGCGCGAACCGGCCAAGGGAACCGACCCGCTGGCGGCGGCCGAACTCGAGGCCCATGCCTCGGCCTCCAGCCGGGCGGAGAACTGGCGCGAGATCGGCCTCGGCGCGCAGATCCTGAAAGACCTGGGTGTCGCTTCGATCCGGCTGATCTCGTCGCGCACCCGCCGCTACGTCGGCCTCGAGGGCTTCGGCATCGCCATCGAGGGCACCGAAGCGCTGTGAGGCGGCGGCGGTCGTGCTCGCTCAGGCGCTCTTGTCGACGAGCGCGATCAGCGCCTCGAGCAGCACCTTGGGCGTCGGCGGACAACCCTTGACGTGGAGGTCGACCGGCACCACCGCGTCGACCCCGCCGACCACCGCGTAGGAGCCGGCGAAGACGCCGCCGTCGAGGGCGCAGTCGCCCACCGCGACCACCCATTTCGGATCGGGGGTGGCGGCATGGGTGCGCTCCAGCGCCTCCTTCATGTTGCGCGTCACCGGACCGGTCACCATCAGCACGTCGGCGTGCCGCGGCGAGGCGACGAACTTCAGTCCGAAGCGTTCGAGATCGTAGATCGCGTTGTTCAGCGCGTGGATCTCCAGCTCGCAGCCGTTGCAGGAGCCGGCATCGACCTCGCGGATGGCGAGCGACCGGCCGAGCCTGCGGTGGGCGGCGGCATCGAGACAGCGGCCGAGTTCGACCAGCGCCGCCTCGTCGGCCGCTGGCGGGGCTTCGGTGCGGGCCCGCCGCAACAGGCTCTCGATCAGGAACTTGGGCATCGCGTGTCCCTCACAGATCGTGGCCGGAATAGGAGCAGTTGAACGACTTGTTGAGGAGCGGGAAGTCGGCGACGATGTTCATGGCGATCGCCGCCTCGAGCAGCGGCCATTGGAAGACGGAAGCGTCGCGGACATGCGCCCGGGCGATGCCGCCCGCCGCGTCGAGCCGCAGCCAGACGAAGAGATCGCCGCGGAAGGCCTCGACCAGCGCCGCACCCTCGGCCCCCGCCCGCCCGGCGGTCGCGACCTCGGCCCGCAGCGGGCCGGCCGGCAGGCCGGCGAGGATCTGCTCGATCATCCCGAGGCTCTCGCCGATCTCCAGGATGCGGATCCACACCCGCGCGTCGACGTCGCCGGTGTCGCGTACAGGCACGTCGAAGCGCAGCGCCTCGTAGGGCGCGTAGCCGGGCAGCCGCCGGCTGTCGAAGCGCCGCCCCGAGGCCCGCCCGACATGGCCGCCGGCGCCGAAACGCCGGGCGAGCGCCGGATCGAGCCGGCCGGTGCCGACGGTGCGGTTCTGCAGCGAGGCGGTGACGTCGTAGAGCTGGACGAGGCGGGGAAAGACCGCGCGGATCGCCGCCACCATCTCGGCGATCGGCCGTGGATCGACGAGATCGACGGCGACGCCGCCCGGCACCACCCGATCCATCATCAGCCGGTGGCCGAAGGCGGCCTCGGCCGCCCGCAGCACCCGCTCGCGCAACTGGCCACACTGGGAGAGCATCACCGAGAAGGCGGCGTCGTTGCATACCGCGCCGACATCGCCGAGATGGTCGGCGACCCGCTCCATCTCGGCCATCAGCGCCCGCAGCCACACCGCCCGGCGCGGTACTTCGATCCCTGCGGCGGCCTCGACCGCCTGGGCGAAGCCGATCGAATAGGCGACGGTCGAATCGCCCGAGACGCGCGCCGCGATGCGGCCGGCGCGCTCGACATCGGCGCCGATCATCAGCGCCTCGATGCCCTTGTGGACCCAGCCGAGCCGCTGCTCGAGCCGCACCACCGTTTCGCCGTTGGCGGTGAAGCGGAAGTGGCCCGGCTCGATGATGCCGGCATGCACCGGCCCGACCGGGATCTGGTGCATCGGCGGGCCTTCGGCGGTCAGGAACGGATAGGGCGCGCCCTCCGCCGGAGCGGGCGCGGCATCGCCGAGCGGCCGGGCGACGCCCCAACGGGAATGATCGAGCCACGGCCGCTCGTCGGGGCAGCCGTCGGGGACGAGGCCGACCAGCTCGCGGATGGTGCGCTCCGGCCGCAGCGCCGGGGCGTGGGTGACGCCGACCGAGGGGAAGCGGCCGGTCGGGCAATCGAGGCTGAGGACCAGGATCTCGCCGGTCTCCTCCTCGATCAGCCCCATGTGGACGAGCCCCGGCTCGCCCCACAGGGCGAGGAGCGTGACGTCGCCGGCATGCAGGCCGAAGGCGGCGCGCACCCAGGTCTCCTCGTCGACGCGGATGCGCGGCCACGGCTTCAGATTCTCCACCGTCAGGGCGCGATCGAAGAGGGCGGCTCTCAGCGACATCGGCTCCTCCTCACCCCAGCATCCGCGCCACGTGCTGGAACCACGTCACCAGCGGCTGTGGCAGCCAAAGACCGGCGACGAGAACCAGGACGAGATGGGCCACCATCGGCAGATAGGAGGCCTCGACCGGCGCCGAGGGCCCCGTCGGTTCGCCGAAGGCGACGTCGGTCAGCTTGGAGACCAGCGCCCCGAAGGCGACGAGCAGCCCGAAGACCAGCGGGATCGCCAGCAGCGGCTCGCGCGCGAAGGTCGACGACACGATCAGGAACTCGCTCATGAAGATACCGAGCGGCGGCAGGCCGGCGATCGCCG
>ERZ1645187.4438-NODE-4438-length-11321-cov-19.134919_pt1 | contig 11321 bp, 7 predicted proteins | sample MGYA00575352_ERZ1645187 | MGnify/ENA primary metagenome ERZ1645187 (study PRJEB40837, sample SAMN11349314) | freshwater sediment metagenome | isolation source: river sediment | host: Sediment | place: India: Wazaribad , New Delhi | collected 2017-02-21 ... | reverse complement strand
CGCCACCCGAGCCACCGCCACCAGGGCCGCCGGCATTCGGGCGCACGGTCGAGAAGCCGAGCAGGTGCGCCAGCGCTTCCTTGACGAAGGCGATGAAGCCCGCGACGCGGCGCGTGAACCAGTGCGTATCGCTGCGGCTGACACCCGACGGCGTCGTCAGCAGATGGCGCAGGGCTTCCGCGATCACGCCGAACACCGCGACCACCGGCGCCAGCAGGCCACCGCGCTTGCCGCCATCGCTCGACGCCGCCGAAGCTGCCGCGTCATCCTGCTTGCCGCCGAGCATGCGCTCGACGAGCCCCGGTTTCGTCGACGGCGCGCACGCCGCGCTCGACATCGCCGCCGCCGGAGCCGCGACGAACTCACCACCCTCGATCTCGTCGAAGCGCTTGGCCACCGAGAACGCACCCGCCGCACGGTTGCACGCGATCGGAATGACGACCAGCGTCAGCGCCGTCGACACGATGGCGCCGAACAGCAGCGAGATGGCCATGCCCTGGAAGATCGGGTCGGTGAGGATCGAGGCCGAGCCGGCGATCAGCGCCAGCGAGGTGATGACGATGGGCCGCGTTCTGGTGCGCGCCGCTTCCAGCACCGCCTCACGCACCGGCATGCCGGCGGCGATCGCGTGCTTGGAGAAGTCGACGAGCAGGATCGAGTTGCGCACGATGATGCCGGCGAGTGCGATCCAGCCGATCATCGACGTCGCCGTGAACTCGGCGTTGAACAGCCAGTGACCGGGGATGATGCCGATCAGCGTCAGCGGGATCGGCGCCATGATGATGCCCGGCAGGCGGAAGTTGCCGAACTCCATGACGACCAGCATGTAGATCAGCACCAGCGCCGCGGCGAAGGCGAGGCCCATGTCGCGGAACGTCTCGTAGGTGACGGTCCACTCGCCGGTCCACTCGAAGCCGGACTTGAAGTCGTCGGCGGGCGGGCCGACCAGATGGCCGGACAGCGTGACACCATCGGGTGTCTTGTAGTCCTTCAGCAGGTCGGCGATCTCGATCATGCCGTAGACGGGCGCGGCAAGACGGCCGGAGACCTCGCCGGTCACGTACTCGATCGGCCTCAGATCCTTGTGGAAGATGATCGGATCGGCGGGCTGGCGCACGAAGGTGCCGAGCTCGGCCAGCGGCACGAGGCGGTTGTCGCGCGTCATGATCGGCAATTCTCCGAGCTGCGCGAACTGACTGCGCACCTCGAGCGGCGCCTGGATGACGATGAAGCGCGGCTCCAGCTCGCGGCCGACCTTGACGGCGCCGAGCTTCTGCCCGCCCATCACCATGGCGAGCTGCTTGGTGACATCCTCGGTGGTGACGTTCTGGTACTCGGCCTTCTGCTGGTTGACGACGAACGACCACGTGTCGTGCGGCGCCTGGATATAGTTGTCGACGTCGACGATGCTCTCGGCCTTGCGGAAGATCTCGGTCAGGTCCTTCGCCACCTGGCGGCGCGTCGCATCGTCGGGACCGTAGATCTCGGCCACCATGGTCTGCAGCACCGGCGGTCCGGGCGGCATCTCGACCACCTGGATCAACGCGCCGTGCTTGGCGGCGATGGGCGTCAGCTTCTCGCGCGCCTCGACGGCGATGAGGTGGCTCGAGCGCTTGCGCTTCGACTTGTGCAGCAGCTGGATCTGCACGTCGGCTTCCCACGGCTTGTCGCGCAGGTAGTAGTGGCGGACGAGACCGTTGAAGTTGAACGGCGAGGCGGTGCCGGCATAGGTCTGGACCGCGGTCACCTCCGGCAGCTTCAGCACCTCGTCGGTGAGTTCCTGCACAAGGTTCGCCGTTACGGGAAGCGCGGTGCCTTCCGGCATGTTCACGACGACGTTGAACTCCGGCTTGTTGTCGAGCGGGAGCATCTTCACGGTGACGTGCGTCGTATAGAACATCATGCAGCAGAGCAGGAACGCCACCCAGATGGCGATGCGGAACAGGCGCGCCTTGCGCGGACTGTCGAGCAGCGGCACCAGCACCTTGTCGTAGATGGCGGAGAGGCGATGCGAGAACTTGTGCTCGCTCTCCTCGAGCTTGTGCAGCTCCTTGAGGCTCGGGCGGATGCGGATCGCGAGCCACGGCGTGAACATGAAGGCGGCCAGCAGCGACAGCAGCATGGCGACCGAGCCGAGCACCGGGATCGGCATCATGTAGGGGCCCATCATGCCCGACACGAAGCCCATCGGCAGCAGCGCGGCGATGACGGTGAAGGTGGCGAGAATGGTCGGGTTGCCGACCTCGCGCACGGCATCGATGGTCGTCTCGGTATCGACGCCGCCCTTCATCAGCCAGCGCCGGTAGATGTTCTCGACGACGACGGTGGCGTCGTCGACCAGGATGCCGATGGAGAAGATCAGCGCGAACAGCGACACGCGGTCGATGGTGAAGCCGAGCAGCCAGGCCGAGAACACGGTGACGAGAATGACGATCGGGATGACGACCAGAACGACGATGGTCGGTCGCATGCCGAGGAACAGATAGATCAACGCGCACACCGCACCCGTGGCGATGAACATCTTGAGCAGCAGCTCGTTGACCTTGTCGTTGGCCGTAGCGCCATAGTTGCGCGTGATCTCGACGTGGATGTTGTCGGGAATGACGGTGCCCTTCAGCGTCTCCATCTTCTCGATCAGCGCGTTCGAGACGGTGACGCCGTTGGAGCCGGCCTTCTTGGCGATGGCGATGGTGACGGCTGCGGCACCCTTGGCGTGCGCCACGTCGGACGGCGCCGCAGGTCCGGTGAAGTACTGCACGAAGTTCTGCGCCTCGCCCGGTCCTTCGATGACATTCGCCACCTGGCGCACGTAGACCGGCGCGCCATTGTGCACGCCGACGATCAGGTTCTCGATGTCGCGCGCGTGCTGCAGGAAGCGGCCGGTATAGACCTTGAAATGGGTGCCGCCGCTTTCGACCGTGCCGATGTCGCTGCGGTCGTTGGCCGCCGAGATCGTCTTGGCGAGCTGCGCCACCGAGAGGCCGTAGCCCTTGAGACGCTCGGGCATCACCTCGACGCGGATCTCCTCCGGACGGCCGCCGACCACGAACGACTGCGCCGTGTCGTCGACCGTCTTCAGCCGCTGCAGCACCTCGAGCGCGACCGTGCGCAGGCCGGCGTCGTCGAGGTCCTGCGACCACAGCGTGAAGGTCGCTGTCGGCACGTCGTCGATGCCGCGCGGCTTGACCATCGGCTGCGACACGCCGGGCGGGATCTTGTCGAGATTGGAGGCGAGCTTGTCGTACAGCTTGATGAGCGACGGCTCCATCTTCTCGCCGACGACGAACTGCACGGTGACCATGCCGCCGCCGCGCTCGGAGGCGGAGTAGACGTGCTCGACGCCATGGATTTCCGAGAGCATGCGCTCGAGCGGATCGGTGGCGAGTGACGCCACCTGCTCGGACGAGGCGCCGGGGAAGCGGAACATCACGTCCACCATCGGCACCGAGATCTGCGGGTCTTCCTGGCGCGGCGTGATGACGAGGCCGAGCAGGCCGATCAGCAACAGCGCCACGAGGAACAGCGGTGTCAGCGGCGAATGGATGAACATTCGTGCCGTGACGCCGGCGAGGCCGGGAGACTGCGCGCCTTCGTGCGGGAGCTGTTGGCTGGCGTTGGACACGATACGAGTTACCTTGCTAGCGTTTCCCGTTCACGGCGCCCGTCTTGTCGCGGCTGGCCGGCTGGGTGGGGACTGTCAAAGCTCGAAGCGGCTGCGTCGTCGCAGCTCATCTCCGCCGCATCGCGATTTGCGCGGTGCGGCCCGAGCCGCGTTACTTCACCGCGACGCCCTGCCCCACACCCTGTCCGGGTGAAGCCGACTTCGATTCATTGCCTTGCAGGATGACCTGCTCGCCGCCGCTGAGCCCCGAGATGACGGAGAGCCGGCCGTCGGGGAGCTGCGCACCGAGGCGCACGACCCGCAGCACCGACTTGCCGTCCTTGAGGACCATCACGGCCGGCAGGCTGCCGCGCCAGACGATCGCGTCGGCAGGGATGGCAAGCACGTTGGCCTGCTGCGCCGAATGGTCGGGGATCATCACCTCGGCGTAGCTGCCGGGGCCACCGGGCAGCCCGCTCGGCAGATCGAACTTCACCGTCACGGTATGGCGCGCGGTGTCGGCCATCGGGAAGATCTGCGACACGCGTGCCTGCACCGGGATGCCCTGGCCGACATCGATGCGGGCGGGCAGGAACTCGCCGATGCGCAGCGACGAGACCAGGCCGACGGGAACCTCGGCCTGGATCCGCAGATACGAAACGTAGGCCACCTTCATCAGCGGCTGACCGGGCTGCACCGTATCGCCGATCTCGACCATTTTCTGCACGATGACGCCGTCGAACGGCGCCGTGAGGCTCGCATCGCGGATCTTGGCATCGAGCTGCTCGATCTGCGCGCGCGCCTGCAGGATGCCGCTGCGCGCGTCGTCGACGCCCTTCGCCGAACCGTAGAGGTCGGCATAGCGGCGCACCTGCGGATCGTTGCCGCCGGCATACTGGCCGGTGAACGGACGCATGAAGCTGTCCATCATGCCGGGCAGCGCCATGCCGGTCGGCTGGCCGGTGCGCGGCGACCAGAGTTCGCGCTGATACTGCACGTGCGCGTTGCGCATGCCAGCCTCGGCGGAGGCGAGCGCCGCTTCGGCCGCCCGCTTCTTCGCCTGCAACTCGTCGTCGTTGATGGCGACGACGACCTGGCCGGTGGTGACGCTGTCACCTTCGCGGCCGGAGACCGACTTCACCTGCCCGGGGATCTGGGCGGTGAGCGTCACTTCCTTGTAGGGGACCACGGTACCGCCGACGGTCGTCAGATGACCGGCGCGCTCGCTGGTCACGGGCGCCGTGCGGACGTCGGCCGCGCCGGCCGCGGAGACACCGCCGAGCGTGGCGAGTGCCGTCAGGAGTGCGAATGTACGCTTGGACTTGAGCATCAGACCCTCGACATCACCACAAAACTCTTCATGAACGGAGCGGCCATGCGCGGATCCTTGATCATCGCTGCATAGTCACCAATGACGAACTGCATTCTGGAAGTCGTGTAAGCGATGCCCAGACCGACCATGCCGGGCGGCTCGCTCTGCCATCGTGCCCAGGTTTCCGCGTCCGCGCGCAGATCCCAATCAAGCAGCTCCCCGGCGTAGGGGCGCGCCTCGGCGACGTGTCCGTTCTCGACAACCAGCAGCGCGCGCGGGTCGTTCTCGCCCTTGTAGCCGTACCCGATGCGCGCCTCGAAACCGACGCGGGCCAGCGCATCCGCGAGCTCAGGCTCCGCGTTCCAAAGCGCTTTATACCGCGCCAGCCAGGGCGTGGAGAACAACTCAACCACCTGCGACTCCTCCCGCGCCCGAGGATCTTGGTGCCCCCTGTAGCGCTCATATGCGGGTATTCGCAGGTTACAATGCAAAGTGTGTGCCATTCGTTAAAGCACAGGCAGAACTGCAGTTTTTGCAGATCATGCTGTTGCGGACGTTGCAGGCCAGTCCTCGCATCATGTCCGAATTTCGTTAGGCAATCACTTGTTTTGCATCGTTAAAATTAAAGCTGGTCTTAGCCGGGTGTTGCGCAACAGGTCCGACGTTGCAACAATAGGTCGCAGAACAAACCGCGGCGCAGAACCCCGGAAGCCAAAAAGTCTTTGTTATCGGGAGGATGGCTTGCAGACACCGACCAACGATCAGCTTCGGCTCCTGCTCGAAGCGGTGGTGTCCTTCATCGACGAAGGGGTCATCGTCGCCGATCTCGGCGGCACGATCCTCTATCACAACCCGGCCGCCGGAGCCCTGCTTGGGGCAGCCGGAAACGAACCGTTGACCTCGTTGCACGACGTGCTCGGCATCGATCGCGGCCGCTCGCTCGATTCCGCCATCGCCGCCGCCGCCCGCGGCAGCTCGGAACCGCTGTCGAAGGTGCCGGACGGCGCCGACTTCGTGCGTTTCCAACGCCGCCTCAGCATCAACGGCGAGCCGCGCTATCTCGAGTTCCACTCGTGCCTGACGTGCCAGTCGCTCGGCGCCATGCGCCTCGTCATCATCCGCGACGTGTCGGAGCGCTACCGGCTCGAAATGCTGATCGATCGATCGCGCGGCGACCTCGTCACCAACGATCGCAAGGTGCTGGCCCTGCTTGAGCGGGTGCATCAGGTGGCACCGTCGAACGCTTCGGTGCTGCTGCAGGGCGAGTCCGGCACCGGCAAGACCCACATCGCCCGCCTGATCCACCGGCTCAGCCGGCGCGGCGACAAGCCCTTCATCGAGGTCAACTGCGCCGCCATCCCGACCAGCCTGATCGAGAGCGAGCTGTTCGGCCACGTCAAGGGCGCCTTCACGGGTGCCACGCGCGACCGGCCCGGCCGCTTCCAGGCCGCCCACGGCGGCACGCTGTTCCTCGACGAGATCGCCGAGATCCCCATGCACCTGCAGGCCAAGCTTCTGCGGGTGCTGCAGGACAAGGAATTCGAGGCGGTCGGCTCCGACAAGACGTCGAGCGTCGACATCCGCATCATCACCGCGTCGAACCGCTCGCTGCGCGAAATGGTCGACGACGGCGAGTTCCGCGCCGACCTCTACTACCGGCTCGCGGTGTTTACCCTGTTCGTGCCGCCGATCCGCGAGCGGCCCGGCGACATTCCGCTGCTGCTCAAGCACTTCTGCGAGAATCTGGAGGCGCGCGGCTACCCCAAGGGCATCTCCTGCAGCACCGACGCGCTGAACATCCTCATGAACTACCACTGGCCGGGCAACGTCCGCGAACTCGAGAACGCGGTCGAGCACGCCCTCATTTGCGCCGTCGGCGGCACCGTCATGCCGGAAAGCCTGCCGGAGCAGATCCGTGCCAGCGTGCTGGCCAAGAGCGGCTGGGCGGGCAACGTCGGCGCGCCCATGCGCACCGATGCGGTGGTGATGCCCTCGATCAGCGGCGACGAGCAGGAGCGCCGGCAGATCCGCGACGCGCTCGCCCGCGCCAACGGCAATCGCTCGGTCGCGGCCAAGCTGCTCGGGGTCGACCGCACCACACTGTGGCGGCGCATGCAGCGCCTGCACCTGCTGTCGCCGAGCCCGAACTGAGCGGCGGCCTGGCGGCGTCCTGGCCGGGCCGCGACGCTTGGCGCCAGCCGCGGGCGGACGTCTGAAACGGCACTGGCAATCGGCAGGAATTGCCAGTATAAGCCGCGCGAGCGGTCCCGGGCGCCTCAGCCGGTCACGGCCAACGAGGCGCAAGCACCGGGATCACAGGATACAATCGCGACGTGACGGGGTCTCCGGTGAACCGGACAGCCCCGCTGCGTGCGCTTTTTGGCTATGGAGTGATTGCAATGGCCGTTCCGAGGAAGAAAGTTTCGCCGATGAAGCGCGGCCAGCGCCGCTCTCACGACGCGCTCACCGCGCCTGCTTACGTCGAGGACAAGGACTCCGGCGAGCGCCGCCGTCCGCACCATATCGACCTGAAGTCGGGCAAGTACCGCGGCCGCCAGATCCTGGAGCCCAAGTCCGACGTCTGATACGAGGCGCGGCCAGCCCGGCGGGTCCACCCTGCCTGCCGTGCCGACAATCGCCGGCGGCGGGACAGGGCGCCCCAGGGGTCACAGCCGGGGGCAAAGACGAGGGGCGCCGCAGGCTTTGCGGTGTCGTAGTGCAACGAGGGAACTGCCATGTCGCTTCGATCCATCCCGCTGATGCTCATCGCGCTCATCTTCTACAACATCGTCGTCATGCTCGGTGGCGGCTCTGCCGCGCCGGAGAGCGTCTTCGGCCTGCGTCACGAGCTGTTCTCGCTGCCGTCGGTGCGCGGCGATGCGCGCTGGTCGTTCTCGTGGGGTGACCTCATCATCCTCGTGACGCTGATGCTGCTGTTCGTCGAACTGCTGAAGGCCACCTACACGTCGACGGCCTCGCTGCTCGATCACGGCCTGTCGATGTTCGTCTTCATCGCCGCGCTCGTCGAGTTCCTGCTGGTCGACAAGGCCTTCACCTCGGTGTTCTTCATCATCATGGTGGCGACGCTGATCGACGTGATCGCCGGCTACACGATCGGCATCCGCGTCGCCCGCCGCGACATCGGCTTCGGCAACATGGACAACTGAGCGGTTCTGTCGCCGCGCTGAACGAACCAAGCGGCGGCCCATCGGGTCGCCGCTTTTCATTTGGGCTCGCGCGCCGCACAAACCTCACACCGAGAGATAGCCGATCTCGTTGGCGTGCTTGGCGCGATAGCCCTCGAGATGCTCGAGCGCCTCGCGCGGATGCAGCGGATAGCCGAACAGCGCGTTGCGTTCGGCCTCGACCTTGCGCAGGTCCTCCATGATCGGCTCTGCCGTCTTGTGCAGCATGACGATGGTGGCGATGGTCCGGCGCGGCATGTGCGGCGGAACCTCGGGCAGAGAGTCGGCCACCATGCTCTTGATGTTCTTCGACAGGTAGGTGGAGAAGCGCCCGAGCAGTGCGATCACGTGGATCAGGAACGTCTCGCTGAACTTGAGCTTGTGCGTGTCCATCCACTCGAACAGCTTGTCCATCACCATGTCCTGATGGCGCAGGTCCGAGGTGACGCGATAATCCTGCCATTCCGCGACGACGTCGAAGCCGGGCTCCAGTTCCATGTCGCCGGGCGCGAACGTGGCGTTGGCCAGCACGCCGATGCGGTCGAAGAAGTCGGAGTTCTTCATGTCGAGGCGCGTCTCGAACGTCGACAGCATCAGCCGGCCTTCGCTCGCCTTGTCGAAGGCGAAGCGGATCAACTTCGAGCAGAACAGCCGCTTGTAGCCGTCGGTCTTCATGGTGAAGTCATAGAGGATCGGCTTGCCGCGCGGCGCCAGCGACTGGCGCACATGCTCGTGCGCGATGTAGGCGGCACGCGCGGCGAGGGCTGCGTCCTTGTGGCGGAACAGGATGGCGCGTCCGAGGCCATGGCCCAGCGCCTCGGAGAGCGGCACGATGTTGCCGCCGACCTCGATCAGCACCTCGACCATCCAGTGCTCGCCCTTCGGGTCGACGTAGACGATGCCGACGTGGCTGTACTGCGAGTCGATGTCGCCGATGCGGGCGATGGCGGCGCTGTTGTGCGCGCGCCCGCGCATCAGGATCACGTCGCCGGAGCGGAACGGCAAGTTGGCGCCGGTGACATAGCGCGGATTGATCAGCGTGTTGGCATCCGCTCCCGTGAACGCCAGATGCGTCTTGCCGGTCTGCGGGACACGGCGGAATCCGAGCGCCATCTCGCCCAGCATGTCGCTGCCGTAGCGCAGGATGCGCAGCACGTCGCGCAACGCCTTCTGCACCTCGGCGCCGATGAACCCCTTCGCGTGCCACTCGCCGATGCGCTCCCGCAGCGCCATGCGCGTTTCGAACAACTTCTGCATCAGCGGCGGCGCCTGCTCGGCGAGGCGTGCGGGATCGTAGCGACCGATGTCGAGATCGCGCAGCGTGGTGTAGACGCCGGTGAGATTGCGGACCAGATCGTGCGCGGTGTCGACCGGCGCCAGGGCCAGCGCGAGCACGTGCGCGACGTCGGCCTCGAGATCGCCGGGCCTCAGCTTCTCCGACACGACTGGCACTCCCCGTCACTGCATTCACGCGGCTACCGCGTTCCCGCGGGCACGCTATCAATGCCGTTCGAGCGAGGCAATTCGCGGACCCGATTGCGGCGGCGTATCGCCTGACTGGCGCAGCTTTGCGGCCACGCAGCAGCAGCGCGTCAAAACCCGCCCCGCCCTGAGCCGGCGACCAGCAAACGAAAGCGCCGCTGCCGGAGCCGGCAACGGCGCTCGATATTGTCTCCGCAGGTCGCCGGCACCCGAGGGCGCCGCCCCGCTTATTCGGCGGCCAGCTTGACGTACTTGCCGTGCGCCACCGGGCAACGCTCCCACAGCTCCGACAGCGAGGCGACCAGATGATCCATCTGCGCGTCGGTGTGCTGCGGCGACGGCGTCAGGCGGATGCGCTCCGTGCCCTTCGGCACCGTCGGATAGTTGATCGGCTGCACGTAGATGCCGTAGCGGTCGAGCAGCGTGTCGGTGACGGCCTTGCAGTGCACCGGGTCGCCGACGATCACCGGCACGATGTGGCTCGGCCCCTCGACGACGGGGATGCGGGCTTCGGCCAGGCGGCGCTTCAGCGTGCGGGCGCGCTCCTGATGGCGGGCGCGCTCGATCTGGCTGCCCTTGAGGTAGCGGATCGAAGCGAGCGCACCGGCAGCGACGGCGGGCGCCAGCGAGGTGGTGAAGATGAAGCCCGGGGCGAACGAGCGGATGGCATCGCAGGTGTCGCGGCTGGCGGCGATGTAGCCGCCCATGACGCCGAAGCCCTTGGCCAATGTGCCGTTGATGATGTCGACGCGATCCATGACGCCATCGCGCTCGGCAATGCCGCCGCCGTGCGCGCCGTACATGCCGACCGCGTGCACCTCGTCGAGGTACGTCAGCGCGTTGTACTTCTTCGCGAGATCGCAGATGGCGCCGATCGGCGAGATGTGGCCGTCCATCGAGTAGACGCTCTCGAAGGCGATCAGCTTCGGAGTCTCGGGGCCGTACTTCCGCAAGCGCGCCTCGAGGTCGGCGACGTCGTTGTGGCGCCAGATCTCGCGCTTGGTGCCGCCGCGGCGGATACCCTCGATCATCGAGGCGTGGTTCTTCTCGTCCGAGAAGATGACGAGCCCCGGGATCAGCTTCTGCAGCGTCGACAGCGTGGCGTCGTTGGCGACGTAGGCCGACGTGAACAGCAGTGCCGATTCCTTGCCGTGCAGGTCGGCAATCTCGGCCTCGAGCTCGTTGTGATAGCGCGTCGTGCCGGAAATATTGCGGGTACCGCCGGAGCCGGCGCCGACCGTGTCGATCGCCTCGTGCATGGCGGCGAGAACGGACGGGTGCTGGCCCATGCCGAGATAATCGTTCGAGCACCAGACCGTGATCGGGCGGGCGGCACCCTGGGTGAACTGCTGGGCCGACGGGAACTCGCCGCGCTTGCGCTTCAGGTCAGCGAACACGCGGTAACGGCCTTCGGCACGGACGGTGTCGATCGCGCCGCGCAGCAATTTGGCGTAGTCCATCAAAGCATTTCACTCCCTGACCGATGCGCCATAGCATCACGAGCAGCCGCCCCGATGCAACGCCTTCTTACGTCCGAGACTTGCAGCGGAATGTCGCGATTGCGTGGCATCCACGCTCCCTCGCCCCGCCGCACGCACCGGGCATCTGCCGGCGCTTTCGTCGCACACCGCGCGGGCTATGCCAAGCGGGTGCGACGCTTCTGCAGATCGCACGACAGGGCGCGGCGTATGTTGACCAAAGTCAAGCTTCGCACATGGCCGAGGTGAGGCGAAATGACCGG
>ERZ1645187.4437-NODE-4437-length-11322-cov-9.530399_pt1 | contig 11322 bp, 7 predicted proteins | sample MGYA00575352_ERZ1645187 | MGnify/ENA primary metagenome ERZ1645187 (study PRJEB40837, sample SAMN11349314) | freshwater sediment metagenome | isolation source: river sediment | host: Sediment | place: India: Wazaribad , New Delhi | collected 2017-02-21 ... | reverse complement strand
CGTCCTGACTCGATGAAGAGCCGCTTGATCGTCGGGAGGGACGGCTCAGCCATGGTATCCTCCGGGTCAAATACGAGTTCGGGGTGAACGATCGCCGTGACCAACGCGCGCGCCGCCGGCGGCCAGTTCGTGCTCGGGGCCATGGACCATAGGCGGGCGCGACGAGACCGCGCTCGATGTGTTTGCGGACCGTCTTGCGGTCGAGGCCGAATTGGCGGGCGATGGCCGAGACCGACAGGCCTTGGCGATGGAGATCAAGGATCATCACGAGTTCCCCGAGTTTGATCACCGCTGTCCCCTCCGCGCTCGGAACAGAATGGGTGATCGGATCGCCGTTCGCCGTCCCGGGGCGCGCCTCGGGGGACGGCGACGACGCGTGGAACTGGGGAAAATTCAAACGGCACTTCTGGGGAGAATTACTCCGGCATCAACAGGCTTCATGCGGGTGACTTCCGGGAAGAGCCGGGTGCGGGAAAGCCGCATGCCCGGATCCGTGAGGGCGAAGCCGAATGGCCGAGCTACTCGACCATCCCCCTTTTTAAAAACGGCCCGCGATGAATTTCGAGGAGTCGCCGCCAAGCTGTCCACAAAATGGGGACCGCCTCACGTATTGAGAGAACCATCTTTTTCTACGATCCGTTGCGTGTGTAAAGTTTCTGCTTCGTTTTCGCTCTCGTCGATCGGCGGCAGAGCGTCCAGCTCCGCGTCCAATCTTTGTGCCACACTCGATGCTCCGACTTCCACGGCTTCTTTCGCGACGAAGCCGCCTCTGAGCTGAATGCGATCTTGTATCAACCGGAAAAAGGCATCGGTCAGGCGCGGATCGGGCGGTCTCGGGGCCGTCCAGAAGTTTTCGAGCGGTCCGGGTGCGACCATGCCGGCGACGCCGTAGACGGCGCGACCGAGGACGAAGACCGGGCGTCCGGCGAGAAGGGCGGTCACGCCCACCGTCGAATTGACGAGGACGACGCCTTCGGCGGCGGCGATCAGGGCATCGAGCGGACCACCGACGATCGCCGCGACTCGGTCGGCGACGCCGAGGGCGGCAGCACGGCGACCGATCGCGACGCGCCAGTCGGCGAGGCCGTTGTCGATCGGGTGGACCTTGAACAGCAGGTGGCGGTCGGCCGGCGCCGAAGCGGCGAAGGAGGCGAGCGTCGTCTCGACCAGCGCCATCAGATCGCCGCCGGGGGCATGGACCTTGATCTGCCAGTCACCGGCGAGCTGCAGCGGGAAGAGGAAGAAGCGCCGTCGGTCGTCGAGGAAGGCGGGCAGGGTGGCGGCGAGGCGTTGCCGTTCGAGCGGTGCCTTCGCCTGTCGGAGCGCCCAACCGGCATATTCGACCAGCGGATGGACCGGTCCGTGGGTGCGGTAGTGTCGATGGACGAAAGGTCCGAGGACGACGTTCGGCAGGTGATAGGCAAGGTCCCAGAGCGAGTAGGTCAGTTCCGACTGCCGCCACAGCGGCCGCGTGTCGACCGGCGGTGCGCCTTCCGCCATGGCGAGAATCACCGCCGGATCGCGCGGCATGCGCGAGCGGCCGGACATGCCGTCGGGCTCGAGGGTCAGCCAGTCCGGGCGCAGATAGCCGTGTTCGAGGATGTGGACGCGGACGCCGCCCGCCTTCGCCACGGGGATCGCTGCGGCATGGACCGGACGGCCGTCGCCGAGCATGACGACGTCGGTGATGCCGTCGCGATCGATCAGCCGTTCGAGGAAGGCCGGCCAGTCGGCGAGTCGGCCCTTCCAGAAGATCGACGGCGGGGCGGGGCGGCGGCGGCCGAAGGGCAGCCCGGTGATCAGGCGCCAGAAGACGAGATCGCCGAGGCAGAAGGCGACGTGGCGGACGCCGTGCCCGGCCTCGATCACCCGATCGGCGACGCGGCGCAGGAAGGGCGAGGCGGGCCCTTCGAGGAAGAGCACGACACGGCGGCGTGGTGGGCTCGGATCGTGAGAGGGGGGCGGCGCTTCGCTCATCGCGCTCCTCGACCGGGGTGGTGGTGGTCGTCCGATCGACCTCGACGGCCCGGTCGTGACCGGTCAGGAGGGGGCGTGCGGGCCGAAGGGTCACTGGCTCAGCGACTTCGCCGTCACCGCGGGGCCGGCCGCCTGCTGCACCACCGACAGAACCTTGCGGACCGTCGTGAACGGGGCATTGGCGACGTAGACCATGTCCTTGTTTTGGACCGAGAAACGGCGAGCCACGAAGAAGGAGTTGGTGTTGCGCAGGTCGACCCGATAGACGACGTCGACCTTCGTCCTGCCGGCCGGGATCGGGAACTTCGGATCGAGGCGGCGGGCCGCCTCGACGTTCTCCTGGCGCAGCAGGAAGACCGCCGACGGATCGGACTGTTCGTCGACGAGCCCGCCGGACTTGGCGACCGCTTCTTCCAGCGTGATGCCGCGGGCATCGAAGGTGACGAGCGCGTTGCGGCCGGTGGCGCCGAAGACGGTGAAGGTCTGCGGATCGCGCACGATGGTCAGCGTGTCGCCGGGGCGGGCGAAGATGTTCTCGTTCGGCCGATCGAGCAGCGTCTGCATCGGTACCACGGCGGTGCGACCGCCGCGGGTCAGGCTGACGAAGGTCTCGTGGACCGGCGAGCGGATGCCGCCGGCCTGGGCGATGACGTCGAGGATGCGATCGCCGCGGGTCGACAGCGGTATGCGGGCGCCATTGACCACTTCGCCGGTGATGGTGACCGTGTTGGCGAGATTGCGGCTGACGGTGACCAGCGCCTGCGGTTCGATCGCCTTGCCGGTGAGAGCGGCGACGATGCGCTGCTCGACCGCCGGCGGGGCGAAGCCGGCGACGCGGATGCGGCCGGCATAGGGAACGGTGATCGAGCCGTCGCGGGCGACGACCTGGTCGGGGATGATCACCGAGCGCGAGCCCGGCGAGGCATTGGAGATGACCGCCGAGGAGAAGAGACCACCGGCGGCGGCTTCCCAGATCGTCACGGTGACCGAATCGCCGATGCCGATCAGCGGCTCGGGCGAGGGAGCGTTGGAGCCGAAACGGGCGAGCAGCGAGGAATCGGGGCGGGTGGCGATGACGTCGGCGACGCGGGCATCGAGATCGACGACGAGATAGCCGTCGAACGACTCGTCGGCGGCCGGTGCGCCGTCGGAGATGACGGCCTGCGAAGACGGGCCCTGAGCGGGGAGCGCGGAGCAGCCGACCAACAGAGAGGTCGCCGCAACGATGGCCACTAGATGCATCAGAACCCGCATGTAAACCCCCTGAGCCCCGAACGCGCGCCGCAGACTCGCGACGCCGTCCGCATCTCGCGGTGCATCGGACTCGCCTTGCTTAACACAGGAAGTCCTTACAAGGTGTGACAATCGGGTAACAGGTATTTTCCGCGTCAGGCGAAGGCGGGCGCGTCGATCGGCGACGGATGGGAAAGGTGCTCTTCGGCCCGAGCCGGCGGCGTGCGGTCGGTGCGGGCGACGAGTTCGGGAATGCCGAGGGCGGCCTCCGCGGTCATCGCCTCGACGGCCCGGCGGGTGGCATCGGCGGCTCGGGCACGGGCCTGCGGGTCGTCGATCAGGTTCACGATCGCCGCGATCCAGATCTTGCGGTGATTGGTCAGGATGACTTCGTCGGTATCGCTGGCCGGGCCGTAGGCCGGCGACGCCGAGAAGACGCCTGCGGCGCCGAGGCGGACGACGTCGATCCGCTTGGTGCCAGCGCGGGCACGGTTGGCGCGAGAGCGCAGGAGCGGCACGACGACGATGTCCGCCCGCTCCCGGCGCGTCTGTTCGAGATAGGCCGGCCAGGAGGTGGGCGCGACGACGGCGGCGCGATCGATGCCCTTCCACAGGTCGCGGGCGCGGTCGTCGGCGGTCACCTCGAAGACGACGTTCGGCCTGAGCCGCAGCACCTCGGTCATCACCGGCACGAGGAAACGATGCTCGCGCAGGTGGACGCCGGTGGCGTGATAGGCGATGCGGAGGGGGGCGTCGTCACGGCGGTGCGGCGCTTCGCTGCGCCAGATCTCGGGGGCGGGGGCGGGCGGTAGGATGCGGACGCCGCCGCCGCCGATCGCCTCGGCGAGCGCGGGCGTCGCCGTCCAGACGTGGTCGACGTGGCGGTTCAGCCGCGCGAGCGGGGCGAGGCCGCGGTACCACAGGAAGAGGCGGTAGCCGAGCGTCGCGTCGGCGCCGGTGACGACGGCACCGAGATCGTCGTCGGTGAAGAAGCCGACGCCGGCGAGGTCCGGTCCGTGGCGGTCGATCCACGACACCACGCGTCTGCTGGCATAGCGGCAGACGAGGGCGAAGGTACCTGCGGCCTCCAGGGTCTCGATCGCCCGGTCACGGATGTCGACGACGCCGGCCGGTGGCATCCCGGGGGCGGCGAGGCGGGCGGTGAGATAGTAGTCGAGCGTCGGATTGGGCAGACGTGCGAAGACGATGATCCGCGCGATCGGGCTATCGGCAGGCGTTTCCACGGCGCGGACGGTCGGGCGTGGCAGGAGACCGGCGATGGCGCGGGCGAAGCCGCGCAGGCTGCGGCGGACATGGGCTCTCAGTCGTCTCGCGCGGTGCTTCATCGCACAAACCTCGTGGCGCGGTCGCGCGGGACGATCGCCGGCAGCAGAGTCTCGCCGGAGAGCGACAGGGCGGGAGAGTGGAACGGGTCGCGCATCAGTACTTCAGCCCAGCGATCGGACATGACCGCCTCCTCGGCGGCGCGCCGGGACCGCGTGTCGTCCGTCTCGGCACGACCGCGGCTCGCCTGTTCGCGGTGGAGGAGCGTCGCCGCGGGCGTCCAGACGATCCGTAGACCGCGCGCCCGTAGCTTCAGGCACCAGTCAACGTCGTTGAAGGCGACGGCGAGTCGCCCTGCGTCCATCCCACCGATGGAATCCCATGTCGTCCGGCGGGTCAACAGACAGGCCGCGGTGACGGCGGAGACGTCGCGTCGCAGCGAGAGGAGGCCGCAGTCCTCGCCGCCCTCGGGCCGCTGAAAGGCGAAGGCATGGCCGGCGATGCCGCCGGCTCCGAGCGTGATGCCGGCATGCTGGATCGTGCCGTCGGGGAAGAGGAGGCGGGCGCCGACGGCGCCGACGCTCTCGTCCTCGAGTTCGGCGACCATGGCGCGGAGCCAGCCCGGCTCGCGCGCCTCGACGTCGTCGTTGAGAAGCAGCAGGTACTCGCTCGTCGCGGCGGCGATGCCGGCGGCATTGAGGGCGGGAAAGTCGAAGGGTCCGGGGGCGGCGACGCGGCGGACGCGCGGATCGGCCTTGAGCCGGCGGAAGAGGTCGAGCGTCGCCGGCGCGACCGAGCCGTTGTCGACGACGATCACCTCGAGATCGATGCCCGCGGTCCGCGTGAACAGGCCGTCGAGGCAGGCGGCGAGGAGATCGGGCCGGTCGCGAGTCGGGATCACCACCGAGACGGCGGGGCGAATTGTGTCGGCGAGGCGCGGTGCCGGTCGCGGCGCCGGCCTCCGGCGCGGAGCGGTGGCCGGTCGAGCGACGAGCAGGCGGGGGACATGAGCGATGCGGTCGCCGCCGACGGCCTCGGCGACGGCGAGGAGCCGGGTCGCAGCATCGGTCTCGACCGGGGTGCCGGGCAGAACCCCGCGACGAACGACGACGGCGGTCGGCGCGAGGCCGCCGGCTTCCGCTAGCGCGCGGTTCCAGGCGGGGTGGAAGAGCGGATCGCGCCGCCGTCCGTCGGCCTCGATCGTGTCCTCGTCGCAGTAGACCGCCAGCGTCGTCGGATCGACGGCAAAGGGGCGGACGAGATGGTGGAGCGCGTCGGGCGAGAGCCGTGTGCCGGCGGGCAGCATGAGGTCGAGATCGGCATCCGCCGCCGCGTCGACGCTCGGACCTCCGATCACGACGCCATCGGTCCAGGTCTGCGCCGCGAGATCGGCACGGGTCGCGGCGCGAAGGCCCGCATCGTCGCCGAAGAGGTGGACGGCGAGGCGCGGGCGCGTGGGCCAGGTCGTGCGCTCCGCGATCCACGACGGCCGTTCGGCGGCGTCTTCGGCGTCGCGCAGCGCCAGCAGCGTCGCGTGGGGCGGCGTGGCGATCGCGTCCTGGAGACGCAACAGTCGGATCTCGGCGCCGCGGCGGTTGCCGCCAAGGGTGAGGAGCAGGATCGCCACGAGCCCTCGCGGGCGCGTGGCGAGGGCTAGGGCGAGCCGGAGCGGCGACGGGCGCACGAGATCGACGCGCGGCGATCGGCCGGTCGGGGCGGCGTCGGGCGAGGGAACGAGGGCGACCGCCTTGGTCTCGGTCGGTGGAAGCAGCGTCAATCGGCCGCGGCCTCCGGCGTCGACATGAACGTGGCGCGGCGGCACGGCCCGAACCGGACCGAGCGTCAGGGCAACCGCGGGCGTGGCGCCGAGACGGTGGTCGGGATCGTCGACGCGGATCTCCGCGAGGCGGCCGGCGAGCCGGACGACGGGGCGATCGGGAGTGGCCGCGAAGGGCGTGCCCGTGTCGATCCCCCGCGTCACGTGTCCCTCCCGTCGGGGCGGGCGGCGAGGAAGGCGGCGAGCCGTGGCGGCGGATCGACGTAGCCACCGGGCTGGTTGACCCGGCCGGCGAGGACGCGATCGGCGATTTCGGCCACCGCCGCGGCGCGGCCGGCGGGATCGTAGAAGTCGCCCTTGATCTGGATGGTGGCACCGAGGAGACGCAGGAAGGCGTCGACGAGATCGGGGTCGGGCGTCACGGGCGCGCGCCAGAACGTGTCGAGCGGTCCGGCGTGCGCGAGGCCCGGCATGTTGTAGACGGCGGCGCCGAGGACAGCGAGCGGCCTGCCGGCCCGCAGGACGTGGATGCCGACCGTGGAGTTGACGAGCAGCACGCCGCGCGACCGGAGGATCAGTCCACGGAGATCGCCGCCGACGACGGTGAAGACGCGATCGGCGACGCCGTGACGGGCGGCGATCTTCGCGGCGACGCGGTCCCAGCGCTCCATCATGTTGTCGTGCGGATGCAGCTTGATCACCAGCCGCTCGTCGAGGGCGGCACTTTCGGCGAAGGAGCCGATCACCGTCTCCAACAGGTTGGAGAGATGGCCCCAATGGGAATCGGCGCGGATCTGGAAATCGGCCTGCAGCTGCATGGCGAAGAGCCAATAGCGCGTCTCGGCGTCCCAGCGTGCGACCGCCTTGGTCGCCTTGCGCAGCCGCGGCACCACGAGGGCGCGCGGAACCCACGAGAGGTACTCGTGGATGGTATTATAATACCGCTCCGATCGATAGCCCGGGTAGAGCGGTCGGGCGAAGAAGTCGAGCAGCGACTGGGCGACCTCGTGGACGGCGAGGACGTGGAACCGGTGGTGATACCGGATCGTGAAGTCGGGGTCGGGCAGGCCACGAGCGCCTTCGCGCACGACGTCCGGGTCGTTCGGGAAATGCGAGCGCACGCCCATGCCGCCGCGTTCGAGCGTGATCCAGTCGGGGCGGAAGTAACCGTTCTCGACGACATGGAAGCGCACGCCGAGCCGTGCGGCGACCTCTGCCGCCGCGGCGTGGAACGGCAGGCGGTCGGCGTAGCACAGGATGTCGGTAATGCCGTCGCGGGCGATCAGCGCCTCGAGCCGCGCGGGCCAGCGGGCGAGCGAGCCGCGATAGGAGACCGCTTCGGGACGGCGCCAGAAGAGGGCGTCGGAGGGGGCGAGATGGATTTTGCGGACTAAAGCACCGCGCGCCTCGAAGGTCGCCCCCAGTTCACTCCAGAGCGGAGAGGCAGGACCTTGAAGAAGAAGAACTTTTGACGGGGTCATGATCCGACTTGTCGGGTGGCGTTGACTCGGCTGGCTTGTTTCGTCTTCCCGGTATCGCCCACACACGACGCCGACGAACCGCGAGCGCGACCGAGCGGCAGCATATGGACGAAATCCGCCCCAAATACATCCTTCCAGCTGCGCTTTGATGGGCGCAATGCCATTTCATACCGTCGGTCGAATTCCTCCACACGGCAGACAGCGGTGCGAATCGCCCTCATCACGCCGTCGAGATCGGGGGCGCAAGGGACGATGTTGCCGGAGATTTCCGCGAAGAAGTCAGGCGATCGGTTTTCGAAGGTGTTCGTCACAACGATAGCCCCCGTCGTTGCAAATTCGAACGGCACCACGCTAGGGTGAGGAGCATACATTAGGCTGATGCCGAGATCAATTGAACTTGCGAAATCGACATACTCTGCTTCAGGCATCTTCTGGATGAAATCAAGATGATGCTTGCGGTCCAATGGGACGGGGTCGCGCTCGGCCAAGGCGCCCAGGCCGACGAAGGACCAACGTGAGTCGAAAGTTCCTTCGGCACAGAGCTTGCGCAGCGCGAGGAGCGCGATCTCGTAGAGGTTGCGTGCGGCATGGCCCTCGGGACGAGCGTAGACGGTGCACAAACGCGTGGTCTTGCTTTCCATGGCTTTACGATCCTGCAACGGCAGGATGTTGAACACATGCTCAAAGCAAAGATAGTCGACCCCCTCAATCGCCTCGGGGTAAGACTTGAACAAGCCGTATCGGTTCGAAGCAAAATAGTCTCGTAGGCAGGCCGTGTTGAAGATCGGGAACGAAGGAATCTCAAAGCCTTGGTTGACGAAGCTGTGCAGGGCAGAAAAATCGTGGAAAATCGGCTCGTATTCCTGAATGAACGAGATCACCCTGGGTTCGTCGGTGCGGGCAGCGAGGGGCGAGGCGAGCAGGGCATCCCAGCTCGAATAAGCGACGAAGCGATCGCGTGCGCTCATGATCAGTTCGGAAATCTCGCCGCGACCGCGGACTGTCACCGATTTCAGGAAATCGGCGAAAGGCGATCCTTTCATTTGCCAAATGCAATATGCTGCGTTGGCGGTGAATTCTTCGGTGGTGACGAGTGCGATTGCGCATTCGTGGATGGTCCGCGAGCGGTCGAGTGCGAGGAGGAATTCGAGAAACGCCTTGTAGCCCCCGAAAAAGATGTCGGGGTTCAGTCTAGGCAAGAAACACCAGATGGTTCGCGGGCCGTCGGCAACGATGCCGTTGATCGGGCGTAGTCGCTGCTCTATGTCGTCTGCATTTGCCTGCAGGCGAGCTAATGTGACGCCTGGAAGGACGGCTTCGAGCGCGCCGGCCAGATCGTGCTTGGGCAGCCGATCTTCCCGACGTCCAGCCATGAGGTAGTGATAGAAGCCGCAGGGCAATCGCTTTTTTTCGACAGCATCGCGAATGTCTGCGTAAAAAGCGAGATAGAATTCTTCGGAGAAGTTCTCGTTCGGCGAATGTCTCGCTCCGATGCCTATCGTGGCGTAGTATTGGAATGGCGGAAGGCCGCTGTCTTTGTATTCCGGGTAATTTTCGGCATACCACTCTGCATCGAATTCGGATGCGAGTATCGACAAGATTTCTTGGGTCGCGCATTGGCTCTGCTGAATGCGAAGCGGCTCGATCTGCCTCGTCACCGCCAGATAGTATAGCGGAGCAACATCGGTCGACAGGAGGTGGCTGACTTTCGACAAAAGCTCGCTGCCGTTGAGTTTGGCGCTCGGATTGTATCCACGACGCCAACCGATCTTGAGGTAGTGTTCTGTCGCGTCGGTCTCTCCGAGATAGTTCCAATAAAGACCAGTGTAATATTTTATATCAAAATAATCGGCGATTACATCCTTCTGTATGCTGATCCAATCTTCCTGATCGACAGGGTGACAAGTAATCTTTGAGCGTATCTCGCTCGGCAACCCTAAGTAATGATCGATCGGATTCTGTAAACCAAACTGGCCATTCATGTACTTCGCGGCGTAATATAAGGTGTGAAAATTCTTCGAAGGGTTCCTTCCTTCGCGCCAGCCGAACGATAGAAAATGTTTAGAGGGGTCCATTCCCGACGCCCGCACGTCAGGATAGCTATTAATATAATAGCCATTATCTACTACCTCGTTTATTTGATTTTGGCGCCAGAAACTGTAAAGAAAACGCACATCCTGCTCCTAGTGTACAATTTGTTAGAGTGGCGATTTCATTCAGAGAGGTCTTTGCGGAACATTGCTCTGGCTAGCAGCGCGAGAATTATCGCAATTTTTACGTGCGCCTCGGCTCGTGACCAGATCTCGCCCGGCAGTTCAGCCCGTTCAACGCATGATGCGTCTCCCCAATTCGCTCATTCAGGCACACTTCGCCCATCGACAGCCTGAAGATTGCGCGATGGTGGCAGCGGCGGCTGCCGCTTCGAGGACCAGAACGCGCTTCAGGTTGATCGCGAAGGCGACGAGTTGGAAGTGGGCTTGATTGCGCCTCAGCTCGAAGTAACGGACCCGGGCCAACCGGTAATGCCGTTTCATCGTGGCGAAGCTGCGCTCGACCGCACTCCTCGGGCCGGAAAACAGCGAATTGAGCAGGGTCTGAGCCGTCGTCAGCGGGGTGTTGCGGTGCGCCTTGTACATCACGCACGGTTCGATGCCGCGATCCTTCAATGACCGACGCAGATCGTCGCTGTCGTAGCCCTTGTCGGCGTAGAACGCCTGCTCGTCGCCTTGGACGAGCGCCGCGGCGGCCTGACTGTCGTAGACATCGGCCGAGGTGCCTTCGATCTGACGGATCAGGTTCGAACACTCGTCGACGGCAATGTGGGCCTTGTAGCCGAAGGTCGACGTGCCGTTCTTGGTGGTCCACGAGGCGTCCGGGTCGACATCGGAAACCACGCCGGTCTTCGGGTTCGGTGGCGCGGCGGCAGCGGCGATGATCGTGGCATCGACCAGCGTGCCGCGCCTGACGATCAGTCCGCGATGCTCGAGTTGGGCGTTCAGCGCATCGAATGCCGCCTCGGCGAGCCCCAACTTGCCCAGGCTCTCACGGAGCCTCCAGATCGTGGCGTGATCCGGCACGGCCTGATCGAGAGGGAAGCCGCAGAAGCGGCGGAACGACAGCCGGTCGTCGACCGCAGCCTCGATGCCCTCATCCGACAGGCAATACCACTGCTGTAGAAGCAGGATCTTGAACATCGTCAAGGGCGGAAATGCCCGCGCCCCGACAGAACCCGAATTGACCTTCGAAAGCACCGCGACGACCGGTGCCCAGTCTATCACCGTGTCGATGTCTTCGAGCCATCGGTTGCCCTTCGCCTTGTGCTTCACGAAACTGTCGGCAAGAGAATATTGCTGAAGCTGACGACGTGGCATACTCGACTCCATCCGCAATAACCTCATTGAATCAACGCGCTCAGAATTTTGCATAGGTCTCACAGAAAGATGATACGCTTGCTCCGACAAGTCAACAAGTTGCGCGACCTGCGACCTCGTGGGCGAAGGGCCGCTTCGGCGGATTGAGGTGGCCCCGTCCGGCTGGACAGATTGGCGGCCTTCGTAAGCTTGGGCCTAT
>ERZ1645187.4436-NODE-4436-length-11323-cov-7.270767_pt1 | contig 11323 bp, 10 predicted proteins | sample MGYA00575352_ERZ1645187 | MGnify/ENA primary metagenome ERZ1645187 (study PRJEB40837, sample SAMN11349314) | freshwater sediment metagenome | isolation source: river sediment | host: Sediment | place: India: Wazaribad , New Delhi | collected 2017-02-21 ... | reverse complement strand
GAATTCGAAATCGTCGAAAACCAGATGTTCATACATGTCGTCCGACATGATCCAGACATGCGGATGGCGCATCAGCACATCGGTCAGCGCCTTCAACTCGGCCCGGGTATAGCCCGCGCCGGTGGGGTTCGACGGGCTGTTGAAGATGAACCACTTGGTTTTCGGCGTGATCGCCGCCTCCAGCTGCGCCGGCGTCAGCTTGAAATCGTTCTCGATGCCGCATTCCACCGCAACCGGCGTGCCCCCGGCCAAAAGCACCATGTCGGGGTAGGACACCCAATAGGGCGCGGGAATGATCACCTCATCGCCGGGGTTACAGGTGGCCATCAGCGCATTGTAAAGGATCTGCTTGCCGCCCGTGCCCACCGTGATCTGATTCGGCGCGTATTTCAGACCGTTTTCCCGTTCGAACTTGGCGCAGATCGCCTTTTTCAACTCGGGGATGCCATCCACCGGGGTATAGCGCGTCTTGCCCTGATCGATCGCCCGCTTGGCCGCCTCGCGGATGTTTTCCGGCGTGTCAAAATCTGGCTCGCCCGCGCCAAGGCCGATCACATCGCGGCCCTGGGCCTTCAACTCGGCCGCCTTGGTGGTCACCGCGATGGTGGGCGACGGTTTGACGCGGGCAAGCGTGTCGGAGAGAAAGGCCATGACGGGCTCCGGGGCTGGAAAGGATCTGCGGGCTGTCATAGGCTTGGGGGGCAACAGGATCAAGGGTTCGAGGATGGAAACGGCAGAGGCGCGGCTGAAACGGATGGCGATGCGGTCCTGGCGGCGCGGCACGAAAGAGATGGATCTGGTGCTGGGGCCCTATGCCGACGCCCATCTGGCGGCGATGGATGCGACGACGCTGGCGCTTTACGACCGGCTTCTGGGCGAAAACGATCAGGATCTCCTGCCTTGGGTTCTGGGACAAACCCCAGCCCCCGAGGATTATGCAGGGCTGATCGCCGAGATCGGCGCCTTCGCCCGCGCGCGTCTGGGGCGCTGAGACGGGTTTTCGTCGAAAACCCGTCCCCCTGCCCCGCCGCCCGGCGCCTGCGAGTTTTCGACGAAAACTCGGGCAGGCGGGGAAAGACGAAAACCCTTGGCAAATTTCCGGCAAAACCGCAGCGAATCCCGCTTTAGTTTACGTTATGTTTGCGTTTTGTCCGCAGTCTCGCCTGAAATCCTTTCTGCGCAGGAGACTGACATGACGCTGCACTCCCCGGTTCTGGATGGCTCGCAAAAGGCCATGATGGCGGGTTATCTGGACAATCTTTCGATGCTCGAACGGCTGCACCGCCTGCTGCTTGACGTCATCAAGGACGAGTTCGAGCGGCTTGCGATCCTGGAAATCAACTCGGTTCAGGCGCTCTTGCTGTTCAACATCGGCGAAAACGAGGTGACGGCGGGCGAATTGAAAACCCGCGGCTATTATCAGGGCTCGAACGTCTCCTACAACCTGAAGAAGCTGGTCGAACTGGGCTACATGCACCACCAGCGGTCGGAAATCGACCGCCGGTCGGTGCGGGTGCGGCTGACCGAAAAGGGCCGCCGGGTGCGTGGGCTTCTGGCCGATCTTTTCGCCCGCCATGCCGAAGGGCTGGCCAAGCGGGGCCTCGTCGATGCCGCCGGGATGGACCACATGAACACCTCGCTCAAGCGGATCGAGAGGTATTGGACGGAACAGATCCGCTATATCTACTAGGTCAATAGCTTGGCCACCGCGCGCAATTCGAACTTCTGGATCTTCCCGGTCGAGGTTTTGGGCAGTTCGGTGAACACCACATGTTTGGGTGTCTTGAACCCGGCCAGCCGCGCCCGGCAATGCGCGATCAACTCGGCCTCGGTGACCAAGGCGCCGGGCTTCAGTTCGACAAAGGCACAAGGCACCTCGCCCCATTTGTCATCGGGCTTTGCCACGACCGCGCACAGGCTGACGGCGGGGTGATGCATCAGCGCGCCCTCCACCTCGACGGAGGACACATTCTCGCCGCCCGAAATGATGATGTCCTTCGCCCGGTCGGTGATCTTCAGATAGCCGTCGGGATGCTGAAAGGCGATGTCGCCCGAGCGGAACCAACCGCCCTTGAACGCCTCGCGCGTGGCCTCGGGGTTCTTGAAATAGCCCTTCATCACCAGATTGCCGCGCATGGCGATCTCGCCCAGATGGGCGGCATCGCGGGCAACCGCCTTGCCCTCGGGGTCATGCACCTCGGCGCCATCCAGCATGGCCATCGCCACGCCGGTGCGCGCCTTGAGGGCCGCGCGCTCATCGCCCGTGGCGCTCTCCCATTCGGTCTGCCAGAGGCATTCGGTGGCCGGGCCGTAGGTTTCGGTCAGGCCATAGACCTGCGTGACGTTGAATCCCAAAGGTTCAAACGCGGCCAGCGTCGCGGCAGGTGGCGGGGCGCCGGCGGTAAACACCTCGACCACATGGGAAAAGGTGCGGCGCTCCTCGGGCTTGGCGTTGATCACCGTGTTCAGGACGATTGGCGCCCCGCCGAAATGCGTCACGCCCTCATCGGCGATGGCGTCATAAATCGCCTTGGCCGTGATGTCGCGGCAGCACACCACCGTGCCGCCCAGCATCGGCACCATCCAAGTGTGGCACCAACCGTTGCAGTGGAACAGCGGCACGATCGTCAGATAGACGGGGAAAAGCTGCATCCGCCAGGCAAGCGCATTCGCCGTCGTGGCCAGATAGGCGCCGCGATGGTGGTAAACCACGCCCTTGGGCCGCCCCGTCGTGCCAGAGGTATAGTTGATGGCGATGGATTCCCATTCATCCTCGGGCATCAACCAGGCGGCAGCCGGATCGCCTTTGGCAAGAAGCTCTTCATAGGTCAGGTAGTGGCCCGAGGCGGCAAAGCCGTGGTCGACCACCTCGACGATCTCGGGCGCGGGCCCGTCCATGCGGCGGATCGCCTCTTCGGCCAGGGCCACAAAGGCGGTGTCGCACAGCACGATCCGGGCACCGGCATGACCAAAGATATAGGCCACGGTATCGGCATCCAGCCGGGTGTTGATGGTGTTCAGGACCGCCCCGCAGGCTGGCACGCCGAAATGCGCCTCGGCCTGGGCGGGGATATTCGGCAGAAGCGTGGCCACCACATCGCCGGGGCGGATTCCCCGCAGGCTCAGCGCGCTGGCCAGACGGCTGACGCGGGCGGCATAATCGGCATAGCTCAGCCGGGTGGATTTCCACACCACCGCCGTGCGATGGGCAAAGACATCAGCCGCCCGCCGCAGATGCGACAATGGCGTCAGCGCCACGAAATTCGCCGCACATTTTTCCAGCCCGGTTTCGTCCGCCAGCCAACCCATCGTATCCCCCTGCCGCAAAATGTCGCTTTCCGGCGGGCAGTTTGCGAAGGAAGCGGGCAAAGGAAAAGCGGAAAATGCGAAGGACCTGCCGATGACGACGACGAAAGACCGGACACTTGCCGCAGCGGGGCTGATCGCCGTTTACGCTTTCATCATCGGCTTTACCGACAATTACGTGCGCGTCATCGCCGATGAGGCGGGGCTGTGGCAGTTCCATTTCACCCGGTCCTGCATGACGGCCGTGCTTCTGGGGATCGGCGCGGCGATCTGGGGGTTCCGGCTGCGCCCTGTCAACTGGCGCGCGGTGCTGGCGCGTTCGGCCATCCATGGGTCGGCCATGGTGATCTATTTCGGCGCGCTGGCCTTTCTGGATGTGGCGCTGGTGGCGGCGGGGCTGTTCACCGCGCCGATCTGGGTGCTGCTGATCTCGCGCTTTGCCTATGGCCACCAGATCGGGCCGGTGCGGATCATCGCGGTCGCGATCGGCTTTGTCGGCGTGATTCTGGTTTTGGGCCCCGAGGCCCTGGGCGGGGCGTCGCTGGCGGCCATCCTCCCGATCGCGGCGGGCGCGCTTTATGCGCTTGGCAATATCGCCACCCGCGAATGGTGCGGACAGGAAAGCGCGCAGACCTTGCTGGCGGGCTTTTTCGGCGCGCTTGGCATCATCGGGGCCCTGGGAATGCTGGCCCTGACGCTTTTCCCGCTGGAGGTGCCGGCGGGGGCAGACGGGTTCCTGCAGCGCGGGCCGGTCTGGGCCTCGGGGCAGTTCTACTTCTGGACCTTCGTGCAGGCGGCGGGTAGCCTGCTGGGCGTGGGCTTCATGATACGGGCCTATCAGATCACCGATGCCAGCCGCGCGAGCGTTCTGGAATATGTCATCCTGCCCGCCTCGGCCTTCTGGACCTGGGTGATCTGGGGCAAGGGGCTGGAGCCATTGGCGGTGCTGGGCATGGTGCTGATCGTGGTGGCCGGCAGCATCATCGCGCTGCGCGCCCGCGCTCAGGAAGCGGTGGCCTGATCGCCCACGGCCTGGCGCCAGTGACGGCGGCAGAGGCTTTGGTAGGTCTCATTGCCGCCGATCACCACCTGATCGCCATCGCGCAGGGCCTGACCATCCGGCCCCTTGCGCACCACCATCGTGGCCTTCTTGCCGCAATGGCAGATCGTGCGCACCTCGCGCATCTCGTCGGCCCAAGCCAGAAGCGCCGCCGAGCCGGGAAAGAGGTTGCCCTGGAAATCCACCCGCAACCCATAACACATCACCGGAACGCCCAGATCATCCACGGCGCGGGCCAGCTGCCAGACCTGCTCTTTTGACAGGAATTGTGCTTCATCAACAAAAACACAGTGAACGGGGCCCTTCTCAAAGCGCGACTTCAGCTTTTCGAACATATCTTCGCCGGGGGCGAAACTGTCAGCCGCCTCGCCGATGCCAATCCGGCTGGCGATCCGCCCCTCGCCCGCGCGGTCGTCAAGCCGGGCGGTGATCAGATAGGTCTGCATCCCGCCCTCGCGATAGTTGTGCGACGCCTGCAACAGCAGCGTCGACTTGCCGGCATTCATGGTGGAATAGTTGAAATAGAGCTTGGCCATGGGCCGATCTATCGCATGGAGAGCGCCCGTGGCAAGCCGGGCGGCAAGTCTGTGTTCCGGGCCGGGGGCACCGTTACACGGGCAGGGGCGCGCAGCGGCCCCGTCAGCACACTATCACGGCCAGACGACGCGGCCCGGCAAGGCACCAGCAACCAGCTGACGGGTCCGCCGCGCAACCGTGGCGAACATTGAACCAAGGCACCCCTTACGGGATTGATGCACGGCGGACCCCCACCCAATGCCGACGCTGGGGGCGCCGACGACTCGTTACCGTTCCGGTCTCCCGGAACACCTTTATCCGTGACAGATGCTTGCCATCCCATTAATGGGAAAACGACAATCGAATTCCCCGGCCTGTGGAACTTTGCCGGAAACAGGATGTTCATCATGAGTATCGCCAGCTATCTGAAGAAACACAGCGAAGCGCTGGTCAAGGATGTGGGGGTCGAGGCTGCTTGCGCGCTGACCGGAAAATCGAAGGCCACGCTGGGGCGCTATTATTCCGACAATGACGAACATGGCGACCGGTTCATGCCGATCGATGTCGTGGCAGAACTGGAAGGGGCTGCACGCTTTCCGCATGTAACGGCGGCCTTGGCCGATCTGCGCGGCATCACCCTGTCCTATGATGCGGAACGGCGCAACGCCATGTCCTCGGGCGTCAATCAGGACGTGGTCACGCTGGCCCAGCGCTTTGCCATCCTGATGAGCGAATACAATTCCGCCATCGGCGACGGCAAGATTTCCATCAACGAGGCCAAGCGGCTGTTGCGCGAGACCTTGGCGCTGCAGCAGGTCTTGCTCGACATGAAGCTGAACCTCGAAGAAGAGGCGAAATAGGGCGGGATTTCCCCGCCCTTTCTTTCCCTCAGGCCTGACGCGGCTTTGCCCGGCCCGCATCGCGGCGCGGAGCCTGTGCGCCGCCGGCCGGGCGTGCAGCTTGCGGGCGGCCACCCTGCGGTTTCGGCGCGGGGCGCGGACCGGCGGCCTTGGGCGCGGGAGGCTGGCTGCCCTTCTTCTGCCCGCCCGTGCGTTGGCCGGGGCGCTGACCGCGGTTCTGCCCGGGCTTGGGTGCGGCGGCCACCACATCGGCAGCCCAAGGCGCACCGCCCAGAACCGGGATCGGCTTTTTCAGCAGCTTCTCCACCGCGCGCAATTCTTCCATCTCGGCCGGCGCACAGAAGGCCACGGCCGTGCCTTCGGCCCCTGCCCGGGCGGTGCGGCCGATACGGTGCACATAGTTCTCCGGCACGTTCGGCATGTCATAGTTGTAGACATGGCGCACCGTCGGAATGTCGATGCCGCGCGCGGCCACATCGGTGGCCACCAGCACATCCAGCTCGCCCGACTTGAATTCGCTCAGGGTGCGCTCGCGCTGATTCTGGCTCTTGTTGCCGTGGATGGACCCGGCCTTGAAGCCCCAGGACACCAAGAGCTTCATCAGCTTTTCCGACCCGTGCTTGGTGCGGCCAAAGACCAGCGCCTGCTCGCCCGGATGCTTTTTCAGATACTCTTCCAGAAGCTTGGCCTTGTCGCCCATCGGGATGTAATGCACCCCCTGGACGATCTTTTCGGCGGGCTTGCCGGGGGGCGAGACCTGCACGCGCACCGGATTGCGCAGATAGGTGTCGGCGATTTCCTCAATGTCCTTCGGCATGGTGGCCGAGAACAAGAGCGTCTGGCGGCGCTGCGGGATATGTTTGGCAATCTTGCGCAGCGAATGGATGAAGCCCATGTCCAGCATGTGGTCGGCCTCATCCAGCACCAGATAGCCGCATTTCTCAAGGCTGACATTGCCCTGCTCCAGATGGTCAATCAGCCGGCCGGGCGTTGCCACCAGCACATCGGTGCCACGCGACAGCGCCTGCGCCTGTTTCAGCACCGAGGCGCCGCCCACAACCATCGTCACCTTCACGGCGGTGCCTTTGGTGAACACTTCCAGATTGTCCTTGATCTGGATGATGAGTTCCCGCGTCGGCGCAAGGATCAGCGCGCGGACGTGCTTCGGCCCCGGCGGGTGGCCAAGATCAAGGATGCGGTGCAACAGCGGCAAGCCAAAGGCCGCCGTCTTGCCCGTGCCGGTCTGGGCCAGACCCATCAGGTCCTTGCCCGCCATGATATGGGGAATGGCCTGCGCCTGAATGGGCGTCGGCGTCTTGAGGTTGGTCTTTTCCAGCGCCTTCAGGATGCTGGGCGAAAGGCCAAGGTCGGCAAAAGTGGTCATCGGGTGGTCCGTTCTTCAATAAAGGCAACCCCCACTCACCCCCGCGCTTGTGCGCATGGGCCGTGGCGGCAGGGTCGCCTTGCGTGAAGGAGGAAACCTCGCCCTCGATCCCCTGGTCCTCACGCGGGACGGGATGGTCGGGCTGATGTGCAGATGGGGGCTTGCAACCGCTTTGTCAAGCGAAAGCCGGCTTGCCCACCTTGACAGGGCGCGCCCCGCAGGCACAACTGCCCCGCCAAACCCGGAGCGCGCCATGTCCAACGTCGATACAGCCAGCCTTTGCACCGAACTGGAAACCCGCCTGACGCGCTATTGCGCCATCGACAGCCAATCGAACGCCGACAGCGCCAGCGCGCCCTCGACCGCAATCCAGCTTGACATGGCCCGGCTTCTTGCGGCCGAACTGACCGAAATCGGCGCGGCCGAGGTGCAGATCACCGATTACGGCACCGTCCTGGCCACGATTCCCGCCACGGCCCCCGGCCCCACCATCGGCTTTCTGGCCCATGTCGACACCGCGCCCCAATTCAACGGAACCGGCGTCAAGCCGCGCGTCATCCGCGGCTATAACGGCGGCGCCATCAGCTATCCCGACAATCCGGCGCTGACCCTCACACCCGAGATTTCCCCCGAGCTTGGCAACAAACAGGGCCATGACATCGTCGTGGCCTCGGGCCTCACGCTTCTGGGCGCCGATGACAAGGCCGGCGTGGCCATCCTGATGACTGCAGCCCGCCACCTTTTGGCCAACTCCCAGATCCCCCACGGGAAAATCCGCCTCGCCTTGACCCCTGACGAGGAAATCGGCCGCGGCGTCGATCCGCGCCTGCCCGCCGATCTGGGCGCCGAGTTCGCCTATACCTTCGACGGCGCCAGGGTGGGCGAAATCGAATATGAAAGCTTCTCGGCCGATGGCGCAGTTGTCACCATCAAGGGCGTCTCCATCCATCCCGGCCTTGCCAAGGGCAAGATGGTCAACGCCATCCACCTCGCGGCCAAGATCATCGCTGCCCTGCCCCAGCACACGATGCTGCCCGAACTGACCGACGGCCGTGACGGCTTCATCCACGCCACCGACATGATGGGCGGCTCGTCGGAAATGACGCTCAAATTCATCCTGCGCGATTTCGAACGCGACGGCCTTGCGCAAAAGGGCGAAATCCTGCGCGCCGTCTGCGCCGCCATCTCCGCCACCGAACCCCGCGCCGAGATCACCTGCACCATCACCCCGCAATATCGCAACATGCGCTATTGGCTGGAAACCGACATGACGCCGGTCGATCTCGCCCGCGCCGCCGCCCGCGAGCTTGGGCTTGACCCGGTCTCTGTCCCGATCCGCGGCGGCACCGACGGCTCGCGCCTGACTGAAATGGGCGTGCCCTGCCCCAATCTCTTCACCGGCATGCAGGAAATCCACGGCCCCCTCGAATGGGTCTCGGTGCAAGACATGGCTCAGGCCACCGCACTGATGTTGACGCTTGTGCAGAAAGCCGCCGGCTGATTTCCTCTTGGCCCAAATACTCCAGGGGTCCGGGGACAGCGTCCCCGGGGCCGCAACCCAGCCGGACCGCAAACCGATGAAGCCCCGCGAAGAGCGCCCGAAGGGCGACGATGAGCGTCCCGTCTCGCCCTATCACAGCCCCGGCTTTTACGCCGAGGCGCTGGCAAAGGGCCGTCACCGCGACATCGTCGGCGGAAGATGGGAGGAGACCGGCCTGATCCAGATGCAACTCCTCCTCGCCGCCGGGCTGGAGCCGCAGCACCATTTCCTTGACATCGGCGCGGGGTCCTTGCGGCTGGGCTGTCGCCTCGTGCCCTATTTGCAGCCAAACCATTACTGGGCCACCGACCTGTCCGGCGCGCTCTTGCGGCGCGGCTATGATCTGGAGCTGGCCGACAAGACGCGCCTTTCCCCTGACCAGCTGATCGAGGACGCCGATTTCGGCTTTCCCGGCGTGCCCGACAGCATCACCCACGCCATGGCCTTCGCGGTCTTCACCCACCTGCCATTGGCCCACCTGGCCCATGGGCTGGCTCAGGTCCGCCGCCGCTTTCCGGCGCTGGAGTGGCTGATGTTCACCGTGTTCATCGCCCCCGATGCCGGCTTTGACAAACCCCACCGCCAGCCCGATGGCGTCGTCACCCACCCCGACCGCGCGCCCTGGCATCACCGGCTGGGCGATGTGCTGGCCACCGCCCGCGCCGCCGGTTTCGCCCCCGAACCGCAAGCCACGGAACTGCCGCGGGGCCAGCTGCTGATCCGGGCGGTCCCGAGCTAACGCGGATGGCGCCGGGCGGGCCCCGGGCAAACCCGCGCCGTCCGCCTGCTCTTTCAGGTCCAAAGCTCGAAATTGGCCGCCGAAAGGCTGCCCACCCCCGTCAGAACGGCGATTGCCACCTGCGCCTGACCGCCCGCACCATCGCCATCCCAGAACAGCGTGTCGCTGGCGGTGTTGAACACGAAGGTGCCCACCCCCGCAGCCGTGGCCGCCGTGCCGTTGACCAGCGTCAAGGTCGTGGTCATGCCCTCGATCCCCGGGGTCCAGAAGGCCAGGATATCCGCCGCGTCCCCCGTCGTCCGAAAGTCCGTGACCCGGTCGCCCTGCCCGAATTCGTCCAGGCTTTCCCAGACGAAATAGTCAGCCCCGCCACCGCCGGTCATGGTGTCTCGCCCAAGGCCCAGCGAGAATTCGTTCGCCTCCGCATTGCCCTTGACCTGATCGTTCAGCCATGACCCCCGGATCGATTCAATGCCGCTGACGTTCTCGGTATTGCCGAAACCATCGTTGATGACCTGACCGCTGCTCCGCGAAAGATCAACCCGGATGCCCGCCGTCGGCTCGGTCCGCCCGTGATAACGGTCGAACTGGATGACATCCCAGCCCTCTTCGCCCGCATAGCTGTCGCGGCCCTCACCCCCGGAGAAGTTGTTGTTCATACGAGAGCCGACAAAGACATCGTTGAACCGCGTGCCGATGACCCGTTCGATGTCGATCACCGTATCCAGATTGCCAAAGCCGTCGCGGATCGTGCCCCGGATCGAAAACCCGTCAAAGCTGGTTTCCAGATCCACCACGATGCCCAGACGCCCGCCGTCGCGCGCATCGCGGTTGTAACGCACCTCGTCGCGACGGTCCTCGTCACGCTCGCCTTCCGGGGTGAAACTGTTGGCCCCACCATCCAGCGTGTCACGGCCGCGCAGCCCCATGAAGCGATCCCGGTCGGCATCGTTGCCGACAAAACTGTCGTTGAAGCGGGACCCCCGGACCTCTTCGATCCCGATCAGCACATCGCGTCCGCCCCATGGGTCCAGCACGACGCCGGTTTGCATGTTCACCGTAGCCCCGCGAAAGGCATAGGCGCCAAGGCTGTAATTGCTTTCGGTCAGGGAAAAGACGTCAAATCCATCACCCCCGTCGATCGTGTCATTGCCCAGACCGCCCACGATCCAGTCATCGCCGCCCAGCATCACATACCGGTCGTTGCCCGGATCAAAACCGACAAGGCTCTGTTCGTCATTGCCCTCGGTGCCGGTCACCACGTCATTGCCAAGGGTCAGCTGGCTCATCGCCGTGTCGGGCTGCGGGCCAATGCCGTCGCCGTCGCTCTCTTCGGTGCCAAAGACGCTGGCGTAGAACTGGCTGAGGTCATTCACCATCGGGTTTTTGCCAAGGTTGGCATAGCTCAGCACCGGATTGCCCAGATCGTCCAGCACGCGCAGGCGGTTCATCTGGCCGGCAATCGGCGCGCCCCCGTCGTATCGGAAACCTGTGCCGGTGACCTCCACACGGTATCCTGCAAAGTGATCGGATGTATCGTTGAAGCGATAGACAAGGCTGGTTGCCGTACGCGTGACGACAGTTGCATTGTCATAGATCTGAAAGAGGTGTCCTGGCCAGTCGTTCAGCTGACTGTAGGCTTGGGTCATGGTAATGTTCGCCATCGCGGCACTCTCCCATTCCTGAAGTTAATTCACCTGTTGGAAATGCAGGTCCGGGCGCGGACTGCCGCGCGAAGGCTATCATGGAACGCCGTTTGAAAGTAGACCAAAGCGCAGGAGGCCATCAGCGCGACGACAGGGCGAAACAGGGGCGGTGCGACAGTCCCACCTCGTGTGATCACGAATTTTTTTGCTGTGATCACAAATGTCGCTTTTCGGGCGGCCTTGCACGATTCCCGTTTTGAACCTGCCTTTTT
>ERZ1645187.4434-NODE-4434-length-11324-cov-5.585589_pt1 | contig 11324 bp, 6 predicted proteins | sample MGYA00575352_ERZ1645187 | MGnify/ENA primary metagenome ERZ1645187 (study PRJEB40837, sample SAMN11349314) | freshwater sediment metagenome | isolation source: river sediment | host: Sediment | place: India: Wazaribad , New Delhi | collected 2017-02-21 ... | reverse complement strand
GGACCATCGTATTGAGTTCATACGGAATGTCCAGTTCTTTGGCCATATCGATATAGCGTTCCGCGTATTCGGGGCCCGTAAGCTGTTCTTTAAAGGTATGAAGGCCGAAACCGTTATGGATACACTGGTTCAGGATCCCGCCGAGTTCACGGTCACGTTCGAGAATAAGAACGTCGTTCGCGCCGTCTTTTTTCGCTTCGACAGCGGCAGCAAGTCCTGCAGGGCCGCCGCCTAAAATTACAGTATCATATACTTTTTCCATTAGTTTCAGTCCTCAATATCTTTCGTTTTATCATTAAGGATATAAGAGTCCGTCTTCTTGTCATAGTAGACTTCGTTCATCGGAACGCCCTGTTCTCTCGCAAGGATTTCGGTGACACGCGGCTGACAGAATCCACCCTGGCAGCGTCCCATACCGGCACGGCAGCGCTTCTTGACGCCTTTAACAGTGGTAGCGCCGGCGCTTCTGTGAATAACGTCGAGGATTTCGCCTTCAGTGATGGTTTCACAGCGGCAGATCACCTTCCCGTATTTAGGTTCTTCTTTGATCAGTTCGATCTTTTCTTCTTCAGTCAGGTCGTTGAAGTAGACGTGCTTTCTGTTTTTCGGATTGAAGTTCGGATTCGGCTTGACTTCATAGCCTTCACGTTCGAGCATCGGAACGATAATTTCATCGACGACATACAGTCCCGCAGCCGGGATAGATGTCAGACCGGGTGATTCGTAGCCTGCGAAATTGACGAAGTTTTTGACAGGAGATTCTTCGATAATGAAGTCGCCGTCCGTCGTCGTGAAATCCGCCTTGACAGGTGTGTTTCTCGTACCGGCATAGCTGCGGATAATTTTATTGTAGACGTTCGCGACGTCCGGTACGTTCTTGTGGGCGTTCGCCTTGATCCAGTCCAGCTTGTCCTGAGTCGTGGAAATATCGCCTTTCCAGGTAGGCGCAGCGTCAGGTCCGATAAGCAGATTGCCGTGGACTGTCGGCGCGACGAGGATGCCTTTCCCGTTCTTTGTAGGGCAGGGGAAGATGACGTTCTTTACCAGATCTCCGACTTCCTTATCGAAGATGAAGTAGTTGCCTTTACGCGCGAGAATTTCAAAATAGGGTTCTCCGACCATTTCGTAAACGTCGTCCGCATAGACACCTGCGGCGTTGACGACGAATTTCGCTTCGATATCACCCTGTGTGGTGGTCAGCTTGAAGTGATCTCCGAGATTGTCGATGCCGGTAACCAGCGTGTCGAGACGCAGTTCGACTCCGTTGTCCACCGCATTTTCCGCGACCTTGGCGACCAGTTCGAACGGGGATACGATCCCCGCGTCACCTGCAACCAGAGCACCGCAGATATCAGGAGCCAGGTTCGGTTCCAGTTCGTGAACTTCTTTTTCAAAGACGATCCGTAAATCGGGGACACCGTTCTTCAGGCCGTTCAGATAAAGTTCATGGAGCTTCATCATTTCTTCTTCGGTATGTGCAACGACGAGAGAAGGCACGCGCTTGAACGGAACGTCGAGGTCTTCGCAGACCTTTCCGTACATAATGCAGCCGGGCGCGTTGAATTTTCCTTTGAGCTTGTAGCTGGGCGCATCGAATCCGGCATGAATAATGGCGGAATTAGCCATTGATATTTCGTCTCCGACGTCGCTTTCACCGTCGAGCAGTACGATTTTCAGGTTGTCGTAGCGTTCGAGCTCACGGGAAATATAGGTACCGGCGATACCGGCCCCTACGATAGCAATATCATACATAGTCGTTTCTCCTATTTCGAATAATGGGTGAGAATTCTTCGGCTTAACGGCAGAATAAAAAGAGCCTGCAGAAAATCAAAGTGATTCTCTTACAGGCTCTCCGATGCCGTTATTTATTTTTGATGCTGTAATTGAGTGACCAGAGTTCAGGATCACTGGTGCTGCATGATAGCGCGCCAGCCTCCAAACCCGCCCGTACTTCTTCCGCTGTCTGAATAAAGCCGCCTGTAATAATCGGAATGTTTAATGCTTCATCGACCCGCGTGATCAGTTTGGGCACGACACCCGGTAAAACCTCAACAGCATCAGGTCTGACTTTTCTGACGGCGTTCAAAGAGACTTCGAGAGCTGCAGAATCCAGCATAAACACTCGCTGAATAGTCATCAGACCGTCTTGTTTAGCCCGCTGCAGCAGCGAGTTTTTTGTGGAAATAACACCGGCCGGATGGATGTCATCCGCCAGATACTTGACGAAATAACTGTCCTGCCCGTAGCCTTTGATCAGATCCAGGTGAACGAACGCACTTTTGCCCGCCTGTTTGATATGATTAACCATCATCTCGAGGTTGTAGATACTTCCGCAGAGGAGGAAGATGACTTCGGTCGGGGAGTCGATTGCTTCCTTGAGCTGTTTCGGTGAACGAACCCCTGCGATCACAGGGTTATTCTCAAACAGATGCTGACATTTTAATGTGGACATAGATACCTGTACTCTGACCGGGGGAAGCCGGTGCCGTTTCTAATTAATTACTTAAATATCGATTCTATTCTATGAATAGATTTCCTTCGGGTTTACCCAGCCTTTTGCACGTTCGACAGCCTTCTGCCATCCGGCGTACAGTTTTGCACGAACCTGCGGGCTCATCATCGGTTCGAACGAGCGTTCGCACTTCCATGCCTTTGCGACTTCTTCAACACCACTCCAGAATCCTACTGCAAGACCTGCGAGATAGGAAGCGCCGAGAGCTGTTGTTTCAACGACGACAGGTCTGTCGACCGGAACGCCGAGGATGTCTGCCTGGAACTGCATCAGGAAGTTGTTCTGGGAAGCGCCGCCGTCGACCTTCAGAGCCGCCAGCTTGATGCCGGAGTCTTTTTCCATCGCGTCGAGAACGTCTTTTGTCTGATAGGCAAGAGATTCGAGAGTCGCGCGGATGATGTGATTCTTATTGACGCCGCGTGTCAGACCTACGATTGCTCCACGAGCATAGGGATCCCAGTACGGTGCGCCGAGTCCTGTGAAGGCCGGAACAACGTAGCAGTCATTCGTATCCGGAACTTTCTTCGCGAAATGTTCTGAATCAGGAGAAGTATCGACGAGACGGAGTTCGTCACGCAGCCACTGGATCGCAGCGCCTGCTACAAAGATAGAACCTTCGAGTGCGTAGTCTACGACGCCTTCTTTGAGGCCCCATGCAATTGTCGTTACCAGGCCGTTCTTTGACAGCGGCTTGTCTTTGCCTGTGTTCATCAGCAGGAAAGCGCCTGTGCCGTACGTGTTCTTCGCGTCGCCAGGATTGAAGCATGCCTGTCCGAACAGAGCGGCCTGCTGGTCGCCTGCCATACCGGCAATCGGAATCTTTCCGCCGAACAGTTCGGTATAGCCGTAAATGCAGGATGAAGGCTTGACTTCCGGAAGAAGCGATCTCGGGATATCAAGTTCCTTGAGCATTCTTTCGTCCCATTCCAGTGTCTTGATGTTGAAGAGCATTGTACGGGAGGCGTTCGAATAGTCTGTTACATGAACTTTACCGTTGGTCAGTTTCCAGACCAGCCAGCAGTCTACAGTACCGAAAGCGAGTTCGCCTTTTTCGGCTCTTTCACGTACGCCCGGTACATTGTCGAGGATCCATGCCATCTTCGTAGCGGAGAAGTACGGGTCGAGAACGAGGCCGGTGTTTTCCTGGGTGTAATCCGCAAGACCTTCACGGGCATTCAGGATATCCGCATAGTTCGCAGTACGGCGGCACTGCCAGACAATCGCGTTATAAACAGGTTCGCCTGTTTCGCGGTCCCAGATAATGGTGGTTTCACGCTGGTTGGTGATCCCGATCCCGGCGATATCATCCGGTGTAGCACCAGCCTTGGTCATAACTTCAAGAGCAACGCCGCTCTGAGTAGCCCAGATTTCCATCGGATCATGTTCGACCCAGCCCGGATTCGGATAATGCTGTTCGAATTCTTTCTGAGCGACTGCTACGATTTCAGAATCGTGATTGAAGAGAATTGCGCGGTTGCTGGTTGTCCCAGAGTCTAGAGCCAGAATGTATTTAGCCATAAAACTAAACCCCCCCTAATTTTTAAGCAAAGCATCCTGATACTGCCCGTCATACACAGGGGATCACTCAGGCCCCCCTCAGTTCTGCGGAATCTTGAATCTTATGATGAAAACTTTGCAGGACTGTCCTGAGTGAAGCGTTTTCACAGAGAGTATCAAAAAAACCGCAGTAATATAACTCTGCTCGTATTGATTTGTAATCCCCTACAATGTCAATGTACGAACGTGTTCATATCTGCGGATCTCCCTGTTTCCTGTATATGTAAGGCCTGTATCAGTCGGCCTTATTTTGTTAACTTCAGATTAGCACAGTCCGGGGGTTGTGTAAACACTCTCAGGCCGAAAAAAACAAGTTATTTGTTTAACAATCGACTAATCAACACAAATAATCAAAAAGTCAAATAAAAGATAGGTTTAGTTAATCTATATAATAAAATCTGGAAAAGACAGATTTAATCACGAAAACGGCCCTTTAAACAAGTTAAGAAATAAGAATAAGCAATAAAAATAATAGTTTACAACGAAGGATTTTTGCAAGGTAATAATTTACGCCGCGCTGACTTCTATAGTAAGAAAGAGAACGAAAAAAACGACAGAATAAGAGCTAAATTCTACACTTCTAGTATCAAAAAGTTTCATAATTCATCGCAGTAGCGTTTAACCCCACTGGTTATAATAGAATTAACAATGCAATGGGGGAATCCTGATGAAAAAGTTTATCAACGATGTTGCGAATGTAGAAACTGAAATGCTCGATGGGATGGCGGCAACCTACCCGCAGTACGTAAAGCGTATGGACGGGCTCGATGTTATCGTCAGAGCAGACAAGAAAGCGGACAAGGTCGCTCTTGTCAGCGGCGGCGGCTCCGGCCACGAACCGACTCATGCCGGTTATGTCGGAAAAGGCATGCTTGATGCCGCATGTGCGGGCGCAGTTTATACGTCTCCGACACCTGACCAGATCTTCGAAGCGATTAAGGAAGTCGATGCCGGCAAAGGCGTTCTGCTCGTTATCAAGAACTATACGGGCGATGTCATGAACTTTGAAATGGCTGCGGACATGGCCAGAGACGAAGGCATCGATGTCGAACAGGTCATCTCGGCGGATGATGTTGCGGTAGAAGATTCTCTGTATACAATCGGACGCAGAGGTGTTGCGGGAACAATCTTTATCCATAAGATCGCGGGAGCCAAGGCTGAAGAAGGCGCGGATCTGAAGGAAGTCCAGAGAGTCGCTCAGAAGGTCATCGACAACGTCCGCTCGATGGGCGTCGCAATCAAGCCGTCGACAGTTCCGGCAGCCGGTACACCCGGTTTCGAACTTGCCGAAGACGAAATGGAAATGGGCGTCGGCATCCACGGGGCCCCTGGTGTAGCGACGGAAAAGATCAAGCCGGCAGACGGTATCGTAGACGAACTTCTCGAACATATCTTCAAGGATAAAGACTATGCCGGCAAGGAAGTCGCGCTGATGGTCAACGGTTCCGGTGCTACTCCGGAAATGGAACTTCTGATCCTGTCCAACCATGCCCATAAGGTTCTGGCAGACAAGGGAATCAAAATCTACAAGACGCTGCTGGGCAACTTTATGACATCTATCGACCAGGCGGGCGCGTCTCTGTCGCTGCTCGAACTCGACGACGAACTCAAGGCTCTTCTCGACGCTCCGGCCGATACTCCGGCAATGACAGTCGTCTGATCAGAGCACCGCGATACGGCAGATACGGTAAAAGAAGCATAACGGGACGGCGAAACGATGCCGTATAACACCGGGCTATGTTAAAATGATGGCAGGCAGATTTTCTGCCTGCCATTTTTAAGGAGCAGAGCTTATGAGTATGACAAAAGATCAGATTCTCGTTTTTGTGGACAATTTCGCAGATAAAATGCATGAACATAAGCAGGAACTGACGGAATTTGACCAGCACATCGGGGACGGTGACCACGGAATCAATATGGACCGCGGAATGTCGGCCGTTGAAGAAAAAAAGCCGGGCTTTGAAGACAAAAGCATTGCCGATATTCTCAAGGCAGTCGGCATGACGCTCGTTTCGACTGTAGGCGGCGCGTCGGGTCCGCTGTACGGGACGGCGTTTATGAAGGCCGGCGGAGCAGTTAAGGGAGCGGAAGAACTGACCGAACAGCAGATCGCCGATATTTTCGACGCGATGATCGGCGGAATCCAGCTCAGAGGCAAGGCGGTCGAAGGCGAAAAGACGATGCTCGATGCCATCATGCCTGCCAGAGACGCTTATAAAGCCGCGATCGAAGCGGGCGACGATATCGCAGCCGCGCTGAAAAAAGCGGATGAAGCCGCATGGAACGGCGTGGATTATACAAAGACCATCAAGGCGACTAAAGGCCGCGCAAGCTATCTCGGCGAACGAAGCATCGGTTTTCAGGATCCGGGCGCAACATCCGTTTCCTATATGATCGACGCGATGACGGAAGCTGCCGGCGGTGCGCCGGGGGAGTCTGAAGCCGCTGATACGGTCGGCCTGGTCATCGTATCCCATAGTCCCAAAATCGCGCAGGGTGTCGTAGATCTGGCGCTTGAAATGGCGCCTGATGCCCGAATTGCAGCGACCGGAGGACTGCCCGACGGCAGTATCGGGACTGATCTCGGGTCGATCCGGGAAGCGATCGACGCGGTGATGGGACCGGCGGGCGTCATTATGCTGGTGGATCTCGGGTCCGCGGTGATGTCGTCGGAGATGGCGATCGAACTTTCCGACTATCCCGAGCTTATCAAAATCGTAGACGCACCGCTTGTCGAAGGCGCGCTGTTTGCAGCAGTCGAAGCTTCAGTCGGAAGCGATATTAAGCGTATCAGCGAGGTTCTGGCCAGATCGAAGACAGAACCCAAGTTCTGATTCTTCATTCCTGTAACGACATTATTTTCGATATAAAGAATAGAGCTCATCGAAAGCTGATCAAAGGATTCCCGATGTCAATCAGGCCCGCCGTAACAGGCGGGTTTTTTTTTCGCCGTTCTGACAATATCCTGAGGCGTTTAGAAATTTTACCTGTGATCATCCGGGTACCGGTTATGGAAAAAGGAATGCAGCGTAAAATGCGGGAGATGGTATAATAATACATCGTATCCGGTACTGCAGTGTGCGGTACCGGATACGGAATATGAACAGGCAGTATATTTCAGGCCGCCTGCGCGGCCTGTGGAAAGAACGATTATGAGCAAATTCACCCATCTTCACGTCCATAGTGAATATTCACTCCTTGACGGCTTCAGCAGGATCCCGGATCTTGTCTCGGCAGCCAGGGAACAGGGAGCGGACGCTCTCGCTCTGACCGATCACGGCGTTATGTTCGGTGCGGTGGATTTTTACCGCGAATGCGAGAAGCAGGGAATCACGCCGATTATCGGATCGGAAGTTTATGTATCGCCGGGCGATATGACAGACAGGAACCCGGCTCAGAAAAGAGCCGCACATCTGATCCTCCTCGCTGAAAACAACGAGGGTTACAAAAATCTGATGAAAATCGTATCCGCCGGTTACGTTGACGGATTTTATTATAAACCCAGGGTCGATCACGCGCTGCTGAGAAAGTACAGCGACGGCCTTATCGCGCTGTCAGCTTGTCTTGCGGGCGAGATCCCCCAGGCGGTGATTTCAGGAGATCAGGCGGGCGCTGAAAAACTGGCCCTCGAGTATCAGGATATCTTCGGAGAGGGAAATTTTTTCCTCGAAATTCAGGATCACCGGATACAGGAGGAAGCTGCGGTCCGGGAAGGACTGAGGAAGATTTCCGAACGGACGGGAATCGGACTGGTCGCGACGAACGACTCCCATTATGTCAGACGCGAAGACGCGGCCGCCCACGATGTGCTTGTCTGTATTCAGACAGGCGCGCGTGTCGACGACGAGGACAGACTTCGTTATACGGGGGATTTCAGTCTGCGTTCTCCGGAGGAAATGATCCGTGAATTCGGCGATTATCCGGGTGCCGTCGAAAATACGATGCTTATCGCGGACAGGTGTCACGTAACGCTTGAAGAAGGCGTCAATCATATGCCTGAATACGAAATTCCGGTCGGCTACAGCGATTCCGGAGAGTATCTGGAATCGCTGTGCAGGGAAGGACTTGCAAGGCGGTACGACGAGATCACGCCCGAAATCGAAGCCCGTCTTGACCACGAGCTCAAGACGATCGGGGATATGGGCTTTAACAATTATTTCCTCGTTGTCTGGGATTTCATCCATTTTGCGAAGACAAACGGAATTAAGGTAGGACCTGGCAGAGGATCTGCGGCGGGCTCGCTTGTGGCGTATTCCCTCGATATCACGACCCTCGATCCGCTCAAATATAATCTGCTCTTCGAGCGTTTCCTGAACCCGGAGCGTTATACGATGCCCGATATCGACTGCGATTTCTGCTACGAACGCCGTCAGGAAGTCATCGACTACGTTACGCATAAATATGGCGACGACCATGTCGCCCAGATCATCACCTTCGGGACGATGGCTGCGAGGGGCTCGATCCGCGACGTATCGCGGGCGCTGGATATTGACTATAATACGGCGGACCGGCTTGCAAAAGAGATTCCGATGCATCCGGGACAGAACGTGACCATCGACCAGGCGCTCGAGGAAAACAAGGAGCTCAAGGCGATCGCGGAAGGGGATCCCCAGGTTGCGAAGATCCTCAGCTATGCGAGAGCCGTCGAAGGGATGGCGCGTCACGCGAGCACCCACGCCGCGGGCGTCGTAATCAGCGACAAGCCGCTTACCGAATACGTTCCGCTGTACCGGACCGGCGACTCGATTACGACCCAGTATACGATGGGACTGCTGGAATCCCAGGGGCTCATCAAAATGGACTTCCTCGGACTGCGCACGCTTACGGTCATCCGCGACGCCGTGGATAATATCAGAAAGAGCACGGGCAGAGAAGTCGATATCGACGCGATCGATATGACAGATCCTCATATTTATGAAATTATCGCAGAGGGCGACTGCGGCGGGATATTCCAGCTCGAATCCTCCGGGATCACCTCGTTTATGAAGGAGCTTCAGCCGGAAAACTTCGAAGATATCATCGCGGGGATCTCGCTGTACCGTCCGGGGCCGATGGATCAGATCCCGAAATATATCCGGAATAAAAAGAATCCGGAACAGATCCGGTATCTCCATGAATCCTTAAAACCGATTCTCGGGGTTACATACGGATGTATGGTCTATCAGGAACAGGTCATGCAGATATTCCGTGATCTGGCGGGCTTTTCGATGGGACGCTCCGACCTCGTGCGCAGGGCGATGTCGAAGAAAAAATCGGACGTCATGGAGCACGAGGGCGAGGTCTTCATTTATGGAGAGAAAAACGCGGACGGCGCAGCGGTAATCGACGGCTGCATTGCCCGCGGTATTCCCGAAGCAACTGCCAGGAAAATCTGGGACGAAATGAAGGATTTCGCGAAGTACGCCTTCAATAAATCGCATGCGGCCGCCTACGCGGTCGTCGCGGTCCAGACGGCCTGGCTTAAGTATTATTATCCGAAAGAGTTCATGGCGGCGCTGATGAGCTCTGTCATGGATCAGGAAAAGAAGATCGCCCGCTATATCGACGAATGTACGAGAAAGGGCATCAAGGTTCTGCCGCCGGATGTGAACCGGTCGGAAGCCCGGTTCACGGTTTCCGACGGCGCGGTTCTGTTCGGTCTCGGCGCAGTAAAAGGCGTGGGTCAGGGGATGATCGACGAGATCGTTAAAGCCCGTGAGGAACACGGTCCCTTTGTCCGATTCACCGATTTCTGCGAAAATGTAGAGGGACAGGGGCTGAACAAACGGTGCATCCTGAATCTGATCAAATGCGGAGGCTTCGATTATACCGGCGTTCCCCGCGAACGGCTGCTGGCCGGGGCGGAGAGCATCCTGAACGAAGCTCAGCGAAAGAAGAAGGATAATCTGTCCGGACAGATGAATCTGCTCGATCTGGCAGGCGCCGGGCAGAGCGAACAGCTTCGAGAAGAAAGCTTTCCGAACGTTCCGCCTGCTTCCGAAGACACGATTCTCGCAATGGAAAAGGAAGTGACCGGCATTTATATTTCCGGTCATCCGCTTAATAAATACAGAGATATTTTGAAAAGAGCCGCAGATTTCGATTTTTCGCTGTGCGATTCGTATGAGGAGCTCAGCGCGAAGGTCAGAGATCAGAGTCAGGTGACGGTCGGAGGCCTTGTCAAGTCGACGCGTTCCCAGCTGACGAGAAACAAGGATCTGATGGCTTTCGCAAGGCTCGAGGATATTTATGGCGGGATCGATCTTGTCATCTTCCCGAAATATTATGAAAAGTTCAGACGGATGCTTAAAGAGGACACGCCGGTTATCGTAAAGGGCAAGATCTGCTACGATGAAGAAATGAGCGTGTCGGTATGCGTCGAACGGATGAAGACCCTCGACGATCTGAAGCTGCAGGCGGAAGGTCGCAGGAAACGACGTGAAGGGGAAAATATGGTGCATGAAGACGAAAAGTCGGACTACACCCACGCGGGAAGTGGAACGATGGTGCTTCATTTTGCAGATTTAACGCAAAAAACTCTCCTTGAACCAATAAAAAAAATTCTGGCTAGTTTTCCGGGGGAAAGCCCTGTGATATTATATTTTGAGAAAGAGAATAAACGCTTCCGGGCTTCCGAGAAGCTGAGCGTCTCTATTGACAATGAATTAATACACAGCCTGGAAGCATATCTGGGAAAAAAAAGTGTGGAGGTAATATAAATGGGAGACAGAAAACGTATCGGGATTCTTACCAGCGGCGGTGATGCCCCGGGAATGAACGCTGCCATCAGAGCTTCGGTAAGGGCCGCGCTCGATATTGGTTATGAAGTCTACGGAATTAACCGCGGGTATGCCGGTCTCCTCGACAAGGACTTCCAGCCCATGAATTCAAACATGCTTGCCGAGATCCTCGGAAGCGGCGGCACGAATCTCCGCACCTCCAGAAGCGAAATCTACAAGACATCCGCCCGCCTGAAGCGTGCGACGGAAATTCTCGAAGAGTATCATATCGACACGCTCATCGTCATCGGCGGGGACGGGTCTCTGACAGGTGCTCTGATGCTTTCCAGACTCGGCGTTAAAGTCGTCGGGATGCCGGGAACCATCGACAACGACTTCGGTGCGTCCGATTATACCATCGGCTTCGATACGGCGGTTTCAACCGCAATCGATGCGATCAGCAAGATCCGCGATACCACATTCTCGCACAATCGGATCAACATCGTTCAGGTTATGGGACGTTCGTGCGGCGATATCGCGCTCTACGCAGGTATCTC
>ERZ1645187.4433-NODE-4433-length-11324-cov-6.364984_pt1 | contig 11324 bp, 8 predicted proteins | sample MGYA00575352_ERZ1645187 | MGnify/ENA primary metagenome ERZ1645187 (study PRJEB40837, sample SAMN11349314) | freshwater sediment metagenome | isolation source: river sediment | host: Sediment | place: India: Wazaribad , New Delhi | collected 2017-02-21 ... | reverse complement strand
TCGCCGCCGGGAAGAAATGGTATGTCCACGACAGCGGGAAGAACGACGAGGGCAAACTCGCCGACCTCCGCACGGCCCTCGACGCCGGCGAAATTTCCCTCGCCTACATTTCGCTCGGCAAGCTCGACGCCCTCATGCACGCCGAGGGCACGCAGACCCCCAAGGCCGGCGAACTCCTCGCGTGGTATGACCGGCAAATCCGCGCGCTCCTCGAGGCCGCCCGCAAAAACTACGACGACGTGCGCCTCTACGTTTTCACCGACCACGGGATGCACGACATCCATCGCGGCTACGACCTGCAAAAGGACGTCGAGGCGCTCGGGCTGCGCTTCGGCAAGGACTACGTCGCGTTCTACGATTCGACCATGGGACGCTTCTGGTGCCTCAACCCAGACGCTCGCGCCAAGCTGTCCGCCCTTCTCGAACACCACCCTCAAGGCCGCATTTTGCACGAGGACGAACTCCGCTCGCTCGGCGTCTTTTTCCCGGACGCCCAATACGGCGACCTCGTCTTCCTCATGCATTCCGGCATACAAATCGCCCCGAGCTTCATGGGACGCAAAGCGATCAAAGGCATGCACGGTTTCCACCCCGACGACCCCGACTCCAAAGCCATGATCTGCAGCAACCGCCCGCTGCCGCCGGGGCTCAACCGCATCCAACAAATCTTCGGCCTCATGTGCGAATGCGCCGGCCTCAAGCCTCCTCCCGGACGCGACACACCCTGACATGACAACTCCAGCGACACCCTCACCCTCCGACTTCCCCATGCACGGCGCCCCGGCGTTCGTCGAATCCATGGGCGGCGATCCCGCCATCTGCCTCGAAATCCTCGACGTCGCCCTCGAAGAGTCGCAAACCCAGATCGACGCCGTCACAGCCCTGTGGTCGGGCGGAAGCACCGACCAAGCCCGCCGCGCCGTCCACAGCTTGCGCGGCGCGTCCGCCACCTTCGGCGCATCCGCCTTCGTCGCCCTCCTCCGCCAGATGGAATCCGACTGCGAGGCGGAAGAAACCGACAAAGTCCTCGCCGCCCTCGACAACTTCCAAAAGTCCGCCAGCCGCTACCGCGACGCCCTCGCCGCCATGCGCGAGGAAATCCGCGCGATGACATGACCCCCTTCCTCGTCGCGCTCACCGGGCCGTCCGGCAGCGGCAAAACCTCCCTCGCCCGCGCCATCGGAGAGACCTTTGACGACGGCGCCTGCGCCCTGCTTTCCCTCGACTCCTACTACCGCGACCTCTCGCACCTCACGGACGACGAACGCGAGGCCGTGAACTTCGACCGGCCGGACGCCTTGGACAGCGCGCGCTTCCTCGCCGACCTCGCCGAGTTGCGCGCCGGCCGCGCCATCGAAGTCCCCGCTTACGACTTCGCCACCCACACCCGCTCGCCTCGCGGGCAACGCTTGCAGCCCGCACCCGTCGTGCTCGTCGAGGGCATTTTCGCCCTCGCGTGGCCCGGGGCGGCGGCGATGTTCGACCTCAAGGTTTACGTTGATCTCGAAGCGGACACTTGCCTCGAGCGGCGCCTCGCGCGCGACGCTGACGAGCGCGGACGCCACGAGGCCGAGGTGCGCCGCCGCTTCGAGGAGCACGTGCGCCCCTCGCTCGCCGTCTTCGTCGAGCCGCAGCGCGACCTCTGCGACCTCGTCCTGCCCGGCCTCGCCGCCCTCGACGAAATGGCCCGAAGCTGCCTGGCCCGCCTGCCACAAATTTCGCGAAGGCGAGGTCGAGTGCCCGCTTGATAACGGCGGCGGCGCGTATATGCTCGCGCCCTGATGGAGTCACTTTCCGGCCGCGAACTCAACAAGCTCAGAGAGACGAAGGGCCTGTCTCTCGACACCGTGGCCCAAGCCACCAAGCTGCGGGTGTCCATCATCGAAGCGATCGAGAACGACGCCGGGACCGACCTGCTTTCGCCCATTTACATGGATCTTTCGCGGAGGACCTACGCGCGCTACCTCGCCGAAATCGCCTCCATGGAGACCGGCGCGAAACAGGAAGCCGGAAACCCCGCGCCAGCCAAGCAGCCCGCAACCGCGGACAAAACTGCCGGCAAACGCTAGCTGACGTCCCCGGGCGGATACGGCCGCGCCATCGCGCCAGGCAAACGCCCGCCGCCCGGCTATCCCTTCGCGCCCACCAACAAATCGAGCTTTGCCGCCAAGGTCTCGATGAGGATCGGCTTGGCCAAGTAGGCGTCCATTCCCGCCTCGATGCATCGATCGCGGTCGCCCGCCAACACGTCGGCCGTCAGGGCGATGATCGGAACGCGGGAGCTTGCCCCTTCTTCTCTCGCGCGGATCCGCCGCGCCGCTTCGATGCCATCCAAATCCGGCATCCGCAGATCCATGAGCACGGCCGCAAATTTCCCGGGCACGAACTGCTCGACCGCCGAGTTTCCGGTCGGGCAAAGCACGGACCCGTAGCCGAGCTTCGCGAGCATTTTGCGCGCCACGGCCTGCGACGTCACGTCGTCCTCCACCACCATCACCAGCTTCGGCTTGGCGGCCGGGGCGCGCTGCCCCGGGGGCGGCCGCGAGATCGGCGCCGGGCCGGATTCGTCGTGGGGCAGACAGAAAATAAAGGTGCTGCCTTTGCCGGCCTCGGATTCCACGGAAACTTCTCCGCCCATCGCCTCGGCCAACCTGCGGCTGAGCGTGAGCCCGACCCCGGCCCCGCCAAAATGTCGGCTCGGGGTTGAATCCGCTTGGGTGAAGGGCTGGAAAAGCCGGCCGATGATCTCCGGAGCGATGCCCGGCCCGGTGTCCGCAACCCTGAATTCCACGCCCCGCGGCCCCTGCGCGGTCACCTTCAGCGTCACGGAGCCCTCGTCCGTGAATTTCACCGCGTTGCCGACAAGATGCCCGAGCACCTGCATGATCCGGCGCGCGTCGCCATACACCACGCCCGGGGCACCCGGGTCGGCCCCGCAAATGAAATCGAGGCCCTTGTCGAGCGCCGGCTGGCGGAAAATTTCGCGGCACGACTCGAGCAGGTCGGCCACCGAGACAGGCGATCTCTCGACGACGAGGCTGCTGTAATCGAGGATGTCGCTCATCAGTTGGAGAAGCCGCTGGCCCGCGCCGCGGAGCGTCGTCAGGTATTCTGTCTGCGTCGTGTCGAGCGGCGTGTCGCCCAAGAGGTCGGCAAAACCCAGCACGGTGCTCAGCGGCGTCCGCAGCTCGTGGCTCAAAATGCCGAGGAACTCGCTCTTCGCGCGGGACGCGGCGTTGGCCCTGTCGAGAGCGCCGCGCAACTCCTGCTCGAGCGAGCGCTTCTCGCTGATGTCCGCCTTCACGGCGAGGTAATGGGAAATCCGGCCCGAAGCGTCGCGGATCGGCGAAATCGTCACCTCCTCCCAGTAGAGCGAGCCGTCCTTGCGCTTGTTGTGGAACTGGCCGCGCCAGACGCGCCCGGCGGCAATGGTCGCCCACATCTCGCGGTAAAAAGCCGCCGACTGCAACCCGGACTTGAGCACGGCGGGAGTGGCCCCGAGCAGTTCCTCGCGCGTGTATCCGGTGGTGCGCTCGGCCGCAGGGTTCACGGACAGGATGACGCCTTGCGGGTCGGTGACGACGATGGAGTTTTCGCTTTGCTCGACGGCGGCGCGCAGGATTTCCAGTTCGCTCTCGATATTCTTGCGCCGCGAGATGTCGCGCACGAAAGCCACGAACGCGCCGGACTCGGAATCGCCGTGCACGCTCAGCTCGACGTCGAAGGCCGTGCCGTCCTTGCGGCGATGGCGGGTTTCAAAACGCCGTTTCTCCGCAGCCGGCTCGGTCCACCCCCGCCCGCCGTCCCCGCGGGCCTCTTCGAGTTCCGCGATCTTCATCCCGCGGAGTTCCTCGCGGGAGTAACCGGTCATGGCGCAATAAGCTTGTTCGCCTCGCGGATCTCCCCCGCCGGACCCAAGAGCACAAAACCGTCCATCGCCGCCTGCAGCAGGATGCGGCAGATCGCATCGCCGGTCCCGAGCGCGGGCGCGCCGGGCGAACCCTGTTCGTTTTCGTTTGAAATTGCGGGCGGCGACATCTCTCTGGCAGGTAGGCAGACAGCGCAGAACCGACCATCGGGGCTTTCGTAAAAATCGCAAACCCACGCCCGGCAAATGACCGCGCAGCTGTTTCCAACCCGTTCGATATTAAGGCCCAGCGACTTCCTAACAACCCAAAAAATGACACCGAACCACACCACCCTGCCGGGCAACTTTCGCGGTGCCGCCTGCGGGTTGTCGCGTGCGCGCGGGGAACTCGTGTGGTAGCGTTCCGGGCCGTGCCCGACTCCATCCACAATTTTCCGGCCGCGGCGCCGGAGGATGCGGCTTTGCCGGAACCCTCCCGCCACCACGCTTGGCCCCGAAGCAGGTCGGCGCGCGCGATCCTCGCGCTGCTCGCACTCGCCCTAGGCCTGCTCGCCACCGCCTACACCGCGCTGCAAGTCAAAGCTTCCATCGACAAGAACGCGGCCGACGAGTTCGCCTTCGCCTGCGACCAGATCACTTTGAAAATCGAGGAACGCTTGGGCGCCTACGCCCTGCTGCTTCGCGGCTGCCAAGGCCTTTTCGCGGCGTCGGACGACGTCAGCCGCGCCGAGTGGCGCGCCTACACCCAAGCCGTCCAAGCAGGCGATCCGGCCCCCGGATACCAAGGGATAGGTTTTTCCCTACAGATCCCGCAGGACGACCTCGCGGCCCATGTCGCCAAAATACGCTCCCAAGGATTTCCCGATTACAAAATTCAGCCGCCGGGCGAGCGCGACTCCTACTCGTCCATCATCTATCTGGAGCCGTTCGCCGAACGCAACCTCCGCGCGTTCGGATACGACATGTTTTCCGAGCCCGTCCGGCGCAACGCCATGGAGCGCGCCCGCGATACCGGCGAACCCGCGCTGTCCGGAAAGGTCAAGCTGATGCAGGAGGGCGACAAGGAAGTCCAGTTCGGCACGCTCATGTATGTCCCCGTGTATCGCCGCGGCGCGCCGCTGGAAAACGCCGCCGACCGCCGCGCCGCCCTCATCGGTTGGGTTTACAGCCCCTACCGCATGAACGACCTCATCAAGGGCATCCTCGGCGAGTGGGACATCCGCCCGGGCAGCCTGCCCCGCACGCGGATCTATGACGGCGGAGAGCCGTTCCCGTCGAACTTGATCTTCGACAGCGCCCCCGATGGGCCGAACGAAGCCGACCCGCTTTTCCACCAAGAGCGCATGATAGATTTCAACGGCACGCTCTGGCTTCTCGTGTTCACCGGCAACCCTTCTTCCGAGCCGGCCGATCACACGCCGGCCGTGGTCACTCTCTTGGCCGGGCTCATCATCAGCGGCCTCATCGTCGGGCTCATGCTCGTCATCTACAAGCGCTCCGACGCCGTGGAGATGGCCGAGGATTTGGCCGCGCGCATCCGCGACATGGCGTTCCACGACAGCCTCACCGGGCTGCCGAACCGCCGCCTGCTGCACGACCGCATGGAAATGGCGCTCGCGGCCAACAGGCGCATCGGGCGGCACGGGGCCCTGCTCATGATCGATTTGGACAACTTCAAACCGCTCAACGACGAGCACGGGCACGCGGCCGGCGACCAGCTGCTCGTCGAAGTCGCGCGCAGGCTGCACCGCTGCGTGCGCGAAACCGACACGGTGGCCAGGCTCGGCGGCGACGAGTTCGTCGTCCTTCTCGCGAACTTGGACGAATCCCGGGCGTCCGCCGCGGAGCAGGCCGCCGCCGTGGCCGACAAAATCCGGGCCGCGCTGGAACGCCCGTATTTCGTGGCCGCCGGGCCCGCCGGGGGCGCCACGGTCAGGCACTTCTGCTCGTCGAGCATCGGCGTCGCCCTTTTCGGGCCGGCGGACACGGACCAGCACAAGGTCATACACCGCGCGGACGACGCCATGTATGACGCCAAGCAGGCCGGCCGCAACAGGGTTGTGATGGCGAGGTCCGACGAGCCTGCGGCGGCCGAAGCCCCCGTTCCCTTCAAAGCGTAGCGCAGACGCGGTTGGCCGTATCCAGCTTGGCGTGCTCCAGCGCCTCGTTGGCGCGCGCGCGGAGCGCGTCCAGATCGGCCGTCTCGGGCGTGGCCTCCGCCGCGCCGATGGAAACCGTGAAAGGCACGGGGCGGCCGTCGGGCAAGCGCACCTCCGAGCGGTCGAGAGCTTCGACCAGCCTCCGGGCGACGCGCTCGGCGCCGTCGAGCGGCGTTTCGGGCAGAAGCAGGGCGAAGCGGTCGCCCCCCACGCGGGCCAGCAGGTCGTTGCCGCGCAGGTAATGGCGGCAGGTTTCGGCCAACTCTTTGACGACGAGGTCGCCTGCATCCCGGCCGAATTCGGCGTTGATGTCTTCGAGGCGGTCCACGTCGGCAACGAGCACGGAGAGCTTCGCGCCGGCTTCCCGCACGCGCAGCATTTCTTGGGTTCCCTGCGAATCGAACTGCACCTCGCTGCAAATCGCGCAGGCCAGCGCAGTCCGCGGGTCGGCGGCCTCCCGCTCTCTCGCCAGCACTTGCGCCGTGATATCCCTGTGGGTTCCGAGCATCCGCCGCGGCTTGCCGTCGGCCTCCCATTCCACCACGCGCCCGCGGTCGAGCACCCACACCCAGTTCCCGTTGCGGTGGCGCATGCGCACCTCGCACTCGTAAACGTCCGTCTGGCGGCTGAAGCAGCGCTGGAGTTCCTCGTTCGATCGCAGCAGGTCCTCGGGGTTCACGAAATTCATCCAAGTCTCGATGCTCACCGGCTGCAGCTCGGCGAGGGTGTAGCCGACGATTTGCGCCCACGCCTCGTTGAACACGGTCGCGCCGGTCTGCACGTTCCATTCCCACGTCCCCATGTTCATCCCCTCGATCACCTCGGCGAGATGCCGCCGCTCGTTGAACAGCACCGACTCCTTCTCCCTCTCCGCCGCCCGCCGCGCCTGCACACGCGACGACGCAAACACCGCCACAGCCCCGAGAACCGCGCGCGCGGCAAGCCCGGCCAGCGCCCCCGCGTCCCGCCAGCCGCCGGAAACCAGCACGGACGCGAGATCCAAAGCGAAAGCCAGCGCGGCCAGCGCAGCCACCCCCCGCGGGCCGGCGAGGGCCGCCGCGAAAATCACCGGAACCCACGGCCACGTCAGCGCCCCCGCGCCCGCGGGCAACGCCGCGCCCGCAATGCAAAACGCGACGACAAGCCCCGCCGAAGCAAAAAGGAACCGCCGCCCGAAAACCGCGTTGTCTCCTGGTGTCGTCATGGCGCGCGCAAAGCCCGCCACAATAAACCCCCGGCGCGCCGCCACCGCAAGCCATCACAGCGGGCCCGCCCGGCGCGAAAGATCGACTTTGCCAGCAACCGCAAACTCGCGCATATTCCCCTGTCCACGACCGCGCTCCGATGAACGACGAAGAATCCCCCGGCAAGCCCACGGTCCTCGTCGTGGACGACACCCCCGACAACCTGACGCTGATGTCGGAGCTGCTGCGCGGCCGCTACACCGTGAAACTGGCCAAAAGCGGCGAGAAAGCCCTGCAGCTCGCCGGAGCCGACCCGCACCCGGACCTCATTCTCCTCGACATCATGATGCCCGGCTTGTCCGGCTACGACGTGATGCGCGAACTCAAGGCGAACGAGGTCACCCGGCACATTCCGGTGATTTTCCTCACGGCCATGAGCGCGGTCGAGGACGAGAGGAAAGGCCTCGAGATGGGCGCCGTGGACTACATCACAAAACCAGTTTCGCCGCCGATCGTGCTGGCGCGCGTCGCCAACCACCTCAAACTCAAAGCCGCCTCCGACTTCCTCCGCGACAAAAGCAAGTTCCTCGAGGAAGAGGTCGAGCGGCGCACCCGCGAAAACCAGGCCATCCAAGACGTGACCATCCTCGCCATGGCCTCGCTCGCCGAAACCCGCGACCTCGAGACGGGCAACCACATCCGCCGCACGCAGCACTACGTGCGCATCCTCGCCGAACGCCTCAAAAACCACCCGCGCTTCGGCTACTACCTCACCGACGAGACCGTCGCCATGCTCTTCAAGTCCGCGCCCCTGCACGACATCGGCAAGGTGGGCATCCCCGACCGCATCCTCCTCAAACCCGGCCGCTACACGCCCGAGGAGTTCGAGATCATGAAAACCCACACCACCCTCGGGCGCGACGCGATCCAGTCCGCCGAGGACCACCTCGGCATGTCCGTGGATTTCCTGAAAATCGCCAAGGACATCGCCTACTACCACCAGGAGAAGTGGGACGGCAGCGGCTACCCGACCGGGGCCGCGGGCGAAAACATCCCCATCTGCGCGCGGCTCATGGCCGTTGCCGACGTTTACGACGCGCTGAGCAGCGCCCGCGTTTACAAGAAAGCCATGCCGCACGGGCAGGTGATCGAGCAGATGCGCGAAGGCCGCGGCACCGACTTCGACCCCGACGTGCTCGACGCGTTCCTCGCCGCGCAAGACGAGTTCCAAGCCGTCGCCGCACGCTTCAATGACACCAAAGCGGATCTCAAGCGCTGCGCGGACTCCGCGGGCTTGCCGCAAGTGAGCGGCGCGATCCCCTGAGCCGCATCCGCGCAAAACCGCGCGGGTTGCGCTGCTGCCGCGCCAAGGTCTTTCCAGGGGGCACAGGCGTCTCGCCTGTGATGTCTGGTCGTCGCGGCCGGGACGGCCGTGCTCCCTGAGCTTGCAGCGGTGCCCTCATTGAAAAGTGAGCGCCGACCAACTGCGAATGCCTTCTGTGCGGAGCCTCGGGATGGCTTCCGTTTTGCATCGTTACGGCTGAGCGCGCCCGCTACTCCCCGGCCAACTTTTTCCCCAGGGGGCCGATTTTCTTGAGGGCGTCGTCGAAGTCATAATTCGACACGGCCGAAGCGACGCCCGCAAAATCATTTTCGAAGCCGGTCCCCTCGAGGAGATCCGCCAGTTCGCCGGCAACTTCTTCGGAACGCGCGTCGCTCTGCGCCAGCAACTCCTCCAAGCGCTCCAGCAAAGCCGCAGCTTTGGCCGCGTCCAAGGGCGCGGCGTCCGGGGCTTCCCCCGCGCGCTCGTCCGCGTCGCGCAAGCGCTCCAACCCGGAAAGGACGACAACGAGTTCCTCGACGGTTTTCTCGAACGCCGCCCGGGCGGCCTCCCCTTGCCCGGGGCTTTCGCAAGCTTCCTGCAAATCCGCCGCGACCTCCTGCAACCGCGCCGCCCCGATGCTGCCCGCGAGCCCCTTCAACGTGTGGGCCATCCGGGCGCGGGTGGCCGCGTCGCCCTCCGCCTCCGAGAAGCGCGCGGCAAAATCCCGCTGGTTGTCCAGAAACTTGAGGAGCAGCTTGCGGTAAAGCGCGAGGCGGCCGGACGAGCGCGAGAGCCCGGCGTCGGCATCGATGCCGGGCAACTCCAAGCCGGGCGCAGCGACACCCTCGGACACCTCGCCCCCGCCACTTTTCTCTCCCGGCGTCACCGCGTGCACCCACCGCGCGAGCACGCGGAACATCGCTTGGACGTCGATCGGTTTGACGATGATGTCGTTCATGCCGGCGTCGAACATTTTGGCGCGATCCTCCTCTATAGCGTCGGCCGTCATGGCGATGACGGGCATCTGGGCCAGCCCGGGCAACTTGCGGATCGCGGCCGTGGCCTCGTAGCCGTTCATCACGGGCATCTGGATGTCCATGAGCACGCCGTCGAACACCGCCCCCCGGGAAACGATGTCCACGGCCTCGCGCCCGTTGCGGGCCAGCGAGACCTTGGCGCCCGCCTCCTCGAGAAGCTCGATCGCCAGCTCCTGGTTCATCTCGTTGTCCTCCACGAGCAAGATGCGCGCGCCCGCCAACGCCCGCGGGTCCACGAGCGTCTCCAGCGGGGGCAGCTGCGCGAGCGGCGGCGTTTGGCCTTTGCCGAGCTGGGCGCCGATGGCTTCGAGCAGGCTCGATGACGAAACCGGCTTGACGAGATAGCCGTCGAGCCGCACGCCCTCGCGCTCGACGGCCGCGCCCGCTTCCTCCCGCCCGAAAGCGCTGACCATGATCATCGTTGGCGGCTTGCCGGGGATCGCATCTTGGATTTTCCTCGCGCAAGCCGCGCCGTCCATCCCCGGCATCTTCCAGTCGAGCAACACGAGGTTGTAAGGGCGCCCGCCTTTCTCCGCCTGCTCGACCTGCCGCAGCGCGTCCTCGCCGCCGGGGCTCATATCCGCGTCCATCCCGAACCCCCGCAACATCGAGGCGAGGTGCAGCCGCGCGAAATGGCTGTCGTCCACGACGAGCACGCGCACGCCCCGCAACTCATCGGCCCGGAACATCCGGCGGCGGTGCCCCTTGATCCCGTCGCGGCCGAAGCGCGCGGTGAAGTGGAACGTCGATCCGCACCCCGGATCGCTCTCCACCCAGATCCTGCCGCCCATGAGTTCGGCGAGACTCTTGCTGATGGCGAGGCCCAGCCCCGTCCCGCCGTATTTGCGCGTGGTGGAGGCGTCGGCCTGCGAGAACGACTTGAACAGCCCCTTCTGCTGCTCGAGCGATATGCCGATCCCGGTGTCCCTGACCCAAAAATGCACGACGACCTCCGTGCCGGATTGGCTCTCCACGCGCGCGCCGACGATCACCTCGCCCTTCTCGGTGAATTTGACGGCGTTGCCGGCGAGGTTGACCAGCACTTGGCCGAGCCTCATCGGGTCGCCGACGAGGCACTCGGGGACGTCCGGCGAGAGGTCGAAGACCAGCTCGAGGCCCTTCTCGTCGGCGCGCAAGCTCATGATGTTGCCCACGTTTTCGAAGACCTCGTCGATCCAGAAGGGGACGGCCTCCACGCCCATCTTGCCGGCCTCGATCTTCGAGAAGTCGAGGATGTCGTTGATCACCGAGAGAAGGCCGTCCGCCGCCGCGGATATTTTCTCGATGTAGCTGCGCTGCCTCTCGTCGAGTCCGGTTTTCAGCACGAGGTGGCTCATCCCGATGATGGCGTTCATCGGCGTCCGGATCTCGTGGCTCATGTTGGCGAGGAAGTCGCCTTTGGCCTTGGCCGCATCCTCCGCGATCTGCCTGGCCTTTTCCGCGATTTTCTGGGCTGTGATGATGTCCGCCTCCGCCTCCTTGATCTTGCTGATGTCGGTCGCCCAGCCCATCACGGCCTCTTTGCCCTCGTAATCCATCCGGGTCAGGGTCAAGAGGAAGTCCCTAGGTTGGTTGTCCGGTCCCCAGAACTTGACCTCGATGTTCGCGGCCATTCCTTCGCGCGAGACGGTGTCGTGAAGATGTCCGCATTTCTCGGGCTCGACGTAGAGATCTGCCGTCGGCTGGCCGACTTTGACATTGGTCAGATTCTTCAACGCGGGGTTGACGAATACGATCACGTCGTCCACCGAG
>ERZ1645187.4432-NODE-4432-length-11327-cov-21.659776_pt1 | contig 11327 bp, 8 predicted proteins | sample MGYA00575352_ERZ1645187 | MGnify/ENA primary metagenome ERZ1645187 (study PRJEB40837, sample SAMN11349314) | freshwater sediment metagenome | isolation source: river sediment | host: Sediment | place: India: Wazaribad , New Delhi | collected 2017-02-21 ... | reverse complement strand
TGCCGCGCCCGCCGCCGCCCCACGACGCCTTGAGCATCACCGGATAGCCGATCTCCAGCGCCAGCCGCTTGATCTCGCCCATGTCGTCGGGCAGCGGATCGGTCGCCGGCATCACCGGCACGCCGACCGAGATGGCGAGATTGCGCGCCGCCACCTTGTTGCCGAGCCGCCGCATGGTGTCGGGAGACGGGCCGATGAAGGTGATCCCGGCCTCGGCGCAGGCCTCGGCGAATTCCGGGCTCTCCGAGAGGAAGCCGTAGCCGGGATGGATCGCGTCGGTGCCCGAAAGCTTCGCCACGCGCAGGATCTCGGCGACCGAGAGATAGGCCTCGATCGGCCCCATCCCCTTGCCCACCTGATAGGCTTCGTCCGCCTTGAATCGATGCAGGGCGAGCTTGTCCTCCTCGGCGAAGATCGCCACCGTCGCGAGCCCCAACTCGTTGGCGGCGCGGAACACGCGGATGGCGATTTCGGAGCGGTTGGCGACGAGAATCTTCGAAATCTTCGGCACGGACGCGCGATCCTCTCAATCGATTGAAGGCGGAGACGGGCGTCCCGCCGTGGAAGCCCCGGTGCGGGGCGCGTCGATCGGGTCATATCATACGAACGTCGTAGCAAACAGCGCGCCAGGGTGACGAACCGGGATCGGCACACCGCCGCCGGGGTCGGTGCCGCCCGCGAGGATCGATGGGGCGACGTCGCCGACACCCCTGCCGGGTCGCGACCGCGGCAGGTTGCGGCATCGCGCCGCCGCGTCGGGCACTGCCGATGGGCGGCGCAGGGGCACGGTCCGCCGGTCGCGCCGGCGGCGCGGGTGACGAAACCGCCGTGCTTTCGAGGGGCGGCGACGGGGGTGACGAAGGTCGGCGGTGCCGCGAGGCGACCCACCGGGCTCGCCGAGCCGATGCTTCCGACAACGGGAACGGCGACGCGGCGCCCGGGTGCGGGCTTCGCCGCCATCGCCCCGGGCCGTCGGTCGTCCCGCGGTGCGCCGCCGCGAGGGAACGGACGAGGCGAACTCACCGCCGCCGTCTCGCTCGCAGCGCGAACGCCGTGGGGTCCGGCGAGGCCGGCCTCGTCCCATGTCCGACCGGCGACGCCTCGACCCGGACCAGATGCCCGGACCGCTCGGCCCGGGCGTCCCGCGCGAGCGGCGGCGGCGCCGTCGCGCGTGTCGGCGACGGCGATCAGGCCGTCATCGGGTGTTCGGCGAGGAAATGCTGCAGAGTCACGACCAGCGACGCGGCATGCGGGCGATCGTTCTGGCCGATGGCGAAGCGAATGTCCTCTACGATCATCTGGTGGACCCGCTCGACACCCCGCGCCTGATGCATCAGATAATCTCCGAGCGCCGCCGCGACCACCTCCGGAATGTGCTCGTGTTCGGCGATGGCGTCGATCTCGTCGATTTCGAGGTCGCACATACCGAGAATATCGTACTTCGAGATCATGGTCCGTCCTCCCTCGAACGTGTTTGTTTGGGTCGATTTTACCATGATCACACGTTCTCCGCTTGATCCGCCGCAATCGAATCGACGATGACGAGCGAAATACCGGAAGGAGTCACGAGGTGAGCGAAGCTCCGGCGTTGGTCGAGGTTCTGCGCGGCGGCACGGTCGAGAGCCGGCATCGGTGTTCGGTGGCCGTCGCCGATGCCGCCGGCGGTCTGCGCCTCGGCCTCGGCGACGTCGAGACGCCGGTCTTCCCACGCTCGGCGATCAAGGTGATGCAGGCGCTGCCGTTGGTCGAGTCGGGGGCGGCGGCGGCGCTCGGCCTCACGACGAAGGAGCTGGCGCTGGTCACCGCCTCGCACAACGGCGAGCCGGTCCATGTCGAGGGGGCTCGGACCCTGCTCGCCCGGGTCGGGCGGGACGAGACCTGCCTGGTGTGTGGCGCCCAATGGCCCGGGCGCGAGGACGACCGCGGCCGCCTGCATCGCGCCGGTCTGCGTCCGTCCCGGCTCCACAACAACTGCTCCGGCAAACACGCCGGCTTCGTCTGCTTCGCGGTCCACGCCGGGCTCGATCCGACCGGCTACGGCGACGCCGACCATCCGGTGCAGCGCGAGATCGCCGCGGCGATCGGCGACGTCTGCGGCGTCGACATCGGCCGGGCGCCGCGTGGTCGCGACGGCTGTTCGATCCCGACCTGGGCGATCCCGCTCGCGGCGATCGCGCGGGGTTTCGCCCGTCTCGTCACCGGCGAGGGCCTCGCGCCGGCGCGGGCTGCGGCCGGGCGGCTGTTGATCGAGGCGGCGATCGCCGAGCCGTTCATGATCGCTGGCACCGGTCGTTTCTGCACCGAATTCATCGAGGCCTGCGGCGGGGAGGTCTACGTCAAGACCGGCGCCGAGGGCGTGTTCGGCGCGGCGATCCCGGCGCTCGGCCTCGGCGTCGCGGTCAAGTGCGACGACGGTGCGGCGCGGGCGGCGGAGGTGGTGACGGCGACGGTGGTGGCGCGGCTCCTCGGGCGCGGCGACGACCCCGGTTCGACCCGGTTCCGGACCCCGGTGATCCGCGACTGGAACGGCGAGACGGTCGGTGAGATCCGCGCCGCGGCGGGATGGGCGGAGCGGCTCGGCGGGTGATCTTCACCCCGGTGCCGACGCCCTCGGCGGCGTCGGGCGCGGCTCGTTCACTTCTTCAGATAGACGCCGGCGGCGCTCGACGTGGACGCGGCGGCGATGGTCTTGGCCGAGCTGTCGAGCGTCCAGTTGACGGTGTTCACGATCAGCGTGTCGAGCACCATGGTGAGATTGTTCGAGGTGACGCTGGCGTTGGCGTTGAGGGTCAGTTGCCGGCTCGGCAGATAGATCAGTCCGGTGAGGGTGGCGCCGTTGGTGGCGTTCATCGAGAAGGACGACTTGGACAGGCCGGACGCCTCGTACATCAACAGGTTGGCGTAGGTGCCGCTGGTGGGGGCGGAGATGGCGAGCTTGGTGGTGCCGTTGAACTGGATGTAGGACGAATCGGGGAAGTAGAAGGTGACGCCGGTGCCGTTCCAGGTGCCGCCGTTGACGTTCACGCCACCGCCCTTGATGACGTAGACGCCGGGCTGGAAGTTGATCGTCGGGGCGCTGTTGAGGTTCATCCAGCCGCAGTAGACGCCGGGGGAGGCGGTGTAGGTGCCGCCGTTGACGTTGACGTTCGAATAGGTGCAGGTCGCCGACGAGGGCGTCGGAAGGGTCCCGGCGAAGGGATCGTTCGCGGTGGTGCAGCTCTTGGTCAGGCTGGCGTGGGTCCCGCCGTTGTCGAGAACGGTCGAGCCGGCGACGCAGGTCTTCTTGGTGGTCAGGGTCGTCGAGGCGTTGAAGGTCGCCGCCGGATTGCCGGTCGACTTGACGTGGACCTGGCAGTTCGGTGCGTTGATGTTGGCGCCGCCGTTGAGCAGGAGCCCCGGTGTCGCCGAGGTGTTGAGGAGCAGGATGCAGACGTTGTCACTCGCCGCCTTGACCACGGCGGTCGCGGTGGCGGAGATGGCGATCGACTGCATCGACACCAGACCGGCGAAGGTGGTGGCGACGGAACCGGTGGCGGAGCCGACGTAGTTGCCGGAATCGTCGAGCGCGAAGCTCGACGAGCCGAGCGTGAAGTCGGCGGTTCGGATCGATGACGACAGCATCTTGGAGGAGACCGTCGTCCACGCGGTCGTTCCGTCGCGGGCGCCGGCGATGACGGCGGCGTCGACCGCTTCCTGGAGGTCGGACCGGGCGGCGATGGCGCGGGAATAGTCGACGGCGACACCGATCGCCAGGACCAGGGGGACGGCGCTGAGCGCGGCGACGATGGCGATGTTGCCGGAGCGGTCGTCCTTGAAGCGCGGCCATCGACCCGTCATGCGGCGCGCGAGGGTACGTAGCCGAGATCCCAGAGAAAGCATGTCGTCGGTCCGATCGGTTCGATGTGCCGAAGCCGCACTTCGCCCGTCCATCGGTACCCGATACCCGTAAAATCCGCGTAAAATGATCTCGCGGAATTCGATGAACATCGAGAAATCGTTCCCGCGACCGGACGGTGGTCACATCGCGGTGCGATTACCTTCGATCGAAAGATGAGCCGGCGGTTTCGATCCGGGCAACGCGAGATCGGCGGTCGCCGGCTTGGTCCAGCGGAAGCCGACGATCGCACCGCGGCGCGTCGCCTGGAGGACGTTGGCGGCGATGATGGTCGGGCCGGAGCGCTCGTCGGCGCTGACCGCGATTCCCACCCCGGCGTCGCGCACGACGTTGCCGGTGATCGAGATGTTGCGCAGGTACTCGCCCCAGCCGACCATCATGCCGAAGTGCGGCGCGCCCTCGACGACGTTGCCGGTGACGGCGGTGTCGGCCTCGACGGCGATGCCGAAGGAGGGGGTGTCCGGATCGGGGGAGGTGGAGCGGGTCAGATTGCGCACGATGTTGCCGGTGACGGTGGCGAGGCGGCCCCCCTGCATCGAGTTGACCACCGAGATGCCGTTGACCGCGCCGTCGATCAGATTGTTGGCCACCACGGCGCCCTGAAATTCGAATTCGACGTAGAGCGCCGTCTCGCCCGAGCGTTGGATCTCGTTGCCGATGATCCGGGCGTTCGATCCGGCGTTGACGCGGATGCCGGAGAAGGCGCAGTCGGTGACGCGGTTCGACAGGATCGCCACGTCGTGGGCGCGATGGACGTTGATGCCGTTGCCGACCTGACCGGAGCCGCCCGACTTGGCGCGGATCCGTTCGACCCGGTTGCCGGTGACGACGCTGCCGTCCTCGCCCGCCGCCGAGCGATGCACGAGGATGCCGCCGTCGCCGCAGTCGGCGACGAGATTGTCGGCGACGACCAGCGCCCGCCCGTCCCGCGACAACAGGCCGTAGCTGCCGATCGAGGCGATGGTGCATTTCTCGATCCGGCCGCCGCAGCGTTCGAGCAGGAGGCCGAGATCGCTCCCCCGCCCGACGATGCAGTCGGTCAGGCGGAGATCGGCGACGTCGAAGAAGCCGAGGACCGAGCCCCAGGGGCCGACCTTCTGGTTCTGCCCGTCGAAGGAGAGGCCGGAGAGCGCGATGCGCTTGGCGTTGCGGGCGATGACGAAGGTACCCTCGCCGGTGGCGGCGAGGGTGGTCAGGCCGGCGGTGCCCTGGATCTGCGCGCCGTCGGGCAGTTCCACCGGGCCGATCCGGTAGGTGCCCGGCGCGATCACGAAGGGCCGCTTCTCGGCCACGGCCCGGGCGAGCCCGGCCCGGAAGTCGGCGGTGCGATCCCCCGCCGCCGGGGTCAGATCGGCGCCGACGATCGCCGCCCGCGTCGGCGTCGCGGCGGCGAGGGCGAGGGAGGAGAGGAGAAAGGCGCGGCGTGTCGGCATGGGCGGGTCCCGGGGTTCGACCGGGTGCGATCATGCCCGTCGCGGCGGCGCGAAGCGAGCGGAACCGCGGGTCATGGTTGCCTGTGCAGCCGCGTCGCGACGACGCCGATCGCCGCGGCGGTGGTGGCGATCAGAGCGTCGAGGGTGAAGCGTGGGCCGGCGGCGGTCGTCGAGCCGGCCGGCGGCAGGTGGAGGAAGCCGGTCGGCCGCCCGTCGGCCAGGCGCAGCGATCGCCAGAGCAGGCCGTTGCAGAGGTAGCGGCCGGCATCGTCGGAGATCGTCACCGGTGCACCCGCCGCCGCGATGCGGGCCGCGATCGCCCGTACCGGCAGGGTCACCGGGGCGCGCGGTGGCGCGTCGGGATCGAGTACGGCGACGGCCGGGCGCCGTCCCGCCGCATCGACCGCCGCCGTCGAGACGCGATTGCGGCCGAAGCGCTCGACCGTCACGGCGGTGGCGCGGCGTTTCAGGCCGAGGTGCAGCACCGCATCGGGGTGCGTCCGCCGGAGGAGGTCGTCGAGGCCGTCGAGCGCCGTCCAGGTGGTCGCGAAGACGTGCGCGACGATCTCGACGCCGAGACGTTCGCCGTGCCGCGGCGCCGACAGCTGCGCCACCACGTCCGCGGTCGGATTGCGCGGGGCGCCGGGAAAGGGGCCGAAGCCGGTGAGGAGCAGGCGGGGTCGGGTCACGGCGGCCTCGTCGGGGACGGGACGGCGGGATGTCGTCGCGTCAGATGCCGAGGGCGTCGGCGATCTCGTCGACGGCGACCGAGGCCGAGACGGTTCCGCCGCGCACACCCGCCTCGAGGTCGCCCAACCGGCCGGCGACGCGGGGGTCGTGGCGGAGCGCCTGCATCAGCCGCTCCTCGAGCATCGACCACATCCAGGCGACCTGCTGCACGCGGCGGCGCTCGGCGAATTCGCCGGTGGCGGAGAGCTTGTCGCGGTGGAGTTCGATCTGGCGCCACATCTCGTCGAGACCGAGGTCGGTGAGGCCGGAGATCAACACCACCGGCGGCGTCCAGCTCGACGATTTCGCCGCCATGATGTTGAGCGCGGCGCGATATTCCGAGGCCGCCGCCCGGGCCCGCACGGTGTTGTCGCCATCCGACTTGTTGACCGCGATCATGTCGGCGATCTCGAGCACGCCCTTCTTGATGCCCTGCAGTTCGTCGCCGGCGCCGGGCAGCATCAGCACCAGGAAGAAATCGACCATGCCGGCGACGGTGGTCTCCGACTGACCGACGCCGACCGTCTCGACCAGGACGACGTCGAAGCCGGCGGCCTCGCAGAGCAACATGGTCTCGCGGGTCTTGGCGGCGACGCCGCCGAGTGTGCCGGAGGAGGGCGAGGGGCGGATGAAGGCGTTGCGGTCGACGGCGAGCTTGGCCATGCGGGTCTTGTCGCCGAGGATCGAGCCGCCGGTTCGGGTCGACGAGGGGTCGACCGCGAGAACCGCGACCCGATGGCCGGCCGCGGTGAGGTTGGCACCCAACTGATCGATGGTGGTCGATTTGCCGACCCCGGGCACGCCGGTGATGCCGACGCGGAGGGCACGGCCCGTCCCGGGGAGCAACGCCTGGACCAGGGCACGGGCCTTGGCGCGATGATCCGGCTTCTTCGATTCGACGAGGGTGATGGCGCGGGCCAGGGTCGAGCGATCCCCGGCGCGGATCCTCGCCGCGAGATCCTCCACGGAGACGTCGCGCGACGCCGCCGCGGCGACGGCGACGGTCGGCGGCGCGGCGGGCAGGTCCCCGGCGGCGTCGACCGCGACGTGTGCCAGTCCGGCGGTCGGATCGGTGAAGGTGGACGTGGTCATCGCCGGGGCTCCGCGGATCCGGCTCGCCGGTCGCGGCGGGCGGGTGGGTTGCGACCGTCTCTTGCCACCTTCACGACGGCGGGTCCAGACGATTTTCGTCGCGATGAAGAAATCGCCTTTTGTTTCAATCATATGGATGACCGGCAGCGCGCGGCGACGAAGGTCCCGCCGTCGCGTCGGGTGTGGGTATCCCGCAGAGGGGAATACGCATTGTCGGGAGCGGGGGATGTGATCTATTCCGATCCTCCGGAGGCGACCGGGGGCGGTCGCGGCCGGGCCGGCCGGGCGCAGGTGGGAGACGTCACATGACGGTATCGAAACTGGAACGACTGCGCAGCATGACCACCGTGGTGGCCGACACCGGGGACTTCGAGGCGGTCCGGCGGCTGCGGCCGGTCGACTGCACCACCAATCCGACCCTGGTTCTGAAGGCGATCGAGTTGCCGCATTTCGCCGACACGGTGGCCGAGACGCTCGCCTGGGGGCGGAGCCTCGGCGCGGGGCGGTCGCAGGCGATCGAGGCGGTGGCGGATCGTCTGGCGATCGAGGTCGGTGCGCGGCTCTGCGACCTCGTGCCGGGACGGGTGTCGACCGAGGTCGACGCGGATCTCTCCTTCGACACCGCCGCGACCATCGCCAAGGCGCGGGCGATCATCGACGCCTACGGCGCCCGTGGCATCGGCCGGGAGCGCATCCTGATCAAGATCGCCGCGACCTGGGAGGGCATCCGCGCCGCCGAGGTGCTGCAGCGCGACGGGATCGACTGCAATCTGACGCTGATCTTCTCGCTCACCCAGGCGGTGGCCTGCGCCGATGCCGGGGCGTATCTGATCTCGCCGTTCGTCGGGCGCATTCTGGACTGGTGGGTGAAGGCGACGGGAACGAGCTACTCGGCGGCCGAGGACCCGGGGGTGCGTTCGGTGGCGGCGATCTGGCGGCATTTCAAGGCGCACGACATCGCCACGGTGGTGATGGGCGCCTCGTTCCGCAACACCGGCGAGATCTGCGAACTGGCCGGCTGCGATCGCCTGACGATCTCGCCGCAGTTGCTCGACGAGCTCGCCGCCGACACCGGGCCGCTGGAACGGCGGCTGATCGCGGGCGAGGGCGAGGCGTCGCCGCGGCTCGCGTTCGACGAGAAGTCGTTCCGCTGGTCGATGAACGAGGACGCCATGGCGACCGAGAAGCTCGCCGAAGGGATCCGCCTCTTCGCGCGCGATCTCGCGTCGTTGAAGCGGCTGATCGACGACCGGCTGTGAGCGTCCGGGCGGCGGCGGCCGGGCGGCCGGGGCGGAGGGTGGCGCCACGCCCGGCGGCGCGGCGGTGCGGCGAGGGCGACGGGGGGAGGTGCGCGTGTCGGGTCTGATCATCCCGCTCGGCCTCGCCTTCCTGATGCTGTGCGTCGGCTTCGAGACGCGGTCGGCGGATTTTCGCACGCTCGTGCGGGCGCCGCGCGGCGTCGCGGTGGGGATGGCGATGCAGATCGTCGGGTCCCCGGCGGTGGCGGTGGCGATCGCCGTTCTCCTCGATCTGCCGGCGCCGCACGCGATCGGCCTCGTCCTGGTGGCGGCGGCGCCGGGCGGGGTCACGGCCAACTTCGTGACGCTGATGGCGGCCGGCGACGTGGCGACGTGCGTCACCCTCACGGTGCTCGGCAGTCTCGCGGCTCCGCTCACCGTGCCGCTGGTCGTCGGCCTCGCCTTCGACCGCTTCGCCGGTGATGCGGTGGCGGTGTCGCTGCCGCTCGGGCCAACGATCGGGGCGGTCTTCGTCACCACCGTCGTCCCTCTGGTGATCGGCATCGCGGTGGCGGAACGCCACGGTGCGGTGGTGGCGCGCCTGCGGCCGATGCTCCGTCGGGCCTCGGTCGCCGTCTTCCTCACCGTGGTCGGGACGGCGATCGCGGCGCAATGGTCGGCGCTTGTGGCGTCGTGGCGCGAGGTCGGTGTGGCCGATCTGGCGTTCGATCTGGTGACGATGGGGCTGGCCGCGGCGATCGGTCGTGCGGTCGGGGTGGCGCCCGCCGGGCTGGTCGCACTGTCGATCTCGGCGGGTCTGCGCAACATCGCGGTGGCGCTGACCATCGCCGTGTCGCTGCTCGGGAGACCCGACATCGCGGTGGCGGCGACGGTCTACGTCTTCGTCATGAACGCGACCGCGTTGCTCCTCGTCGCACTGCGCCGCCGCCGCTTGTCGCAGATCAAGGACGATGCCGAACTGCCGTGATGTCGTCGCGGCGACCCCGATGCCGGCACCGGCGATCGCGGTCGAGGAGGCGGATCTTGGGCGGACCGCGGAAACGGACGGGATGGCTCGCGACGCTGCGCCGGTATTCCGGGCTCGGCGCGGTCGTGTTCGTCGCGGTGCTGGTGGTGGCGAGCGCGCGGGCCCACGCCCTGGCCGTCGCCGCGGGTGACGACGAGATCTGTTCGGCGATGGCCTTCGCCGGACGGAGCGCCTTGCCGCCGTCCGATCCGGTCGATCTCGCCGACCGTCACCACACCTGTTGCGATCTCGGTGCGTGCTTCGACGCCTCGGCGCTGCCGCCGTCGCCGCCACCGCCGGCGACCGCCCCGCGGCGGCGCGTGGGTGTCGTCCACCCGCCGCGCCGTGTCGCGCCCGCCGGTCGCCCGTCCCGCCGCAGCCGTCGCCCGCGCGATCCGCCCGGCGCCCGCCTCCGCCGCGACGACGGACCGAACGGTCCGTCACGGTCGGGCGAGGCGTGCGCGGCGGTTCCGCCCGGTTCGCGGATGCGCCGTCGTTCCTCGGTCGATCGGATCGGGTCGCCCGTTCTTCTCGGGTGACGCCAAGTCGTGCGACGCGATCGGCACTCCTGCCCCGGTCCCGTCCGCGTCGAGGGCGCAGAACGACCCGATCCCACACGCTGCGGCGGAAGACGTGCCGTCTCGAACTCTCGATCCCCGGCCGGGATCGTCGGTTCGGGCAGCCATGCGATGCCGACAATTCTGCTCGTTCGCCGTGGGAGCGGTCGAAACGTCGCGTCGCGACGGCGGCTTGACGCTGGTCAAGGAGTGGCCGCGGCGCTGTGGCATGGTCCAGCGCGGAAAGGGAAGTGACTCGACGTCCGCGTCGAGCCGGGGGGTCGAACCGATCTCCTCGCCGGACCGCGACGAAGCCAACCCGCGTCGCAGCCCCGGACGACGGACCAGACCGGACAACCGAATAAAGATACTGCGATCGAAACGTCCAGTTTCGTCGGTACCGGCGCTCGCCGGCCGCGAGGGGGAGTTCTTTGCCGTCGAACCGGGACGGTGGGGATCCGCGGCAGGAGGGAGCGGGACGACGAAGGGGCGCCGATCGGGGTCGACAGAAGAGCAGGAGTACGATCATGAGATCGTTTCTGAAATTGTCCGTCGCCTTCGGCGTCATCGCCGGTCTGGGCAGTGCGGCCTGGGCGGAGAGCCTGGACGACGTGATGAAGCGTCGTGGCCTCAGCCAGAAGGACCTGCTGGCCGCTGCGAAGACCTATACCCCGACCGGCAAGCGCGACGAGTTCATCGTCTTCTCGTCGGGCGGTCAGTCCGGCCAGATCATCGTCTACGGCGTGCCGTCGATGCGCATCCTGAAGTACGTCGCGGTGTTCACGCCCGAGCCCTGGCAGGGCTTCGGCTACGACGACGAATCCAAGAAGGTGCTCGAGGGCGGCAAGATCGACGGCCGTACGCTGGATTGGGGTGACACCCACCATCCGGCGATCTCGGAGACCGACGGCAAGCTCGACGGCGAGTACCTGTTCATCAACGACAAGGCGAACCCGCGCGTCGCCGTCATCTCGCTGCACGACTTCGAGACCCAGCAGATCGTCGTCAACCCGATCATGCAGTCCGAGCACGGTGGCACCTTCGTCACGCCGAACTCCGAGTACGTGATCGAAGCCGCCCAGTATCCGGGCGTGCTCGGCCGCGGCTATGCGCCGCTCTCCGAGTTCAACGACAAGTTCCGCGGTGCGGTCACCTATTGGAAGTTCGATCGTGCCGCCGGCCGCATCGATACCGCCAAGTCGTTCTCGATCGAACTGCCGCCCTACACGCAGGACCTGTCGGACGCCGGCAAGGGGCCGTCGGACGGTTGGTCGTTCACCAACTCGTTCTGCGCCGAACGCTACGTCGGTGGCATCGAGAGCGGCAAGCCGCCGTTCGAGGCGGGCTGCTCGGCCA
>ERZ1645187.4431-NODE-4431-length-11329-cov-6.078943_pt1 | contig 11329 bp, 5 predicted proteins | sample MGYA00575352_ERZ1645187 | MGnify/ENA primary metagenome ERZ1645187 (study PRJEB40837, sample SAMN11349314) | freshwater sediment metagenome | isolation source: river sediment | host: Sediment | place: India: Wazaribad , New Delhi | collected 2017-02-21 ... | reverse complement strand
CTTCCAGCACCTTCGCAACGGCATGCATCTGCTGGTCGCGGTCAGGACTCGCCGCATCGACAACGTGCAGCAGCAGGTCGGCGCGGATGGTCTCTTCCAGCGTGGCATGGAAAGCGGCGACCAGCGCGTGCGGCAGGTCGCGGATGCAGCCGACAGTATCCGACAAGACGACCTGGCAACCGGAACGCCCGCTTTCCATCTCGCAGGTCGGTACGTAAAGCCGGCGCGAAGTCGTGTCGAGCGTGGCGAACAACTGGTCGGCGGCATAGGCGCCGGCCTTGGTCAGCGCATTGAACAGCGTGCTCTTGCCCGCGTTGGTATAGCCGACCAACGAGACCGACAGCACTTCACCGCGACTGCGGCCCTTGCGGCGCACCGCGCGCTGGCGCTCCAGCAGCTTGAGGCGGGACTTCAGCACGGCGACGCGTTTGCCGAGCAGGCGCCGGTCGGTTTCGAGCTGCTTTTCGCCCGGGCCGCGCAGGCCGATGCCGCCTTTCTGACGCTCAAGGTGAGTCCAGCCGCGCACCAGCCGCGTCATCAGGTGTTCAAGCTGGGCGAGTTCGACCTGCAGCTTGCCCTCATGGCTGCGCGCACGCAGCGCGAAGATGTCGAGGATCAATGCGGTGCGATCGATGACGCGCCGCTCCAGTGCCTTTTCGAGGTTGCGCTGCTGGGCGGGCGACAGTTCGTGGTTGAACAGCACCAGGTCGGCGCCGGCCGAGGCGGCCGTGGCAGCGATTTCCTCCACCTTGCCCTTGCCGGCGAAGGTGGCCGGATCGGGCCGGCCGCGCTTGCCGGAGACTATGGCGACCGGCTGTGCGCCGGCGCTGGTTGCCAGCAAACGGAATTCCTCAAGGCGCTCGGCGAAATCGCCCGCGCCAAGATCCAGTTGCACCAGAACGGCGTTTTCGCCGGCCGCCGGCCGCTCAAACATACATCAGGGCTTGCGCACAGGCGAACGCCTGCCGGACAGGATCACTCGGTTTCGGTTTCAGTTCCGATACTGACCGGACGGGCAGGAACCACGGTGGAGATGGCGTGCTTGTAGACCATCTGGGTTACGGTGTTCTTGAGCAGTACGACGTACTGGTCGAACGACTCGATCTGGCCCTGCAACTTGATGCCATTGACCAGATAGATTGACACGGAGATGTGCTCGCGCCGCAGTGCGTTGAGGAACGGGTCTTGTAGCATCTGCCCTTTATTGCTCATGATGGCCTCACCATTATGGTTATAAGAAAAGTAGGGGAAATGTAGCCTATTTTGGTCAGGCTTGCCAGCGAGCCGGTCAATTTCCGCCAATGGCCTTGTAAAAGCCAGCCGCCGTTGCCGCCAGCGCGCGCCGCGTCGCCAGCACCGCCTGCTGGGCGGCGTACTGTTCGCGCTGGGCATCGAGCAGTTCCAGATAGCTGGATACGCCGCCAAGATGGCGTTGTTCGACGCGCCTGAGGCGCGTGTTCTGCGCCTGCGCGGCCGCTTCCAGCGCCTGCAATTGCGCCGCGTAGTGTTCGCGCGCGGCAAGCAGGTCGGCCACCTCGCGGAAGGCCTGCTGGATTGTCTTTTCGTACTCGGCGACGGCGATGCTCTTGCGCACCTCGGCGAGGTCGACATTCGCTGCGCTGCGCCCCGCATCGAACAACGGCCACTTGAGCAGCGGCACGAAGCTCCATGCCCCGCTGCCGCCGCCGAACAAACCGGCGAGTGCGCGACTTGCCGTGCCAGCCGTCGCGGTCAGGGTGATCTTCGGCAGGAAGGCGGCACGCGCCGCACCGATGCTGGCATTGGCCGCGATCAACTTCTGTTCGGCGGCCAGCACGTCAGGGCGATTGAGCAGGACATCGGACGGCAAACCGACAGCGAGTTCGGGCATGACAAAAGTCGGCGCTGGCAAGACGGCACCCGGATCGCTGCCCACCAGCAAGCGCAACGCATTTTCCGCCGCTACGCGCTGACGGGCGAGATTCGCCGCCTCGGCACGCGCTCCCTGATAGGCCCCATCGGCAGCGAGGAAATCGAGATCGGTGGCGAGGCCGACATCGCGACGCTGCTCGATCAGGCGCCGACTATCCGCACGACTCTTCAGCGTGGCTTCAGCCAGCGTGAGACGTGTGTCGAGTTCGGCGAGGCTGTAGTAAGCGCTTGCCACATCGGCGATCAGGGACAGGCGGAAGGCGCGCTGGGCGAATTCGCTGGCGAAGAAGCTGGCACGCGCGGCCGTTTCCAGGCTGGCCACGCGACCCCAGAAATCGAGTTCGAAGGCCGCGACGCCGAGGTTGGCATCGTAGCGCCGGGTGATGGCCGACTGCCCCGAGGTATTCAGGTCGCCGGGCACCTGCGCAGCCTGTTGCTGGAAATTGACGTCGACCGTCGGGAAGCGGTCCGCGCGCGCGATGCCGGCCAGCGCACGCGCTTCTTCGACGCGCGCTACGGCAATGCGCAAGTCACGGTTGTGTGCGAGCGCAGCAGCGATGAGTTTCCGCAGTTGCGGATCGGCAAAGAAGGTCTGCCAGTCGCCTGTGAAAATCGGCGCTGGCGAGACGGCACTGCCCGTCGGCCATTGGTCTGGAACCGGCGCGGCCGGCCGTTCATAGCTTGGAATTAAAGAGCAGCCGGCAAGCAGCGCCAGCAACGGCAGCAATTTATTCATGGCCGGCCTCCGCATGATGGCGCGCGTGGCCGGGGAAGAAGCGCCGCACAACGACGTAGAAAACCGGCACGAGGAAAACCGCGAGGAAAGTGGCCGTGAACATGCCGCCCATGACGCCGGTGCCGATCGCGTGGCGGCTGTTGGCGCCGGCGCCGGTCGAGAGGGCCAGCGGCAGCACGCCGAACATGAAGGCGATCGAGGTCATCAGGATCGGGCGGAAACGCAGCCGGCAGGCTTCGAGCGTGGCCTCGATCAGTTCCTTGCCCTGCTCCTGCAACTCGCGCGCGAACTCGATGATCAGGATGGCGTTCTTCGCCGACAGGCCGATGATGGCGATCAGACCGACCTTGAAATAGACGTCGTTGGGCAGGCCGCGCAGCGTTACCGCCAGCACGGCGCCAAAGATGCCGAGCGGTACCACCAGCATCACGGCAAAGGGAATCGACCAGCTCTCGTACAGCGCCGCGAGGCAGAGGAAGACGACGATCAGCGACACCGCGAACAGGAAGGGTGCCTGTGAACCGGACAGGCGTTCCTCGAAGGAACTGCCCGACCACTCGAAGCCGATGCCCGGCGGCAGCTTGGCCGCCACCTCCTCCATCGCCGCCATCGCATCGCCGCTCGAACGTCCCGGCGCCGGCCCGCCGGCGATCTTCATCGACGGCAGTCCGTTGTAGCGGTCCAGCTTCGGGGAGCCAACGATCCACTTGGCCGAGGCGAGCTCGGCCAGCGGAATCATGTCACCGCGCGCGTTCTTGACCGGAATGCGCAGGATATCCTCCGGCGTCTGCCGCACGTCGGCGTCCGCCTGCATCTGCACGCGCAGGATGCGGCCCTGGCGCACGAAGTCGTTGATGTAGGCCGTGCCCAGCGTTGCCTGCAGGGTGTCGTTGAGATCGCCCAGATCGACGCCGAGCGCCCGCGCCTTCGGCCGGTCGACCTCCAGATAGACCTGCGGGCCGGCCTCCTGGCCTTCCGGACGCACGCCCATCAGTGCAGGGTTCTGCGACGCCAGTCCCAACGCCATGTTGCGCGCCTCGAGCAGCTTGTCGCGCCCGAGGCCGCCGCGATCCTGCAGGCGGAAATCGAAGCCGCCGACGGCAGCCAGTTCGGGGATCGGCGGCACGTTGATGGCGAAGATCATCGCCTGCTTGATGCGGAAGAACATCATGTTGGCGCGCTGCACGATCGAGTCGACGTTGTTTTCCTTGTTGGGCCGCTCGTCCCAGTTCTTCAGGCGCACGAAGGTGATGGCGGCGTTCTGGCCGCGACCAAAGAAGGAAAAGCCGGCCACGCCGATGACGTGGGCCACTTCGGGTTGCTTCATGTAGTGCTGCTCGATGGTGCCGAGCACTTCGAGCGTGCGCTCGCGCGTCGCCCCGGAGGGCAGCTGCACGATGCTGAGAAAGTAACCCTGGTCCTCGCTGGGCAGGAAGCTGCCTGGCAGCTTGGCGAAGAACCAGCCGGTGGCCGCGAGGATGGCGGCATACAGCACCAGCCAGCGGCCCGGCTTGCCCAGCATGCGCCGCGTCCTGCCGATGTAGCTTTTCACGGTAGCAGCGAAGAAGCGGTTCCACCAGCCGAAGAAACCGGTCGAAGGCAGCACGTCGTTCTTGCCTGTTTCGTGCGTGAGCAGCGTCGCGCACAGCGCCGGTGTCAGCGTCAGCGCCATCAGCGCCGAGAAACCCATGGTCAAAATCAGTGTCACGGCGAACTGGCGATAAATCGCGCCCACCGAGCCACCGAAGAAGATCATCGGCACGAACACCGCCGAAAGCACCACGGTGATGGCGATGATGGCATTGACGATCTGGCCCATCGCCTTGATCGTCGCTTCGCGCGGATGCAGCCCTTCCTCGGTCATGATGCGTTCGACGTTCTCGACGACGACGATCGCATCGTCCACGACAATCGCGATGGCCAGCACCATGGCAAACAATGTCAGCACGTTGATCGAATAGCCGAAGAAATACAGGCCGATCATCGCCCCGAACAGGGCCACCGGCACGACGATGGTGGGGATGAAGGTCGCGCGCACGTTCTCGAGGAACAGGTACATCACCAGCACGACGAGGATCATCGCCTCGATCAGCGTCTTCACCACCTCGCGGATCGAGATGTCCACGAAGGTCGACGTATCGTAGGGGACCATCCAAGAGATGCCCGTGGGAAAGTATTTCGCCAGTTCGGTCATGCGGTCGTTCACCGCCTTGGCCGTATCGAGCGCGTTGGCGCCCGGCGACAGGCGCACGGCCATGGCCGCGTTGGGCTGGCCATCGACGCGCGCGGTGATGTTGTAGTCCTGCGCACCGAGTTCGACGCGGGCGACATCCTTGACGCGCACGGTGGCGCCGCGGCCATCGCTCTTGATGATGATGTTGCCGAACTCTTCCGGCGTATTGAGGCGGCCCTGCGTGACGATGGTGGCGGCGTACTCCTGCCCCGGCACCGCCGGTACCTGGCCCAGTTCTCCGGTGGCGATCTGGGCGTTCTGGGCACGCACGGCCTTGGAGATATCGGCCGGCGTCAGCCCGAAGGACTGCAGACGCTCGGGTTTGATCCACAAGCGCATCGAATATTCGGTGCCGAACAGGATGACTTCGCCCACGCCCGGCGTGCGCCGCAGGCTTTCCATGACATTGGCCGCTGCATAGCTGCCGAGCGCCACGCTATCGAGCGTCTTGTCCGGCGAGAACAGCGAGATCACCATCAGGAAATTGCGCGCCGACTTCAGTACCGGCAGCCCCAGGCGACGCACCTCCTCGGGCAGGCGCGGCTCGGCGCGCTTGATGCGGTTCTGCGTCTCCACCGAGGCGAGATCGAGGTTGGTGCCGGCCTGGAAAGTCAGCGTGATGGTACCGAGGTTCTGCTCCGAGGAAGACTCCATGTAGAGCAGGTTCTCGATGCCGTTGAGCTCCTGTTCGATGAGCGCGACGGCGGTTTCCTCGATCACCTTGGCCGAGGCGCCCGGATAGCTGATGTTGATCGAGAGGGCGGGCGGTGCGACGGCGGGATAACTGGCCACCGGCAGCTGGCGCAGGGCGAGGTAGCCACCCAGCAGGATGATGATGGCGATGACCCAGGCGAAGATCGGCCGGTCGATGAAGAAGCGCGGCAGCATTTATTTCTTCTCGGCAGCAGCAGCCGGTGCCGCAGGCGGCGCGGCGAGCAGCGGCGCGCCCGGCGTCCAGGGTACCGGTTTCACCACGGCGCCCGGCTTGACCTTCTGCAGACCATTGACGATCACGCGTTCGCCGCCCTTGAGGCCGTCGGTGATGACGAAATCGGCGCCGGCCATCGCGCCGGTCTTGATCGGGCGCGGGGTTACCTTGTCCTCCTCGCCGACCAGCATCACCGACTGGCCCAGGGGCCCGCCGAGCACCGCGCGCTGCGGCACGCGGATGGCATTGTCGAGCTCGGCCTGCGGGAAGCGCACGCGCACGAAGGTGCCGGGCAGCAGTTCGCGGCGCGGATTCGGGAAGTCGGCGCGCAACACCACCGCGCCGCTGTTCGGATCGACAGCGAGATCGGCGAACTGCAAGCGGCCCTTCTCGGGATACAGCGAACCGTCCTCGAGCAGCAGCTGGACCTGGACCCCCCCGTTGGCTGGGGCGCGCTTCTGCTTGCCGGCCTTGACCGCCTGTTGCAGGCGCAGCAGGTCGGAGTAGGTCTGCGTGAACTCGACGCGGATCGGGTCGAGCTGCTCGATGGTGACGAGATGCGTCGCCTCGCCCTTGCCGACGAGCGCGCCCTCGGTGACCAGCGCGCGGCCGACACGGCCGGAAATCGGCGCTGGCGGGACGGCATTCTCGAGATCGAGTTTCGCCTTGGTCAACGTCGCCTCCGCCTGCTTCACCTTCGCCTGTGCGGCATCGTATTCCTGTTGACTCACCGCCTTGGTTTCCAGCAGCGGCTTGTAGCGCTCGAACACGGCGCGCGTCGCGGCCAGATCGGCCTCGGCGGCCGCCACCTGCGCCTGGAAGCTGCGCGCATCGATACGGAACAGTGGCGTACCGGCCTTGATGTCGCTGCCTTCGGTGAACAGCCGCTGCTCGAGTACCCCCTCGACGCGCGCGCGCACCTGCGCGCTGCGGTAGGCCAGCAAGCGACCCGGCAGGTCCTGGGTGATCGTCGCGCTGCCCGGTTGCACCGTGACGATATCCACCTCGGCCGGCGGCGGCGCGGCGCCACCTCCACCCGCTGCGCCCGGGCCCGCCGGACCGCCGGCTTTCTTTTCGCCCTCGCCCTGGCCACAGGCGGCAAGCAATATCAATATCAGCAGTGCAGGAAACCGTTTCATGAATCGCTCCGAAGCCGACGCAAACTGGCTGGCTATGTTATCCGCTTTCAGCGCTTCAACTTCGCGAAGGCTGCCGCCATCGCCCCAGCCGGTTCGGACTGGCGCTGTGGCGCGACCCGCGCCGCACCGCGGCTTGATGGCCGGCCCGGTGCCGTCCCGCCTGCGCCGACTTTTACATTCTGTTGCACTTGGTCGTGCAGCCGCATGGTCAGCGCGATGCGCTTGCGCGGAATATCCACCTCCAGCACTTTCACCTTGACGACATCGCCGGCCTTGACCACCGTGTGCGGGTCCCTGACGAACCTGTCGGACAGCGCCGAGACATGGACGAGGCCGTCCTGATGCACGCCGATATCGACGAAAGCACCGAAGTTGGTGACGTTGGTGATCACGCCTTCGAGCTGCATGCCGGGTTCGAGATCCTTCAGGCCCTCGACGCCTTCGCGGAATGTCGCTGCCTTGAATTCCGGACGCGGATCACGGCCGGGCTTCTCGAGTTCCTTGAGGATGTCCTGCACGGTCGGCAGGCCGAAGCGTTCATCGGCGTATTTCTCGGCCTTGAGCGCTTTCACGGCGCGACTGTCGCCGATGACCTCTTTCACGCCCTTCCGGATGTCGGCGAGGATGCGCTCGACCACGGGATAGGCTTCCGGGTGCACGGCGGAAGCATCGAGAGGATTCTCGCCGCCATTGATGCGCAGGAAGCCGGCCGCCTGCTCGAAGGTCTTGTCGCCGAGGCGCGGCACCTTGAGCAGCGCGACGCGCGATGGAAAGGCGCCGTTCTGGTCGCGGTAGGACACGATGCTGGCGGCAAGCGTCGCATTGAGGCCGGAGATGCGCGCCAGCAGCGCGGCCGAGGCGGTATTCACGTCAACGCCGACCGAGTTCACGCAGTCCTCGACCACGGCATCCAGCGACTTGGCGAGCTTCGACTGATTGACGTCGTGCTGGTACTGGCCGACGCCGATGCTCTTCGGGTCGATCTTCACCAGTTCGGCCAGCGGGTCCTGCAGGCGCCGCGCGATCGATACCGCGCCGCGCAAACTGACATCGAGATCGGGAAACTCGCGCGCGGCGAGTTCGGAAGCGGAATACACCGAGGCACCCGCTTCCGAGACGACGATCTTGGTCAGCTTCAATTCAGGATGGCGCTTCATCAGGTCGCCGGCCAGCCTGTCGGTTTCGCGGCTGGCCGTGCCGTTGCCGATGGCGATCAGCGTCGCGCCATGTTTTTGCGCCAGCTGGCGCAGCGCGGCCAGCGATACTTCCCAGTCGCGGCGCGGCTCGTGCGGATAGATGGTGGCGGTGTCGAGCAGCTTGCCGGTCGCATCGACGACGGCCACCTTGACGCCGGTGCGGATGCCCGGATCGAGTCCGATGACGGTCTTCGGTCCCGCCGGCGCGGCGAGCAGCAGATCGTGCAGGTTGCGGGCGAAGACGCGGATCGCCTCTTCCTCGGCACGTTCGCGCAACGCCCCCATCAGCTCGGTCTCGAAGTGCAGCGACAACTTCACCAGCCAGGTCCAGCGCGCGGTTTCGACGAGCCACTTGTCCGCCGCGCGGCCCTGGTCGCGAATTCCGACGTGCCCCGCGATCATGGCGATGCAGAGTGAGTTTTCTGGCGGATCGCGCAGCTCCTGCTCGGTCTTGATGGCCAGGCGCAGCACATCCTCGTTGCGGCCGCGCAGCAACGCCAGCGCGCGGTGCGAGGGCATGCTCTTGAGCGGCTCGCGGAAATCGAACCAGTCGCGGAATTTGGCGCCGGCTTCCTCCTTGCCCGCCACCACGGCGGCAACGATCTGCGCATGCTCATTCAGGAAGTTGCGCAGCTTCTCCAGCAGCGCGGCATCCTCGGCGAAGCGCTCCATGAGGATCTGCCGCGCGCCGTCCAGCGCCGCCTTGACATCGGGTACCTGCTTGTCGGCAGCCACATATTTCGCCGCCTCAACTTCGGGGCCGAGGGTGGGATCATTGAACAGCGCGTCGGCCAGCGGCGTCAGTCCGGCTTCACGGGCGATCTGCGCCTTGGTGCGCCGCTTTTGCTTGTAGGGCAGATAAAGATCTTCGAGCCGCTGCTTGGTCTCGGCGTTCTCGATCTCCGCGCGCAGTTCCGCAGTCAGCTTGCCCTGCTCTTCGATGGATTGCAGGATCGCGGCACGGCGCTCTTCCAGTTCGCGCAAGTAACCGAGGCGCTCCTCGAGCGTGCGCAATTGCGTGTCGTCGAGGTTGCCGGTGGCTTCCTTTCGATAACGGGCGATGAAGGGCACGGTCGCGCCGTCGTCGAGCAGTTGGACGGCGGCGGCGACCTGGGTGGGATGAACGCCGAGTTCAGTGGCGATACGGGATTCGATGGAGAGCAGCATGATCGTTCGGGAAACGGAAAGGGCGCGCACAGTACCGCAACCGCCGCAGCGGCGCAATCCGGTCGCGCGGCCTGGCCGCGCTTGGTATGATATGCGCATGATATTCTCTGACCATTGCGACCGCCCCCGTTCCCGATGACCCTGATCCCGCGCGACGGCATCGTCGTCAGATCCATCCTGATCACGCTGCTCGCCTTTCTCGTCGCTGGCATCGGCGTCGTGACCTATGCTTCCTATACGACTGCGCAGCGTGCCACGCGCACCATCGACACGCGGCTGAACCAGTTGCTCGACACGGTGCAGAGCACGGTGAAGATCGCCTGCTTCCTGAAGGATGCCGATCTCGCCAAGGAAGTATCCCTGGGCCTGCTCAGCAACTCGGAAGTGCTGCGTGTGACGATCCTGGCCGATGGCGAAATACTGTCCGATGAAAACCGCGCCGCCGCCGACAAGGCCGCTCTGAACGGCGCTGCGCTCAACGCACTGGAGCGCCAGATCCATTCACCCTTTACACCGGGGAAAATCGTCGGCACGGTCCGCCTCGAACCGAATCCGGAAGTGATCGCCGCCCAGCGCATCGAGGACATCCTGCTCGCGATAAAACAGTTGGCCCTGCAACTGCTGCTGGTTTCCGGCGTCATCGTCACCGCGCTGATCGTCTTCATCGTGCGACCGATTTCACGCATTTCACAGGCGCTCCACAAGATGGACCCGGCGGCCGGCGATCGCCTGTCCGTTCCGCCGGGACACGAAAATACCGAAATCGGCCATCTGGTGACTGACGTCAACCAGCTTTCCGATCATCTGGTCTCCGCACTCAACGAAGCCCGCGAGGCGCGTCTCGCCGCCGAAACCGCATCGGAAGCGAAGAGCCACTTCCTCGCCAACATGAGCCACGAAATCCGCACGCCGCTCACGGCCGTGCAAGGTTTCGCGCGCATCGGCGCCCGTGACAGCCAGGACCCCGCCAGCAGGAATGCCTTCACGCGCATTCTCGACGCCGGTACCCACCTGCTCGGCGTCATCAACGACATCCTCGATTTTTCCAAGATCGAGGCGGGCAAGCTGGCAATCGAGGCGCAGCCGTTCCGCCCGGCCGAAATCACGAAGGAGGCCGTATCCCTGATGGTCGGCCGCGCCACGGAAAAAGGCCTCGAACTCTCGCTCAGGCCAAGTCCGGGTCTTCCCGAATGGGTCATCGGCGACCCGATGCGGGTACGCCAGATTCTTGTCAATCTGATCTCCAACGCCATCAAGTTCAGCCGTCACGGCGCGATCGACCTGACCGTCCTGCGCGCGGACGACGAAATCTGGTTCGCCGTGCGCGACGAAGGCATCGGCATGACGGAAGAGGAAATCTCCCGGCTCTTCCGGCCATTCGAACAGGCCGACAGCTCGACCACGCGCAAGTATGGCGGCACGGGCCTCGGCCTTTCCATTTCCATGAACCTCGCCAGCCTGATGGGCGGCACCATCCAGGTCGTCAGCACGCCCTGGCGCGGCAGCACCTTCACGCTGCAGTTGCCCTTCAAGGAAGCCAGCGTTCCGCGCGCGGGCGATGTGACTCATGAAGCCAGCTTCAGCCCGGCAGGCAAGCTCGCAGGATTCAGCATCCTCGCGGCCGAGGACATCGAGGCCAATCGCCTGATCCTTGCCGACCTGCTCGACGAAGCCGGCGCCGCGTACGTCTTCGCCGAGAACGGCCGTGCCGCACTGGAACAGGTGCTTGCCGCGCCCAACGCCTTCGACCTCGTGCTGATGGATGTCCAGATGCCCGAAATGGACGGCAACGAAGCGACGCGCCGCATCCATGAGTTCGCCCCCGCCTTGCCGATCATCGGTCTCACGGCGCACGGCATGAGCCAGGACCGGGCAACCAGCCTGACCGCCGGCATGAAGGATCATGTCACCAAGCCGATCGACCCGAAAGCGTTGATCACCGCGATCCTCTGCTGGTCCACGCCGGGACGCATCAACACGAGACCGGCCCGGCCGCTCATGCAGCGGGAAGAAACGCCG
>ERZ1645187.4430-NODE-4430-length-11330-cov-4.441508_pt1 | contig 11330 bp, 8 predicted proteins | sample MGYA00575352_ERZ1645187 | MGnify/ENA primary metagenome ERZ1645187 (study PRJEB40837, sample SAMN11349314) | freshwater sediment metagenome | isolation source: river sediment | host: Sediment | place: India: Wazaribad , New Delhi | collected 2017-02-21 ... | reverse complement strand
AACACGGGCCAGATCAGGTCGTTCACCGTCAGGTCGTGCTCGCGCACGAGGGCCGTCGCCAGGAGCTCGGACGATGGTCCGGCGACGCCTCCGCCGGCGAGTCGCAGCTGATGCTCGGTTCCGAGGCCTGGCCGCACCTGCGCTGGGCCGGCGACATCGACCGCGATGGCCGCCTCGACCTGCTCATCGACATGACCGACCACTACAACGTGTCGGCACCGACGCTGTTCCTGTCGTCGCAGGCGAAGGCGGGCGAGCTGGTCGGCGCGGCCGCCGTGCTGCACTCGGTCGGCTGCTAGGCGCGCGGCAGGCTCAGAAACCGTCGCGCAGGAAACCGCCGTCGACCGCGACCGTTTCGCCGGTCACGTAGGACGAGGCCGGCAGGCACAGGAAGGCGATCACCGCCGCGACCTCCTCGGGTTCGCCGACACGACCCATCGGCGTGTGCGCGAGCACCTCGTCGAGGTAGTCGGGATTGGCGAGCTTGCCCTCGGTGCGCTGGGTGCGGATGTACCAGGGCGCGACCGCGTTGACGCGGATGCCGTCTGCCGCCCATTCGACCGCGAGGTTGCGCGTCAGCTGCGTCACCGCCGCCTTGCTCATGCCGTAGGGCGAACCGGTGCGCACCGCGGTCAGGCCGGACACCGAACCGACGTTGACGATGGCGCCGCCGCCGTGTCGCAACAGCAACGGTTGCGCCATGCGGCAGACCTCGAACGCGGTCATCACGTTCAGCTCGAAGATGCGGCGCACTTCGTCGGGGGCGTAGTCGATGGTCGCGCGCGTGCTGTTGCCGCCGACGTTGTTCACGACGATGTCCAAACCGCGGCCGAGATCGTTGATCCAGTCGAACAGGTCGAGGCGCTGCTCGGCCTCGGCCAGGTCGGCCGCGAACGCGAGCGCGCGCTGCTTCGGATGCAGCGCTTCGATCTCGGCGCGACGCGCTTCCAGCACGTCGCCGTCGCGCGCCACCATCAGCACGTCGGCGCCGAGCGCCGCCAGTTCGCGCGCCGTCGCCAGGCCGATGCCCCTGCTCGCGCCGGTGACCAGCGCGATCTTCCCGTCCAGCCGCCAGCGTGCGTTCATCGCGTCGGTTCTCCCGCTAGGATCGGCGCATTATCCCCGCGGCGAACCCGACATGCGCACTTCGATCCCGCTTCCGATGCTGCTCGTCCTCGCGACCCTCGCGCTCGGCGCCTGCACCGAGACCGCACCGACCGATTCGGCCACGCAGGCCGAACGCACCGATCCTCAAGGCAATCCGCTCAAGGGCACCGTGCTCGATGCCCAGGGCGAGGCGATGAAGAAGGCGCGCGGCGTCGAGGACACCTTGGCCAAGTCCGCGGAAGCGCGGCGCGAAGCCGCCGACGCCGCGGCCGAATGAGGCCGCGCCGGGGTTCCGGCGCGGCCCGTTCCGTCAACGCAGGATCTTGCCGTCGGCGTCGAGCACCTTGACCTCGCCGAGGTTCAGGGCGCGGATGCCGGGCTCGATCTTGGACAGGTCGCCGACCACGACCCAGGTCAGCGCCTGCGGCTGGAAATACGTCTTCGCGGCCGCGGCGATGTCCTGGTCGGACTGCGCCTCGATGCTCGCTTTCAGCGTCTGTACGTAATCGTCCGGGCGACCGAACACGACGATGTCGGTCAGCGCGCCGGCCACGGCGGCGGCGGTTTCGTACGAGCCCGGCAGGCTGCGCACGTCGCCGGTCTTGATCTTGGCGATCTCCTCGGCGCTCGGCGGACGGGTGCCGCTGTATTCCGTGAACTCGCGCAGCAGTTCCTTCAGCGACTCGATGGTCTTGTCGGTCTGCACGCCGGCGGAGGCCATCAGCGGACGCTGGCCGAGCGCGGCGCTGGCATACGAATACGCGCCGTAGGCCCAGTGCTTGTCCTCGCGCAGGTTCATGTTGATGCGCGCGGTGAACTCGCCGCCGAACACCGAATTCGCGGTCTGCGTGACCAGGCGGTCTTCGGCCTTCGACGAGGGAATCAGCCGACCCGCAAGAATCACCGACTGCTCGGCGTTCGGCTTGTCGATCAGGAACACGCGCGGCTGCGTCGGCACCGCCACCTCGGCGATGTTCTTGGCCGGGCGCAGCTTCTTGTCCGACATCCAGTCGCCGAACACGCGGTTCAACTCCGCGGTGACCTCGGCCAGCGTGGTGTCGCCGACGACGATGATGCGGGCGTTGTTGGCGCGTACGTAGTCGGCGTGGAAGGCGGCCAGGTCCTCGGGCGTCAGCGACTGGATCGAGGCTTCGGTGCCCGAGCCGGTCAGCGGAATCGCGTAGGCATGGCCTTCGCCGTAGAGCAGCGGCGGCAGCACGCGCAGGCCGAGCGCATTCGGGCTGGTCTTCTCCTGCGCGATCTGCGCCAGCCACTGGCCCTTGACGCGATCCATCTCGGCGGCGTCGAACTTGGGATGGCGCACGACGTCGGCGAACAGCTCCAGCGAACCGCGCAGCTCGCTCTTCAGCGCCGACAGCGTGGCCCCGGAGACGTCGAGCGAGTTGTACACGCCGATCTGCGCGCCGAGTTCCTCCGAACGCATGGCGATGGCGGTGGCGTCGCGGCTCTGGGTGCCTTCGTCGAGCATGTTCATCGCGAAGCTGGCGGTGCCGAGCTTGCGGCCCTGGTCGGCGGCATACCCGGCGTCGAACAGCATGCGCACCTGCACCACCGGCACCTCGCGGCGCTCGGCGAGCACGACTTCGATGCCGTTCTTCAGGGTGCCGCGCTGGATCGCCGGGAAGGCGAGGTTCGGGAACTGCGTGGTCTCGGGCACGCCCTTGCTGCGGTCGACGCCGGATTCCGCCGCCTTGGCCTGCGGGAACGGCGTGACCGTGAGCGTGTAATGGTTGGGCGTCAGCCAATCCTGGGCCACCGCGCGGATGCTGGCCGGCGTCGCCGCGGCCATGTTCGCGAGCGAGGTCTTGTAGCAGGACGGATCCTTGGCATAGGTGGCGCATTCGGCCAGCAGGTCGGCCTTGCCGCCGAAGCCGCCGATGCGCTCGGCGCCGCGGATGACGCCGGCCTCGATCGCGACGCGGGCGCGCTTCAGTTCCTCGGCGGTCGGTCCCTCGGCGACGAGCCGGGCGAGTTCCTGCTCGATCGCCGCCTCGACCTGGGCCGCATCCACGCCGGGCTTGAGGTCGGCCTGGATCATGAAGATGCCGGCGATCTCGAGTCCATACTGGAAGGCGAAGACGTTGCTGACCAGCTGGTCCTTCAAGACCAGGCGCTGGAACAGGCGCGAGGTCTTGCCCTGGCCGAGCACGCGCGCGAACAGGTTGAGTTCGTCGGAGGCGCGCGACATCGCCTGCGGCGCCACCCAGGCGCGCATGATGCGCGTCTGCGCGACGCGGTCCTGCATCTCGTCGCGCGCCGGCGCGGTCATCTTCGGCGCCCAGACGTCGCGCTTGGCCAGCGGGCCGCCCGGCGGAATGTCGCCGAAGTACTTCTCGACCTTCTCGCGCGCGGTCTTCGCATCGATGTCGCCGGCCAGCACCAGCACGGTGTTCGAGGGGCCGTACCAGGTCTTGAACCATTCCTTGACGTCGTCGAGGCTGGCGGCATTCAGGTCTTCCATCGAGCCGATCGGCTCCCAGCGATAGGGATGGCCTTCCGGGAACACGCCTTCGAGGATGTTGTAGAAGGTCTTGCCGTAGGGCGCGTTGTCGCCCTGGCGCTTCTCGTTCTGGACCACGCCGCGCTGCTCGTCGAGCAGCTTCTGGTCGACCGCGCCGAGCAGATGGCCCATGCGGTCCGATTCCATCCACAAGGCCATGTCCAGGGCCGTGGTCGGCACGTTCTGGAAATAATTGGTGCGGTCGAAGTCGGTGGTGCCGTTCTGGTCGGTGGCGCCGACCTTCTCGAACGGCTTGAAGAACTCGTCCTTGAAGTTCTCGGAGCCCTGGAACATCAGGTGTTCGAACAGGTGCGCGAAGCCGGTGCGTCCCGGCTTCTCGTTCTTGGAACCGACGTGGTACCAGAGGTTGACGGCGACGATCGGCGCCTTGCGGTCCTCGTGCACGACCACGGTCAGGCCGTTGTCGAGCTTGAACTGCTCGTAGGGGATGTCGATCGGGGCCTGGTAGTCGGAAGCGGCCACCGGCGCGAGCGCCAGTGCGGCGGCCAGCCCGGAGGCGAGTCGGTTCAGGGTCATCGGGGTTCCTCTTCGGTGATGCGTGGGTCGTTCAGAAGGGCAGGTTCAGGTTCGGCTCGACGGCCAGCAACTGGCTGCGGAAGCTGTCCTGGATGCGGTCGAGCCCGATCTTGTTCAGGGCGTCGAAGCGCAGCACCAGGCAGGGCGTGGTGTTCGAACAGCGGACCAGGCCGAAGCCGTCCTTGTAGTCGGCGCGCACGCCGTCGATCGTGGTGACCTTGGCGCCCGGGAACTTGGCGCGTTCGCGGAAGCGTTCGATGAAGGCGTAGTGTTCGCCCTCGGCCATCGGGATCTTGAGTTCCGGCGTGCTCACGCCCTTGGGCAGGGTGGCGAAGACCGCGTCCGGGGTTTCGTCGCGTTGCGCCAGGATTTCCATCAGGCGCGCGGCGGCGTAGATGCCGTCGTCGAAGCCGTACCAGCGTTCGCCGAAGAAGAAGTGGCCGCTCATCTCGCCGGCCAGCGCCGAGTCTTCCTCGCGCATCTTGGCCTTGATCAGCGAATGGCCGGTCTTCCACATCACCGGGCTGCCGCCGTTGCGCAGGATGTGCTCGGATAGCTGCCCGGTACACTTGACGTCGTAGATGATGGCGGCGCCCGGATTGCGCGTCAGCACGTCCTCGGCGAACAGCATCAGCAGCCGATCCGGGAAGATCACGTCGCCGGCTTTGGTCACCACGCCCAGGCGGTCGCCGTCGCCGTCGAAGGCCAGGCCGATGTCGGCGTCGTATTGCTTCACCGCGATCTTCAGGTCGTCGAGGTTGTGCAGGTCGGACGGATCGGGATGATGGTTCGGGAACCGGCCGTCGACCTCGCAGTACAGCGGCATGACCTCGCAGCCGATGCCGTCGAGCACCTGCGGGCCGAAGGCGCCGGCGATGCCGTTGCCGGCGTCGACCACGACCTTCATGCGCCGCATCGCTTGGACGTCGCCGGTGATGCGCTCGATGTAGTCGTTCTTGACGTCGACCGAACTCAGGCCGCCGTTGCCGTGCGCGAGCCGGCCCTCGACGATGCGCGCGAAGATGTCCTGGATCGCGTCCTCGGCCAGGGTCTGGCCGCCGACCACGATCTTGAAGCCGTTGTAGTCGGGCGGATTGTGGCTGCCGGTCACCATCACGCCGTTGCCGGTGTTGAGGTGGTAGGTCGCGAAATACAGCACCGGCGTCGGCGCCGCGCCGATGTCGATGACGTCGCAGCCGGCCATGCGCAGGCCGCGGATCAGGGCCTGCGACAACTCCGGCCCGGACAGGCGGCCGTCGCGCGCGACGCAGACTTCGCTCATGCCCTGCTCGCGCACGATCGAACCGATGGCCTGTCCGATCAATTGGGCGGTACCGGCGGTCAGGTTCTGGTCGACGATGCCGCGGATGTCGTAGGCGCGGAACATGCTGCGGTCGAGCGCCCCGGCCGGCGCCGGCTTCGCGGCCGGCGCTATCTCGGCTACCTCGATGGCCTGTTGCTCGGCGTCGCCGGCCGCAGCCTCGGCAGCGGCATTGGCAGCGAGCTTCTGCTGCACCTGTTCCATCGTCGTACGCGAATTCGCCTCGGCCATGACCTCGCCGTCCGGCGGAGTGGCCAGCTTGGGCAGACGCTGCCGCAGATAGACCAGCCCACCCACGATGGCGAGCGCCAGCAGGCCCTGCACGAGCAGTGAACTCGCGCCGCGCTCCTCGAAGAACCCGAGCGCGTCGCCGAGCCGGAACAGGCTGGGCTTGCGCGTCGCCACCTGCAGCAGCGACCCGGGCACGGGCTCGATGACGTCGGGGACATCGGAGCCCGCCGCCGAACGGTCGATGCTCAGGACGACGCCGGCGGACTGCGCCGACTTGCCCTGGCGCAGGTCGAGGCGGCCGCCGCCGACGACCGCCGCGTCGAACTGCCTGGCCACCGGATCGAGCGGCAGCAGGGCGTAGACGTACCCGACGACGGCGTCGCCGTTGCGGATCGGCTCGGCGAAGGCCAGGCACTGCGCCTCGCCGCAGGCGTGGATCTGGGCGCGGGCGCTGCCGTCCGACTCGCGCGCCTCGGCCAGGATGTCGGCCTTGGCGTAGCCGAACTTGGCCAGGTCGGCCTCGATCAGATCGGGCAGGCTCGCATCGTGGAACTCGGCATCGACCAGTTCCGGCACCAGCGCGCGCAGGCGCTGCTCTGCGCGCATCTGCGCGACGCTGTCGAAGCCGGTGATCGCCATGGTCAGCTCGGTATCGCGGGCGGCCTGCGCGATGCGCTGGGTCTGCTGGCGCACGACGCCGCCGATCGATGCAACCAGTGCGGCGCGTGCTTCATCCAGCGTCGCCGCCGCGGCCTCCTCGCGCCAACGCTGGACGCCGTCGAACAGCGACACCACGGCCAGCACCAGGGCCAGCCCGACGCCAGCGGTGATGCCGAGGCGCTGCGCATCCAACGGCGCCTTCTGGCTTTCCATCGCGGCCTGCAGCGCCGTCTTTTTGCCGAGTCCGAATGCGAACTTCATGCCTGATCCTGCTCCGTCATTGCCGGCCGGTATGGCCGAAGCCGCCGGCGCCGCGATCGCTCGCGACGAATTCATCCACGAGATTGAGTTCGGCGCGCACGATCGGCACCAGAACGAGTTGGGCCAGGCGATCGCCGGGCTGGATGGTAAAGGCCGCCTGCGAACGGTTCCACACCGACAGCATCAGCGCACCCTGGTAGTCGGCGTCGATCAGCCCGACCAGGTTGCCGAGCACGATGCCGTGCTTGTGGCCAAGTCCCGAGCGCGGCAACACCACCGCCGCCAGCCCCGGATCGGCGATGTGGACGGCGAGACCGCTCGATACCAGGGCGGTGGCGCCCGCCGCCAGCGTCAGCGGCGCCTCGACCATGGCCCGCAAGTCCATGCCTGCGGACGCGGCGGTAGCGTATTCCGGCAGCGGGAAATCGCGGCCGAGGCGGGCATCGAGGATGCGGACGTCAAGGCGATGTGTCACGAACCCGCTCCCAGCCGCGCCGCGACCAGATCGATCAGGCGCCGCGCCAGTTCCGTCTTCGGCGCCTGCGGCCAATGCCATTCGCCGTCGGCCGCGACCACGTCCAGCGCGTTGTCGGCGCGTTCGAAGCCGCAGTCGGCGCCGACCCGGTTGGCGCAGACCAGGTCCACGCCCTTGCGTGCGAGCTTGCCGCGCGCGTTCTCGACCACGTTTTCGGTTTCGGCCGCGAAGGCCACGACCAGGGCGGGCCGCTGCGCGTGCTTCGCGATGTCGGCCACGATGTCCGGATTCGGGACCAGCTGCAGGGTCAGCGCTTCGGCGCTGCGCTTGATCTTCTGCTCGGCCGGCTGCTCGACGCGATAGTCGGCCACGGCCGCGGTGGCGATGAAGGCATCGGCCGGCAGCGCGGCGAGCACGGCGGCATGCATGTCGCGCGCCGAGCGCACGTCGATGCGGCGCACGCCGCGCGGCGTCGCCAGATCGACCGGTCCGGCGACCAGGGTCACTTCGGCGCCGGCGGCAGCGGCGGCTTCTGCGATCGCGAAGCCCATGCGCCCGGAGGAACGATTGCCGATGAAACGCACCGGATCGATGTCCTCGAAGGTCGGTCCGGCATTGACCAGCAGCTTGCGCCCGGCCAGCCGTCGCGACCCGGCATGGCGCTCGGCCAGGGCAGCGACCAGTTGCAGGGGTTCCCACATGCGCCCGGCCCCGGTCTCGCCGCAGGCCTGGTCGCCGCTGCCGGGACCGAGCACGATCGCGCCGCGCGATTGCAGCAAGGCGATGTTCGCCTGGGTCGCCGGCTTGGCCCACATCACCCGATTCATCGCCGGCGCGATCAGCAGCGAGGCCTCGCTGGCGAGGCAGAGCGTGCTCAGCAGATCGTCGGCCTGGCCTTGGGCGAGGCGCGCGATCAGGTCGGCCGAAGCCGGCGCGACCAGGATGACTTCGGCCCAGCGCGCCAGTTCGATATGCCCCATCGCCGCTTCGGCGGACTCGTCCCACAGCGATGCACGCACCGGCCGGCCGGATACGGCCTGGAAGGTCTGGGCGGTCACGAACCGCGCGGCGTTCTCGGTCAGCACGACCTGGACCTCGGCGCCGGCATCGCGCAGGCGCCGGACCAGATCGGCCGATTTGTACGCGGCGATGCCGCCGCTGACGCCGAGCAGGCAGCGCAACCCCTGGAGTGATGCGGACACGGAGGATTCCGAAGCGAATTTGCGACCAATCGTAGCCGAATCGGCGCATGCGTCCGATGTCCGGACGGGGACGACGGCCGAAACTGTCCCTCCGTCCCGGAACCGACCATGCGCCTGACCGACCTCGATCCCGATGAACGTCCCCGCGAACGCCTGCTGCGACACGGCGCCGGGGCCCTGTCCGACGCCGAACTGCTGGCCCTGTTCCTGCGCACCGGGCAACGCGGCGAGGACGTGCTGGCCTTCGCCGGTCGCGTGTTGCAGGAATCGGGCGGTCTGGCCGGCCTATTCGCGCACGAGGGCCGCGCCCTCGCCGGCATCCGCGGCATCGGCCCGGCCAAGCAGGCCGAGCTGCGTGCGGTGACCGCGCTGGCGCAACGTTATCTCGCCAGCAGCCTGAGCAAACCCGACGCGGTGCGCGACCCGGACAGCGTGGCCGACTACTTCGCGCTGAACCTTCGCGACCGCCCGCAGGAAGTGTTCGCCGCCGCCTTCCTCGACACGCGTCATCGCATCCTCGCCTTCGAGGAGCTGTTTTTCGGCACGCTCGACGGCGCCAGCGTGCATCCGCGCGAAGTGGTGCGCCGCGCCCTGCACCACCGCGCCGCGGCGATCATCGTGGCGCACAACCATCCGAGCGGGTCGCCGGACCCGAGCGCCGCCGACATCGCCGTGACCCGGCGCCTGCGCGAGGCGCTGGCGCTCGTCGACATCCGCCTGCTCGATCATTTCATCGTCGGCGAAGGCCGGCCGCTGTCGCTGGCCGCCCGCGGCCTGCTCTAGGGCGCAAAACCAAGATCGCTATACTCGCCGGAACACCCGGGGAGGGGCGTACGCCCAAGGCCGTGATCGAAGGTTTGCAGGACAGCTTTCCCGCCGATGCGATCGAGATCCGCCTGCAGGATCCCGACGAGGCCCTGCGCCTGATCGGCGAGCGCCGACCGGACGTGCTGGCCCTGTTCGCCAGCCGCCGCGCCCTGCTCGCCGAACATTTCGGCGACGCCATCGCCCGCGCCTGGGATCGCGCCGAGCGCGCGCTGGCCCTGAGCCTGGTGCGGCTGGCGGTGCGCCATGGCCGCTTCGGCAACGACTACCACGACTACCACAACGAGATGCACGCGCTCGAAATCCTCGATCGCCGCATCACCCGCGTCATGCGCGAAGCCGGCCCGCATGCGCTGGCCGGCATGGACTGGATCGCGCTCAGCCTGTTCGCCAGCTGCCACGACCTGCGCCAGCGCGAGATCGTCGATACCGGCCATCCGGTCGGCAGCAACGAGGCGGCCAGCATCGCCGAGACCCAGCGCATCCTCGACCGCTGCGGCTTCGACCGCGGCCACGATCGCGGGCTGTATCTGGCGCTGGAGATCATGATCGCCGGCAGCACCTTCGACGCGCGGCCGCAGCCGGTGGACCGGCGCGCCTACAACACCGCCGAGGTGATCCACACCGGCGGCCCGCTGGCGCCGCACCTGGCGCGCGAACTCGACCGCGTCCATCCCGGCTGGCAGGGCGAGCCCGACGTCGGCCGCGCCCTCGACCTGGCCCTGATCGCCTCCGACCTCGACACCGCGAACGTCGGCGAGAGCTTCATCGAACTCAGCGACAGTTCCGCCCGCCTCGCCGGCGAACGCGAGATGCGCGCCGGGCGCTCGCTCGACTCGGTCGAATCCGGCGCGCCCATGCTCGGCTTCGTCACCGGCGGCCAGGAACGCTATTTCTTCGAACTGCACCGCTTCTGCTCGCCGCTCGGCGAACGCGTCTATGCGCCCGGCAAGGCCGCCAACGCCGACAAGGTGCGCGAGATGTCGCGCCGCCTGCGCGCCGAATTCGGCGAGCGTGCGAAGGACAGCTACAGCGGCGCCGACGTGCTGCGCGCGCAGCAGCGCGTCGCCTGGGACCTGCAGTAGGCCGTATGCCTTTCCCCTCTCCCTTGATGGGAGAGGGGAGCAAGAATCAGGGCAGGAACCAGAAGCACACGATCGCCACCGCCGTCGGCGCCAGCGCCGCGAGCAGCAGGCCGATCGGACTGATCGACTCCTCGTCGAAGCGCACGCGCAGGATCGAGAACCCGGCCGGATTCGGCGCGTTCGCGATGACGGTCAGGCCGCCGCCGGTCACCGCACCCGCGACCAGCGCGTACTTGAACTCGTCCGACAGCCCTTCGACCAGCGAACCGAGGTAGGTCAGGGCCGCGTTGTCGGTGATCGCGGTCAGCGCGGTGGCGCCGAAGAACACCTGGTCCGGACTCATCTGCGTCAGCAGCGGCTGCAGCCACCAGCGCTGCAGGCCGCCCAGCACGACCAATCCGGCGAGGAAGAACGCGACCAGCAGGGCTTCGCGCAGCAGCAACTTGTTCTGGTGCTGCGGATAAGCCTCGGCGATGGCCAGGAACAGCAGCAACAGGCCGAGGAAGACCGGCGGGTCGTGCGCGAACAGCACCACGCCAGCGAGCAGGGCCAGGTGCCAGAACACCAGCAGGCCGGGCACGCGCGGCTCGCTCCGGTCCTCGGTCACCGGCGGCAAGGCGCGCAGCTCGTGCCGGAACAGGAAAGTCAGCAGGGCCGCGTTGAACAGCACGGCGATCGCGGCGCGCCAGCCGAAATGGCTCATCATGAAGCCGATGTCCCAGCCCCAGGTGCCGGCGACCATCAGCACCGGCGGCGCCGCGTACGGCGTCAGCACGCCGCCGATGGAGATGTTGACGAACAACACGCCGAGCGTCGCGTATTTCAGGCGCTGGCTGATCGGCTGCGCGTAGAAGCCGTCGCGCAGGATCAGCGCGGCCAACGTCATCGCCGCCGGCTCGGTGATGAAGGACCCGAGCAGCGGCACCAGGCTCATCGTCACCAGGAAGTAGGCCATGGGTTGCGGCAGCGGCAGCAGGCGGGCATTGAACGCGACCAGCCATCGCGACATCTGCAGCACGGCGCGGCTCGCCGCCACGACCATGATCGCGAACACGAACAGCGGCTCGGTGAAGTTCAGGCCCTCGACGTAGCCGAGCGCGGCCGG
>ERZ1645187.4426-NODE-4426-length-11333-cov-30.501773_pt1 | contig 11333 bp, 7 predicted proteins | sample MGYA00575352_ERZ1645187 | MGnify/ENA primary metagenome ERZ1645187 (study PRJEB40837, sample SAMN11349314) | freshwater sediment metagenome | isolation source: river sediment | host: Sediment | place: India: Wazaribad , New Delhi | collected 2017-02-21 ... | reverse complement strand
AGGTGGACCTGATGCAGCCTCTGGACCCGGACAAGAAGCCGGCGGTGCACGCGACGCCGCTGAACCACATCGGCCTGTGGATCGACGACCTGCCGGTGGCGGTGGAATGGCTCATGGGGCAGGGCGTGCGCTTCGCACCCGGCGGCATCCGCAAGGGCGCCGCAGGCTTTGACATCACCTTCCTGCACCCCAAGGGCAACGACGAGTTCCCGATCGGCGGGGAAGGGGTGCTGATCGAACTGGTGCAGGCGCCCCCTGAGGTGGTGTCGGCCTTTCAGCGACTGGCAGCAACTGCGATGTGAACCAACGGCCCGCTCGGCCCGACACCGCGCCGTCCGGGAGGGGCCGGAAAGTTCTTGATTTGGGTCATAAATCTTCTCTTTTCGGTGCGCGGGCTGCACCGAATCGGGGCCTGAGCGACTAGACTGCTCCGCACCCGTGGCTCCGCCCGTGGCGCCGCGACAGGTGAAGGAGACCGTCTTGCAGCCAACAAACACCACCCGACCGGACTATTTTCACAAGGTCGTCGATTGCCAGTGGGCCTGTCCGGCCCATACACCGGTTCCGGAGTACATCCGGTTGATCGGTCAGGGTCGCTACAGCGACGCCTACATGATCAACTGGGTGTCCAACGTGTTTCCGGGCGTGCTCGGACGAACGTGCGACCGACCATGCGAACCGGCCTGCCGTCGTGGCCGTGTGGAAGAAAACAACGGCGCTGCCCCCGAGCCGGTGGCCATCTGCCGTCTGAAACGGGTGGCCGCTGACAACAAGACCGATGTCAAGGCGCGCATGCCATCCGTCGCTGCGCCCAACGGCAAACGCGTGGCTTGTGTGGGCGCCGGTCCGGCGTCGCTGACCGTGGCACGCGATCTGGCCCCGCTGGGCTACGAGGTCACGGTGTTCGACGGCGAAGCCAAGGCCGGCGGCTTCATCCGGTCGCAGATTCCGCGTTTCCGCCTGCCCGAAGAGGTGATCGACGAGGAAACGGGCTACATCCTCGACATGGGGGTGAAGTTCCGCAGCGGGGAGCGCGTCGAGTCGATGCAGGGTCTGCTGAAACAGGGGTATGACGCCGTGTTCGTCGGCTGCGGTGCGCCGCGGGGACGTGACCTCGATGTGCCGGGTCGACGTGAAGCCGCCGAGCACATCCACATCGGCATCGACTGGCTGGCGTCGGTGTCGTTCGGACACATCACCAGCGTGCCGCCCCGGGTCATCGTCCTCGGCGGCGGCAACACGGCCATGGACTGCTGCCGTTCCGCGCGCCGGCTGGGAGGCACTGACGTCAAGGTCATCGTGCGCAGTGGCTTCGAAGAAATGAAGGCCTCGCCGTGGGAGAAGGAAGATGCGATTCACGAGGGCATCCCGATTCTCAATTACCACGTGCCCAAGCGCTTCGAGCACAAGGACGGCAAGCTCACCGGCATGACCTTTGAGATCGTCCGTGCCGAATACGACGAAAAAGGCCGACGCACCCTGGTGCCGACCGGAGAACCGGATGCCCACTTCGAATGCGACGCGGTGCTGGTGGCCGTCGGTCAGGAAAACGCTTTCCCCTGGATCGAGGACGACTGCGGGATCCAGTTCGACAAATGGGGCCTGCCGGTCCTGGGCAAGGACACGTTCCAGTCCACGGTGCCCAACGTGTTCTTCGGCGGCGACGCGGCTTACGGGCCCAAGAACATCATCACCGCGGTTGCGCACGGCCATGAGGCGGCCGTGTCCATCGACCGCTATCTGAACCGCGAGCCTGTCGATCGGCGCCCGCCGCCTCGAGTCAACCTGTTGTCGCAGAAAATGGGCATCCACGAGTGGAGCTACCGCAACGACGTGTCGGGCGACGCCCGGTTCAAGGTGCCGTGGGCGAAGGCCGAAACCGCGCTGGCCAGCATTCGCGTCGAGGTGGAACTGGGCTTTGATGCCGCAACGGCCTTCAAGGAGGCGAGCCGGTGCCTGAATTGCGACGTTCAGACGGTCTTCAACCGCGATACCTGCATCGAATGCGATGCCTGTGTCGACATCTGCCCGATGGACTGCATCACCTTCACCGCCAACGGCGATGAAGCCGACCTGCGCACCCGCCTGAAGGCCCCAGCGAGGAACCTCGCTCAAGATCTGTACGTGTCGGCCGAACTCAAGACCGGGCGGGTCATGGTCAAGGACGAGGATGTCTGTCTGCACTGTGGATTGTGCGCCGAGCGCTGCCCGACCGGCGCGTGGGACATGCAGAAATTCCTGCTCAACACCGCCCAGGCCGGGGCCGGCAGCCGCGATGCCCGCAAAGCACATCTGGAGGTCGCATGAACCGCATTGAAGCCATCAACGATTTCGTCATCAAGTTTGCCAACGTCAACGGGTCGGGCTCCGCATCGGCCAACGAGCTGTTTTCCAAGGCGGTGATGCGCATGGGGGTACCGGTCAGCCCTCGCAACATCTTTCCCAGCAACATTCAGGGCATGCCGACCTGGTACGAGGCGCGGGTCTGTGAGAAGGGTTACCACGGCCGGCGCGGTGGCGTCGACATGATGGTTGCGATGAATCCGCAGACCTGGGATGCCGACATTGCCGAGATCGAGCCGGGCGGCTACCTGTTCTACGACAGCACGCGCCCGATTCCGGAATCGCGCTTTCGCAAGGATGTCCACACCATCGGCATGCCGCTGACCGAGATCAGCAACGCGGCCTACACCGATCCGCGTCAGCGCCAGCTGTTCAAGAACATCATCTATGTCGGCGCGCTGTCGGTGCTGCTGGATGTGGATGCCGACGTCTTCGAGAGGCTTTTTGCCGAACAGTACAAGGGCAAGGAGCGACTGCTGGCGTCCAATATCCAGGCCTTGCACCTGGGCCGCAACTTCGTTCAGGAGAACCTTTCCTACCCGCTGGGCATCCGGGTTCGACGTTCCGACATGGTCGGCGACCAGATCTTCACCGACGGAAACAGCGCGGCAGCTCTGGGGTGCATTTACGGGGGCGCCACGGTGGCGGCCTGGTATCCGATCACACCGTCGTCATCAATCCCTGAGGCGTTCCAGAAATATTGCGACAAGTACCGGGTGGACCCGGCGACCGGCCAACACAACTACGCGATTGTCCAGGCGGAGGATGAGTTGGCCTCGATCGGCATGGTGGTGGGCGCCGGATGGAACGGCGCACGCGCGTTCACCGCCACATCGGGGCCCGGGGTATCGCTGATGACCGAGTTCATCGGCCTGGCCTACTTCGCTGAGATTCCGGTCACGATCATCAACGTGCAACGTGGCGGGCCGTCCACCGGCATGCCGACCCGTACCCAACAGTCGGACCTGCTGTCGTGCGCCTACGCGTCGCACGGTGACACCAAGCATGTGCTGCTGTTCCCGCAGGACCCGCATGAATGCTTTGAACACTCGGCGGCGGCGCTGGATCTGGCGGACCGGTTGCAGACGCCGATCTTCGTGATGACCGACCTCGACATCGGCATGAACCAGCGCCTGTGCAAGCCGTTCAGCTGGGACGGGGCCCGCGATTACGACCGCGGCAAAGTCATGACGGCCGAGGAACTGGAAGCGGGCAAGGACTTCGGGCGCTACAAGGACGTGGACGGCGACGGCATTCCCTGGCGCACCTACCCAGGTACCCATCCCACCAAGGGAAGCTTTTTCACGCGCGGTACCACGCGCAACCCTTACGCCCAGTATTCCGAGCGGGGCCCCGACTACATCTACAACATGGAGCGGTTGCTGAGGAAGTTCCGAACCGCGGCCGATCTGGTGCCGCAGCCGGTGCTTCGCGAAGCGACCGAGGCGACGCCGTTTGGTGTCATCTATTTCGGATCGACCACGCCCGCCATGCGCGAAGCGCTCGATGTGCTGGAGGCCGAAGGCCTGCACCTGGATGCGCTGCGCCTGCGGGCATTCCCGTTCCCGGACTCGGTCAGCGAGTTCATCGCCGGACACGAAAAGGTGTTCGTGGTGGAACAGAACCGCGACGCGCAGATGCGTTCGATGCTGGTCAACGAACTCGGTTTTGATCCGGCGCGCCTGGTGCCGGTGCTTCATTACGACGGAACACCGATCACGGCCCGGTTCATCGCCAAGGCGATTCGTGAAAACGTTGAGGTCGTATCGGGCGCTGCTGGCGCGCCGACCGCCCAGAAGGAGACCGCATGACCTACATTGCCAAACCGAAGCTGCATCACCCGACGCTGACCACCAACAAGGTGGGCTATACCCGGCGGGACTACGAAGGCCGCATCTCAACCTTGTGCGCCGGTTGCGGGCACGATTCGATATCGGCCGCCATCATCCAGGCCTGCTGGGAACTCGATATCGAACCGCACCGGGTGGCCAAGCTCTCAGGTATCGGTTGCAGTTCCAAAACGCCCGACTACTTCCTGGGCGCGTCGCACGGCTTCAACACGGTGCATGGCCGCATGCCATCGGTGCTGACCGGCGCCAGCTTGGCTAACCGCGACTTGCTGTATCTGGGCGTTTCGGGTGATGGTGATTCGGCCTCCATCGGCCTGGGGCAGTTCGCGAACGCGATGCGTCGCGGTGTTCGCATGGCCTACATCGTCGAAAACAACGGTGTCTACGGCTTGACCAAGGGCCAGTTCTCCGCCACAGCAGACCGCGGTTCCAAGAGCAAGAAGGGTGTGATCAACAGCGACAGCCCGGTGGATCTGGTGGGGATCGCGCTGCAGTTGGGCGCCACCTTTGTTGCCCGGAGCTTTTCCGGCGACAAGGCGCAGTTGGTGCCGTTGATCAAAGGGGCCATGGCACACGGCGGCGCCGCGTTCATCGATGTGATCAGCCCATGTGTCACCTTCAACAACCATGGCGGCAGCACCAAGAGCTACGATTACGTGCGCCAGCACAACGAGGCGGTCAGCCGGATCGACTTCATGCCCGTCCGCAGCGAAATCACCACCGAGTACGCGCCGGGCGAGGTGGTCGACGTGCCGCAGCATGACGGCTCGATCCTGCGCTTGCGCAAGCTTCACGACGACTACGACCCGACCGACCGATACGCGGCGATGAGCTACATGAATGAGCACCAGTCGCGCGGCGAAGTGGTCACCGGGTTGCTGTATCTCGACCCGCTGGCGACCGATCTGCATACCGCGCTGAACACCACGCATCGGCCGCTGAACACGCTGGGCCGCGCCGAGTTGTGTCCCGGGGTCGCGGCGTTGGAGAAAATCAATGCCTCCCTGCGCTGACAAGCCGCCTCGTCAACGCTCCGAGGTCCGTTCCATTGTTTGAAAGGGCTGCCATCATGGCTGAACGTACCGTATTTCAATCGATGTCCCAGCGCCATGTCATCAGTCTGGGGCCGCACGCGACGATCTGGGATGCCGCCTCGCTGATGACCAAGGCCAACTGCGGCAGCGTGCTGATCGTGGACACCGCCGGTTCGCTGCTGGGTATCGTGACCGAACGGGATCTGATGACCCGTGTCCTGGCCAAGGCGCTGAATCCCGCGACCACGACGGTCAGCGACATCATGACCCGCAACCCGCGTTGCGTCGGGCCCGATCTCCTGGTTTCCGATGCCGTGCTGATCATGATCGAGCGCGGCTTCCGGCACCTTCCGATTGTTGGTGAAGGCTCCCGCATCCTGGGGGTGTTTTCGGTGCGGGACGCCTTGCCGAGAGAAATCGGAACGGCCGTGGAACTGGCCGAGTTTCACGAGCAGGTCAACGACGCCCTGGGTTGAGCCTCGGCGCAGCGCGGAGACCGCGGGCAGGGCCCCGCATCAGGGCGTGCCCAGTCCATCACGCGGTGCCTTGCGGGCGCGGGCTCGCGCCAGGGCGGCTTCGATCACCCGGCGTTTCTGGTCGAGGATGTCGGGATCGGTGTGCTGGGAATGGGCGGCGAGATCGGCCAGCTTCATCTCCGCTTTCCTTTGCAACCGGTCGGCCTGGGCCTCGGCGTCGGCCAGGAGCCTCCGCCGGTGAAACAGGTAGCGTTCCCGGGCCGTTGAGGCCTGCTCTGCGGACCAGGCCGACCAGCCGGTTCTATCGCCCGTGACGTTTTCCAGACCGATGCAATCCACCGGACACACCGGAATGCAAAGCTCGCAGCCGGTGCACCAGGCTTCGATCACGGTGTGCATGCGCTTGTTGGCCCCGAGAATCGCATCGGTCGGGCAGGCCGCGAGGCACAGGGTGCAACCGATGCACCAGGTTTCATCGATGACAGCCATCAGCCGCGGCCCTTCGGTGCCGTGGGCCGGGTCGAGTGGTTGGCGCGGTTCACCGGTCAGTCCGGACAAGCGGCGAACGCCTTCGGCGCCACCGGGCGGGCACTGGTTGATCCCCGCCTCGCGGGCAGCCACGGCTCGCGCGTAGGCGTCGCAGTCGTCATAACCGCACCGGGTGCATTGCGTCTGGGGCAATGCATCCGCGATGCGCCGGATGAACACGTCGAGGGGTGTCGCCACCGTCATCGGCGCCAGATCATGCGGCGTTGTCGCTGGAGGTGGGGGGCTTGACCTGGGCGGGCTTGCGCCGGTTGGAGGCCGGACTCTTGGCCTTGACCGCTGGCTTGGTGGCAGGGGCTGCGGACTTCGTCGCCGCGGCTCTCGTCGAGGCGGATGCGGCCTTTTTCGCAACGGGTCTTGCGGCGGGTGCCGGTTTTCCGGTCGCTGGCTTCCGGGCAGGCGGCCGCGACGCGGCTGGCGGGGTGGTACTGGCGGCTTGCTTCACCGATGCGGCCGGCTTCGGCTGGTGATCGAGGATGAACTTGCGCACTTCCGGATAGACCTTTTCGCGCCAGCGTCGGCCGCTGAAGATGCCGTAGTGGCCCGCGCCTTCGGCCACCAGGTGCCGTTGCTCGGAATCGACCACGCCACTGCAGATCGCATGGACCGCCTCGGTCTGGCCGGAGCCCGAGATGTCGTCAAGCTCACCCTCCACCGAGAACAGGGCGGTGGTCCTGATGTCCTGAGGCCGCACCCGTTCAAGCTGGCCTTGCGGGTTGCGGACATCCCACGTGCCGTTGACCAGGCAGAAATCCTGGAACACCACCTTGATGGTTTGCAGGTAGTAGTTGGCATCCATGTCGAGCACGGCGTTGTATTCGTCGTAGAACTTCCGATGCGCCTCGGTGCTGGCGCCGTCGCCCTTGATCAGATCCTGGAAGTAGTCGTAGTGGCTGCGGGCGTGGTTGCTGGGGTTCATGGCCACGAAGCCTGCGTACTGCAGGAATCCGGGGTAGACCCGGCGGCCCGCCCCCGGGAAGTTGCTCGGCACCCGATAGATCACGTTCTTTTCGAACCAGCTGTGACCCTTGGTCATCGCCAGGTTGTTGACCGCCGTGGGGGACTTGCGGGCGTCGATGGGGCCCCCCATCATGGTCATCGTCAGCGGAGTCAACTCGCCCCGCGTGGCCATCAAGGATACGGCCGCCAGAACCGGAACGGTTGGCTGGCAGACGCTGACAACATGACAGTTTCCATGGATGCCCTGCAGGTGGCGGATGAACTCCTGCACGTAGTTGACGTAGTCGTCCAGATGGAAGTCTCCCTCGGACAGGGGGACCAGCCGGGCGTTCTTCCAGTCGGTGATATAGACCTTGTGGTCCTTCAGCATGGTCTTGACCGTATCGCGCAACAGCGTGGCGTAGTGGCCGGACAGGGGCGCCACAATCAGCACCGCGGGCTGGTCCTTCAGCTTGGCCAGCATGGCCGGGTCGTCGCTGAAGCGCTTGAATCGCAGCAACTCGCAAAACGGCTTGCTGATTTCGACCCGTTCGTGAATGGCGATGTCGACCCCGTCGGCCTCGATCTTGCGGATCCCGAACTCCGGCTTTTCGTAGTCCTTGCCCAGGCGGTGCAGCAGGTCGAAAGCGGCCGATATGCGCTGCGCGAACGGATGGCGGCCGAAGATGGACTGCGGATTGGCGTAGGCCTTGGCCGTGAACTGGGCCATGTCCGAAAAGGGTTCCATCAGCGATCGCTGCGTTTCGTAGATTTGGTAGAGCATGGTGGCGCCTTCGTCAAGACAGGAAATGGTGCAGTGCAATATAACACTTTGAAACGGAGGCCGTGCCCGTGAAACCCCCTATCCGGTTCCCGCAGGTGACAGCGGCGCGAGGACGTGCAGACAGCCGGTTGATTTTGGTCAACCATGCTTTCACCGAGCTGAACGATGGGCCGGCAGCGCCGAAAGAAACCCGGCGCCTGGTCCCGGAACACGGAGGGCCAAGGATCGGGAGCGCTGTGTGTCGGTATCAAATCAATAGCGCGCTGTGGCCGTTGGATGGTGGGATCAGCCCGAAGTCCATCAAAAAAGGCCACCCGAAGGTGGCCTGGCCGTCGTACGACGGGCTTTGGCGGCGCCCCGGCGATTTACATCACTGTTGCGATCGCCCTGCACACGTGGTCGATGTTTTTGCTGTTGAGCGCTGCGACACACATGCGTCCGGTGTCGGTGCCGTAGACGCCAAACTCGTTGCGCAGGCGCACCATCTGGTCCTTGGTCAGGCCCGAATAGCTGAACATGCCGATCTGGGTGGTGATGAAGCTCATGTCCTGCTGCACGCCGGCGGCCTTCAGGCCATCGACGAGCTTCTGGCGCATCGCCTTGATGCGCACGCGCATGTCGGCCAGCTCCTTTTCCCACAGCGCGCGCAGTTCGGGGCTGCCCAGCACCGCAGCCACCACTGCGCCGCCATGGATCGGCGGATTGGAATAGTTGGTGCGGATCACGATCTTGAGCTGGCTCAGCACCCGGTCGGCTTCTTCCTTGCTGGAACACAGCACCGACAGGGCACCGACACGTTCGCCGTACAGGCTGAAGCTCTTGGAGAATGATGTCGAGACAAAGAAATCCAGACCGGCGGCCACAAACTTGCCGATCACCGCGCCGTCTTCGGCAATCCCGTTGCCGAAGCCTTGGTAGGCCATGTCGAGGAATGGCACGAGGTTGTTCGCCTTTACCGCAGCGATCACCTGATCCCACTGCGCCGGCGTGATGTCATAGCCGGTCGGGTTGTGGCAGCAGGCGTGCAGCAGGACGATGGTGCCGGGGGCGGCGGCGTTCAGATCGGCCAGCATGCCGTCGAAGTCGATGCCACGCGTGGCGGCGTCGTAATAGCGGTAACTTTCCACCACAAATCCGGCGTTCGTGAACAGGGCACGGTGGTTCTCCCAGCTGGGGTCGGAGATCAGCACTTTGGCGGCCGGATCGAGTTTTTTCAGGAAATCCGCGCCGATCTTCAGGCCGCCCGTGCCGCCAATGGCTTGCACCGTGGCGATGCGGCCGGATTTCACCGGCTCGGAATCGGCGCCGAACACCAGGCCCTTGACCGCGGCGTCATAGGCGGCGATCCCGTCAATGGGCAGGTAGCCGCGGGCTGCGGGCTTTTCCATCATGGTTTTTTCGGCGGCCTGCACGCATCGCAGCAGGGGCAGCTTGCCGTTGTCGTCGAAGTACACGCCGACGCCGAGGTTGACTTTGTTGGGGTTGGCGTCGGCGGCAAATTGTTCGTTCAGACCCAGGATCGGGTCGCGGGGAGCCATTTCGACAGCGGTGAACAGAGACATGATGAGTCCTTCGAAGGGGAGGGGAGTCAGGCGAACAGTCCCGGACTGGGTTAGCCTATGCGGTTGCCCGGAATTTTAACGGGCGGCGTCGTACCTATCGGGTTTTCCCTCATGCAAGAAGCCATCGACACCCCACCTGAAGCCAAGACCGGCCGGTTTGTCACCTTTCCGGGTTCCCCGTTCGAGCTGTACCAGCCTTACCCGCCGGCGGGTGACCAGCCGACGGCGATCGAGCAGCTCGTCGAAGGCGTGCAGGATGGCGAGGTGTTCCAGACCCTGCTGGGCGTGACCGGCTCGGGCAAGACGTTCACCATGGCCAACGTGATCGCCCGACTGGGCCGGCCCGCCATCGTGTTCGCCCCGAACAAGACCCTTGCCGCGCAGCTGTACAGCGAATTCCGGGAGTTCTTCCCGAACAACGCGGTCGAGTATTTCGTCAGCTACTACGACTATTACCAGCCCGAGGCCTATGTGCCGCAGCGCGACCTGTTCATCGAGAAGGACTCGGCGATCAACGAGCACATCGAGCAGATGCGCCTGTCTTGCACCAAGAGCATCCTGGAGCGGCGCGACGTGGTGATCGTGGCCACCGTGTCCGCGATCTACGGCATCGGGCAGCCGGAGGCCTACCACAAGATGGTGATGACGCTGCGGGCCGGCGACCGGATGGGCCAGCGCGACGTGATCGCGCAGCTGATCCGCATGCAGTACCAGCGCAATGATCTGGAGTTTTCCCGCGGCACGTTTCGGGTGCGCGGCGACACCATCGACATCTTTCCGGCCGAACACAGCGAAATGGCCCTGCGTGTGGAGCTGTTCGACGACGACATCGAATCGATGCAGTTGTTCGACCCGCTCACGGGCCGGATCCGGCAGAAAATCCCGCGCTTCACGGTGTACCCGAGCAGTCACTACGTGACGCCTCGCGACCAGGTGCTGGCGGCGGTCGAGACCATCAAGATCGAGCTGGCTGACCGGCTGAAGGAGCTCGTTGGCCAGGGCAAGCTGGTGGAGGCGCAACGGCTGGAACAGCGCACGCGCTTCGACCTCGAAATGCTCAGCGAACTGGGGCATTGCAAGGGCATCGAGAACTACACCCGGCACCTGTCGGGCGCCGCGCCTGGCGCGCCGCCCGCCACCCTCACCGATTACCTGCCCAAAGACGCGATCATGTTTCTGGACGAATCCCACGTGTTGATCGGGCAGTTCGGCGGCATGTACAACGGCGACCGCTCACGCAAGACCACACTGGTCGAGTATGGATTCCGCCTGCCCAGCGCGCTGGACAACCGGCCGTTGAAATTCGAAGAGTTCGAGGCACGCATGCGTCAGGCCATTTTTGTGTCGGCCACCCCGGCACAGTGGGAGACGGATCATGCCGGCAAGGTGGTGGAGCAACTGGTCCGCCCCACCGGTCTGGTGGACCCGGAGGTCGAGGTGCGTCCGGCCACGCACCAGGTCGACGACGTTCTGCAGGAGATCCGGATCCGCGTCGAGCGCGACGAGCGGGTGCTGATCACGACCTTGACCAAGCGGCTGGCCGAACAGCTGACCGACTACCTGAGCGAGAACGGTGTGAAAGTGCGCTACCTGCACAGCGATGTCGACACCGTGGAGCGGGTGGAGATCATCCGCGATCTGCGCCTGGGAACCTTTGACGTGCTGGTGGGTATCAACCTGCTGCGCGAAGGTCTCGACATGCCGGAAGTGTCCTTGGTGGCCATATTGGATGCGGACAAGGAAGGCTTCCTGCGGTCCGAGCGCTCGCTGATCCAGACCATCGGACGCGCCGCGCGCAA